>Ga0302347_1003839_pt1 | contig 12715 bp, 9 predicted proteins | sample PhyWR1_FD_202178 | JGI IMG/M metagenome (GOLD analysis project Ga0302347, IMG submission 202178) | Leaf surface microbial communities from wheat plants in UC Gill Tract Community Farm, Albany, California, United States - DLSL W.R1 (v2)... | ecosystem: Host-associated > Plants > Phyllosphere >...
TGCCTGCCGTGCCCATCAGGCCTGCGGCGGCGCCTGCTGCCGTGCCAATACCCATGCCCGTCCTCGTGCCTGCACCTGCACCGCAGGCTGCGCTGCCGGAAATTCCAGTCAGGCCGCTGGAGCCTCTGGCCGCACCAGGCGCCGAAAGCATTTCCTGCCTGTCGCCCCCGGTGCCTGGTCCGTTCTGGCGCCTGCCTGTGCCCGAGGAGGTGCAGCGCATCCTGAAGGCCGTGCCGGGTTTGAACGAAGGCCCGCAGCAACTGTCCCGGGTGGTGTGCCTGCTGCGCCAGCAGGGCATTTTGGCCAAGACGACAAAATCCACCAGCTTTCTGGCCAGGTATTCGGCGTATTTCGAGCTCAGTCCCGCGCATCAGCCCACCGTGATTGGTTTAAGAAAATCGCCCGACTCGGCGCCGCCCGCGCCTGCTGTCCAGCCGCATGACGACCGGAGCCCTGCCGTGCGGCCCGCGCCTTGCACCACCGATGCGCAGGCGCTCGGGCGCATCCTCGCGGCTTTTCCGAACTGGCAGCCCGATACGGTCCGGCAGTTGAGTCTGATGGACACGTTGCTGCAAGAAGGCGGCATCCAGTTCGGCGCCCAGCCCCTGGACGCGCTGTTTGGCGCCTTCCCGGATTATTTCAAGCTGCTGCCCGACACCGGCACGGCCCTGAAGGTGCGGCTGCTCAGGAAACCCGAAGGCTTTGCACCGGCTTGCTGACACAGCACCTCCAACAGATCGACTGGCGCCGGCCGTGGCTGGACCCTTGGCGCGCGCCGGGCCAGGCGGTGGCGCAGGCCGTGGCGGCCGGCGCGAGCCTGCCCGGCGCCTTGAACCGCGAGCAGGCCGCGCGGCAGCGCATGCCGTGCGGCGACCTGGGCGTGCAGGCGCCGGGCGCCGCTGCGCAGGCTGGCCGCAGCGGGATTGAATTTGTCCCGCAAGCCGCGCTGCCGCCCGGCATGGGCTACGAGCACTATCTGTTCCAGAGCGGCCAATGCCCGACGCGCGAGAACCTGCACGACTTCTTCAACGGCCTGTGCTGGCTGCGCTTTTCCCAGACCAAGCAAAAGATCAACCGGCTGCATGCGGCTGAACTGGCTGGCACGCAGGCCAGCGCCAGCCCAGGAGCCAAGCCGCCGCGCGGCCCGGTGCGCGATGCGCTGACGGTGTTGGATGAAAACGGTGCCGTGCTGCTGGCGCCGACGCTGCTCTGGGACGCGCTGGCCGCGCGCGACTGGCGGCGGCTGTTCGTCACGCTGCGTCCGCTCTGGAAAGAGGCGCAGCTGGTGCTGTTCGGCCATGCGCTGCTGGAAAAGCTGGTTTCCCCACGAAAAGGCATCACAGCGCACGTCTACCTTGCGCATCCAGCTATCAATTCAATAGCGCAGCTCGATGCCTGGCTGGCCGGCGACCTGAGCGCGGCCAGGCTGGCGGACAAGCCGTTTTTGCCCCTGCCGGTGCTCGGCGTGCCCGGCTGGTGGGCGGGCAACGAGGACTTTTCCTTTTATGATGACGCCACGGTTTTTCGCCCGCGTCGGTAAAAAGACCGGAACAATTCAGCCCGGTCCGCGCCGGCGCCGGCACGCCAAATCCATGCGAAAAACTTGATTTGGGCTGAAAACCCACCAATTCCTGCTAGAAACACACCATTGAAAATGGTGCGGTCCGGCTTTGGCCAGGGTTCCGCCCGGCCCGACGAACTGACGCTTTAACGATTTTTCCGGAGTATTCATGAAACGCATCCTTTTGTTCATCCTGACCAACGTCGCCGTGGTGGCGGTGCTGGGTATCGTCGCCAGCCTGCTGGGCGTCAACCGCTTTCTGACGTCCAGCGGCCTGAACTTGACCTCGCTGCTCGGCTTTGCGCTGGTCATGGGCTTTGGCGGCGCGATCATCTCGCTGCTCATCAGCAAGCCGATGGCCAAGTGGTCCTCGGGCGTGCGCGTGATCAACGAGCCGCAAAACGCCGACGAGGCCTGGATCGTCGAGACGGTGCGCCAGCTGGCGGCCAAGGCGCAGATCGGCATGCCCGAGGTCGGCATCTTCGACGGCGAGCCCAACGCCTTTGCCACCGGCGCGTTCAAGAATTCCTCGCTGGTGGCGGTGTCCACCGGGCTGCTGCAGGGCATGACCAAGGACGAGATCGAGGCGGTGCTGGGTCACGAGATCGCCCACGTGGCCAACGGCGACATGGTGACCATGACCTTGATCCAGGGCGTGATGAACACCTTCGTGGTCTTCATCTCGCGCGTGATCGGCTATGCGGTGGACAGCTTTTTCCGCAAGGAGGGCGAGAACTCGGGCCCGGGCATCGGCTACTACGTCAGCACCATCGTGCTGGACATCGTGCTCGGCTTTGCCGCCGCGATGGTCGTCGCCTGGTTCTCGCGCCACCGCGAGTTCCGCGCCGACGCCGGCGCCGCGCAGCTGATGGGCCGCAAGCAGCCGATGATGAACGCGCTGGCCCGCCTGGGCGGCATGCAGCCGGGCGAACTGCCCAAGGCGGTGCAGACGCTGGGCATTACCGGCAGCATCGGCAAGCTGTTTGCGACGCACCCGCCGATCGAAGAGCGCATCGCCGCGCTGCAGCAGGCGCAGGTCTGAGCGGGCGGGAAGCGGGAGAATATTTGAATGAAAAATCCTGCCAGCGCAGGCAGGGCATGGGCAGGCAGCTATCAAATCAGGAGCTGATCGGGGCTGAAAAGCCGCCGCCTGGGTTCTGATTTCCTTGACGAGCCGGCGCTGGACGCCGGCTTTTTTCTGTCTCAGGCCGTCCTGGCCGTGTCGGTATCAGTGCCGTTGCCGGTATCGGTGTCGGTGTCGGTGTCAATCGTTTCGGGCGCAGTGGGTAGCGCCTGAGCCGCCTCAACGGATTGAGCCGCTTGCGCGGCTTCGGCGGCCTGCGCAGCTTGCGCCGCTTCAAGCACCCGGGCCGCCTGCGCGGCCTGCGCCAGGCGCGAGCGCTCCAGCGCGTGGGCCACTTCATCGGCAGCCATGCCGTACATGTCGGCAAACTCGGCCACGGTTTTGCTGCTGGCCTCGAACATCTTGCGCAGGGCGTCGCGCTTGGCTGCCTGCGCGGCGAGTTCGGCAAAGGCTTCGTCGAGCAGCGCGGTGGCCACTTCGTCCTGCTGGCGCACGCACAGCAGGTAGTCTTCGCGGCTCAGGCCGGACGCCTCGATCGCCTCGATCAGCTGCGCCGTGGCAAAGGGCCGCAAGTCCTGGTTTGCGCGTGCCTGGCGGCGGCGGAACACTTCCATGATCGCGTGGTGCACATGCTCGGGCGCCACCGGCTCGACTGGCTCACCGTTCAGGTCGTGGCGCGGCAGGCCGGCGGCCACGGCTTCGAGGTAGCGGGTCGAGCGGGCATGCAGGCCCATGGCAACTTTGAGCTCGTCGCGCTTGAAGGTGTCGGGGTGCTGCGCCATCAGGTCATGGAACACGCCCAGCTTGAGCGGTAGGAAATGCGCGCCGAACAGCTTGGGGTACAGCTCGAACAGCTGCTGAAGCACCGGGTGCACGGTGCGCGGGGCGCGGGTCGGGCCTTGCTGCGGCGCCTTGGCCGGCGCGCGGCCGCCGCGTGTGCGCTGCCGGGCGGGGCGCTGGCGGGCCGGTGCGGGGCTGGACTCGGGTGCCGTCTCGGGAGCGGCTTCGGGGGCGGTGGCGGTGTCGGTCATCAAGGGGTTCGATCAGGTTGAGGTTCAGGAGGCGGCGCGCTGGCGTCGCCTGAAAAATAGGGGCAAGCCCTGCGTGCGTGGCGTTTGCGGTGTGAAGACGTGAAGGCCAAGTATCCCTTATCGGCGCTGGTCGGGTGCGGCGGCGGGCTCAGGCGGTGGCCAGGCGCTGGCTCTCGCGCTCGGCCAGCAGTGTGCGCGCCACGGCCTCGGCGACCTTGATGCCATCGACGCCGGCCGACAGGATGCCGCCGGCGTAGCTCGCGCCTTCGCCAGCCGGGTAGAGGCCGCGCACGTTGAGGCTCTGCAGGTTCTCGCCGCGCGTCATCTTGATTGGTGAGGAGGTGCGCGTCTCCACGCCGGTCAGCACCGCGTCGTGGCGGTCAAAGCCCTTGATCTTCTGGCCAAAGGCGGGAAAGGCCTCGCGCATGGCTTCGATCGCGTAAGCAGGCAGAGCCGAGGACAGGTCGCCGATGGCCACGCCGGGTTTGTACGACGGCATGACCTCGCCCAGTCCGGTCGAGGGCCGTCCGGCAACGAAGTCGCCCAGCAGCTGGCCGGGCGCCTCGTAGCTGCCGCCGCCCAGCACGAAGGCGTGCGATTCGAGCCGGCGCTGCAGCTCGATGCCGCCCAGCGGGTTGCCCGCGTCCATGCCCGGGTAGTCGCGCGGGTCGATGCCCACGACGATGCCGGCGTTGGCGTTGCGCTCGTTGCGCGAATACTGGCTCATGCCGTTGGTCACGACGCGCCCGGCCTCGGACGTGGCCGCGACCACGGTGCCGCCGGGGCACATGCAAAAGCTGTAGACCGAGCGGCCGTTGCTGGCGTGGTGCACCAGCTTGTATTCGGCCGCGCCGAGGGCCGGATGGCCGGCGTGCCGGCCCCAGCGGGCGCGGTCGATCAGGCCCTGCGGGTGCTCGACGCGAAAACCGATGGAAAACGGCTTGGCCTCGACGTGCACGCCGCGCGCATGCAGCATGGCGAAGGTGTCGCGCGAACTGTGGCCCAGCGCCAGCACGACCTGGTCAGCGCGCATTTCAGTGACTTGGCCGGTGGCCTGGTCGAGCACCGTGAGGCCGCGGATGTGCTTGTCGCCGCCGCTGCCTTCGATCAGCACGTCGGTCACGCGCTGCTGGAAGCGGATTTCGCCGCCCAGCGCGATGATCTGCTCGCGCATGCTTTCTACCACCTTGACCAGCTTGAAGGTGCCGATGTGCGGGTGCGCTTCAAAGAGGATGTCGGCGGGCGCGCCGGCCTTGACGAACTCCGTCATGACCTTGCGGCCCAGGTGGCGCGGATCCTTGATCTGGCTGTAGAGCTTGCCGTCGGAGAAGGTGCCGGCGCCGCCCTCGCCGAACTGCACGTTCGACTCGGGGTTGAGCACATTCTTGCGCCACAGGCCCCAGGTGTCCTTGGTGCGCTCGCGCACGGTCTTGCCGCGCTCCAGCACGATGGGCCTGAAACCCATCTGCGCCAGCACCAGCGCGGCGAACATGCCGCACGGGCCGAAGCCGACGATGACCGGGCGGAGCGCCAGGCCGGCTGGCGCGCTGCCCACCGGGCGGTAGGCCATGTCGGGCGTGGCGAAGATATGCGGGTTGCCAGCGTGGCGGGCGAGCAGCGCGCTTTCCAGCGCCGGGTCGGCCAGTTCCGCATCGACGATGAAGACCTGCAGCAGCTCGGCCTTGCGCGCGTCGAAGCTGCGCTTGAAGACGGCAAAGCGCGCCAGGTCGGCGCGCTGCAGGTTCAGGATCTGGAGGAGGGCGTCCCGCAGCGCGTGCTCGGCATGGTCGAGCGGGAGTTTGATTTCGGTCAGTCTGAGCATGAATTGTCCGTTGCGTGGCTTGTGGTTATCAAGCAGGAGCGGCAATTTTAAAGGCTTATGGATCACCTGCCGCCCGGCGTTGCCTGGGGGCGGCAGGCGCTGGCGCGCGGCAAACGCTTCAGGCCGGGAACAGGCCTTCGACCGACAGGTAGCGCTCGCCGGTGTCGTAGTTGAAACCCAGCACCCGGCTGCCGGCGGGCAGCTCGGCCAGCTTCTGGGCAATGGCGGCCAGCGAGGCGCCCGAGGAGATGCCCACCAGCGTGCCTTCCTCCCGGGCCGAGCGCCGGGCCATCTCGCGCGCCGCCTCGGCCTCGACCTGGATCACGCCGTCGAGCAGGCTGACATCGAGGTTTTTCGGAATGAAGCCGGCGCCGATGCCCTGGATCGGGTGCGGCGCCGGCGCGCCGCCGGAGATGACGGGCGAGGCACTCGGCTCGACCGCAAACACCTTCAGTTGCGGCCAGGCGGCTTTCAGGACCTTGGCGCAGGCGGTGATGTGCCCGCCGGTGCCCACGCCGGTGATCAGCACGTCCAGCCCATCGGGGAAGTCGGCCAGGATTTCCTGCGCCGTGGTGCGCACATGGATGTCGATGTTGGCCGGATTCTCGAACTGCTGCGGCATCCAGCTTCCGGGCGTGGCGTCAATCAGCTCCTGCGCGCGGGCAATCGCCGCCTTCATGCCGCCAGCGCGCGGCGTGAGGTCAAAGCTGGCGCCATAGGCCAGCATCAGCCGGCGGCGCTCGACGCTCATGCTGTCGGGCATCACCAGGATGAGCTTGTAGCCCTTGACGGCCGCCACCATCGCCAGGCCGATGCCGGTGTTGCCCGAGGTCGGCTCGATGATGGTGCCGCCCGGCTGCAGCGCCCCCGACTTCTCGGCGTCCTCGACCATCGCTAGCGCGATGCGGTCCTTGACCGAGCCGCCCGGGTTGGCGCGCTCGGACTTGATCCAGACCTGCGCATCGGGGCCGAAGATGCGGTTGATGCGGACATGGGGCGTTTTGCCAATAGTGTCGAGGATGCTGTCGGCTTTCATGGTTCTCTCCTTGGGGTGTTGCGGCCAAAGACATTGTGGCGCCCTGCCATAATAGAGGGGTGAAGCCTGCCAGACCGCCGCTGGTGCAATTTCCGAAAGGAAGCACTGGAGGAACGTCCGGACTGCACAGGACAGCGTAGGAGGTAATACCTCTCCACCGCGAGGTGAGGATCAGAGCAACAGAGACGAGCCGATTCAGTTCGGGTGAAACGGGCAATCTCTACGCGCAGCAACACCAAATAGGCCAGCGTTGACGTGGTTCCGCGGAGCTGGCGGGTAGGTGGCACCGAGCCGGGTGGGCGACCCCCGGCCCAGATTAATGGCGGTCACACGGGCAAACGCAAGGAAGCCCGGCGCACAAAATCCGGCTTATCGGCAGACTTCACACTTTTAACTTTTCCGGCTTGCGCGCTGCGACGGCACGCGAGCCGTGGCAGCGCTCAGCGGCTTGGCAGCAGCGAGCGGCCCAGCGCAAACACCGAGTTCGGCGTCGTGGTTTTGACCGGCTGAGGCTTGGGCGCGCTGTAAACACCGCGCTTGGCCGATTTGGGCTCGATCTTCACGCCCTTGGCCCGCTGCTCGCTGGCCAGCTGGCGCAGGCTGATCGACTGCATGTGCTCGACCATCCGGGCATTGAGCGTTTCCCACAGCTCCTGCGTCATCCATTCGCTCGAATCATGCTGCTCGGGAAAGGCTTTCTCGCCCTTGCCGGGCTGCTGCGGATCGGGCTCGATGGCGCCGATGATGTCGGCCACCGAAATGCCCTGACTGGCGCGGCCCAGCGAATAGCCGCCGCCCGGCCCGCGTGTGCTCTCGACCAGTCCGGCCTGGCGCAGCTTGCTGAACAGCTGCTCCAGGTAGGACACGGAAATCTTGTGCCGCATGCCGATGTCGGCCAGCGACACCGGGCCGGCGTTGCCCTGCAGGGCGATATCAATCATGGCGGTGACCGCAAAGCGGCTCTTGGTGCTCAGGCGCATGGCATTTCTCCTTGGAACATCAAAAAATGACGTTGTAAAAACCGACTATAAAAACGTTTTCACTTCGTGTAAATTCGTATTTGATACGATTTCATTTCGAAAATTCCGAACTGTCGCGAAGTTTTCAGAAAAAAGGTTTCCCTGTGAATTTCAAGCACCTGCATTATTTCTGGGTCACCGCCAAGGCTGGCGGCATCGTGCGCGCGGGTGAGCAGCTGCACACCACGCCGCAGACGCTCTCGGGGCAGATCAAGCTGCTCGAATCCTGGCTGGGGCGCCAGCTGTTCCGAAAAAGTGGGCGTCAGCTGGAGCTGACCGACGAGGGCCGGCTGGCGCTGGGCTACGCCGACCAGATCTTCACCCTGGGCGCAGAGATGGAAACGGCGCTACGCCAGGCCCGCGGCGGGCGCAGGACGCTCGATTTTCGCGTCGGCGTGGCTGATTCGGTGGCCAAGTCGGTGGTGTACCGGCTGCTGGAGCCGGCCCTGTCGATCGCCGAGCCGGTGCGCCTGATCTGCAGCGAAGGCAAGTTTCCGGATTTGCTGGCGCAGCTGGCGCTGCACCGGCTCGATCTGGTGATGGCCGACGAGCCGATGTCGGGCCGCGTCAGCATCAAGGCCTTCAACCACCCGCTGGGCAGCACGCCGATGAGTTTTTTCTGCACGCCGGCGCTCAAAAGCGCGCTCACGGGCGAGTTTCCGCAGTGCCTGAACGGCGCGCCGCTGCTGATCCAGGGCACGGCCTCGTCGGTGCGCAAGCAGTTCGAGAGCTGGCTGACGCGCCACCAGATTCACCCGCGCATCGTGGGCGAGTTCGACGACGGCGCGCTGATGAAGGCCTTTGGCCGCGAAGGGCGCGGCATCTTCATGTCGGCCAGCGTGCTGGAGGCCGAAACCACCGCGCAGTACGGCGTCGAGGTGATCGGCCGCACCGACGAGATGGTGGAGGATTTCTTTGCCGTGTCCATCGAGCGGCGCATCACGCATCCCTGCGTGGCGGCCATCACCGAGGCGGCGCGCGGCCAGCTGCTGCATGGGCTGAGCCGCAGGGGCGGCTGAACTGGGGTCCGGCAGAGCCGCCGGCCCTGCGGTATGCCACCCCGGATGGAACGCGCGGAGATGACGCGCCGCGCGGCGCCGCGCTTACTTGGATGCGGCGGCTGCGGGCGCCGGCACTGCGGGCGGCGCGCCGAAATACTGGGTGTAGATGGTGTTGTAGGTGCCGTCCTCGCGCATGGCGGCCAGGCCCTTGTTGATCTTCTCCAGCAGCTCGGCATTGCCCTTCTTGACGGCGATGCCGTACTGCTCGGAGGCAAAGCTGCTGTCGGCCAGGGTCTTGAATTTCGAGCCGGGGTTGTTGTTGACGTAGTGGACGATGACGCCGTTGTCGGCCACCACGGCATCGACGCCGCCGCCTTCCATTTCCTTCAGCGCCAGCGGCGTGGACTCGAAGCGCTTGATGTTCGGGCTGTCCTTGCCCTGCAGCTTGGTGACGACCTCGTCGCCGGTGGTGCCGTTCTGCACGCCGACCTTGAGCTTTTTCAGGTCGTCGAACTTGGCGATCTTCGAGTCGCTCTTGACGGCGATCAGCTGCTGCGCGTCGAAGTAGGGCGTCGAGAAGTCCAGCGTCTGCCGGCGCTCGGGCGTGATGGTGATGGCCGAGACCAGCAGGTCGCGGTCGCCCTGGGCCACCGAGTTGAAGATGCCTTCCCAAGGCGTGTTCAGGAACTTGACCTCGATGCCGGCCTTCTGGGCGGCGGCTTTCACCACGTCGATGTCGAAGCCGACGATCTCGCCCTTGTCGTTTTGCGACTCGAACGGCGCGTAGGCGGCATCGGTGCCGACCACGTACACCTTGGCGGCGGCTGGTGCCGGTGCGGCCGCAGGCGCGCTGGCGGCCGGCGCGGCGGGCTCTTGCTTGCCGCAGGCGGCCAGCACCAGTCCGGCCAGCAAAACGCCGGTGGTTTGAAGAAAGTGTCGCGTCGTGATCGTTCGCATGGGAAATCCAGTGCAGGGGTTGGAGTAAGGATTGGAGAGCCAGGCCGTCCCGCACCTTGTGGCTGCGGGACGGCTCGGCAAAAGTATAAGGCGCGCCCCTGGCACGCAATTGGCGTGCCGGCCGGCCGCCTGTCCTTTATGCAACACCCCCCTGCGCCTCAAGCCGGTCCACATGCGCCTGCAGCGAGCGCCGGGCGATGGGCCACAGGCGCGGGTCGGTGTCGGCGTAGGCCAGCGCCACCCAGTCCTCCAGCGTGCCGCCGGGCCGCGCCCGCATGGCCGCCAGCACCTTGGCCTCGCGTTGGAGGCGGTGCGCCCGCAGCTGCTCGATGGCCTCGGGCGCCCGGCCCAGCACGTGGCCGTGGGCCGGCAGGATGAAGTCGATCTCGTGCGCGTCGCAGGCGCGGGCAAGAAGGTCCAGCGAGTCGAGGTAATCGCTCATGTTGCCGTCCGGCGGACTGACGATGGTTGTGCTGCCGTTGAGGATGTGGTCGCCCGAGAACAGCAGGCCGTCTTCGACCAGCACCAGGCAGACGTGGTTGGCGGCGTGTCCCGGGGTGAAATAAACCATCAAACTGTGCGTTTGCCCAGGCTCCTCAAGGACAAGCAGCTCCTGATTTGATAGCGTGCGGTCGGGCGTGAAGCGCGAGTCCCCGCGCGCCGTCGGCGCCGAGGGCAGGCCCAGGATGGGCGGGCGGTGCGCGCACAGTGCCTGCAGCGGCGCCGCGCCGGGCGAGTGGTCGGGGTGCGAGTGCGTGCAGACGATGGCCTGGATACGCCCGCCGGTCGCTTCGAACAGGCGCCCGATGTGCGCCGCATCGTTCGGCCCCGGGTCGATGACGAGGAAGCCGCTGGCGGCGGTGCCGACGATGTAGCTGTTGGTGCCCGGCCCGGTCATGACGCCGGGATTGGGCGCGGTCAGGCGGCGCACGTTTTTCAGCAGCGGCACGGGTTGTTCGAACTGCCAGTCCAGCGCATGCACGATCTGGCCGTCGGGGCTGGTGAGCGCCAGTTCGCCGTAGGGCGCGTCGTGCTCCATGTAGCGCGCATCCTGCCCGCCGAGCAGGCCGGCGCGCGGGCAGGAGATCCACAGCGGTTTTTCGTGCGCGCAGGCCTGGAGCACGGCCTGCGCGCTGTCGTAATGCCGCAGCCGCTCCAGCGTGCGCAGCGTCGGAAAGATCATGAAGAAATTGCCCGCCGCGTGCCGCGCCAGCGCGTCAAGCGGCCGCACCCAGACGGGCTCGAACTGCTCGGTCTCGTCGGCCACCGGCGTCTGGCCTTCGGGCATGCGCGCCACCAGAAACGGCACGTCGAAGCGGCGCGGCAGGTCGCGGTCGGTGACCCAGTGCGCCAGCGTGAAGACTTCCGCGCTGGCCAGCACGAGGCCGCGTGCTCGGCACTGGGCCGCGAAAGGCGCTTGACGGTCCAGCGCGGCGACGTCTTCGGCGCTGGCGTGCCGGCCATCGGCATGGCGCGCCAGCAGCACGCCCAGTTCCTCGAAGCTCTCGCGGATGGCGGCGATGGCCTGGGTCAACTGCGCATCGCCCTGGCCGGGCCTGCGCGTGGACTGCGCATGTGCTTCGGCGTCGGCGGTGTCGATGCCGCCGCCGGGAAAGACGTAGGCCCCGGGCGCAAAGCTCGCCGTCATCGAGCGCCGGGTCATCAGCACCTCGACGCCCTGCGCGGTGTCGCGCAGCAGCAGCAAGGTGGCGGCGGGGCGCAGGGGCGCGGGTTCGCGCTGCGGATAAAGAAGCTGTGAGGGTCTGGCCATCGGGCGATTTTGCAGCGAAACGGCGTTCAGGGCGCAACCCGATGGACAGACCGCCACGGCCGGCAGGGAATCCAGCCTGCTTGCTATTGAATCGATAGCTGCACGCGCAGGCTGTGCCTGCGCAAACGGCCTGTTTGATGCTGAAACCCCCATGGCCGGCACGGGGCTGCTTCTAGCGTCCGGCCAGGCAGCACCTAGCCGGCGCCGCAGCCGCGCTGGCTGCTTCGCTCAGGCCGCCAGCGCCTTCATTTCGGCATACAGGTCGGCTTTGCCCTCAAAGCCGATGCCCGGCAGCGAGGGCAGCGTCACGTAGCCGTTGTCCACTTTCACGCCGTCGGGAAAGCCGCCGTAGGGCTGGAACAGGTCGGGATAGGACTCGTTGCCGCCCAGGCCCAGGCCGGCGGCAATCGCCAGCGACATCTGGTGCCCGCCGTGCGGCACGCAGCGGCTGGGCGACCAGCCGTATTCCTTGAGCATCTCCAGCGTGCGCAGATACTCGACCAGGCCGTAGCTCAGCGCGCAGTCGAACTGCAGCCAGTCGCGCTCCTTGTGCATGCCGCCGTAGCGGATCAGGTTGCGCGCGTCCTGCATGGAAAACAGGTTCTCGCCGGTTGCCATCGGGCCGGTGTAGCTTTCGCCGAGGCGCGCCTGCAGCTCGTAGTCCAGCGGGTCGCCTGCTTCCTCGTACCAGAACAGCGGGTAGGGCGCCATCGCCTGGCCGTAGGCCACCGCCGTTGCCAGGTCGAAGCGGCCGTTGGCGTCCACCGCCAGCTGCTGGCCGGGCTGCAGCATCTTCAGCACCGCCTCGATGCGCTGCATGTCCTCGGCCAGCGGCGCGCCGCCGATCTTCATCTTCACCACCGAGTAGCCCCGGTCGAGGTAGCTGCGCATCTCGTCCAGCAGGCCGGGGATGCCCTTGCCGGGGTGGTAGTAGCCGCCGGCGGCATAGACGAACACCTTGGGGTTGGCCACGCCGGTGCCGTAGCGCTGCGCCAGCAGCTCGTGCAGCGGCAGGCCGGCGATCTTGGCCGTGGCGTCCCAGACCGCCATGTCCAGCGTGCCGACGGCCACCGAGCGCTCGCCGTGGCCGCCCGGCTTTTCGTTGGACATCATGCAGGCCCAGATCTTGTGTGGGTCGAGGTTGTCGCCGGTCTCATCAAGCAAGGTGGATGGGTCGGCCTCCAGCACGCGCGGGCGAAAGCGCTCGCGGATCAGCTGGCCCTGGCCGTAGCGGCCGTTGGAGTTGAAGCCGTAGCCGATGACCGGCTTGCCATCGCGGATGACGTCGGTGACGACGGCCACGAGGCTGAGCGTCATCTTCGAGAAGTCGATGTAGGCGTTGCGGATGTCCGACTTGATGGGCCGGGTCGATTCGATGATGTCGATGATTTTCATGGTGGGGTTCAGGAGATCGGATTCAGGGTCAAAAAATT
>Ga0302347_1003841_pt1 | contig 12707 bp, 8 predicted proteins | sample PhyWR1_FD_202178 | JGI IMG/M metagenome (GOLD analysis project Ga0302347, IMG submission 202178) | Leaf surface microbial communities from wheat plants in UC Gill Tract Community Farm, Albany, California, United States - DLSL W.R1 (v2)... | ecosystem: Host-associated > Plants > Phyllosphere >...
TCCGTATCTTTTGCTAAAAAGGTACGGAGGTTTTCATGAAAAGACACGTGCGTTTTAAGAGAAAGACACGTGCCTTTTGAGCCGACTCTGCCAGGCGTCTGTTGATCGGCCTTTCTGAGGGGTGATTTTCAAGATCTGATTCGTTAGATTTCAGACAAGAAAAGACCGGAATTGCTCCGGTCTTTTCTCATTGTAATTAAAAGTTCTCGTGGTGGTTGTTAATATGCTGGATTCTGTGGGAAGTTTTTGTTTTGGTTCAGATCTATCACCGTTTGCGGAATAGGTCTTAATATTTTTAATTGTCCGTTGTTTCCTGCAAACTGGGCGGCACTGGTGATTTTGTAATTGTATTTTACGGTGCGCTCTACCAGTTTTCCGGTTCTTTTCAGGTCAAACCATCTCGTGTATTCTCCAAGCATTTCTCTTCCTCTTTCATCCAAAATATAATCGATGTTGAATTCTCCCGCCGTTGCAGCCGGAACGCCGGCTCTGGTTCTTACCGCATTCAGTCTTTGTAAACCGGTTGCTGGATTTCCTGCCTTCAAATAAGCTTCGGCAGCAACCAGGTATGTTTCTCCCAGTCTTGCTGTAATGATATCTCTTGTACTTACAGGACCTGTACTTGATGGCGTTGTAAGTGCTGGATCATCAAATTTTCTGACAGGAATGGTTTGGGCATCTATATTTTTAGTTAATGTATAAGCTGCGGAATAAGTTCCCCAATCGTGATACACAAATGTCGTGGATAATCTTCCTGCATTCGTTGTCATCCAAGCAGTTTTGTCTGCTGGAGTAAACCATTTTGGCGCATAAAAATGTCTGACCTTCAGATTTGCATCTCCTGGATTTCTGTAAAAAGGATAGTAAAGAATTGTTTTTTCTGTGCCATTAACTAATTGTTTTAATTCCAAAATCTCTGTCATGAATGTAGCTTTCCATCTTTGATCATCTTTTTCAAACAGACCCAATGCATAGTCCGTTGGCAGAAGGTTGTAGCTTCTTAAAGGAGCGCCAGATTCGGAACCACCCAGATATGAGCTGAAAAAATAAAACTGCTTGTTACCCAAAGTTGTGGGAGAAGTTGTTGTAGATGATAGGTCATACTGAACCGAGAAAATAGTCTCTGCGTTCAAATCAGTTGATGGTGTGAATAGTTCTCCGTAGGGAATTGTAAGTCCCTGTCCGGCGATTGCGGCGTCTGCATATGTAGCAGCGGTTGCGAAATCTGTCGGTTTTCCGAAAGTCTCATAACCTCTTGTAAGGTAGACTTTTGCGAGAAGATCATTGACTGCCTTTTTGTTCACTTTACCTGTGCTGCTGTAACTGTTGCTTTTCACTGCTGCCAGAGAAGATTCCAATTCTTGGATGATGTAATCATAGACTTCCTCAGCCGTATTTCTGTCGAATTGTAAAGGGGCCGGCGTAGTGATGTTTTCTGTAACAATAGGAACTCCTCCGTAAGTCTGGACGAGAAGAAAATAAGCATTAGCTCTTAGATATTTTGCTTCTCCCACCAATACAGGAACATTCGCTGTCTGTTCGGTAACAGTGGAATAATAAACGGTCTTGTTGACAGACTGGATCAGTTGATAGCAAGATGTATACAGTTGTTCTACACCTTCTGCAGCAGGGATAAGCTGGCTGTATTGGCTCAGTCCAGCGGGTTCTGCTGTTCTGCCTTCTGCATACATGTCTGTGCCTGCTACAAACAACCAGGGATCACCGCCGTAGATACCCTTAAGCCATGCGTAATTGGTATTGACTAATAATTGAAAGCCGGAAGCTGTTTTGTAGGTGTCGTCTGCTAAAACGTAAGACAAGCTCTCTTCTTCTATAAAATCATTGCAGGAGCTGAATAGTGCTGCAGCGATGCCTAATATGAATATTGATTTTTTCATGAGATTTAATTTTTAAAATTTAGCACTTAATCCAAATTGCGTTGTAACGGATGCCGGTCTGTTGATACCGAAAGCTGCTGAGGCCCATTCAGGATCATAACCGTCAAATTTTGTAAATACAAATGGATCCAAAACGTTGATGTATATTCTTAAACCGTTGATTTTCATATTGCTCAGGAAGTTTGAGCTGAAGGTATATCCCAAAGATATATTTTTAACCTTTACAAATGAAGCATCTCTGTAAAAAGCCATTCCCGAACCCCAGAAAGCTCCTGCCCCCGTTGCGACAGCTCCTGGTCTCGGATTCTCATTATTTGCACTGGCTTCTATGCCTGCACCATTGGTGGGGATGAAGTAGTCCATTGCAATTTTCTGTCTTCCTCTATCCGTTACATCTGCAAAATTTCTGTGAAATGTGCTCAGCACTGTTTGGCCTTGGCTGGTAATCACGGAGAAGTTAAAGTCGAAATTGCCGAATGTAAGTCTGGAGTAGAAACTGCCTTGCCATTTTGGAACAGAACTACCGATTACTGTTCTGTCTTTCGCATCAAATTTTCCGTCACCATTGATGTCTTTAGGTCTCGCCATTCCGGGTTTTTGTCCGTAGGCAGCAGCCTGAGTAGCTTCATTTTCCTGCCATACACCATCATAGACGTAATTGTAATTGGGGTTCAAACTGGCGCCCAATATCAGATTATTTCCAATATCGCTTATTTGGTCCTGGCCGTAGATTGAAACCAGTTCATTTACATTTTTGGAGAAGGTAAAAGTCGTTTCCCAGGTTATTTTTTCGCTCTGAATATTTTTTGTAGTCAATAAGACTTCCACTCCTTTATTGCTTACAGATCCCACATTGGAGTAGGTATTCCGCCATCCTGTCTCTGCCGGTAATTGCTGCTGATAGATCAGATCTTTAGACAATCTGTCATAGACGTCTACGGTACCGGTAATTCTGTTTCTCAGAAATCCGAAATCTAAACCAAAATTAAGTTCTCTCGTTTTTTCCCAGGTCAAATCAAAGTTGGCTAATGTTTCAGTCTGAAAACCTGAGACCAATGAATTTCCATTTGCGTAGAAAGTCTGCTGATTCAGTAATGCCTGAGTAGTGTACGGGATTACATTGTCATTACCGGTGTATCCGATACTAGCTCTAAGTTTAAGATCAGATAAAATGGTGCTGTTTTCCAGGAATGATTCTTTGTTTATTCTCCATGCCAATGCCAGAGATGGAAAACTTCCCCATTGTTCTCCGTTGTAAAATACTGACGTGCCATCGTATCTTGTAGAAGCCGTTAAAAGGTATTTGTTTTTGTAGGCATAGTTAAGACGTGCCGCAAAAGAAGCCAGTTGTCTGCGGGAGATGCCCGACTTGATCTGATAACTTGTCTGAACGCCGGAACCCAGATTGTAGATTCCTGTGTCGAATGGCTGCCCATTTGAATAGGAATAAGAGGTCTGATCTTCGTTGGAGAACAGACTCTGCAGCAAGAGTAAGCTGAAATCGTGATTCTCACCGAAGGTATGCTTCATATCAATCTGGTTGTCCCAGGTATAATTGAAGTTGTCAAACCGTCCGATGGAAGAGGATATTAACCCATTCAGCGCCACACCAGCATTGGTCTCTGCAGTGTTGGAAATACCCAGTTGTGAAGACAGGAAACCTGCAGAAAAAGTAGTTTTGAAAGAAAGCCATTTTTTTGGCTGGTATTGGAAGAAGATATTTCCCAGAGCCTGCCATACTTTCTCTGTCTGATTAGAGTTAGCGATCTCGCTCAGTGGATTGGGAGTACTGGTTTTGTTGATTGCCCATGATCCGTCCGGATAAGTCAGTTTTCCGGGAAGGAAGAATTTACGACCAACAATTTCATTGCCATTGGCGTCTACCGCCCAGGGCGACATTAGCGGACTAAGGCGGAAAGCTTCCTGCATCGCCAGATCACTTCCCAGGTCAGTTGTTATCTTCGCTATTGTAACGTTGGCGCCTGTAGAAAATTTATCGTTAATCTTATGAGTTGCGCCTAATTTGAAATTATATTTTTCATTAGAATCCTTATCAATTAAGCCCTCATCTTTCTGATAGCCAAAAGACATATTATAGGCCAGTCCGTTGTCTGCACGACCGGATAGATTTAAGTAATGGTTTTGAGTGGCGCCCGGTCTCAGCACTGCATCGTACCAATTGAAATTGTAACCGTTTTTTGCCCTTGAGACTAATAATGGACTCTGGTTTCCAGCTAAAGTTGCCAGCTGCTCCGGAGTCTGCGTCAATGGTGTTGCAGACATATAAGCCACCTGGTGGAATTTCCACCATTCTGCGCCGGTCATCATTTGTGGCAGTCTTGTCGCCGCTTTTACACCATAAGAAGTTTCCAGTTGCACAGAAATACCACGTTTTGCCGAGGATCCGCTTTTGGTAGTTACGATCACTACGCCACTTGCTCCTCTGGATCCATAGATCGCTGCTGATGCAGCATCTTTTAATATATCCATCCTGGCAATATCCTGAGGATTTAAAAAATCGATATTGTCTAGTGGAACACCGTCTACAACGAATAGTGGATTTCCACTGGCAGTCAGGGAGTTGTTGCCACGTATACTAACCTTGAAACCGTCGCCGGCACGACCCGTACTGGATGTAATGTTCACACCGGGCGTGCTTCCCTGAATGGCTTCCAGAGGACTTGTATTGTTTCTTTCTGTGATTTTTTCAGCACTGATGGTGCTGACAGATCCTGTCAAATCTGTTTTTTTGACACTGCCGTATCCGACTAATACAACCTGCTCAATCTCCTTTTCTGTGCTTTTTATAGTGTCGGATGCTGGTGTTTCCTGAGCAAAGGCAACAGCGGACGAGAATAAAAAGAAAGCTGCAATTGTTTTCCGGAAATCTAAACCGGATCCTGAAAATTTTTCATGTGGCATAACTTTGACTTTTATGGTTTATTTTTAATTTGATGCAATCGATTGCACAACAGCAAAAAATGTTTTTCCTATATTAACACTTTTTTGCTATATCGTAATATTTTGTTAACAAATATTACATATTAAATTATAAATACCTGTAAATGAGGTAGTTTAATTTTAATTCTTTAACGTTTTTTATCATATTGGATGCTGTATGATTATGATTTTAGTCATAATTGAATTGTCGGAATTATCCAAAAATAAGAGCCATAATACAAATTTTATATTTTAATGATGAAAATGCATTAGTAGAGTGAAAAAAATGCAGAAGATTTATAGAAGATTTCTTCACGATATCAAAATGAAATGAAATCGTCAAAATTGCTTATAATAATATAATATAAACGATCACATTTAACAACAAAAAAAAGCATCCCGAAACTACAGAATGCTTACTATAATAAATTAAAAAAATCCTAAAACGAATAGGAGACACCGAAACTTCCATTGTTTCCGGCTTCTACAAACGCACCCCAGTTTTCTGTAAAGAAATATCTGGCGCCAATGTAAACACCCAATCCAAAGTTTCTGCCGGCAACGCCCACATTGGCGCCCGGATAGATATCAAATTCTGGAGGCAGAGCCAGCGTTTCCTGCAGGTGAAAGCCGATCCTTCCGAAAATAAACGGATTGTCCTCATCTTCATTAAAATAGACATTGGCACCGCCACCGACGGAAATCAGACTGTTGAGTCCGTAATCGTAGCTCACAGAAGGCCCGGTTCCCAATCCCCAAACATTAATGCCGCCCTGTGCTTTTTGGTCTCCGGCGCCTGTCCAGGCTTGGGAAAAACTTAATAAACTCAAATTGATTGCCACAAATGCAAAAATCTTTTTCATATGCAAATATTATAAATTATTAATTGGTTTAAGCTCAATATAGTAGTTCTGCACTTAATTGTTTGCGCTAAACGCCTATTGAAAATATAAATTTATTACTACAAAATATAAGTTCTGAAACGCCAATTGTCAGTTTTTATTTTCTTTTTCATCAAATGAAAAGAGAAGATAAAATAAAAACGGCAGGATAAAGATGCTTCCCAGCAGCAGCGCCCATCCCAGCGCAGCGATGGTTTTTGGTGCCGCACTTTCATCAAACAAAGATAGGGAAGTCCCGTTGGCAAAAAGGATAATATCAGGATTGTGCTGATAGGTTGCCGCAACGAGGATCATAATAATCTGAAAACCACCAAGAATTCTTACCAGCAGGAATTTTTTCTTTTTTATAGCATCGTTGGTGAAGAGAAGACTTACTGTCGCCAATGTAATAGCGATGATTCCCAAAGCTTTGGAGAAAATCCATTTCAGCAAAGGAATATCGGAATAATAGGCACTTGCGAAAACAAGAATCCCCGATAGCACCACATATACGGCTGTCTGTCTTGTTTTCCGGATGATGATCGGCAGAGAGTCACTGAATCTGGCCTGATGAAGCGAAAACAACGACGCCAGATATCCGCAAAGTGCCACCGTGAAAAAGCCGACACAGACGCCAAACCAATTCAGCCAGCTGAAAATGTAAAGACCAAGAAAGTCTTTGGCTTCCGTGTCTATAGATCCTGAGATGGTTGCTGCTGCTATCATTCCCAGGAAAAACGGTGTCAGCAAACTCGAATAATAAAAAATCTGCGTGTATAGTTTTTGCCAGCTGTCGTGCACCGCATCATAATTTCTAAATGTAAAGGCGGTTCCTCTCGCAATAATCCCGACAAGCATCAATACCAAAGGAATATGCAGATAAGTTGAAACTGTTGTGTAAATAGTAGGAAAGCCAACAAACAGTATAACGATCGCAATAATAAGCCACATATGATTGGCCTCCCAGATTGGTGCAATCGATTTCAGCATCAGAGATCTGGTCTTTTCACGGTAGGAATTTCGTGAGAAAAGTTCAATAATTCCCGCACCGAAATCTGCGCCGCCGGTAATCAGATACAGACAGATAGAAACCCAAAGAAATGCTATTACAACGTAGATCATTTTGTTTTGCTTTTAGGATTATAATGAGGATCTGTAGGGTCATACAGCTTCGGAACCATTTTGATTTGTCTTAATAAAAGAAAAACAATCACCAATGATAAGGAGAGGAAAACCAGTGTGAAAAAGTAAAACGAGTACTGGATTCCCGGCATCGGCGTCACGGCATCCACCGTTCTCATAATGCCGTAAATAATCCAGGGCTGTCTGCCAACTTCTGTCACTGTCCAGCCTGCTTCCAGCGCAATATAGCCGAAAGGAATAGCTGCCACAAAGATCTTCAGAAACCAGGATTGGGTCAGCCACTTCTTTTTCCAGATGCTTGCGATGAGGTACAATCCTGCGATGGCCATCATAACACTGCCAAAGAATATCATAATCTGAAAAGCATAGTGCACTACGGCAACAGGCGGCCACTCATCCCTTGGGAAATCCTTGAGGCCTTTCACTTCCGAGTTAAAATCGCCATTGGCAAGAAAACTTAAAAGTTTGGGAACTTTGATAGCGTAATTGATTTTTTCAGTACTTTCATCCGGAACGCCGCCTATGACGAAGCTGGCGCCTCTCTCGGTTTCGAAATGTGCTTCCATCGCTGCTAACTTTATCGGTTGTCTCTTTGCAACAGATTTAGCGGCAACATCGCCACTTATTGGTGCCAGAAGTGCTCCAAAGATGGCGAATCCTGCGGCAATTTTAAAAGCTTTGGTGTGGAAAATGACATTTCGTTTTTTTAATATAATATAGGCGTGAATACCGGCAACCGCAAATCCAGTCGCTGCAAATGCCGCCACGCTCATATGGAAGGCCTGAGGAAACCAGGCCTCGTTGAACATCGCTTTTATAGGATCTATATTCACATATTGCCCATTAATATAATCGAAGCCCGCTGGACTGTTCATCCACGCGTTGGCTGCTACGACGAGAATTCCGGAAGCTAATCCGCTCACGCCGACCACGACGCCGCAAAACCAATGAAACCATTTGTTGAATTTTTCCCAGCCATAAAGAAAGAAACCAATCGCAATCGCTTCAATGAAAAAAGCAGTGCCTTCCAGAGAAAAAGGCATCCCGAAAATTGGGCCTGCGTGCTCCATAAACTTCGGCCAAAGTAACCCGAGTTCAAAGGACAGCATGGTGCCGGAAACTGCGCCTGTTGCGAAAAGAATCGCCACGCCTTTGCTCCAGGCTTTAGTGAGGCCTTTGTAAACTTCGTCTTTTGTAGTGAGGTATTTGTAATGAGAAAATGCCATCAGGAAAGGCATTACCATCCCAACGCAGGAGAATATGATGTGGAAACCAAGTGACATCGCCATCTGCGATCGGGCAGCCATAAAATCATCCATAAGCTTAATTTGATGGTAAAGTTAGTTTTAATTTTAAAGTGGGCGCTTGCATTTGATCAAGACAATTGTCATATTTCCGGCAAAAAATCGGATTTAAAAGGGAGCGTCTGATTTTTATTAAATTTTGATATCTATCTTGCCTCTATCAATTAATTATTAAAATACTTCTCTTTTTTGTAGCCATTTCTTGCTTTTTAAATTTTCTAATTTAAAAGCAGCTACTCAATTGGGTGTTGTGACCATTTCTCTGTCGAGACAACAGTTGTTTTTGATCAAGAAAAAACCAAATATCTATGCTAACGATGAAAAGGCAACTTTGGGCATGTGAGGTTGTATGAGGATACTAAAAATTAATGGAGACGAAAAATGGCAGAAAATTAAGTGATGATTTCAAAACATAATATCGCGCTTGTACACCATTAAAATAAGTTTTCAAACGTCTGTTTATTCTATTGGTTATTTAAATAAAATGGCTTATTTTTCTTAAATTTGCACATCTTACTACAGTTTCTGTAAGATCGATTAAAATTTTAAAAACCTTAAAAAGAATGTTACCAAAAATAAATCCACTCCATACTTCCGCCTGGAAAGCGCTTAATGATCATTTTGCCAACAATGATTTCGAACTGAGAACCCTTTTTCAGTACAACGAAAACCGTTTCAAGGAATTTTCACTGGAAACAGAAAATTTTCTTTTCGATTATTCCAAAAACTTAGCAGATTCCAAAACGATGGAATTACTGCTGGATTTGGCAAAAGAAACCGAGCTACAATCGGCGATCAAAAGTATGTTTGCTGGAGATAAAATCAATGAAACAGAAGGCAGAGCGGTGCTTCACACAGCATTGAGAGATTTTTCTGATAAAGAAATTTTGGTTGATGGCGAGAATATTAAACCTGCCATCAAAAAGGTTTTGGATCAGATGAAGGCTTTTTCAGAAAGCATCATTTCCGGTTCTCACAAAGGTTTTACAGGAAAAGAAATCACCGATGTTGTGAATGTCGGAATTGGAGGTTCAGACCTTGGACCAGTGATGGTTTGTTCTGCTTTGAAACATTTTAAAACAAGACTGAATGTTCATTTCGTTTCCAATGTGGATGGCAATCATATGGCTGAGGTGGTAAAAGACCTTGATCCAGAAACAACGCTTTTCATCATTGCTTCCAAAACATTTACAACTCAGGAAACGATGACTAACGCCAAATCTGCAAAAGACTGGTTCCTGAAATCGGGTGCGTCGGAGGCGGATGTTGCAAAACATTTTGTAGCTTTATCAACTAATATTCAGTCGGTTAAAGCGTTCGGAATTGCAGAGGAGAACATCTTCGAATTCTGGGATTGGGTTGGCGGCCGTTACTCTCTTTGGAGTGCAATCGGTTTGAGCATTGTTTTGTCTGTTGGTTATGAAAACTTCGAACAGTTGCTGAAAGGTGCTCACGATACAGACGTTCATTTCCAGACTGCAGAATTAGATAAAAACGTTCCTGTTTTGATGGGGCTTTTAGGGATTTGGTACCGCAACTTTTTCGCAGCCGGGACTTATGCGATTTTGCCTTACTCTCAATATCTTGACCGTTTTGCAGCCTACCTTCAACAAGGTGATATGGAAAGCAACGGAAAATCGGTGGACAGAAACGGTGAATTTGTAGAATACGAAACAGGACCGATCATCTGGGGAGAGCCTGGAACCAATGGTCAGCACGCATTTTATCAGTTGATTCACCAAGGAACAGAATTGATTCCTGCAGATTTTATCGCTTATGCAAAATCGGTGAATGAGGTTGGGGAACATCAGGATATCCTGTTGGCCAATTATTTCGCACAGACAGAAGCTTTGGCTTTCGGGAAAACAGAAGATGAGGTTTTCAACGAACTGAAAACATCTGGCAAAACAGAAGAGGAAATAGAATTCCTTTTACCGTATAAAATATTTGCAGGAAATACGCCTACGAATTCTTTCTTGTTTAAGGAATTGACGCCGTTTACATTAGGGCAGCTGATTGCTTTGTATGAACATAAAATCTTTGTTCAGGGTGCCATCTGGAATGTCTTCAGCTTCGACCAGTTTGGTGTGGAATTAGGAAAAGTATTGGCAGGAAAAATTCTTCCGGAACTGGAAAGCGAACATAAAATTGAAACGCACGACAGCTCTACAAACGGACTGATCAATTATTATAAAGGAAATAAGTAAGAAATAAATGTGGTGTTGGGAAAGGAACACTTCATTATTCAAATTAATCTAAAAGTAAAAAGAAAGAAAATAATGGCACAAATTCTAGACGGACTGAAGGTCTCCAAAGAGGTAAAAGCTGAAATCAAAGAGGAAGTTGAAAGAATCCTCTCCAACAAAAAAAGACCACCGCATTTGGTGGCAATTTTGGTAGGAAACAACGGCGCAAGCCAAGCTTACGTGAACAGCAAGGTGAAAGACTGTCAGGAAGTTGGCTTTAGTTCTTCATTGATCAAATTTCCAAGTACGGTTGCAGAATCGGAATTGCTGGAAAAAATTGATGAACTTAATAAATCAAAAGCAGTAGACGGATTCATCGTTCAGCTGCCTTTGCCAAAACAGATTGATCAGGAAAAGATCATTATGGCAATAGATCCAAGAAAGGATGTGGATGGTTTTCATCCGGAGAATTTCGGGAAAATGGCACTGGAAATGGACACCTTTTTGCCGGCAACACCATTTGGGATTTTGACCTTACTGGAAAGATATAATATAGAAACAAAAGGTAAAGACTGTGTAATCATCGGGAGAAGCCGTATTGTAGGCAAACCAATGAGCATCCTGATGGGAAGAAAAGACTTCCCGGGAAACTCAACTGTTACCCTAACGCATTCTTATACAGAGAAAATAGAAGAATATACAAAAAAGGCAGATATTGTGATTACCGCATTGGGCGATCCTAATTTCCTGAAAGGCGATATGATCAAAAAAGGCGCTGTCATCGTAGATGTGGGAATTACACGTGTAGAAGATGAGTCGGAAAAAGGCTATCATCTCGCTGGTGATGTCGATTTTGAAAGCTGCGCAGAAAAAGCAGACTGGATAACGCCCGTTCCCGGTGGCGTGGGACCAATGACCCGTGCGATGCTGATGAAAAACACCATCATTGCGTACAAAACGTCTGTTTACAACGACTAATTTATAAAAAAAATTAATCCCACCAAAGGAGAAACTGAAAGGTCATTCTCCTTTTGGAGAGGGATTTAGGGAGAGGACAATGACTAAAGAAGAAGAAAATATTTTATTAAAAGAAGGTAGAATGCTCCCAGTGATGGAGCATTTTTACACTATTCAGGGTGAAGGATTTCACGCTGGAAAAGCGGCATATTTTATTCGCCTGGGCGGATGCGATGTCGGCTGTCACTGGTGCGATGTTAAGGAAAGCTGGGATCCAACGCTTCATCCACTGATGAATGCTGAAGAGATTGCAGAAACAGCAGCCAGACTCTGTAAAACCATAGTTTTGACGGGCGGCGAACCGCTGATGTGGAATCTGGATATCCTCACCGCAAAACTCAAACAGCTAGGCTGCACGATTCATATCGAAACTTCCGGCGCTTATCCGATGAGCGGACAGCTGGACTGGATTACACTTTCTCCTAAGAAGACAGGACTTCCTTTGGAAGAAATCTACTCCAAAGCAAGCGAGCTGAAGATGATTATTTTCAACAACAGCGATTTTACTTTTGCCAGCGAACAAGGCAGCAAAGTGAGAGAAGGATGTGAACTTTATCTGCAAAGCGAGTGGAGCAAGCGGGATGCTATGTATCCGAAAATCACAGACTTTATCCTGGTAAATCCGCAGTGGAGATCCTCCATCCAAACACATAAGTATCTGAATATTCCATAAATTTGAGCAATGCAGCAGCTAAGGTATTCTAGATATTTCAAAGCGTTTGTAATCCTGCTGGATATGGTTCTGGTAGCAGCTGTTTTCTGGTTCCATTATTTCAGAAATTTTGAAGTCAGATATGATTCTGAAACGCTGGAACAGAATATTTTGTCCATGCTACTGCTGTGCTCTTTCTGGATCCTGCTTAGTGGCAGAACCAAATTATACCATATTCCGCGGAATGTCACCTACACTGTTTTTCTCGAAAGAATCTTTATCCACGTTTTTGTCTTTTTCATAGGTGTGTTGATGCTTGCAAAAGTCAGCACCAACGATTTTCTGAAAACAGAACGTTTCTACCTTGCGTTTATCCTGCTGCTGGTAGTGATACCAATCAAAAGTGCGATTTTCTTCATCCTGAAATATCTGAGGAGTAAAGGAATCAACCACAGGAATATTATGTTTATAGGAGACAGTCCGTCGTCTGATATTCTACGGGAAATCATCACTCAGAGAAAAGATTACGGGTTCAGGATTTATGAGTTTCCTTCAAGAGATTATGACCCGCAGACACTGATCAGATTCTGGAAGGAAAATGGGATTCACACGATCTTTCTACCGTCAGAAAACTGTCTTCAGAAAACTTTTGAAGATGCGCTTTTCCATCAGGCAGAACTTAACAA
>Ga0302347_1003843_pt1 | contig 12706 bp, 10 predicted proteins | sample PhyWR1_FD_202178 | JGI IMG/M metagenome (GOLD analysis project Ga0302347, IMG submission 202178) | Leaf surface microbial communities from wheat plants in UC Gill Tract Community Farm, Albany, California, United States - DLSL W.R1 (v2)... | ecosystem: Host-associated > Plants > Phyllosphere >...
GGCTGCTGCAGCAACACCCACCCCAACTGCGGTAGTGGTGCTTACGCCACCCAGAACGCCGGTTTCAGTTGCCAGGGAACCGGCTTCAGCAGCAGGCGCTTCAACTGCTGCGTCGTCAGCAGATACTGCAACAGGTTCGGCGGCGAAAGCGGTAGAGCTCAGAGCCAAGGCGAGTGCGGAAACGATAAATTTATTCATTTGAAAATCCTTTTGAAAAAGTCTGTATTGGCGATGGTGCTGGAGCGCCTATGTCCAAGGCTATGAACGTCGAACCCTGGATATGACTCTTAGACCTGTGAAAGGTTCTAATGGGTCAGGCACTCAAGTGATTCTGTACAGGCATTTTAGTATGCAATAACACGTCTAGAATACTCGGGTAGAGCGTTTCTGGTAGCTGACGTTTTATAACGTTCATGTTAGGAATGTGTTGTCTATAGACCTAAAAGCTGACAGGTAAGGTGGGTGTGTTGATAGCATTGCCGTATAATGCAAAAAAAGAGTTATTGACTCTATACCTGTTACGTAAAGCTGATTATTTCCATTCTGCCGGGCAATCATTTTTCCAGTCAGCGAATGCGGACTCTAGGTTAAATCGGTAAACGTAGCCGTTGTCTACCAGATAACCCGGGTGGATGTCGTTAGATCGTACTAGCTTGCGAATCCGAACCGGGCTGAAAGGATGCTTGATTCCAAGTGGACGAGCGACTACCTCAATGGCGTACGCGCAGCCCAGCATTACCGGATATGGAATGGCGAGGACATTACGCTTAACACCTGCCACCTTGCAGACGGTTTGTACATATTCTTGAATGGAAGGTCCTGGATTCATGGACATGTTGAACAGTGTGAAATGCTCGCTCCGTTCTTTCTGGCGCTGTAAAACCCATTCAATGGCATAGCACAACTCTTTTACATAAGTACCAGCTTTGCGGGTGTCCCTATTGCCCATATAAAAGAAGTAGCGATTTATCACGGCTTTGATCAGCCGAGACACATTACCACCTTCGCCTGGTCCGAAGACGACACCCGGGCGTACGATTACCAGATGGCGCTGCGCTTTATCAGCGGCTAACCAGACCTGATGGATTTTTTCTGCAACCAGTTTGGAGCCGCCATAGGCAGTCACTGGTACAGGAAGAGATCGCTCTGTTTTCTGTTGTTCACTTGGGCCGTACGGCGAGATTGAACTGGTGAATACAATATCATTACAGCCGACCCGTTCTGCCCAAGCGCACACGTTTTCGGCCCCTAACAGATTGGTTTCGTAATACTCGAAATCTTCATGACCCGGCTCACGGTGAATAGCTGCAAAATTGACCGTGAGTGCAACACACTCTTCTGGTTGCCAAGTAATGCTTTGACGTACATCACCGTTTATCTCGATGATCCTTGCGTCGTCTTGCACTAATTTGGTTCTGTAGGGGAAAGGTTTATTGGCTACTTGCTCCCGATCATATAAGTAAATTTTCTCAGCACGGCCAGATGCGAGTAGTTGTTTGGCAAAGAAGACGCCGATGAAGCCGGAGCCTCCGAAAATTACAGCACAACTCATGTGATATCCCTAGTGGTATTGTTGCTGTTTTTCGTTGTTAGTGTCGAGTACAAATCTGAAGTTAAATATGTCATGCGTTGAGATGTAAAGTGTTCATTGAAACGCTCACGACCATTCTGTCCCATTTCGCGTAATGAGGCGATGGGCGTGCTGGAAATAGCATCAGACAGTTCATTGGAATTGGACGCACTGAAAAGAATCCCGGTTACGTTATGCTTAACCGCTTCAGAGAGTGATGTGCAATCACTGGCTACAACTGGAATCCCCATGCTCATTGCTTCCAATACAACCATCGGGAATCCTTCCCACCTGCTTGGAAGCACTAATGCATCTGCATGAATGAAGTAGGGCTTAAGATGTTTTGAGCTCAGCCAACCAAGATAGGTTATGTTGTTCAGCTGCTCACTTTTTGGGACTTCATCTGCGTCGATTCCCGCCACGGTTAAATGAATATTTTTGTTTTCAATTTTTTGCATTGCTGATAATAAAATATCAAAACCTTTTGCTTTATCCAGTCGACCAGCAAAAATGTAATTGATAGTTGCTGCATCAGATGCTGGATAAGGTGATGCTGTGTGGTTGTACGTATCAGATGGTGCAGGGGTTCCGTTATATATGACGGTTATTTTGTCACCGGAAATTCCTGCAGATACAGCGGAATTCTTCTCATACTGACTAACGCATATTATTTTGTCCGTCATTAGAGAAAGCAGGATTTCAATTTTTGAAAAAATGCTGCGCTTCAATGCAGAACCTTCCATCAAAAAAGAAAAACCGTGAGGGCAGTATATTATTTTGGGACGGCGAACAGGTTTCATCAGGACTAAAACGCATCGACCGATAATGCCCGCGAAAGTGCTGTGAAGATGGACGATGTCAGTCTTTTCACGCCATACAGTCTTCATTAAAGCTATCGCGAATTGGAAGAGCGATGCAATATTTCTTCCGGAGCGTTTGAACGTAACAGTATGTTTGACAAGTACATCATCAAGCGCGTCAACTATGGCTTCGGGTGCAACACACTGGCAGGACTTTACATCTTGATCGCGGATTTGGTCCAGCATCAGTAAATTCATCACAGTGGCAGTGCCACCGTTTTCGATTTCTGTAGCATGAAGAATTTTCAAAAAAGTACCCTCATTATGCTTCCTTTAGTCGCAACGAAAATTAATACAATTATATGTTAAGTTGGCTAATGGGTCGTTGATTTGCAGGTCAGAAAGAAAATAATAGTACTGCTGGGCAGTTTACACAGTCAGTGAATAAGTCTTTAGGTGATTTCAAATGTGTGAGCAGAACTATCACCTGACAAATAATTTTTTCATGATATTAAGTTTTATAATGCTCGTCTTGATTGTTCTTTTAATGAGATTGTCATTCAAGTAGTAATATTTTAGTTCAAGTGGCAACATTTTGATCATAAAATAAAGGAGAGATTTTTTTTGTTTGGCTTTTAGGAAGTGTTGGTGAGATTTTTCGGAGATAACCATTCGGAGCAAATATATTTTCTTGCGCTTAGCTGACACGCTATAGTCATCAGTTTTAACTCTTTTGCGAGGATGCCAAACTCCCTCACGCTCTGCATATTCCATCCGTACAGAAAGACCCTCTTGGCGGTGTCTATAATTAGCCGCTTGTGACTGAATTATTTTGTCCACTCCGAGATGATCTATTATCAGCCGTTTTTCAGCCTGTGCTGTTTTGATAAGCTCATTGATAATTGAATTTCTTACAATAATAACATTCGTGCCCATGCTGTCGCTGGTGTATTCCGGTAACCAAGCATCACCCAGCACCACATCTGCAGTTTCTGCGGAAATATCATCGCACCATTCGCATGCTTTAGGCTTGAATAAACCTAGCCCCCAATCAGTCCCGTAGAGCTCACTGTTTTTAGCGGTAGATGTGTAGTTATCATTTGAGCTAGCCTTGATTGAGTAGTTGCTGGCGTCAACTCCTGGTGTTTTAACCCGAAAATCTATATCGACTAAATTTGTTGGTGATACACCTTGCTGCCATCCCAGTAATTCTGCAAAAGCAGCAGATTTCAAATGACCACAAAAAATGCCGATAAAATATTTCAATGATTCATTCAGGTCTGGATGTTCTAGGCAAAGCAAGCGAGCTGCTTTTATGTAGCAAGGAATCCCTATGAACGCATATTTTTTCTTATCGTTAGATACGATCTCTAGAACTTGGTTGAAGCTCGTTGGGTAATACTTCGATTTTGCATTGGATCTCATTTCAGATATTGAGTGAGATATTTTATAACCGAATATACCATTATCAGAATCGGAGTTGCCTACATGGATAGCTCCGTCAATTAAACCTCGGTTTAAAAGTTCTTCAACTATCCAGCTTACCATCCCTCCTGAGCTGCCGCGCTCACGATATCCATCGACCTTTACATGACCTGCATAGAGATTTTGATAATAGCCTATTCGTTTTTCGTGATGCGGATTGCTTTCTGAATACAAATCAACGCCTAATTTGTCCTCATTGATATTGGAACTGAAAGGGCATACAGCGTCGGCAGCTTTTGAGTTGGATGTGTTAAAGACGGGTATTAATAAGCCGTATTTATCCTTGGCCATTTGGGCATCTGGATTGTTGTAAGCGCATGCCCCGCATCCAACGCAATAACCGCCGCTGACAACATTTGAGATGTTGTTGTTACTCATATTCCTATCCTGTTACTTGAGTTGTGTGCTGTGCAGGCAATATCGCACGTGAAGCTAAAAGAGTGGATAAAGCATGGTAGGAAAATACTATTTGGATCACTCTGCTCGGACTCGGAGGGGGGCTTTATTTGAAATTATTTATTTGTATCAGATGATTTAAGTATGTAAGTCATCTTGTCCAGGCGTACGCTCGTAAAATATTCAGGGTGGATGAAAAAATTAGCATACGTATCCTGGGCGTTTGGTTTTTCTTTTATTGAATACTTGAGCTACTCCACCGAAAATCAAAAGCGTAAAGAAGAATGAGAGAGCATTGGGGCTCCCGAGCATGAACGTGAAATTGTTTGCTGAAACGGCCAAGTAGAGAGTCGCCGCAGCTAAAGAGTACTTCCCTGACATTACGTACCCGAAAATGGATAATAGAATAGATAGTACTAACAGAAATGAAATCGGCAAGCTGTACAGGAATGCTGTTTCGATATATGTATTGTGCAAGCTCGTATTTATCCCGTAGGACGAAATCAAATTAACTACGTCTGAGGATGTTCTCAGCGTTAGAGGATTTTGAATTACAGCATCGGTACCAAGCTTCCAATAAATATCTCTCAAGTTCATACCCATTTCTAAGCGTAGGGCTGGAATATTCTCAACCATAAACTGAAATATTGCATCCCATGCTGAAAGGAATACGAATATTGCAATGACTGTAGTTGAAATGATCGGAATCTTAAGTTTTGGAATCGCGTAATACATATAAAATACGCAGCTGATTATGATAGCGATCGCAGTGGCTTTTGAAAATGCCAAAAAACAACCTACAAGGCATACTGCTAAAAAAAAGCGACGATATTTAGTCAGGTTGATTGCAGCAATAACGCCAAAACCGAGGAGGGCGGATGCATAGTTGGGATCAAAGAAAATGGACATCGAACGGTTGAAGAACATATCCCAATACAAAAAGCCATTAAATATATATATCAAAACAGATATTACAGAGCAAAATGCGCAGATATAAACTGCAATCCGCATGAGCTTGAGAGGGCCTGTGTTGTGTAGGATCGCGATAAGAAGAAAGCACAGGCTCAGTTGCAGTATTGGTTTTGCAGATTCCATACTCCCTTTGGTGGAGGTAAATAAGATATATCCAAAGATGGGGTAGCATAGCAAAAGGATAGCAAGTGAACTTGCAACAACTGCTGGTTGAAGCTGTATGGTGTCTTCATTACTCTTTGATAAAAAGACACCAGCCAAAAAGATAAAAAGAATGCCGAAGCTGCCCAATACCTCGAATGGAAATTCACGAATATGTATTTCGAAAGTCAAAAACAAAAAGCTCAACCCAATAGAGTAAGCTATTTTTTCGATAGTGCTTTTTTTAAAGGTGGTGTGCATTTCGATTCTTTTTGAGTTGGATGCTTTAGGCTATCTATTTGTTAAGCGTGCTATTACGCACAAGAAATTCTAATACATTAGATTTCTTTAATACATTTGGCCAACTCAATTCCGTCTGGTCAGGCATTGATTGTTCGGTGAAAGTGCTTATGTCTCTAAACAAATCTTGAGAAAATATGCTGTCTGAATCGGTAAAAACCGCGTTCGATTCAATTTCGTTATAGACCAAGTAATTTGATGGGGATTTATTGCAGATTATTATTTTTTTGAGGCTTGCATATTCTAAGAATTTGGTCGGAGCTTGGAAGCCGTATGGGTATCGTGCGGGTACAGTGCAAAGGGTGTAGGTGCAGTTCTTTACAGTTTGCAGTGCCTGCTTTTGTGGCAGTCGTCCTGTAAATTTTATTTTATTGTTTTCTTTGAATTGATCAAATATTCCTGGCTCTGGTGTGCCTACTAATACGAGTGAATCCTCAGGCCTAGAGTGTTGAATAAATGCCGAGATAAGTTTGTCAATTCCCCTTTCTTTACAAATCTCTCCAATGTAGCAGAACGTACCGCTTTCCAGACCTGCATCAGTATCTAGTGTGAATATCCATTCTGGAACACCCATCGGTATATAAAGAGCTGAGATGCCATCTTTAAAGTTCATTGCTTTTTCAATAAGCGTATTTTGGAAGATTCTCAGATTGGGCTTGTGATTTTTATATCGTTTTATTGCATCTTTTACTCTTGCAAGCTTGCCTACTGAGAGAGAACGATAATCATGTATTACATACTTGGCGATGATTTTTTTGGGATAAAATCCCATGATACACCATGCGATGGTGTTTTCTTTATCTTCCAGTTTATTATATTCTTCCATGGTGCCATCGGAAACGTCGAATTCATTTTCTAAGTGCGCTTTATAAGCGGGTATCTCTGGGTAATTAGCTTTGCCTGGATGTAATATAAATATTTTCATCTGTCTATTGGGACCTGATTTTGCTGAAGTTGAGAAGAGATGGATAACCTATTTATGTAAAGGAATGCCATTCAAAACTTGAATTTTGAAAATGTAGATATATATAGCACTATACGAATCAAGTCTTTGTGGCTGCGTCTAAATTTATAGGAGCAAAATACCGACTTCAAATAGAGTGATTTTCCTGTGGTAGGGTCGTGCAAATGCCTTTTCATCAAGGCTTTGTCGGAATTTAATGATCTTGATATTCTGTCTACGACAGCCTGAAGTGAAGCACCATTAATGAGTATTAACTTGGGGCTTTTTGATAGTTTGAGTAAGTATTTAATTACAGTATCAATTTGGCGGCAGTGATTAAGCTTTGCTTCAGTAGAGGTTGCTTCTGTTATCGATTCCGGGTTCTTATTGTAAATATAGAGGTTTTCTGGGTAGCTTCTGCAAGAGGCAGAAAGTGCAGCAGCTACAAAGAGGAAAAGAACATCCTCTGCATAGGTAAGCCTTTCTTGTATGCAAGAAAGCTCTTCGAAAGCGTTAGTTGCTAATTCTTTTGAGTACATCTTTCCAGGTGTCCCCCAAGACATATTCGGGGTGTCTTGGAAGATACATTTTAGAATGGTCTCAGGGTTGATATTGTTTTTCGGTAGTTGTCGTGGGAGTGTTGTGATTGGTTGTTTCGGCGAAATTTCTACAGAGTAAAAAATAATATCTGCAGATTCAAGGCGAGTTTGGTTATATAGTTTTTCTAGCGCATCGTGTTTCAAACTGTCATCGGGATCCAAGAAAAGAATGTACTTCCCATTTGATTGTTCAACGCCTTTTTTTCTTGCGCGAAAGGTTCCAACGTTTTCAGTGCTACGAAGTATTTTAAAACGTGAGTCTGCGATAGAAAATCTTTCAGCTATTGATATAGATGAATCGCTCCCACAGTCATCGACGATTATGAATTCAACATTGGTTAGCGTTTGTTTCGCGCAAGAGTTAAGGCAGTTCTCGATATAGCGCTCTACATTGTAGGTAGGCAAGATGACAGATATTAATGGTTCGATTATTTCTGAGGCGCTAGTCATATCTTCTGCTCAGAAATTAGCAGTGACGATTCTAGAAAGTTCTTCGATTGTTTTTTTAGGTTGGATAGAACTGACTCAATAACAGTGTAGTCGATTTTTTGCTGCATTAGACCTGGAATATCATACTCTGCATTGTCGATAACCAAGCGTGATTCTAGCCCTAGCATTGAAAGCAGTGAGCTGAATCTGGCGAGGCCCCTGTTGTTGTTGCCGATCACGACGAATTGTTTGTTAAAGATAATGGAGAAAACCATGCCGTGAAAGGAGTCGGTTACAATGAAGTCAGCGTCGGCAAATAAATTGACCCATTGGGCGACCGTAAATTCTGGGGTGTGCTGATCATCTTTATATATTTGTACTAGAGTATGTAGTTCAGGTAAATTGTTTGTGACATCACCAAGTATGTTGTTTTTGTTTTGGTTGTGATCGAGTATGTAAGTAAGTAGTATTTTATTTTGCGAATTAGAGGGCGGAGTTAGAAAGCAGTCATAGACAGATCTGTCGACCATAAGTGTAGGGTCTAGAACATGAGCGCATTCATTTAACTTGAACTGTTGAGCGCACACCTGAACGCCGCTGATCTCACGTGTTGAGATGGCATCAAACTTGTGAAGTAATTCTTCAACGAGTGGAGCCTTGCCTGTGTCTTCCCAAGTGTCCTTACCAAATGAAGCTGCATAAGAAATTTTCAAGGTTTTCGGGGGTTTTATAAAATCCAGAAAATAACTGCTAAAATAGCCATCATCTATATATTCTAAACGCCAGACCTGATCGCTGCCAACAATAACGGCATCAAAATCATGCTCTAATGAAACAGCTTCTAATTCTTTTGTAGTGTAAATTGCTTTGGTTTTTTCTGAAATGTACTCGTCTATGAAAGGGCGGTGGTATTTGTTTTTGATTGCGGTAGATCTGTACTTTTTTAAATCCTGGAAAGGAATCTTTTCTAAAACACCTATGGTCCATCTTTTCCATTTTGGTCTGTAAGCTTCTTTTTGTATTAGATACGCATCATGGCTTTGGTTTTTGAGAAATTGATACAGTGCAAAAGCTTGCAACATGCCGCCGTAATTATTATTCAATGGAAGAGTCAATATGCCTATTTTCTTTTTCATTTTAGATATTTTCTTGAAGTGAGATTAGTTGCAGGCTGTCTATCTGCTTAAATGAATAGTTCTACTCGGTGAAAGATACTTGTTAATGATCTTCTTTGAAAACATAGTGTTTGTTTGCGTAAATATATAGTGCGCTAATTATGGTGTATGAGATGAACAGAGAGGCCGCGGCCGCATTTACACCTAGTATAGGGATTAATACGATTGTCGAAATGATGCTAATGACAGCGGTGAATCCCATGTACTTGATTTTCTGAATCATATGCGCCCCAGTTATTAGTGTGGCACCTGTGCTGCTCGCAACGTAATAAACAGGAATTACAAGTAATAAGTAGTTGGTTATTTCCAGAGCTTTAGTGTATTTTTCACCAAATACATGCACGATTAATAATGGTGCAATTAGGTACAATGCAGCTGATACAGCTAGTCCGATTGCTCCCATAATGAAATTGCCAAGCTTATAGGTTTTGTATAATAAGGCTCTGTCTTGGTGTGCCCATCGATGCATTTTTGGTAAAAGAAATTTTTGGTAAATGATGCCAGGTAAAATTGCAGCAGCGGTTATTAATGTGAATGCAACGCTGTAGTTTCCCGCGGCCTCTGCACCCATGTACATGTTGATAATTACGATGCTGAGCTGAAAGTAAACCAGGTAGAAAAAACCTGAAACCCCAAAGGGCCATGATTCTTTAAGTATTGTTGTGACTTTAATTTCTTTGGAATATGGTTCATGATCTACCGCTGTATGGCCCTTCAGGCTAATTTTGCCATTCTTAAGTTGGGCTATTTTGTACAGTGCAAAAGGCGCCATAAGTACTGCGGTAAACGCGAAGATCGTGGCTATGATAATTTCATTCAGCTCCACTTTCAGGCCGTAGACAATTAGAGCTAATAAGGCGAACTTGAATATGGATTGAGTAAGCTGCCAGACTGTCAGGTGTGTGTATTTTTCTTCAAGTTGAAATATGCTTCCTACAATCTCCGTGAATAAATTTGAAATAATGATGATTGACATGATTGCTGCGGCGATTTGAAGCTTTTCTGTCTTCTGTAAAGTGAATGCTAATATTAAAAGTATTAGCCAGGTTACTAGGGTGCTAATTTTTACAAATTTAAGCGTTGCCGGTATCCACGCTTTTCCGCGCCACCCATGTTCTCCAAAAATCTTCAGCAAATATTGAGAAATACCAAATCCACTCAGTGGTGCGAGTGTGGAAGTTAGGAAGAAAATTGATGAGTAGTGGCCAAGTGTTTCTGGACTAACGTTTCGGGCTATTAATATGTGCGTTAAGAAACCAAGTCCTGATCCTAACAACGACCCAAGAGACAGGATAAGAAGATATATTGAGTTTTTTTTATATGACACTGCGCTCTGGCCTGATTTGGAGAGTAAGTATAAAGATCCAACTGTTTTATCTTCACAGGTAAAAATATTTTGTTTGAGTATTGCAACTAGGCCATAAGGAGAGGTATGGATTTGGGGGGGGTAAGGCGTGATGTTTTTGCTACTTACATTAATTCAGGCATGCTACCGCCCCAAGATTTCATGCTGATCCCCGAGAGCCTGGTATTTTGTAGTCAGTTTTAGAGTGGTGTTTTATTTAAAAAGCGCCCTCGCATAATGCTGGGCGCTCGTACATGTTTTAACTGTCAGATTTGTTACACGCTGTCAGACTTATACTCGTAGTTGTAATAACCATACGCGCCATAACCATATTTGGCCGATGCCCGTTTTTCGACGCCGTTGAAAATAGCCCCTTTCAGTTCGATACCGTTTTGTGCAAAGCGACGCATGGTCAATTCAATTTCGCGCGCCGGGTTCAGCTCAAATCGGGTCACAATAAGGTTTGTGCCCGATTGACGCCCTACAATAGCTGCATCAGTAACCGCCAAAAATGGAGGAGTATCGAGAATAACTTGATCGTACTTAGTACTTACCTCTTCGAGAAAATCGCTGAAATTTTTGTGCATCAGCAATTCGGAAGGATTAGGTGGAATTTGGCCGCGTCCGATTACATCAAGATTTTCTACTTCAGTTTTATGAACCGCGGTGTCAAAGTCACAACGTTTTGCCAGCAAGTCAGAAAGCCCGTTCTCAACCGGGATGCCAAACATTTTATGGATATACCCTTTGCGCATATCAACGTCTACCAAGAGTACACGTTGGCCCGATTGAGCAATCACAGCGGCTAAATTCGCTGAAATAAATGATTTGCCTACCCTGGGGCTCGGCCCGGAAATCATCAGGCGGTTGTTATTGGCCTCCAACATTGCGAAGTGCAAGCTGGTGCGCAGGCTCCTTAGCCCTTCAATTGCCAAGTCCGTAGGGTGGCTGCTTGCCAGGAGTGGAGTGACACGTGTGCCACGGCCATTTGTGCTTTTATCGTCTTCGACTTTTTGAAGTGAGCTGAATGGAATAGAGGCATATACCGGTAGGCCTAGTTTTTCAATGTCGTCTGGGTTTTCAACGCCGCGATTAAGCGCTTTACGAAACAGTACATAGCCTATAGCTAACAAGGCCCCGAAAAATGTGGCTATTAGCACGATCAATGCTTTTTTCGGTTTGACTGGACTGCGTAGATCTACATCTGCAGTATCAATCAGACGGACATTGCCTGTGGTACCAGCACGCATCACATCCAACTCTTGGGATTTGTTAAGCAGCTGGGTGTAGATTTCGGTGCTGACTTTCAAGTCGCGAGTTAAGCTGAGTAGCTCTTGTTGGGTAGATGGCAACCCTTCAACCTGCTTGGCCAGGCGGTGTTGCTTGCTTGTCAGCTCAGCCAATTGGCCCATTAACGCACGGTAGGCTGGATGTTGCGGTGTGAATTTACGATCCATCTCAGCTTGCTGCAGTTTGAGTGCGGAAATACTCGTATCTAACGCAACGATCTGATCAAGTATAGCTTTAGCTTCCAGACTGATATCAATCGATTTGCTGCGTATTTGGAATGCATTTAAAGCATTCTCGGCTTTTTCTAGATCCTTACGAACTTGCGGTAACTGATCTTTTAGAAAGCTTAGACTTTGAGCGGCCTCTGCCGACGTCCGATCAATATTCTGCTGCACATATAAGCGGGCTATTTCGTTTAGTATCAGAATGGCTTTGGTTGGAGTGGAACTTTCCAGCGCCAGGCCAATCATGCCAGACTCCTTTCCGCGCTCAGCAACGTCTAATGCTTTCTGATAGTTCAGAATACTTGTTAAGCGTGGGTAGCGTGTAACATTGAAAGTGGTGCCAGGATTTGCATGCAACTCTTCTACTTGAAGCTTTATGCCATTGCCCTCGATGACGTCTCCGATCTTGCCTTCTACTAACAAATTACCATCGTCATCCAGCAAGGTAAAACTGCCTGCATCACCGTTGACCAGGGTTAATTCCTTACCTAGTAATTCACTCGGCAGTTCTAATTTGCTGATTTTTAACTGTTCCCCCCCCCATGCAAAACTATTCAGTCCAAGAAGTGGGTGGGCAACCGGAGTGTCAGCTTCTGGCTTGAAGCGTCTGGCAATAAATTCGCCTAACAGCGGAAAATAATTATTCTTCACTTCGAGATCTAATTGCAGGTTGTCTACTGCCGATCCGATGTTGTTTCGCGATTTTATGAGCTCGATTTCTGTAGCAGATGGAGACTCTTTACCCAGCATGCTGCTGACATCAGAGAAACCCAGCATGTCACTTTTCTTTGGTTCAACCTGGATTAGCGCATTCGCCTGGTACACCGGCGTGGCTAGCAGGGCATAGGCAACGCCTGCCGCCATAAACACGCCCGTGACGCTGGCAATCAGCCATTTATGGTCGATCAGCGTGCCCAACAACCCCATCAGGTCAATTTGGTCGTTATCGTCATCTTGTTCATGGGGCTTTGTCACGGGTGCTTGCTGCATAAGTCGGTTTCTTATCTTCACGGTAATTCGAGGGATGACTCAGCGTT
>Ga0302347_1003848_pt1 | contig 12696 bp, 12 predicted proteins | sample PhyWR1_FD_202178 | JGI IMG/M metagenome (GOLD analysis project Ga0302347, IMG submission 202178) | Leaf surface microbial communities from wheat plants in UC Gill Tract Community Farm, Albany, California, United States - DLSL W.R1 (v2)... | ecosystem: Host-associated > Plants > Phyllosphere >...
CTCGGTAAAGCGGGTCATCATGCCCAGCAGCACACTCTTGCCCACGCCAGTACCGGCAAACAGGCCCAGACGCTGTCCACGGCCGACCGTCAATAAACCGTTGATGCTGCGAATGCCCACGTCCAGCGGCACGCTGATGGGATCACGCTTGAGCGGGTTGATGGCCGGGCCATCCATCGGCACCCAGTCTTCGGCCTTCATCCCGCCCTTGCCGTCCAGCGGCCGCCCCGCACCATCGAGTACACGACCGAGCATGCTCATGCCCATTGGCAAGCGACCGTTATCGGCCAGGGGCACCACCCGGGCACCCGGGGCGATTCCGGCGACACTGCCAACGGGCATCAAAAAAATCTTGCTGCCCGAAAACCCCATCACCTCGGCTTCGACTTGCACCGGGTGAAAACTGTCATCGTTGATCACCAGACAGCGACTGCCCATGGCCGCGCGCAGGCCTTCGGCTTCCAGGGTCAGGCCGACCATGCGCAACAGGCGGCCTTCGACTACCGGCTGCGCGGGCAATGCGACCACCGGGGCATAGGCGCCCAGGCGCCTGGCGAAGCTGGTGCGCTTAAGGTGCATCGGGCTGGTCCAGATCGACGTCGATGTCCGGCGGCGCCGGGTGCAATGCCTGCTCGTGAAGCTGATCGAACAGCTGACTCATTGCCTGTTTGATCCGGGTTTCGATACTGGCATCGATACGGCTGTGTTCGGTTTCGATACGGCAGCCGCCCGCTTGCAGGCTGTCGTCTTCGACGATTTTCCAGCGTTCGTCGTGACGCTCGCGCAAGGCCTTGATCTGATCGAAGTCTTGGGGATTGATAAACAGGCGAATGTTATCGGCACCCATGGGCAACAGCTTCAGGCCCTCGCGCAATACCTGTTCGATCTGCCTGGAATCGGTTTTAAGTTCGCGCTGGATCACTTGGCGGGTCATGTGCTCGACCAGACCGACCATGGCTTTTTCCAGCTGCTGGTCCTGCTCGGCCAGCGGCGCCATCAGGCTGCTCATCAAGCGTTCAAGGCTGGCCACCCTGGCCGCCAGAGCGACCTCGGCTTCCTGGCGCACCTTGAGCTGAGTGCTGTGAAAGCCTTCCTTTTCACCCGTGGCAAAGCCTTCGTTGTAGGCTTCCTGGCGGATGCTTTCGAGCTCCTCAAGGGTCAGCGGCTGGACTTCATCCAGCGGCACCTCCTGCATCTCGACCGGCGGTTCCTCGACCACCTCGGGCTCAACCTCGAGCGGCTCGCGCCACGGGTCAAAGCTGGGCAGGCCCCATACGTCGAAGGCCCCCACATCCTTGGCGCGAATCACATCTCCGGGCGACTCACCATTGCTCACTTAGATCATCTCTTCGCCGCCCTTCCCGCCGAGAACGATTTCTCCGGCTTCGGCCATTCGGCGGGCGATGGTGAGGATTTCTTTCTGTGCGGTTTCGACATCGCTGACCCGTACCGGGCCTTTGGCTTCCAGGTCGTCGCGCAGCAATTCGGCGGCACGCTTGGACATGTTCTTGAAGATTTTTTCCTGCACGTTCTCGTCGGAGCCCTTGAGGGCCAGTACCAGCACGTCCGAGGACACTTCGCGCAGCAGCGCCTGAATGCCGCGGTCGTCGACATCCGCCAGGTTGTTGAAGACAAACATGAGGTCTTCGATCTGCCCGGACAGGTCTTCGTCGATGTCGCGAATCGAATCCATCAGTTGAGATTCCATCGAGCTGTCGAGGAAGTTCATGATGTCGGCCGCCCGCTTGATGCCACCCAAAGAGGTGCGCGCAGCGTTGGAGTTGCCGGAGAACTGCTTTTCGAGGATCTGGTTCAGCTCTTTAAGTGCCGCCGGCTGCACGGTGTTGAGCGAGGAAACGCGCAGGATGATGTCCAGCCGCGCCTTTTGATCAAAGTGGCCGAGCACTTCGCCCGCCTGATCGGGGTCGAGATAGGCCACCACAATGGCCTGAATCTGCGGGTGTTCAAAACGGATCACGTCCGCCACGGCACGGGGTTCCATCCACTTCAGGCTGTCGAGGCCGCTGGTGTTGCCACCCAACAGGATGCGATCGATCAGGCCGTTGGCTTTGTCTTCGCCCAGGGCCGAGGTGAGCATTTTGCGAATGTAACTGTCGGAGCCGACCCCCAGGCTGGTCTGGTCACCGACGATCTCGACGAACTCGCTCATCACCTGTTCAACCTGCTCGCGGTGCACGTTGCGCATTTGCGCCATCGCCACACCCACCCGCTGGACTTCTTTGGGCCCCATATGGCGCAGTACCTGGGCCGCATCAGACTCGCCGAGGGACAGCAGCAAAATGGCTGCCTTGTCGACCCGGGTCAGCTTGGCGTTGGCAGCAGCTCGGTTATCACTCATCAGCGTTGATCCACTCTTTTACCACCTGAGCCACACGGCCCGGGTCTTCAGCCACCAGACTCTTGATGGCGTTCAACTGCGCGTCATAGCCTTCGCTCGGGCTCGGCAGCATGATGCTCTGCGGGCCCCCAAGGCTGACGCGATCGTTGGCCAGTTCGCCATCCAGGCTGCCCATCTCGGCATCACTGCCAATACCCGCCACCTGCTTGTTGCGGCCATGGCCGGTGATGTTGTTCAGCACCGGACGCAACACCCCGAACACCAGCACCAGAATGAACAGCACACCCAGCACTTGCTTGAGCACATCCCAGAACCAGGGCTGGGAATAGAACGGAATATCGGCAACCACTTCCGCGCGTTCGGTGGAGAACGGCACGTTGATCACGCTGACACTGTCGCCACGACTGGCATCAAAACCCACCGCGTCCTGCACCAGTCGGGTAAAACGTGCCAGTTGATCGCTGGTCCATGGCACCTGGGTAACTTCACCGTTGGCCGGGTTGATGTTGACCTTGTCGTCGATCACCACCGCCACGGACAGGCGATTGACCCGACCCTGCTGCTGCTTGGTGTGGCTGATGGAGCGGTCCAGTTCAAAGTTGCGGGTCGATTGCGAGCGCTTGTCTGCCGGGTACGGGGCCAGCATCGGCTGGCCGGTCGCCGGGTCCATGATTTGTTGACCATTGGCATCCAGCAGCGGTTGGCCGGGCTGAATCATGCCCGCGCCTGCTGCACCGCCCTGGGCGGTTTGTTGCGGCGCCGACGCCGGGCTCGGGGGCTGATTGCTCAGTGCCCCGGGAACGCCCTGCGGGCCATTGCTGGCGGTGCGCTGCTCGCTGGTGGATTGCTCGCTGCGCAGGGCCGGCTGATCCGGGTTGAACTGCTCGGAGGTGGACTCGACTGCGCTGAAATCAACATCGGCAGACACTTCCGCCTTGTAGCGGTCATTGCCCAGCACCGGCTGCAGGATGTTGTGCACCCGCTGGGTCAGCATGCTTTCCATGCGTCGGCTGTAGTCGAACTGCTTGCCGGCCATGGTCAGCTCGGAGTTTTGCGCCTGATCGGACAACAGGTTGCCTTTCTGGTCGACAACCGTGATCTGCGACTTGTTCAGCTCCGGAACGCTGGTGGCCACCAGATTGATGATCGCCTGCACCTGGCCCGGCTCCAGCGAACGGCCGCCGTACAGCTCGACCAGCACCGAGGCGCTGGGCTTGCGCTCATCGCGCACGAATACCGAGCTCTTGGGGATCGCCAGGTGCACCCGGGCGCCCTTGACGTTGTTGAGGCTGGAAATGGTGCGCGCCAGTTCGCCTTCCAGGCCACGGCGATAGCGGGTGGCTTCCATGAACTGGCTAGTGCCCAGGCCCTGGTCTTTATCCAGGATTTCAAAGCCGATATTGCTGTCGGTAGGCGTGACGCCGGCGGCGGCAAGTTTTAGCCGGGCACGGGAGACGTCATCGGCCTTGACCAGCAAGGCGCCAGAGTTGGGCTCAACGGTGTAGGCAATGTCGGCGGCGGCCAGGGTTTCCATGACCTGCTTGGCATCCATACCGGCCAGGCTGCCGTACAGCGGCCGGTAATCGGGTTGTTGCGACCACAGCACCACGGCAAAGCCAATCGCCACGCTCGCAGCCAGACCGACCATAAGGCCGACCTGACGCAACATGGTCATTTCGGCCAGGTTGTCCAGAAAAGACAACCCGAACAGCGGCGCTTTGCCGCCGGCCGGGCCTGGATTGGCCGGAACGTTATCCGGGAGTGCATCAGCCATGACTTAATATCGTCCTTAAACCGGCATCTGCATGATGTCTTGGTACGCCTGAACCAGCTTGTTACGCACTTGGGTCAATGCCTGAAAGGAGACGCTGGCTTTTTGCGACGCAATCATCACGTCAGTCAGATCAACGCCGGTTTTGCCGATTTCGAACGCGTTCGACAACTGACTCGACGCCTGCTGCGTCTCACTGACCTTGTTGATCGCATTGCCGAGCATGTCGGAGAAGCTGCTGGCACCCGCTTCGGGAACGGCCTGCACAGCCGATTTCGGTTGGGCCATGGCGTCCATTTGCATGGCCCGCATGTCCAACATCAATCGATTAAATTCAATACCTTGGCTCATGGACGACTGCCTCCGACGACCCGCAATTTTTTGACACTTTCACAACGCATCCTGGGGTGTAGCAACAAGGGTGCCAGCTCTTTGTCGTTTTCGAAGAATTAACGTTACCAATCGTCGCAGACAGAAACTCCCGTCGTCGCTGAAGTGGCATCAGGCTGCGATCGGATGCGCAGCGGCCGCGAAGCCAGCACAACGCCATCGCAGCCTCGTCAGCGCCTACAGCCACGGCCCCGGTTACGTCGCGGCAAACAGGCAGGCCTCGACATCCATCCCGGCATCGCGCATTTGCGCCAGCTTGTAGCGCAATGTGCGCGGGCTGATGCCCAGGCGCTCGGCGGCCTCTTTGCGACGGCCGCGCTCGGCGCGCAAGGTCTCGATGATCATCTCGAACTCGCGGCGACGCAGATCATCACCCAGCGCTCCCGACGACTCGGCCGTATCAAGCGGCAAGGATTCGACCAAAACCGGCAATGGCGCGCACGCCACCGGACCTGCCAGGCAGAAGTCCGGCGCTTCAATCAAACCGCCCTGCTGCAGGATCAGCGCCCGCTGAATCGCGTTGTCCAGCTCCCGTACATTGCCCGGCCACGCATAGGTGGTCAGACAGGCTCTGGCCTGGGGCGAAAAGCGCACTGCGGTGTGCTTCATTTTGCTGATGTACTTGGCCAACAAGCGCTCGGCCAACGGCAGGATATCCGCGGTGCGCTCGCGTAACGGGCGCCAGGCCAGAGGAAAGACCGAAAGCCGGTAGTACAGGTCCTCGCGAAAACGCCCCGCCGCCACCTCCCCCGCCAGATCACGGTTGGTGGTGGCTTGCGTCCGCCGACCCGCTCGACTTCGCGCTCTTGCAGCACCCGCAACAATTTGGCCTGCAACCCCAGGGGCATTTCGCTGATTTCGTCGAGCAGCAAGGTGCCGCCGTCCGCCTGTTCGAACTTGCCCGCCTGCGCCGCAATGGCCCCGGTAAACGAGCCTTTTTCATGGCCGAACAAGGTGGCTTCGAGCATGTTGTCGGGGATTGCCGCGCAGTTGATTGCCACAAACGGCTGACTGCTGCGGTGCGAATGCTGGTGGATGTAGCGCGCGAGCACTTCTTTGCCGGTGCCCGACTCGCCCGAGATCAGCACCGTGGAGTCGCTGCGGGCCACTCGCGCTGCCAGATCGAGCAATTGCAGGCTGGCCGGCTCAACCGCCACCGGTCCCTGGCTGTCTGCCGCCCCAAGGCTACCCAGCGCATGCCGGGCGACCAGATCCAGCAGCGCCCGGGGCTCAAACGGCTTCACCAGATAGTCCGCCGCACCCTGGCGCATGGCATCCACGGCGCGCTCGACGGCGCCATGGGCGGTCATCAGCAACACCGGCAATTGCGGCTGGCTGACACGCAACCGGCCAAGCAATTGGTGCCCGTCCATACCAGGCATATTGACGTCGCTGATCACCAGGCTGAATGACTCGCCAGCAACTGCCTCCAGCGCTTCTTCGGCCGATGCCACCGCGCGAAAACCGTGCCCGGCCAGCAACAGGGTGTCCGCCAGGGCTTCACGCAGAGCGCGATCGTCTTCGACCAGTAAAACCTTGATTGCCATCGCCATCAGTTTTCCTGCGCCTCGCCTGGAATCAGCGGCAAGCTGAGCAAGGCACAAGTGCCGCGCCCCGGCCGCGAGTGTAAAAGCAGCTGACCCTGATGGGCCCGGGCCACTGCATTGACCACCGCCAGGCCCAGCCCGGTACCGGTGGCCCTGGTGGTGAAAAACGGCTCGCCCAGACGCTCCAGCACCTTGGGCTCGATGCCGCTGCCGCTGTCACTGACGCACAGGCGCAAGGTGTTGTCACGGGCGTACAGATGAACCTTGAGCCGCACCTGAGGTGTACCGGCTTGCAGGGCATTTTCGATCAGGTTGAGCAATGCACCGACCAGGGTGTCGCGGTTACACAACACAAGACCGCCATAAGCGTCGCACTGCCAGCGCATCGACACGCCCTGAACATGGGTCTGGGCTGCGGCTTGCAGGGCCTGCATCAAGGCCTTGGGGGCAACTTTATCGGTCAGCGGCAGCTCGCCACGGGCAAACACCAGCATGTCGCGCACCTGGTGCTCCAGCTCATGCAGACGTTCCTTGAGACGCCCGGCAAAGCGCTGCTGGGTTTCGACGGGAAGCACCTGTTCAGTCAGATGGCTGGCGTAGATCAGTGCCGCCGACAGCGGCGTGCGGATCTGATGGGCGAGCGAAGCGACCATGCGCCCCAACGAAGACAAACGCTCATGGCGGGCGAGTTGATCTTGCAGGCGCCGGGTTTCTGTCAGGTCGTTGAGCAATACCAGTTGCCCGGGCTCAGCATCCAGCGATCGGGTGGCAATCGACAGGCGCCGCCCGTCTTTGAGCGATACCTCGTGCCCGTCATCTTCTCGGGGGGCAAAGCAGCGGGCGATCACGTGGCGCCACAGCTCGCCCTCCAGGGGCAAGCCAAGCAGCTCGCTGGCCGCAGGATTGGCCTCGCGCACAAGGCCGCGGTCATCAATCACGATGACCCCGCCCGGCAATAGATCGAGGAGGTTTTGCAGGCGGTTGGCCAGCCGTTCTTTCTCTGCAAGTTCCGCCATGCGTTGAGCGCTGACAAATGCCAGTTCGCCTTTAAGCTCGGTGACCCGGGCTTCGAGCAGACTGTAGGAATCGGTCAACTGAGTCGACATTTGATTGAACAGCGAGAACGCGTGCTCCAGTTGCGCCGGAGTAGACGGCGTAGCCCCCAGCGACATGGCTTGCCCTGCGAGATCAGGGCCAGAGGACTGTTGGGCTATGTGCGGCATGGGGCGTTCTCGCTTGGCTGACCGTCATAAAACGGTTCGTTGACCCAAGCGGTGCAATACCCGTGCCTAAAGAAGCGGCTTGAAACTGTACCGGCGCAAGCCCGCGGGCGATGGCGGCTTCCGGGCATCCTGGAGCAACAGACTCGCGAGCTGGCTCGCTGCTACAGAGTCAAAAGCAGTAGCAGGCGTCAATCCTCCGCCGGCTCTTCCCCGTCGCGACGGCTCATGCCGTATTTGCGCATTTTCTCGACCAGGGTGGTACGGCGAATGCGCAGGCGCTCGGCGGCGCGGGCGACAATGCCATTGGCGTCATCCAGCGCTTGCTGGATCAACCCTTGCTCCAGACCACCGAGGTAGTCCTTGAGGTCCAGGCCTTCAGGGGGCAGCATCGCCGTGGCGCTGAAGTCCTGGGTGCTGTTGTTGATCGCCACCCGCTCTTCCATGTCGCTGAACAGGGTGTCGACCAGGTTCTCGTCTTCGTCGTCCACGTAGCGAAATTTCTTCGGCAGTTCGGCGACGCCAATCACCCCGTACGGATGCATGATCGCCATGCGCTCAACCATATTGGCCAGCTCGCGGACATTGCCCGGCCATGCATGACGGCAGAGCGACATGATGGCGCCGGAGTTGAAGCGGATGGAGCCGCGTTTTTCGTGCTCCATGCGCGAAATCAGCTCGTTCATCAGCAACGGGATATCTTCGACCCGCTCGCGCAGGGGCGCCATTTCGATCGGGAAGACGTTGAGGCGGTAGTACAGGTCTTCGCGAAAAGCGCCGACTTCAATCATGCTTTCGAGGTTTTTATGGGTGGCGGCGATGATCCGCACATCAGCGCTTTGGGTCTTGTTGCTGCCCACACGCTCAAAGGTTCTTTCCTGCAGGACGCGTAGCAGTTTGACCTGCATCGGCAACGGCATATCGCCGATTTCATCGAGGAACAGCGTGCCGCCATTGGCCAGTTCAAAACGCCCGGCGCGGCTGGTGATTGCGCCGGTGAAGGCGCCCTTCTCATGGCCGAACAACTCGCTTTCAAGCAACTCTGCGGGAATCGCCCCGCAGTTAACCGGCACAAATGGCGCGTCGCGGCGTTTGGAGTGGTAATGCAGATTGCGCGCGACCACTTCCTTGCCGGTTCCGGACTCGCCGAGGATCAACACGCTGGCGTCGGTATCGGCCACTTGCTGCATCATTTGCCGCACATGCTGAATCGCCCGGCTGGTGCCCACCAGGCTGCGGAACAAGTTGGGTTCGCGATGACGGCCGCGCTCGCGGGCCTGGTCATACATCTCGCGATAGACCTGGGCACGGTGCAGGGAATCGAGGAGTTTGCTGTAGCTGGGGGGCATTTCGAGGCTGGATAAAACGCGGCGGCGCTGGTCTTCCGGTAGGTCGACCGCAGAAATTTCACCTAAAAGCATGATCGGCAGGAACTCATCCCACCCGGCCAGTGTCTTAAGCAGGCTGGAAACACCGCCAGCGATGCTGACAGTACCTACCAGCACGCAGAGCACTTCGCGACTGGACGACAAACAGCTGACAGCCTGCTCCCACTCAAGGCTGGAGCTGGCCAAATTTTCTTCACCCAGAAAATTCAGAATCACCGCTAAATCGCGGCGGCGGACGCTATCGTCATCGATCAGCAGAATTTTGGTTTCACGCCACATGCAATAGCAACTTCCCTAGTCAACTCAATGCCCCGAAACGCAGGGCATATTTAGTCGCCCCAACCTGTTGGATATCTAAGACGACTGAAAAAGAATACAGCACTAGTTAAGTCAAAAGACATACATAGTCAAATTTATGGCGCGCATGTGTCAATTAACCACATATTCCTTATGCCTTAACGGAACAGATGGTAAACCTTTGATGCGCTTTTTGCTTGATTGATCTGTGACATTTGCTCGACCAGCAGTTGGCGCTCGTCGGTGGCCGCCTCCAGCAGCATGCGATAGACCACCAGCAACCCTTCCAGATTCTCGCGCAACACCGCCTCATCCACAGGCGCCTCATCCAGCACACTCTCGACACACACCCGGCAGGCTGAATCCAGCTGGCCGATGGCATCCCAGTTGCGTTCAGCCAGGGCATCGATCAGTGCTTCACGGGTTTCTTGAATTCGTTGCAGTTGGCTCATGACGCACTCCTCGGGCCTTCAATTTTATTGTGGTGCAATCTCGTCCCAACCACTTTTGACTGTGATCAGCAGGCGGGCCACTTCGTCGATGATTTCGGGATCGTTCTGCGCATTGGCCTGGGTCAAACGGATGGTCATGTACTCGTACAGACTGTCCTGGCGCTGGAAGGCGACCTTGTCTTCAGCCTTTGATTCATCCATGCCCTGGCGCAAGCCAATGATGATGTCGATAGCCTTGGTGATCAACACCACCTTCTGCGGGATATCACCACGGCTCATCGCGCCCTTGGCCTGGGCCATGCGATCCAGACCGCCTTCCATCAGCATTTGAATCAGGCGGTGGGGGCTGGCCTCAGAGATCTGGGCGTGGGAATTGACCTTCTGATACTGACGAAGGGCGCGCATCGGGTTCATGTTGCTACCTCATTACGGTGACAGGCAAAAATGGCCAGGACTTGATCTTTATGTCGACTGTCACGGCTAAAACTTTAGTGATCCGGCTGCGGGAAATCAGCTGGATTTAGGGTTATTCAGCGAGTTCAGAGTGGTCATGATGCTGGAGCTGCTGGCGTTGATTTTCGCGATCAGGGTGTCCATGGCGGTGTACTTGGAGGTCAGGGAAGTTTTCAGGGCTTCCATTCGACGATCCAGATCCGCTTGCTGGGTTGTCAGGTCTGTCAGTTTGGTATTGAGGTCTGTGGCGCGGCTGGCCAACAGGCCCGTAGTGCCGACGTAGCTGCTGGTAGCCTTAGTCATACGGGCCACTAATCCGGTATCGCCGGCGAACACCTTGGCAATCTCGTTAGCACCGTCCTTGGTCGCGACGGCAGCGTTCCACTTGGTGTCATCGAGGTTCAACAGTCCGGTTTTCTCGTCGGTACTGATGCCCATCTGGGACAGGTTACCCACGCTCGATCCGCTGGTGTTTTGCAGCAGTTCGTTGCGAATGCCGCTGACCAATTGACGCATCGATGCATCGCCAGTCAGGGCGCCCGAGGTAGTGGTCGCAGCATCACCTGTCGCCGTTACCTTGGTTTGCGTATTGATACTGGTCATGAGCGCGTTGTAGGCGCTGACAAACGATTGAACCGAAGCTTTCAGCGTGGTGGTGTTGGACGCCACAGTAATGGTGGAGTCCTTGGTGTCCAGTAACTCAAGGCTTACGCCACTGATGGCCGAAGTCACTTTATTGCTCGATGACTCCATGGCAACGCCATCGATGCTGTACTCGGCATTGAGCGGCGGCTTGCCGGCGTCAAAGCCGGTGGACAACTCGGAGTCACCACTGATGGTGATATCGGTGCCCTTGCCGGTGGTTTGCGAACTGATCACCAGACGCGAGCCGTTGGCGTCGCTCAGTACGTTGGCACTGATGCCCTTGGATTGCAGCTGGGAGTTGATTGCGTCACGGGTCTGCTGGATGGTCGCACCCGGCGGAATCGACACGTTGTAGTCGTTATCGGACTGCGAAATGGTCAGGGTAGTGTCCTTGGTACCGGCGTTAACCACCGCCGAGGTCCCGCCCTCAAACACCTTGCTGGTAATTTTTGAAGCCGTGGCCAATTGCGTGACTTTCAGCGCGTATGTACCGCTGGACGCATTGTCATCAATGGTGACCTTGGAAATTTTTTCGTCGGATGAGGTCGCGGCCAGGCCGTTAAAGCTCGAAACCGTGTTGAGCTTGCCAATGGCCGTGCGGTAAGTTTCGAGCGCGACTTTAATCGTGCCCACAGCCGACAGCTGAGTGGTGGTGCTGGTTTGCAGCTTGGTGATCTGACTCTGCTTGGGTGCTTTTTCTGCATCAACCAGGGCTTTAACAATGCCGACCGTATCAAAACCGGATCCGACACCCGTAATGGTTGAACTGGCCATCTGTACTCTCCTTATTCGGTGGCTGCCGCTTGTTAGCTACCGCTGGCTGGCTATCGCTTTATTGACGCACAACGCCAAGAAGGCAGACAGCATCACAATTCATGCCACCTTCAAGCCTCAGCCTGAAAAAGCAGGCTGTTGGGATCAGCCAGATTTTGCGCCAGTTTGAGGGCCAGCTCTGAAGGCAGCTGGCGAATGACCTCTCCACTTTCGCTGGCGATGACTTTGACCACCATTACCCCAGTGGTGTCATCAATCGAAAAATCCAGCTTGCGCTGAGTGGACTGCGCGAATTCCTGGATGTCACTAACCGCTTTTTCCAGCTGCGCACGCTCAGGCAGCTTGCCTGATACGGGGGCTGTTACAGCGTCGGTCCGGAACCCGGCAACCGGCGCCGGCTTGGGGCTGGATGGGATAGTTGCGGTCGGGTAAAGAGTATTCAGCTTGATGCTCATGTCCATGTCATCACCTCACAACTGAAAAAACGGAAGGGCACGTAAACGCGCCCTTCCGTTGTCAACCGAGCGCTGAAGTTACTGAAGCAGTTTCATGACAGCGGATGGCAGCTGGTTCGCCTGGGACAGGATCGCGGTGGATGCCTGTTGCAGGGTTTGTTGCTTGGTCAGCTCTGCGGCTTCGGAAGCGAAGTCGGTGTCCTGAACGCGACCCAGCGCAGCCGAGGAGTTCTCGGAGATGCTTTGCAGGTTGGACACGGTGCTGGTGAAACGGTTTTGTACTGCACCCAGCGCCGAACGCTGTGTATCGATCTGCGAGATCGCATCGGCCAGAGCCTGGACAGTACGCTGGGAATCAGCGGCAGTCAGGATGCTCAGGTCGGATACTGTGGTTTCTACGGTGGTGGCTTTCGCAGTGTTTGTGGCAGCAGTTGTCAGACCCAAAGCGGTCAGGCCTGACCCCGCAGCGCCATCCTTGACAGTTATGTCCTTATTAGAGAACAACTTCAAAGTACCGTCAGCGTTTTTGCTAGCCGTTACGCCGGTGCTCGCGCTGTTGATCGAGGACACGATGGTATCAGTGGTGTCGCCCTTCTTAAACTTGATCTCAACACCGTTTAGCTCAATCGAAGTGTCGTCTTTCAACTTAGCCTGGGAAGTGCCAGCAGACAGCCCCAAATGAGACAACGAGCCACTTACCGTGTTAGCAAGTTTGATGTCTTTGCCGTCACCGGAGGTCAGTGTTACACGACCGTCTGCGAAGGTAGCTTTACCTCCACCCGCCTCGGCAGCAAGCTTATCGGTAACAGTTTTGATGGTGTCACCTGCACCCCACGTCACTTCAACACCATTAACCCTTACCCCTCCTGCTGTGCCAATCGCGGTTGCGTCTGTAATAGCCGCTGCGGCTGTGTTACCAGCAGTTCCCATGCCGAGCTTAGCCAG
>Ga0302347_1003850_pt1 | contig 12693 bp, 10 predicted proteins | sample PhyWR1_FD_202178 | JGI IMG/M metagenome (GOLD analysis project Ga0302347, IMG submission 202178) | Leaf surface microbial communities from wheat plants in UC Gill Tract Community Farm, Albany, California, United States - DLSL W.R1 (v2)... | ecosystem: Host-associated > Plants > Phyllosphere >...
GCTGCGCTGGACGCGCACCTGGGCGGAAAAAGGCGGGCGGGCGCGTCCGGTGGGCAGCAGCCCGGCGGCTGAACGCCGGCGTGAAGGCGTGAACGCCTGAGGCGTGGCAGCGTTGTTGCGGCGTTGCCAACCAACGGGCGATGAACCGGGCATGCCCGGTCCCCGTTGCACGGTGTTGGCCTACAGGGGTTGAGAAAGCCGGACTATGAAGCGGGCTGGCAAGGGCTTTTAAATTGCCTTTCAGGCCGCACGACAGGCAGCGCGTCTTGCCAGCCTGTTGTGTGATGGGTTGCCTTTGCGGCCCCACTTCACCGATTTCGGAGCCCCCTTCATGAGCATTACCGAGCCGTCCGTCCCGCCCATTCCCGATACCGAAGCAACCGCCGGCACGCTGGACGCGTCCGATCCCCACGGTGCCGCAGCCGCTGAGGCGCTGGCCCCCGATCCGCTGGCCGAGGCTTCGCCTGCCGAGGATCATGGCCAGGGCGTGGCCCAGCCGGCGCAAGCCGCGCCGCTGCCGCAGGCGCGCAACAAGACCAAGGGCGTGGCCGACCTGGTGTTCCTGGTCGATGTGACCGGCAGCATGGCCACCTGCATCGACGCGCTGCGCGGCAACATCGAGGCCTTCATCGACTCGCTCAGCCACGGCGACGCCAACAACGCCGCGCCGGTGCGCGACTGGCGCGCCAAGGTGGTCGGCTACCGCGACCTTCAGACCTCCGAGCACGACCGGCTGCCCTGGTTCGTGGACAACGACTTCGTGCGCGATGCTGGCGCGCTCAAGGCGCAGCTGGCCGCGCTGCAGGCCGGCGGCGGCGGCGACGAGCCCGAGTCGCTGCTGGACGCGCTCTACAAGGTCGCCTCGATGCCCGCCCTGCCCAAGGGCTCGCAGAGCGAGGCGCCCGACAAATGGCGCTACCGCAGCGATGCGGCCCGGGTCGTGATCGTCTTCACCGACGCATCCTTCAAGGAAACGCTGGACCTGCCCGAGGCCAAGGGCGGATCGTTACAGGACGTGGCCAACGTGGTCATGGCCAACCGCATCATCCTGAGCCTGTTCGCGCCCAATTTCGAAGGCTACGACCGGCTCAGCCAGATCGACAAGTCCGAGTGGGAAGTGGTCGAGTTCGAGGGGCTGAACCCGCAGCAGGCGCTGCAGAAGTTCACCTCCGACCCGGTGAACTTTCGCACCACGCTCAAACAGCTAGCCGCCAGCGTGTCGCGCTCGGCCGAGACCGTGGCGCTGTGACGGCCGCCGCCTTTTTTCGCTGAGCACCGGCCATGGCCAAAAAACTCAAGGTCGGCGACACGCTGCACGGCTACCGCATCACCCAGGTGTTCGGGCCGGGCATGATGGCGATTTCGTATGCGGCCCAGTCGAACAGCGGGCAGAAAGTGTTCTTCAAGCAGTACAAGTCGCCCGCGCCCACGGTGGTCTGGTATGCGGCCTTCGTGGCCTACCAGCATGAGCTGTCGGCGCGGGTGCGCAAGGGCGCCGCCGGGCATTTTGCGGTGCGCCAGCTCGACGCGTTTGAAGAAAGCTGGGGCGGGCGCTGCTACTTTCAGACCTACGAGTTCGTCGAGCACGGCGCCGACCTGCAGCAGATGCTGGACGCCGAGCGCGAGCAGCACCGGCTGACCGGTAGGGCGCCGGCGCGCGACCCGGCGGTCTGGGCGCGCCATGTGACCTGGGCCAAGGTGCTGGTGGCTGCGGTGGCGGCCTTGCATGAGGCCAAGGTGGTGCATGCCGACCTCAAGCCGGCCAACGCCTACCTGATCAACGACCCGACCATCAGCGCGGGCTCACAGCTCAAGCTGATCGACATGGATTTCTCGCTGCTGGCCGACCGCCGCCCGCCCTGGCACGGCCACCAAGGCTATGTCGGCAGCGACAACTACCGCTCGCCCGAGCACCTGACGCGCGGCGCGGTGCCGACGCTGGCGTCCGACGTGTTCACCTGCGGGCTGATGCTCTACGAGCTGCTGGCCGGCGAACACCCCTACTGGCGCGACGACCAAGGCGACTACGCCCGGCTGGTGCAGGCCCATGCGGCCAAACCGCCGGCCCTGCTCGGGCTGCTGCCGGCGCCAGCCAGCAACGCCCAGGTGAGCGCCGCCCTGCACCGCTGCTTGTCGCCCGACCCGGCGGTCCGGCCGACAGCGGCCGAGCTGCGCGACCTGCTGAGCGGGCGCGGCGCCAAGGCCGAGCCGCCCCGCCCGCCCGCCCCCCCGGCGGCCAGCCCCACAGCCGGCCCGGCGCCTGCGGACACGCGGCAGGCAGCCCCGGGCAGTGCGCCCGCCGCTTCCCGTCCTCCCGGCCAGCCCATCATCTCCGAGCGCCTTGAACTGGTGGCCGCCGACGGCCGTGCGGTGCAGATCGGCGTGCGCACCGAACTGGGCAAGACGCTGCTGCGCCAGTTCGGGCCCGAAAGCGAATTCTGGGATGCCCGCCAGTGCGTGGTGGAGCGCAACGGCGGGCGGCAATGGGTGGTTTCGCCGGTGCCGGGCACGACCAACGAAACGCTGCTCAACGGCCAAGCCATCACCGCGCCCCGCGTGCTGCGCCAGGGCGACCGGATTGCCGTGGGCCGCCAGCACAAGGGCATCAGCAAGATGCCGCTGACCGCGCGTGGACGCTGAACCGATGGCGCACGACCCTCTGAACACTTCCCCGCCACTGGAGGCCGCTCCAGCGCTGGTTGCAGAGCCTTTCCACCCAGGCCCGGATGCGCCAGCCGCAGCCGACCTCCCGGCTACGCCAGCGCCGCTGGCAGGTGATCAGTCGGCGGCGCCGGCCATGCCGTCCAACGGGCCGTCCGCAGCGCCGCTTGTGGCGCACATCCCTGCCCCGGTCGATACGCCGTCTGCGCCCCCCGCACTGCAGGCAGAGCCGGCAGTCCAGGTGCATGCACTGGACTGGCAGGCCATTGGCCAGGCCGTGAACCCGGCGGCCCTGCGCGCCCGCATGCGCGCCACCGTCGAAGCCATGGAAACGCTGCTGGACAGCGCCGGCGGCCCCGGCATGCTGTTCGACAGCGACCGCGCCGATGCCGATGACCGCGCCATCCAGATCTCCACGCTGGACCGCGCTGCGCCGCTGTGGGTCATCGGCGACCTGCACGGCGACCTGCTGGCGCTGGAGGCGTCGCTGGCGCAGATCCGCGCCCACGCCCTGGCTGGCAACTGCCTGGCGCCGCGCATCATCTTCCTGGGCGACTTCTTCGACGACGAGGGCCTGGGGCTGGAGTTGCTGCTGCGTGTGTTCGAACTGATCGTCGAGGCGCCGCAGCAGGTCTGCGTCGTGGCCGGCAACCACGACGAGGCGCTGGCCTTTGACGGCAACCGCTTTTCCTCCAGCGTCTCGCCCGGCGACTTTGCCGACTTCCTCAACGCCCACCGCAGCCACGAATGGGTGGAGCGGGTGGGCAAGCTGGCGGTGCGACTGGCCGCGCGCGCGCCCCGGGCGCTGTTCTTTCCCGACGGGCTGCTCATCGCCCATGGCGGCTTTCCGCTGGCCGACCTGCACCCCAAGCTGCTGGAGAGCGGCAACTGGAACGATGCGGCCTGCCTGTCGGATTTTGTCTGGTCCCGGGCGCATCCCAAGGCCCGGCGCAAGCTGCCCAACCGCTTTTCGCGCGGCAGCCAGTTCGGCTACGAGGACTTCGCCGACTTCTGCGCGCTGAGCGCCCGGCTCGGCCGGCCTGTCACCCATATGGTGCGTGGCCATGACCATGTGCCCGAGCGCTACGCTTTCTACCCGGCCTACCAAGCGCATCCGATCCTCACCACGGTGGCGCTGTCGCGCCAACTGCACCGCGAGCCGTTCGGCCCCTACGAGCGGGCGCCGACGCTGGCGCGGCTGGTCGAGGGCGCGCTGGCGCAGGTGTACCAGCTCAACATCCCGGCCGCGCTGATCGAGGAGGTCTTTCCACGGCCATCCACCAGTGAGGAGCCTGCCATGCCAGTTGGCCCGCAGACGCCATGAGCGCCGTGGTGCTGCGCTGCCCGAACTGCGGCACAACCCGGACGACGCCCGGCGCTTGCGAAGCCTGCCATGAGGCCGAGGTACGCCCCTACTGCACCAACCATGCCCCCGGCCGCTGGCTCGACGGGCCGGCCTGTCCGGGCTGCGGCGCACGGCTGGGCGAGCCGGACCGTCCGGCCCCGACGCCCCGGCCGGCCCCTTTGCGAAAACCAACCTTCCCGCCTGAACCTCCGCCGGCGGCTGCGCCGCGTCCCAGCCGCCGACCGGCTGCCACACGGCCCGGTGCGCACGCACCGCCCGAGCGGCGCAGGGACGACGGGGAAAGCGATGAAGCCTTCGCCGATCCACGCGAAGGACTCGGAACACCCATTACCAGCTTGCAGGATTTGCTGCGCGCCGCTGCCCGGTCGCGGCGCGGCAGGCCCACGTCCATGGAGGAGCTGCGCGCGCCGCCCGCGCCGGCCAGGCGGCCGGGGGGCTGCCTGGTGCGCTTCGTGCTCCTGATGGTGTTTTTGTTCCTGGCCATGGTCAGCGGCATGGCGGTGCTGGGTGGCTCGGTATTGCGCATGTTCGTGCCGTTCTGATTCAGGCCGTTGCGCCCACGCAGGTCGCTACCAAAAGCATAGCTACTCAGGCAGAAGCAGCAAGCGCCCAAGGCCTTTTTGGCGATTATTTTGGCAAAAAAAGCAACCAGTAGACCAGCAGCAGGTTGAACAGCGCCGACACCGCCAGCCCCAGCTTCCACACCGCCGCCGGGTCGCGCTGGATGAGTGGTCTGGCCTGCGGCGCCGTCAGCGGCCGCGAGGCGCCGCGCTCTAGCGCCAGCAGCAGCTCCTCGGCCGTTTCGAAGCGCCGGCGCTTGTCGCGCGCCACGGCCTTGAGCACGATGTGGTCGAGCCAGATCGGCACCTCGGGGTTGATGCGGCTGGGTGGAACCGGGTCGCGGTAGTAGCGGCCCACCTGGTAGGGCAGCACCTCGCCGTAGGGCAGCCGGGCGGTCAGCAGTTGGTAGAGCGTCACGCCCAGCGCGAACAGGTCGCTTTGCGCGTCGGGCAGCTCCTCGGCGCCGCCGGGCGCGCCGTGGCCCCATTGCTCGGGGTTGATGAAGCTGGGCGTGCCGGCGTGCAGCCGGCGCATCGCCTCGGGTTCGCGCCCGCTCAGGGCCACGCCCAGGTCCAGGAGGCGCAGCACGCCGTCCTCGCCCTGGTGCAGGTTGGCCGGCTTGATGTCGCGGTGCACCACGCACTGGCGGTGCAGCCGGCCCAGCGCCTGGGCCGTTTGCGTGGCGGCGGCCAGCGCCTGCGGCACGCTGAACCTGTGGCCGCGCGCCAGCTGCTGCTGCAGCGTCTCGCCCGCATGCCAGTCGTAGAGCAGGTAAAACGCCGTGCGCGCCTGGTCCGTGGGCAGGCGCTCGTGCAGCCTGACCAGGTGGTCGGCGGCGCGGCCGGTCTGCATGCGCGCGGCCAGCCAGGCCTCGTGCGCCAGCATCGCGCGCTCCTGCTCGTCATGGGCGCGCGCCGGATGCAGCGTCTTGAGCGCATAGAGTTTCTGGCTGGCTGCGTCGCGCACCTGGTAGAGCAGGTTGATGCCGTTGTCGGCCACGGCGGCGGTCACGCCCAAGCCGTCGATTTTGCCGCCGACCTTCAGGCGCGGCGCCACCGGCAGGCTCTGGGCAGTGCGGTTGACATCCTCCAGCGTTGCGTCCAAAAGGCTCAGCACGCGCACCACCAGGGCCGTGGCGTTGTCGTGGCTGCCGGCGGCCAGCGCCGCATCGACCAGGGCGCGGCTGGCCAGCTGGGCGCTTTGCAGGGGCGGCAGGCTGGCCAGCTCCCGCAGCCGGCTGTCCTTGAGCACGCCATGCACGCCGTCGGTGAGCAGCACGAACACGTCCCCAATGTGCAGCTCGCCCTGAGAATAGTCCACCACCACATGGTCCTCGGCACCCACCGAGCGCAGCAGCTGGTGCTTCAGGTCGATGTGGTTCATGACGTGGTCGTGCGTCAGCTGCACCAGACTGCCCGCGCGCAGCAGGTAGGCGCGCGAATCGCCGACATGCGCCACCGTGTACGACTGCCCGCGCAGCACCAGCGCGGTCAGCGTGGTCAGCCCCATGGCGGGCTGGCGGCGACGGTTGATGCCGGCCAGCCAGGTGTTTTGCGCCGCAATGATGCGGTCCAGCGCCACCGTGGTGTCCCAGGTTTCGGGCGTGCCGTAGTAGTCGCGCACCAGACTGGTGACCGTGGTCTGGGCCGCCTCCCGGCCCATGCCACCGGTGCTCACGCCATCGGCCAGCGCCACGATGGAGCCCATGCCCTCCTGTCCCGGGTCGGGCAGCATGGCCGCGCAGAAGTCTTCGTTGATGTCCTTGCGCCCTGCCAGGGTGGCAAATCCGATGTCGATGTTGAACGTCATGCACCACGGCCAAGCAAATAGCATGCCCAATTTTGGTGCATCATGCGCGCAAGTCGGCCAGGCCGGCATGCGCGGCGCCAGCCGGCGCTTTTTCAGCCGCGCTGGCCGCTGATGTAGTGTTCGAGCTGCTCGATGACGAATTTCTGCTCGGAAATGATTTCCTTCACCAGGTCGCCGATCGAGATCAGCCCGGCCAGCTTGCCGCTGTCCATCACCGGCAGGTGGCGCAGCCGGTTGTCGGTCATCAAGGCCATGCATTCCTCGCTGGTCTGCGTGGGCTTGACGAACATGACCGAGGTGGTCATGACCTCGCGCACCGGCGTCAGCACCGACGTGCGCCCTTTCAGGGCGATCTTGCGGGCGTAGTCGCGCTCGGTGATGATGCCCACGATGTCTGGCCCCTGCATCACCAGCAAGGCGCCGATGCCCTTGTCGGCCATGAGCTGAAGGGCGGTGAACACCGTGTCGTCCGGCGTCACGGCATGAACGGCAGTGTTTCCCTTGGATTTGAGAATTTCGGCCACAGTGGTCATGGATCTACCTCCCTTTTCATATCAATGCAGGTTGACGGTTGTCGCGCAATTTTTCATGCGAATTTCGCGCCAGCGCGCCGGATCTCTCGCACAGGCCCGCAGCACTTGCCAGTGCCCTGCCCCGTTCAGCGCCGGCCGCCAAACAGGCTGCCGCCAGCCTTGATCAGGTCGCCCATGCCGAGCCGGCCGTCGCCGTCCTGGTCCAGCAGGCTGCCCAGCAGGCCGCCGCCCAGGCCGCCCTGCTGCTGCACGCGCTCGCGCTCCTGGCCCAGCGTCTGGCCCAGGCTGCCGGGGTTCATGCCGCCGGCGTGCACGCGCTGGGCCAGGAACGCCATGACGATGGGCGCCAGCAGCCGCAGCAGCTGGCCGGCGTTGCCGCCCAGGCCGGTGGCCTGGCCCAGCCCGGCTTCGGCGCGCTGCTGGTTGCCGCCAAAGATGTGCCCGAGGATGCCCGCGCCGTCCAGCGCCGGCGCCGCATTGCCCGCCGCAGCGCCGCCACCACCGAGCAGCGAGCCGAGCAGCCCGCCCAGGTCAAGGCCGCCCGCCGCTTGCGGGACATGGTCGCGCTGAAGCGCGCTGAACAGCGCATCGGCGCCCTCGGGCTGGGCCGCGTTCTGGCCCATGGCGCCGAACATCAGCGGCAGCGCGGCGCCCACGGCCTGCTGCGTTTCGTCGGTTCCGGCGCCCATCTGCTGGGCCAGCTGCTGCAGCGGCGCGCCCTGGAGCTGGGCCATCAGTTCATCGGCAAGTGAAGACGAAGCGGTCATGGTCAATCCTTTCGGTATCAAGAGCTTGATTCCGGCAATTTTGCAATTGGCGGCCAGAGTGCCATGGTAAGCGTAAGAGGGGCGCGGCAACAGGGGGCGCAGCGCGCCCTGGAAGTGCCCGCAGGACAGTCCGGCGCGCGGGCGCAACGGGCCGCCGCCATGCACAACTTCAAGGCATGCATGCACCACGGCAGTTCCGGCGGATTTGAAGAAGCTATGTTTTTTATAGCACGAAGCGCAGGCAGCACCTGCGCAATCGCTGGTTTTGACTTGAAATCTTAGGACGCAAACAAGCTGGCATGCGCCTTGCTTCATTCCTGACGCGGCCAATGCTGGCTGCATGTAGGCCCGATGCAATGGCGGATTGGGCACACAGGACGATGGCGTCCCCACGGATGAGCAGGCTTTTCTCCAAGCTTTTGCTGTCTCGTGCGGACGCCTTTTTTGTTTTTGCGAACTGCCCACGGGGGTCATGATGAAGAAATCCAGACTGGTAATGATTGGTAACGGCATGGCCGGCGTGCGTGCGCTGGAGGAACTGCTGAAGATTGCGCCGGAGCTCTACGACATCACGGTCTTTGGCGCCGAGCCCCATCCCAACTACAACCGCATCCTGCTCTCGCCGGTGCTGGCCGGCGAGCAGACGCTTGAAGAGATCGTGCTGAACGACTGGTCCTGGTACCTTGACAACCACATCACGCTGCATGCCGGCTGGACCGTCACCCATGTGGACCGGGTGCGCCGCGTGGTGCATGCCACCAACGCCGCCGGCGAAGCCCTCAGCGCCGAATACGACCGGCTCATCATGGCCACCGGCTCCAACCCGTTCATCCTGCCGATTCCGGGCAAGGACTTGCAAGGCGTGCTCGCCTACCGCGACATCGCCGACACGCAGGCCATGATCGACGCGGCCACCCAGTACCAGCATGCGGTGGTCATCGGCGGCGGCCTGCTGGGCCTTGAAGCGGCCAACGGCCTGATGAAGCGCGGCATGCAGGTCACCGTCGTGCACGTGGGCGACTGGCTGATGGAGCGCCAGCTCGACGATGTGGCCGGCCGGCTGCTGCAAAAGTCGCTGGTCGAGCGCGGCATGAAATTCCTCATCGGCGCGCACACGCAGGAACTCGTCGGCGGCGAGGACGGGCGCGTCAAGTCGGTCAAGTTCAAGGACGGCACGGAAGTGCCCGCCGACCTGGTCTGCATGGCCGTCGGCATCCGGCCGAACACCGGGCTGGCCGAAAAGATGCGCCTGCATGTGAACCGCGGCATCGTCGTGAGCGACACCATGCAGACCACGACCGACGCGCGCATCTACGCCGTGGGCGAGTGCGCCGCGCACCGGGGCATCGCCTACGGCCTGGTGGCGCCGCTGTTCGAGCAGGGCAAGGTGCTGGCCAACCACCTGGCGCAGTTCGGCATCGGCCGCTACACCGGCTCGCTGACCTCGACCAAGCTCAAGGTCACCGGCATCGACCTGTTTTCGGCCGGCGACTTCATGGGCGGCGATGGCGCCGAGGAAATCATCATGAGCGACCCGTTCGGCGGCGTGTACAAAAAGCTGGTCATCAAGGACGACAAGCTGGTGGGCGCGTGCCTGTACGGCGACACGGTGGACGGCAGCTACTACTTCAAGCTGCTGCGCGACGGCCGCAGCGTTTCCAGCATCCGCGACAAGCTGATGTTCGGCGAGTCGAACATCGGCGACACCGGGCACGAAGGCCACAGCAAGGCCGCCGCCATGCTGGATACCGACGAGGTCTGCGGCTGCAACGGCGTCACCAAGGGCGCGATCTGCAAGGCCATCAAGGACAAGGGCCTGTTCACGCTCGACGAGGTGCGCAAGCACACCAAGGCCAGCGCCAGCTGCGGCTCGTGCACCGGCCTGGTCGAGCAGATCTTGATGTTCACCGCCGGCGGCGACTACTCGGCCACGCCCAAGCTCAAGGCCATGTGCGGCTGCACCGATCACGGCCACCAGGCGGTGCGCGACGCCATCCGGGCCAACAAGCTGCTGAGCATCTCGGACGTTTACGCCTTCCTGGAGTGGCGCACGCCCAACGGCTGCGCCAGCTGCCGCCCGGCGGTCAACTACTACGTCACCAGCACCTGGCCCAAGCAGGCCAAGGACGACCCGCAAAGCCGCTTCATCAACGAGCGCAGCCACGCCAACATCCAGAAGGACGGCACCTACAGCGTGATTCCGCGCATGTGGGGCGGCGAGACCAACTCCAGCGAGCTGCGCCGCATCGCCGACGCGGTGGACAAGTACAACATCCCGACGGTCAAGGTCACCGGCGGGCAGCGCATCGACCTGCTGGGCGTGAAAAAAGAAGACCTGGTCAACGTCTGGAAGGACATCGGCATGCCCTCGGGCCATGCCTACGCCAAGGCGCTGCGCACCGTCAAGACCTGCGTGGGCAGCGAATGGTGCCGCATGGGCACGCAGGACTCGACTGAGATGGGCAAGATGCTGGAGCGCGCGATGTGGCGCATGTACGCGCCGCACAAGGTCAAGTTCGCCGTCTCGGGCTGCCCGCGCAACTGCGCCGAGTCGGGCATCAAGGACGTGGGCATCATCGGCGTCGATTCGGGCTGGGAGATGTACATCGCCGGCAACGGCGGCATCAAGACCGAAGTCGCCCATTTCTTCACCAAGCTCAAGACCGCCGCCGAGGTGCTCGAATACACCGGGGCGTTCTGCGAGCTGTACCGCCAGGAAGGCTGGTACCTGGAGCGCACGGTGCACTACGTCAACCGCGTCGGCCTGGACCATGTGAAGAAAAAGATCCTGGACGACCACGCCGGGCGCAAGGCGCTGTGGGAGCAGCTGCAGTTCGCCCTGGACGGCGAGCCCGACCCGTGGTTCGACTTCAAGGAAGCGTCCGTCGATACGCGCCAGTTCACGACCTTGCCGGCCTGAGCCGGCTGAACGGTCTTTTGCCCAACCACCAACCCACATTTGCCCAGATGAACAACGCACTCACCCGCCGCAATTTTTGCGCCGCCGCCCTGGCCCTGGCTGGCGCGGGCGCCAGCCTTGCGCAAGTCCGCAGCCTGGGCGAAGCCATCAACAAGGCCGGCCGCCAGCGCATGCTCTCTCAGCGCATGGCCAAGGCCTGGATGAGCCTGGGCCAGGGCATCGAGGTTGAATCAGCGCGGCGCGTGCTGGAGCAGTCGATGGCGCTGTTCGACCGCCAGCTGACCGAGCTCAAGGCCTTTGCGCCGGCGGGCGAGACGCGCGACACCTACGCGCAGCTCGAATCAAGCTGGTCGGCCTACAAGATGCTGCTGGTGGGCAGCGCGCCCGCGCAAAGCCAGGGCAAGGCGCTGCTGGGCCAGGCGGGCCAGGTGCTGGCGCTGGCGAACAAGGGCACCGGGCTCTACGAGCAGCAGTCCGCCCGGCCGGGCGCCCGGCTGGTCAACATCGCCGGCCGCCAGCGCATGCTGTCCCAGCGCATGGCCCAGTTCTATTTGGCCAATGCCTGGAATGTGGACAGCGCCGCCAGCCAGAAAGAAATGACCAAGGCGCGGGAAGAATTCATTCCGGCGCTGGAGCTGCTGCGCAACGCCCCCGAGGCCACGGCGGAAATCAAGCAGGCGCTGGCGCTGGCCGACAGCCAGTGGCTGTTTTTCGACAACGCCCTGAAGTCACGCAGCAGCAGCGCCAAGGCTGCGGCCGATGTGTTCGTCACCAGCGAAAACCTGCTCCAGGTCATGGACCAGGTGACCGGCCTGTACGCAAAAATACTTGGATAAAAAAGGAGTCCCCATGAGTGAATGGAAAAAAATCTGCCTGGTCAACGACATTCCCGTGCTCGGCTCGCGCCGCGTCGCGCGCCCGAAGGGTATGGATGTGGCCGTGTTCCGCAACAGCGAAGACCATGTGTTCGCGTTGCTGGACCGCTGCCCGCACAAGGGCGGGCCGCTGAGCCAGGGAATCGTCTTTGGCACGCGCGTGGCCTGCCCGCTGCACAACTGGAGCATCGGCCTGTGCGACGGCCAGGCCGCCGCGCCCGACGAAGGCTGCACGCCCAAGTTTGCCTGCAAGGTCGAGGCCGGCGCGGTGTTCCTGGACGCGGGCGAGCTCGCCACGCTGGCCCTGGACCTGCCCGCCCCCAAGGCCGGGCCGGGCGCCTCCACCGGCGCGGTCGGCGACCAGACCTTTGCGGTGCAGACCCCCCACAGTTCCTGAACACGCCTTTTTTTGACCCAAGCCTGCCGGAGCCGCCATGACTGAAACCCGATCCACCTGTCCTTACTGTGGTGTCGGCTGTGGGGTGATCATCGAGTCCCAGGGCAACGACATCACCGGCGTGCGCGGCGACCCCGAGCATCCGGCCAACTTCGGCCGGCTGTGCACCAAGGGCTCGACGCTGCATTTGACGGCCTCCAGCCCGGTCACGCTGCAGACGCGGCTGCTCCATCCGATGCGGCGCGAACACCGGCTTGAGGCGCCCAAGCGCACGTCCTGGGACGGCGCGCTGGACTTTGCCAGCGAGCGCTTCGCGCGCATCATCCGCGAGCACGGCCCCGACGCCGTGGGCTTTTACATCTCGGGCCAGCTGCTGACCGAGGACTACTACGCCTTCAACAAGCTGGCCAAGGGCCTGATCGGCACCAACAACATCGACTCCAACTCGCGCCTGTGCATGAGCAGCGCCGTGGCCGGCTACAAGCAGACGCTGGGTGCCGACGCGCCGCCGGCCTGCTACGACGACGTGAAGCATGCCCAGTGCCTGTTCATCGTCGGCAGCAACACGGCCTACGCGCACCCGATCCTGTTCCGGCGCATCGAGGACGCCAAGGCGGCCAACCCGGCGCTGAAGATCATCCATGTGGACCCGCGCCGCACCGACACCGCCGAGATCGCCGACCTGTTTTTGCCGATCCAGCCCGGCACCGACGTGATGCTGTTCAACGGCCTGCTTCACATCATGCTGTGGGAGGGCTGGGTGGACGCCGCCTACATCGCCGCGCACACCAGCGGCTTCGACGC
>Ga0302347_1003851_pt1 | contig 12690 bp, 8 predicted proteins | sample PhyWR1_FD_202178 | JGI IMG/M metagenome (GOLD analysis project Ga0302347, IMG submission 202178) | Leaf surface microbial communities from wheat plants in UC Gill Tract Community Farm, Albany, California, United States - DLSL W.R1 (v2)... | ecosystem: Host-associated > Plants > Phyllosphere >...
TGTTCGATCTGGGTTCCGCCGCCCTCTTTATTCAGGGAACGCAGTGGCTCGGTATCACCCTGCACTTTCCCACCTGGCTGACGCTGTTCCTGGCCCAGGGCATCGGCGGCGGGATTAATACCGTACTGCCGCTGGTCCCGCAGATCGGCATGATGTTTCTGTTTCTGTCGCTGCTGGAAGACTCCGGCTACATGGCGCGGGCCGCTTTTGTCATGGACCGTCTGATGCAGGCGCTGGGCCTGCCCGGAAAATCCTTCGTACCGCTGATCGTTGGCTTTGGCTGCAACGTTCCGTCGGTCATGGGCGCACGCACGCTGGATGCCCCGCGTGAGCGGCTGATGACCGTGCTGATGGCACCGTTTATCTCCTGCGGCGCTCGGCTGGCGATTTTCGCCGTCTTCGCCGCCGCTTTCTTTGGTCAGCACGGCGCGCTGGTGGTCTTCAGTCTTTATGTGCTGGGCATTGTGGTGGCCATTCTGACCGGTCTGGTGCTGAAGCATACGCTGATGCGCGGTGCCGCCAGCCCGTTTGTAATGGAACTTCCGGTATGGCACGTTCCGCATCTGAAAAGCCTGCTGCTGCAAAGCTGGCAGCGGCTGCGCGGCTTCGTCCTGCGTGCCGGGAAAGTGATTGTCCTGGTCAGTATGCTGATCGGGGCGCTCAACAGCTTCTCGTTAAGCGGAGCGCCGGTCAGCAATCTGAACGAATCGGCACTCGCCAGCGTCAGCCGCACGCTGACGCCGCTGCTTTCGCCCATCGGCGTTACCCGCGACAACTGGCAGGCCACCGTCGGACTGTTAACCGGCGCTATGGCGAAAGAGGTGGTGGTCGGTACGCTCAATACGCTGTACACCGCAGAGGCCATCAACCAGCAGCCGTTCGATGTGGCCCGGTTCAGTCTGACCGGTCAGCTGATGGAGGCGGTGAACGAAACCTGGCAGGGGGTGAAAGACGCCTTCAGCCTGTCGGTACTGTCTAATCCGATTGAGGCCAGTAAAGGCGATGCTGAAATGGCCGGTGGCGCAATGGGCACCATGCACAGTAAGTTTGTCAGCGATGCCGCCGCCTACAGCTACCTGATTTTTGTGCTGCTGTACGTTCCCTGCGTGTCGGTAATGGGCGCGATTGCCCGTGAAAGCAGCCATCGCTGGATGCTGTTCTCTATTTTCTGGGGGCTGGATCTGGCGTATTCGCTGGCCGCGCTGTTCTATCAGCTGTCGAGCTTTAATCAGCATCCCGGCAGCAGCACGCTGATTATTACCCTTGTGGTGCTGGTGAATATGGTGGTGCTAACCCTGCTACGACGCATAAAGCTTAAACCGACCCTGATCCCGATTAAAAACGTGACCAGCGCCTGTCAGGGCTGTGAACAAAGTAAAAACTGCCACTAATTTTGGCGGACCGCGCGGCGATTGCAGTTGCGATTCTGGCACCAGAGGCTACAGTGAAAAACAACGCCTCAACTCTTTGTCCGCGGTGGTCCGTTAAGATCAAATGGATATCATCAATAGCTTAATCGATCGCATCTACGATGCTTCCTTCCCCCCCGCCGCGCGGCAGCGGCTGCATGTGTTGATCGAGCAATCGCGCAGTCGCATTCGCTATCGGCGGAAGGCGCACTGGGATGAACAGGATGTCGTACTGATCGCCTACGCTGACCAGTTTCGCGCGGGGCACGAACCCACGTTACGGACCTTCACCCGCTTCTATCAACAGCATTTGCAGTCAACGTTTAACCTGGTACACCTGCTGCCTTTTTTCCCGTGGTCCTCCGACGACGGTTTTTCCGTTATCGACTATCACCGGGTTGATGATTTCTACGGCAGCTGGCAGGACATTACCCGCCTGCACCAGCACACGCGCCTGATGTTTGATTTTGTCTGTAACCATATTTCCGCTGAAAGCCTCTGGTTCAAACACTTTCTGGCCCGGGATCCGGGCTGGGACAACTTTTTTATCAGCCTGCCGCCGTCGACCGATCTCAGTGCAGTAACGCGACCGCGCATCTCTCCCCTGCTCACCCCCTTTATTCTGGCCGATGGTGACACACGCTATATCTGGACAACCTTCAGCGCCGATCAGGTCGACCTTAACTTTGCCAATCCGGAAGTGCTGGTGCGCATGATGAGCGTACTGCTGGACTATCTGGAAAAGGGGGCGGACTACCTCCGTCTGGATGCCGTGGGTTATATGTGGAAAACACCCGGCACCTCCTGCATTCACCTGGAAAAAACGCATCTGCTGGTGAAACTGATGCGGGCCATTGCTGACTACGTGGCGCCAGGCGCCGTCGTGCTGACCGAAACCAACGTTCCGCACAAGGATAACATCAGCTATTTCGGTGACGGCACGGATGAAGCGCAGATGGTTTATCAGTTTTCCCTGCCGCCGCTGGTGCTGCACGCTATCCACTACGGCTGCTCACGCACCCTGCGGCAGTGGGCGTCAACGCTGGACAGCAGCAGCGGCACCTACTTCAACTTTCTTGCCTCACACGATGGCATCGGCCTGAACCCGCTGCGCGGCATACTGCCGGAAGCGGAGATCGTCTCGCTGGTGCGCGATCTGGCAAAGGAAGGTGCCCTGATCTCCTGGAAAAATAATCCTGACGGCACCACCAGCCCCTATGAAATCAACGTGACCTATATGGACGCGCTGAACAAGCAGGACGACGACGACACCATCCGTCTGCGTCGATTTATGTTGGCCCATGCGCTGCTGCTGGCATTCCCCGGCGTCCCGGCGGTCTATATTCAGAGTCTGCTTGGCGCGCGCAACGATGAGGAAGGCGTTCGAGCGGCGGGCTACAGCCGGGCGATAAATCGCCAAAAGTACAGTCTGGCGGAGATTAACCGCACGCTCGGCGACGCCTCTTCTCTGCACCACAACGTGTTTAACGCGCTGCGTGCGCTGATCCAGGTTCGTCAGCGGCAGCCGGCTTTTCATCCCGATAACCCGCTACACATTATCGACAGCGATAACGCGCTGCTGGTGCTTACGCGTGAAGCACGTAACCCAGGGGATACCCTGCTCTGTATTTACAATCTGAGTGAAAAAACCGCGGGCTACACTCTGCCGGAGGGCGGGACATACTGCGATGTGCTTAACGAAAACGAGGCGATCAAAGCGGGGCCGCTTGAACTGGCCCCGTGGGGTTATTGCTGGCTACGAGCGGAGTCATCCCGAGGTATAAATTCAGATTATTTATAAACCTCGGCGGCGGCTACGGTACGGCCGCGCTCGTCGGCAGCGATAATGACATAATATTTACCGCCTTTTTCATCCGCCTTTTTTGACAGATCGGCTTTTGCATCCATGGGTGCGTTAGTCGTCGTCGTGGTAATTGTGCCAATCAGCTCTAATTTCATATCCTGAGCCTGCTGACGACTAATCAGCTCAGCGGCCGAAGCACTGAAAACAAACGTAGCGGTAAAAAACAGTGTGATGATAGAGATAATACGTTTCACGATATGTCCTCTCCATAGGTTATCGATTCCGGATGTCTCTGGCAGGCTGTAGGAACGCCTCCTGCCTTTTCCATTATTAACCGGATCTAAAAAACCACCAATCATATAAGCCACAATCTTATGTGCAAAAGTGGCTATTTAGCACTTCCCTGCTCAGCGCGGCAGACGCCTCACCCGGCCCAAAATAACCAGAGCATGGCACGGCTAGCCGTGCCGATCCGTAAAATCAATAACCTGCTGACAGAAAATATCCGGGTGGGAGATGAACGGAGCATGTGCGGACTTCTCAATAATCCGGCTGGTACTTTGTGGCCACAGGGTATCCAGCAGCGCAGCAACTTTACGCGGAACTAAACCGTCAAGCGCCCCATATACACGCAGCATTGGCCGTTGCAGTTCTACCATCTGCTGGCGTAAATCCACGCGGTGCAGAATATCCAGTCCGGCGTTCAATACATCAACCGACGGCACCGGTTGGCTGAGGACCACGCTTTTAAGCGTGCGGGCATCCTGGCGGGCAGTTTCGGTGCCCAGCGTTTGCAAGGCGAGGAAGCGCTCAACCGTGCGCTGAAAATCGGCGCTCAGCTGATGCTGAAAACCCGTCAGCGTTTCTGGCCGGATGCCGGGCCAGTCATCCGCTGCGCTAAAGCGCGGCGAGGAGGCCACCGAAATCAGCGCAGCGACCCGTTCCGGGTGACTGAGGGCCAGTTGGCTGGCCACCAGCCCACCCAGCGACCAGCCTAGCCATACCGCCCTGTCGGGCGCCTGCGGCAGCAGCGCTGCCACCATCTCATCCAGCGTCATCGCCGGATAGCCCTGGCTACGGCCATAGCCGGGCAGATCCACCAGGTGCAGACAAAAATGCGCGCTGAGTCGTTCGCTGATGCAATGCCATACGCCGGCATTCAATCCCCATCCGTGCAGCAGCACAAGATGACGATCGCCCTCACCAATTGTCTGCCAGTAAAGCTGCTTCATAGGTTATGGTCCTGTTTTTACATCCGCGAGATCATCATGCTAGCAATGCCTGCCCTCTGTTGGCTATGTCTGATGCCACTTAATCTGGCGCGGCACGGGGCGTGCAGCGTCTGCCTGCGCCAGCTGATGCAGCAGCGGCCGGACTGCCCGCGCTGCGGGTTGACCAGCGGTAGAACCGGCGAGGTCTGTAGGCGGTGCCTGAAAAATTCACCGCCGTGGCAGCATCTGATTACCGTCACGCGCTGGCAGCCGCCGTTAAAACAGCTGGTTAACCGGCTAAAGTTTTATCGCACCACCGCACTGGCGGTGATGCTGGCGCGCCTGATTTTGTTAAGGTGGTTAGCTGAACATCGCCGCGGCGGTCTGAGGCGTCCTGATTTATTACTGAGCGTACCGCTGCATTCTTACAGAGCGTGGCGGCGCGGCTATAATCAGTTAGACGACATGGCGCAGCAGCTGGCGCACTGGACGCGCTGTCGCTATCTTCCGCAGGGGCTTGTCCGCATCCGTGCCGGGAGAGTACAGCACCGTCTGGGGGCGCTGGCCCGCCGCAGAAATCTGCGCGGGGCGTTTCGGGTGAGGGCTGATGTTCGTGGCCGTCATGTCGCGCTGCTGGATGATGTGGTCACCACCGGCAGTACCGTGGCCGAAATCAGCCGTATGCTGCTGGCCGCCGGCGCTGCCAGCGTACAGATTTGGTGCCTGTGCCGAACCTTGTAGCGGGTCGGCGATGGGCGTATTATAACCAGTGAATTTTGTTAACCGTTGAGCAATCGCCATGATCGTTATTACTGACTCTGCACAAGAGCACTTTGCAAAACTGCTGTCAAAGCAGGAAGATGGCACCCAGATTCGCGTATTCGTTATTAACCCGGGTACGCCCACCGCCGAGTGCGGCGTTTCCTACTGCCCACCTGATGCAGTAGAAGCGACAGATACCGAACTGAAGTTCGAAAAACTGTCGGCATTCGTTGATGAACTTAGCGCTCCGTATCTGGAAGATGCAGAAATCGACTTCGTTACCGACAATCTTGGTTCCCAGCTAACGCTGAAAGCCCCTAACGCTAAAATGCGCAAGGTCAGCGACGACGCCCCGCTGGTTGAACGTGTCGAGTATCTGCTTCAGGCGCAGATCAACCCGCAGCTGGCCAGCCACGGCGGTAAAGTATCGCTGATGGAAATCACCGATGAAGGCTTTGCTATCCTGCAATTTGGCGGTGGCTGCAACGGCTGTTCTATGGTTGACGTTACGCTGAAAGAAGGCATTGAAAAAGAGATGCTGCAAGCCTTCCCCGAGCTAAAAGGCGTGCGCGATCTGACCGAACACCAGCGCGGTGAGCACTCCTTCTACTAACGCATTTCTCTACAGCGTTATCGGGCGGCCTTCTGGTCGCCCGTTTTGTTTGCGCGTTCTGCGCCACCTCTGAGAGCATTCCCCGTTACTCAATGCGTTTAAACAGTAAGAGCTTTCTGTGGGTTATCCACTGGATTTTTCAGCTTACACGTGTACACTGAAATTTCTTTTATTACCCGGGTTTCAACATTGCGTATGAAAAATATAAGAGTAGTGATTACGGGAATGGGGCTCACTGGCCCACTGGGAAATGGCGTAATCGGAAGCTGGCAACGGCTGATCGCTGGAAAATCTGGGATCACCCTGCTTCCTGAAGAGGCCTATGGCGATACCGCCATCCGCGTGGGGGGGCTGGTTCCTGACGCGGAACAGGACCCCGAGTTTGGGCTTGATCTTGATGCGCTGATCCCGCCTAAAGACCAGCGTAAGTCCGACCGTTTCATCCATCTGGCACTGGCCGCCGCTGAAGAGGCGGTTAACCAGGCCGGTCTGCGTAATCTGAGTGAAGCCGCATGCCTGCGGGTCGCCACCATTATTGCCACCGGCATCGGCGGCTTTCACGCAATAGGCAACGCGGTAAAAACCGTCTCGGAAAAGGGCAGCCGCCGTCTGTCGCCTTTCACGATTCCCTCGTTTATTGCCAATCTTGCCGCGTCGCAGGTGGCCATTAAATATGGCTTTAAGGGCATGCTCGGTACGCCGGTTTCAGCCTGTGCCGCCAGCATTCAGAGCATTGGCGACGGCGTACGCGCCATCCGCTGCAACGAAGCTGATGTTGCCGTTGTCGGCGGCAGCGAATCCTGTATCAATCCGGTTTCGCTGGGTGGATTCCAGGCCGCGCGGGCGCTCTCAACCGCATGGAACAGCCATCCGGAGCAGGCCTCACGGCCTTTTGATACCGGCCGCGACGGTTTCGTGATGGGGGAAGGGGCCGGCATTTTGATACTGGAAGAGTTGGAGCACGCCCGTCAGCGCGGCGCGACCATCCTGGCGGAAGTGACCGGCTACGGTACTACCTCTGATGCCTACCACATTACCGCCGGACCGGAAGACGGCGAAGGGGCCGCCAGAGCGATGCAGATCGCGCTCGATCAGGCGAAAATAACGGGCAGCGATATCGACTACGTTAACGCCCACTCTACCTCAACCCCGGTTGGAGATCTGGCGGAGATATACGCCCTGCGCAAGGTGCTGGGCGACGGTGCAAAAACCGCAATCTCCTCCACCAAGTCCGCCACCGGCCACCTGCTGGGCGCCGCCGGCGCAGTCGGTTCCATCTTCTCTCTGATGGCAATCCGGCAGCAGATAGCGCCGCCGTCGCTAAATATCGGGCAGCTGGACGAGGCCGCAAAAGCGCTGAACGTTATACAAAATAAAGCGCAGCCGTTGGCAATCCGCACTGCGCTGGTTAACGGCTTCGGTTTTGGTGGGGTCAACGCCTCGATAATTTTTAAAGCCTTCGCGGACTGAGTCCGTTCTGCCTCCGCCCCGTTAGCGGCGGAGGCAGAAACCCATCAGGATCGTTCTCCTACCTTTCGCCGCCGGTCAATATCCTTAAGCAGGCTGCTCACTTTTTCATCAGCGAACATGGCCTCCAGACTGGTACTCAGCTTGCGTCGCCAGTTTGGATATTGATCGGTGGTGCCAGGAATATTGACCGGCTTTGCCATATCCAGCCAGTCCTCAGGCTGGAGTCCCAGCAGCGCGCAGCTGCTGTCGGCGATAAAACGGTGCATTCCCCGATTGAGCGTGGCGTCCATCTCCCGATCCTCCGCCCGCTTTGCGTAGCGCTTCGGCACACAGCCTGAGCGGTGCAGTGCATCAAGCAGCGCCTGCTTTTGCCGGCGGCGGTGCTTCACCAGTTCGCTCAGAATCACCTTATCGGGATACACCCCCAGTTTTTCTCCCAGCGTCAGGTCGCCTAGGGTCCAGAATCCGCGCAGCGTCGGCAGATCGTGAGTGGTGGCGCTGGCCATCGCCTGCCGCGGCCAGTCGGAGGGGGAACGGTAGCTCTCGTCCTCCCGCTGCTCGAAGTAGAGCACCTTCCACGAGTAGATGCCGAAGTCCCGCAGCTTACCCACGATCTCAGCCGGAACGGTACCGAGATCTTCCCCGATCACCATACAGCGGTGGCGCTGGCTTTCCAGCGCCAGAATAGCCATCAGATCGTCAACGGGATAGGAGACGTAGGCACCATAATCAGCCGTTTCACCGTAGGGGATCCACCACAGCCGTAGCAGCGACATCACATGATCGATGCGTAATGCCCCGCAGCTGGCCATATTGGCGCGCAGCAGATCGATAAACGGCTGATAGCTTCGTGCCGCCATCACATGCGGATCGAGCGGCGGCAGACCCCAGTTTTGTCCCTGCGGCCCAAGAATATCCGGCGGTGCCCCCACCGAGGCCTGCAAACAGTAAAGTTCACGATCGCACCAGGTTTCCGCCCCTCCTTCCGCCACGCCCACCGCCAGATCGCGATACAGACCCACCGGCATGCCCAGCCGTTGGCTAACCTGCCAACACGCATCGAACTGACGATTTGCCAGCCACTGTAGCCACAGCCAGAAATTCACCTCGTCCTGATGCTGCCGACAGAACTGCCGCACGGCCTCGCTGTTGCCGTCCTGCCATATTTCCGGCCAGGCGGGCCATCCCCAGCGGCCGGCATCCTCTTTCAACATCGCAGCGTGCAGCGCATCGAAGGCCGCCTGGTTATACAGGCTCTCTCCGCCGCCGGTCACAAACTGTCCGAACGCCTGCCGCGCCTCATCGTCGGGATGGCGCTGGCAAAAACCGGCCCAGGCATGGCGCAGTCCGCTGATTTTAAGCGCCCCGACCCGGCCATAGTCTACCCACTCCGCATCACGCGCCGCCGCCAGGCTTTGCTGCGTGTCAGGCTGCTGCCACCAGCGCTGCGCCTCTTCGCTTTGCCGAAAGTCCGGCACCGCCGCCACATCGATATAAAGCACGTTCAGCCAGCGGCGGGAGGAAGGGCTGTAGGGGCTGGCATTTTCCGGCTGTGACGGATAGAGCGCATGGATCGGATTGAGGCCAATAAAGGCCCCCCCGCGCTGCGCCAGCTCAGCAACCATCCGCTGTAGATCGCCAAAGTCCCCCATCCCCCAGTTCTGCTCAGAGCGCAGGGTATACAGCTGAACGCAGGCCCCCCACAGTTTCTCCCCCTGCTTCAGCGCAGGGGGTTCATAGCAGCGTTTTGGCGCAACAATAATCCGACATACCCACTGTTTCTGCCCCTCGATCAGCCGCAGCTGGTGATAGCCTTCAGGCAGCCGAGCCGGGAGCAGCAGCATGTCGCCCCCCGTCACCTCGCCGTTAAATGTCCGGCCTTTTTCCGTCACTAAATGCCACTGATACTGCCCGCTACCGCCGATACTCAGCTGCTGTTGACGCTGATACAGCAGCACCTTACAGGGCGGCAGCGGGGCCGACGTGGGCTTCGGCAGGGTATGCATCGCTGCCAGCAGCTTTTCTCGCGTTGTATGGCCGATCGCCTCCGGCTTTCCTCTGGCGTTGATATACTCCGCCGCAATACCTGCCATCGCAGCGGCCTGTTCAAACTGCTTATATGCCATGGGCCATCCTTAGCGTTTTGCCTGCCAGATACGCTGCTGGTAGTCGCGAATGGAGCGATCGGAGCTGAACTTACCGCAGCGCGCCGTATTCAGAATGGCCGCCCGGGTCCAGGCTTCCCGATCGCGATACAGCGCCTCAACCTGCTGCTGGGCTTCGCAGTAGCTGGCAAAGTCCGCCAGCACCAGCCACGGATCGCCCCCCTTGCCCAGGCTGTGCAGCATCTTGTCGAAGGCGTGTTTGTCGCCGCCGCTGAAAAACCCTTTCTCCAGCTCTTTCAGCAGCCCGTCGAGATGCTTGTCCTTTTTACGCAGCTTCAGCGGATCGTATCCTCCGGCCTTCAGCGCCTTTACCTCATCCACGCTGTTACCGAAGATAAAGATATTCTCCTCACCCACCTGTTCGGCAATCTCGACGTTAGCGCCATCCATCGTGCCGACGGTCAGCGCCCCATTGAGCGCCAGCTTCATATTGCCGGTGCCGGAGGCTTCATAGCCCGCCGTAGAAATCTGCTCAGAGAGATCCGCCGCCGGGATCATCAGCTCCGCCGCGGTGATGCGGTAGTCGGGAATAAACACCACCTTCAGCCTGTCGCCAACCAGCGGATCGTTGTTGATCTTCTCGGCCACCTTGTTAATGGCATAAATGATGTTTTTCGCCAGGTAATAGCCCGGCGCGGCCTTGGCGCCAAACAGGAATACCCGGGGAACGCTGTCCAGCTCTGGGTTTTCACGCAGGCGCTTATAGCAGGAGAGAATGTGCAGCAGCCCAAGGTGCTGACGCTTATACTCATGCAGGCGTTTAATTTGGATATCGAACAATGCATCCGGGCTGACAACAATCCCGGTACGCTGTTCGATATATTCCGCCAGTTTCACCTTATTCTGCTGCTTAATCTGGCGATAGCGGCTGCGGAATGCCTTATCGTCCGCCAGTGCCTCCAGTCCGCGCAGCGCGTCAAGATTGTTCGCCCACTCCACCTTCAAGGTATCGTCGAGCAGCGCAGCCAGCCCGGGGTTACACTGCTTGAGCCAGCGGCGCGGCGTAATTCCGTTGGTGACATTATGGAATTTCTCCGGCCACAGCTGGTGATACTCCGGAAACAGATCCTTCACCACCAGATCGGAGTGCAGGGCCGCCACGCCGTTCACCGCAAAGCCGCTGACCACGCAGAGGTTAGCCATACGCACCTGCTTGTCATACACCACCGCCAGCTTCTCCCAGACTTTTTCATCTCCGGGCCACTGTTTTTCCACCAACTTTTTGAAGCGGCGGTCGATCTCTTTAATCAGCGTGAAGTGGCGCGGCAGCAGGCTGCGCACCAGTCGTTCATCCCAGCGCTCCAGCGCCTCCGGCATCAGCGTATGGTTGGTATAAGCGAAGGTATTGCTGGTGATCGCCCAGGCATCATCCCAGCTGAGCTGATGCTCATCGATCAGCACACGCAGCATTTCAGGAATAGCGATGGTGGGATGGGTGTCGTTTAACTGGATCACTTCATAGTCCGGCAGCGCGTGCAGCGGCCGCCCGGCCAGATGGTGACGGCGCAGAATATCCGCGACTGAACAGGCGCACTGGAAGTACTGCTGCATCAGGCGCAGGCGTTTACCCTCCTCATGATTATCATTCGGATAGAGGACCTTAGTCAGCTTCGCCGCATCAATGCCCTGCTGCTCGGCCTGAAGAAACTTACCGTCGTTGAACAGCGTTAAATCGAACGGATGGGCGTGGGTCGCCTGCCACAGACGCAGCGGCTGAACGACGCCGTTGCGGTAGCCGGTCACCGGCAGATCCCAAGCCTCGCCGCGCAGGGTAAACGCGGGCTGCCAGAGAGGTTGACCGGCCTCTCCCTTGACCACTTTCCCGCCGATGCCCACGTTGACATCCAGCGCCGTATTATGGCGGAACCACGGATAACGATCGCGGTGCCAGTCGTCCGGTGACTCCTTTTGCTGACCGTCGTCAAACGACTGCCGGAACAGTCCGTACTGATAGTTAAGACCATAGCCGGTGGCCGACTGCCCCACCGTAGCCATCGAATCCAGATAGCAGGCGGCAAGCCTGCCCAGTCCGCCGTTACCCAGCGCCGGATCCACCTCCTCCTCCAGCAGCTCACTCAGGTCACGCTGATGCTCCGCCAGAACCGCTTTAACCTCATCAAACCAGCCCAGGTTAAGCAGATTATTCCCGGTCAGACGGCCGATCAGAAATTCCATGGATATATAGTTAACGTGCCGCTGCTTTTTGCCCGGCCGTGACGGGGGCTGTGCTGCCAGCAGTTCGGCCAGCGCACCGCTAACGGCCTGCCACCACTGATGCGCGTTCATCTCCGCGGCTGAGGCATACCCCAGATGCTGCCACTGACGCGTCAGCGCCGCGTTGAAGCGTGCCTTATTGAATTTCTGTTGCGACATAACATCCCTCTCAAAAGATAGAACACGGGTTAAAATGTGATCGCCAGCACCTTACAGTTAAGACGCCAATGCGAAAAAAAGCTCATCGCATGATGCGATGAGCGAATAAAAAAACAAAAATAACAATCAGAGGGTACAACTTGCCGGATCTGTAACCCGGAAAAAATGCACGACTGGCGATGCAGGAACCTGCTGCACGCTGGAATTCGGGATAGGAGGATCGCAAAAATAACCGTGCGATTAATTTCACTATGAGCAATTTAATTAATCACACCAGGCCGGCAAGCAGTAAGAAAATGATCGTGAAATGTGATGCAGTGCAATTAACCGCTAACAGCGGCTTTGCCGCTTACGGTGGGAAGTGAGGGGGAATCAGACGGGGCGGTCCGGCCAGCAGACGGCCCCGGCGGAAGGGTCAGCACAGCTCCAGATGAACCTCATGCTTTTCGATAGTTTTCATAATTTCCGGCGGTGGCGCCTCATCGGTGAACAGATAGTCAATCAGGCCCATGTTGCCCAGATTCACCATCGCATTACGACCAAACTTAGAGTGATCCGCCACCAGCATCACGCAGCGCGAGTTTTCAATGATCGCCCGCTTGGTGCGCACCTCGTGATAGTCGAAGTCCAGCAGGGAGCCATCCATATCAATCCCGCTGATGCCAAGAATGCCGTAGTCCAGACGGAACTGGGAAATATAGTCGAGCGTCGCCTCCCCCATAATGCCGCCGTCGCGGGTGCGGACTTCTCCCCCGGCGAGGATCAGGCGAAAATCGGGTTTAGCCATCAGCAGTACGGCAACGTTAAGGTTGTTGGTGACGATGCGCAGATTACTGTGGTTCATCAGCGCGTGCGCGACCGCCTCCGGCGTCGTACCGATATC
>Ga0302347_1003852_pt1 | contig 12689 bp, 10 predicted proteins | sample PhyWR1_FD_202178 | JGI IMG/M metagenome (GOLD analysis project Ga0302347, IMG submission 202178) | Leaf surface microbial communities from wheat plants in UC Gill Tract Community Farm, Albany, California, United States - DLSL W.R1 (v2)... | ecosystem: Host-associated > Plants > Phyllosphere >...
TTCGGCATTCAAGGCTCGCTCTATCAGCGCCTTCTTGAATGCCGCAGAGGCTTCTTCGATGGCTTCTGCGGTCATCAGCGGAACAGCGGAAAACTGTTCCAGCAGCTCTTTCGGAACCTTTGGTAACTCTCGGAGCGGTTTTTTTTTGGTTGGCATACATGCACCTCTTACTCATGTTATGCCCGAACACAAAATTTCTGACACCCTCGTGGCAGCGGACACCTCCACAGCGCTGATAATTGAATGCCAAACCCACCGCCTAACCAAACCTCAAACCACCCCCGCCGGCTCGCTATTCAAGCGCGCATCCCCCGGCCGACCCAACACACACGAGGTCCCCCCCGGGGTGTACATCATCGCCACACACCGGTTACACGCAGTACAAATTGACTGGCAACTCGCCCCACTGGCCAGTTTGTTCACATAATCAGGCTCGGCAATCAGCACCCGCCCCATCGCCACCAGCTCGAACCCCTCAGCCATCACCTGCTCGATGCTGGCCAGGCTCTTGGCACCGCCCAGGTACGCCAGCGGCATCTTCACCGCCGCCCGCACCTTGCGCGCATGCTCCAGCAAGTACAGCTCACGAAACTCGACAACCGGGTCCATGCGCCGCTGGATCGCCATCGCCAGGGCAATCACCGGGTTCTTCTGCTGCACCCGGTTCTCCTTGGGGAATGACGAGCCGAACATGGTGGTGATCGACTCGGCGTTCATGCCGGCACTGAGCACCAGCAAATGTGCGCCCTCCTGTTCCAGCATCTGCGCGATCCTGGCACCGTCTTCTGCGCTGTTACCCGCGCGCACGCCTTCGGTGATGCTGTACTTGCAGATCACCGCCAGCTCCTGCCCGACGGCATCGAGCACCGCGCGCAGCACCCGACGCGGGAAGCGCAGGCGGTTTTCCAGGCTGCCGCCGTACTGGTCGCGGCGCTTGTTGTACAACGGCGAAATGAACTGGCTGAGCAGGTAGCCATGGCCCATGTGGATTTCCACGGCATCGAAGCCGGCTTCGCGGGCCAGCCGCGCGCCCTGGGCAAAATCACGCACCACCTGCTGCATGTCGGCCTCGTTCATCGCCTGCTTGAGGAACATGCCGCTCATCATGCCGATCTTGTTGAAGCCGCCACTGGCCGACAACGGCCTGGCAGTGGAGCGCTCGCGGATGAAGGTGAAGCAGCCACCATGGGTGATCTGCGCACTGGCCAGCCCGCCCTCACGGTGCACGGCATCGGTCAGTGCCCTGAAGTGCGGCAGGCTCGCACGCTCCAGGATCAACTGGTTGGGCAAGGTGCGGCCATCGCGGCTGACCGCGCAGTAGGCCACCGTGGTCAAGGCAACGCCACCTGCGGCCAGGTTGCCGTGCAACTGGGCCAGCTGCCGCGACGGCACGCCCTGGGTGCTCATGCCTTCGTTGGTGGCGGCCTTGATGAAGCGGTTCTTGAGAGTCAGCGGCCCGATGCTGACGGGGCGGAACGGCGATGCAGGCGTGGTCGGGTTCATGGCGAACGGTATCCTCGGCTTGGGCTAGAAGGTGTACTTGGCGTTGAACGACACATAGTCGCGGTCGGCCAACAGGCGGCCTTGGGCGACATCCGGGGAGCTGAGGTAGGCGACATAGGTCAGGCCCACCTGGAAGTTGCCCAGGTATTTGAAATCACCGCCCACGGTCAGGCGCTTCTCGTCACGGCCCAGGCCCTGGTATGCGCTGCCATCGACGTTCTGCTGCCAGACCACCCGGGTGGTGAGGTCGAGGCCGTCGGCAATGGACGGGTAATCCATGTACGCGCCCACCCCGAGCAGCGTCGAGCCACGGGTCTGGGTGGCGGATTCGAAGTTGTCGAACCGGCCATCCACGCCCGGCCCGCCCCCGGTCACCACCAAGGTGTCGACACCGGCAATGTGCTGGTGCACCACTTCACCCATGAAGGTGGTCTGCTGGGCCAGCAGGCTCGGCCCGAGGATGTACGAGGCGTTGAGGTTGCCCTGCCAGATCTGCCCGGTGGTCGGGGCGCCGTTGTCGAGGTAGACCGACGCACCATCGCGGTAGCTGAGATCACCGGCGTACTGCACGGCATCGCCGACCTTGGAGCTGAAGCTGACCCCGGTCAGCTCGACATCCTCGAAATAGCCCATGCGGTAGGCGGGCGCCGCATCGGTATTGGCGCGCTGGCTGATGCGCGCGTTCGACGAATAGCGGGTCTGCCCGGTGAAGTCGAAAAACAGCGAACCGACGCGCTCGTGGTAACGGTAGTGAAACAGCCCCACCTCGGTATTCTCGGTGACCCGGTAGCGCACACCCATGCCCCACTGGCCACTGTCGCGCGGCTTGACCTCACCGGCATAGTTGACCGCCGTGAAGCTTTTGTCCGGCAAGCTGTCGATCACCCCGGCGCCAAGCCGGAAGAATTCGGCACCCGGGCCGAAGGTGTCGCTGCCGAAGTAGTCGCCCACCGGGTTCAGCTGGGTCTTCTCCCACTCGTACTGATAGAACCCGACCAGCGCCAGGTCTTCGTTCAGCGACCACGACAACGATACCTGGCCCACCGGCAGGTAGGCATCCTTGGCTTCGGTGCCCGGGACGTTGAACTTGGTGGCATCCACCGGCGCCTGGCCCTGGCTGATGTTGGCCCAGAACAGGCTTTCGCCCCAGGCCACCAAGTGGCGACCGGCCTTGAGCGAGAGGTACTGGGTGTCGCCCATCTGGTAGTTGCCATACACGTAGGCATCCAGCAACCGCGCCTTGCTGCCGCTGAGGCGCCGGGTATCTTCGACGAAGCCATCGGCGCGGCCGACCTTGTTCACCGTCTGCGGCGAGTCGTTGTCGTTGCGCTGGTGGTAGACATCATCGTAGAAGTGGCTGCCGCGCAGCACCGCGCCGATATTGTCGTGGCGCAGGCGCAATTCGCCGAACAGGCTGACCCGGTTGGTGATCAGCCCGCCGCGCTTGAAGTTGCGCGTGCCGTCATCGTTGTTGAGGTCGCCAAGGTATTGGCTGGCCTGCTTGGCGGTACGCATCGAGGCGGTGTAGTTGACCGTGAGCGATGAGTCCAGGGTGGTGTCCTCGCCCAGCTCCAGGGTCGGCCCGGCGCATACGCCACCACTGGCCAGGCCAACGGCCATGGCCAACCAACCGCGCCCGGCAAAACCCCTGGCGGCGCCCTGCGCCAGCCGGTTCGACATAGACATGCTGCTCTCCTTTATTGTTATTGTTGCGGTATGCCGACGCAGCCTGGAACAGCGCACGCGGGCGCACATCGTCCATTTGGTGAAACCGCCAGCACCGCGTTCAGGCCCCGGCAACCACCCCACGCAGGTCGTTCTTGGCCACCTTGTTCGAAGGGTTCAGCGGCAACGCACTGAAAAAGCGCACCTGGCGCGGCACCTTGTAGTTGGCCATGCGTTCGCGGCTCCAGCCGATCAACGCCTGCTCGTCCAGTTGCTGCCCCTGGCGCAGCACCACGCAGGCGCACCCCACCTCGCCCATGCGCGCATCGGCCACGCCGATCACTGCCACCTGGGCGATGGCCGGGTGGCCCAGCAAGGCCGCCTCGATCTCCGCCGGGTAGCAATTGAAACCACCGACGATGTACATGTCCTTGAGGCGGTCGGTGATGACCAGGTTGCCGGCCGGGTCCAGCCGGCCGACATCGCCGGTGTGCAGCCAGCCGTCAGCATCGATGGCTTCGGCAGTGGCGGCCGGGTCCTGGAAGTAGCCCTGCATGATGTGAAAGCCGCGCAGGCAGATTTCCCCGGTCTCGCCCTGCGCCAGGGTGCGGTTTTCGGGATCGCGGATACTGACCTCGGTGCCGGGCAGCGGCCGCCCGCTGGTACCGGCGATAACCTCGGCAGCGTCCCGCGGGTCGCACAAGGTGGCCAGGCCGCCGCACTCGGTCAGGCCGTAGGCCGTGGTCACCACGCTGAAGCCCAGCTGGTTGCGCATGCGCTCGATCAGGCTGGGCGGGATGCTCGCCGAGCCGGTCACGGCAACCCGCAGGCTCGACAGGTCGGTGCTGGCCAGCCGTGGGTGGGCCAGCAACGACAGGTACAAGGTGGGGGCGCCCGGCAGCACCGTGACCCGCTCGCGGGCGATGCGTTCGAACACCGCTTCGGCGTCGAACACCGCATGCGGCAGGATGGTCGCCCCGGCAATCAGGCAGGTCAGCCAGCCTGCCTTGTAGCCGAAGGCGTGGAAGAACGGATTGACGATCAGGTAACGGTCGCCCGGCCCCAGGCCCAGCACCCGCACATACTCGCCAAAGGCGCGCAGGTTCTGCCCATGGGCACTCATCACGCCCTTGGGCTTGCCGGTGGTGCCCGAGGTGAACAGCAGGTCGCAGACCGCTTCGGGCCCGATGCACAGGGCGCGCCGCTCGGCGGTGAGTTTCTCGATGGTGGCGGCGCCACGCAGGAACTGGCTGTAGCTCAGATCGTGCGCGGGCAATGCCCCGGCGCCGTCGAACACCACCAGGTGCTCCAAGGTCGCTGGCCGGTGGGGAGCGAGCAGCGCCGGGTAATCGACTTCCAGAAAACGCTGCTGCACGAACAGCACGCGGCAGCCACTGCGCGCCAGCACGTCCGCCGCTTCGACCCCTTTCATGCGGGTATTGACGGGTACCAGCACTGCGCCGGCGCAGTGTATGCCCAACGCCGCCAGGATCCACTCGCGGCTGTTGGGCGCCCACAGGCCCACCCGATCACCGGCCTGTATGCCCAGCGCCATCAGGCCACGGGTCACCTGCAGCGCCTGGTCCGGCAAATCGGCGTAGTCCAGGCGCATGCCGTTTTCCTCGATGGCGGCATGGCCGGCAAAGCGTTGGGCGCTGTCGAACAGCAACCGGGCGATGGTGGCAGGTGCTGGCTGCCGGGAAGGGGTGGGATTGAGACTTGGATTCATGCGGGGCTCGCTCATCGGCGTCACTCGGGGAAACGGATACGCAGCTGCGCGCTGGTGGGCACGGCCTGGCAGGCCAGGATCCAGCCTTCGGCCAGCTCGCCGGCATCCAGGGCATCGTTGTGCAGCAGTTCGACATCGCCGCTTTCGAGGGTGCACATGCACGAGGCACAGCCCCCTACCCGGCAGGCACTGGGCGGGTTGAGGCCGGCGCGGTGCATGGCGTCCAGCAAGGTTTCGCCGCTGTCGCAGGCCAGCTGGTGTTCCTGGCCATCCAGGCGCACCGCCAGCTGCGCGGCCACGGCCGCGTCACTTGCGACCTGGGTGGGCGCGTCGCCTTCGCCAGGCAGCGAGACGAAGCGCTCCACATGCACCCTTGCCGGCGGCATGCCTAGCTGCTTCAGGGCTTCGACGGCGGTGTCCATGAACGGGCCTGGCCCGCAGATGAACGCCTGGGCATCGATGAACGGCCGCGCCAGCTCCGCCAGCTGCCCCGCCAGCGGAATGCCCTGCAATGCATCAAGCCAGTGCACCACCTGCAGGCGCTGCGGGTGCACGGCCGCCAGCAGGCGCAGCTCGTCGCGGAAAATCACCGACTGCTGGTCGCGGTTGGCGTACACCAGCAGGATGCGCCCCTGCCCGGCCAGCAGCGCCGAGCGCAAGATCGACATCACCGGGGTGATCCCGCTGCCGCCGCCAAACAGCAGCAGGTCTGCCGACAGGTCACGCGGCACGAACACCCCGGCCGGGGGCAGCACTTGCAGGGTCTGGCCTTCTTGCAGGGCATCGCACAGCCAGTTGGAGGCACGCCCGTCGCGCACCCGCTTTACGGTCACCCGCAGCGGTTCGTCCAGCAGCGGCGTGCTGGACAACGAATAGCAGCGTGGCAGCCAGCCGCCTTCAAACGGCACGCGCAGGGTCAGGAACTGCCCTGGCTGGTAGCGAAAGCGCTCACTGAGGGCCTCCGGCACCTCGAACACCAGGGAGCGGGCGTCGGCGCTTTCCTCGACCACCCGCGCCACGCGCAAGGCCAGGTAGTCACTCATACGAACGGGTCCGGGTTGGGCAGGCCCAGCTGTACCGCGCCGAAGCTGCGGCCGTAGGCCATGAAATTGTTGGCGATGTGCCCGCGGGCCTGGTGCAGGTCGCGGAACAGGCGCGCCACCGGGTTGCTGTTGTACAGGCCGGACGCAGCCATGCTGCGCAGCAGGTCGCTGACGCGCTCGGCACAGATGTTGGTGACGTAGGAGGACTGGTAGCGGTACAGCAGGCGCGTCTCGGTGTCTGGATACTCGCCGGCGCGGGCCAGGCGCATCAGGTGTTCGTAGTTGCGTTCGAGCACCAGCTTCAGGCAGTCGACAGTGATCACCGCCTCGGCCACGGCGGTCTGCGCCACTGGGTCGTCGGCGGTGCGCGCACCGTGCTTGCCGATGTGCTGCGCGGCGTTGTCGCGGAAGGTGTTGATCGCGCCCTGCAAGGCCCCGATAGCCGAGGTCGATACCGCCCGGGAGAACACCTGGGCAAAGGGGATGGCGTAGATCGGATTGGTGTTCACCAGCCGCCCCGGCGTGGCCTCGATCTGCCAGTTGTTGGTGCGCTGTACGCGGTGTGCCGGCACGAACGCGTCCTCGACCACGATGTCGTGGCTGCCGGTGCCGCGCAGGCCGAGCACATCCCAGTTTGGCTCGATGCCGTAGTCGGCGCGCGGCAGCAGGAAAGTGCCGTGCTCGCTGGCAAAGTCGCCGTCGGCGGGCAGTATGCCGCCCAGCAGCACCCACTGGCAGTGCTCGCTGCCACTGGAAAACCCCCAGCGCCCGCTGATGCGGTAACCACCCGGCACCACCGTGACCTTGGCCGAGGGCATGTAGGTCGAGGAGATCAACGCGTTGTGGTCGTGTTCCCACACCTCGCGCTGTGCCTCCACCGGGTAGCGTGCCACCTGCCACGGGTGCACGCCCATCACGCCGTACACCCAGGCGGTCGACATGCAGCCTTCGGCGAGGATCATCTGGATTTCGAAGAAGGTGCGCGGGTCGACTTCATAGCCACCGAAGGCGCGTGGCTGCAGGGCGCGCAGCAGGCCGGCCGACTGCAGCTCGGCGATGGTCTGGTCGGGGATGCGCAAGTCGCGGTCGGCCTGCGCGGTACGCTCCTTGAGCAGCGGCACCAGGCGCCGCGCACGTTCGATCAGTTCGAGTTCTTCCTGGGTTTTTTCTCGCAAGCTGTGCATCACTGGTTTCTCCCGATCTCGCTGCGCCACTGCGCGAGTTGAAGCCGATGATCGGGCGGTACGCGACAGGCTTCATCGTCAATGCGGACTAGGGTTTACCGCCACGCTGCGGGGCGTGCAGGGCCTGCCGCGCTAGTCCGTTAAGACGATGCCGGCGGGTGTTGGCGAGGCGATAGTCGTCGCCATCCACAGCCCTGAGGAAGCACCGCCATGAGTATCCTGCAGCGATTTCGAATCGACGGCAGCGTCGCCATCGTCACCGGCAGTGGCCGTGGCATCGGCCGCGCCATTGCCCTGGCCTATGCCGAGGCCGGCGCCGATGTGGTCTGCGCCGCCCGCTCACTGGACGATGTGCAAGGGGTGGCCGAGGAAATCCGCGCCATGGGCCGCAACGCCCTGGCCTTCGCCTGTGATGTCAACGACAGCGAACAGCGCCGGGCACTGGTCAGCCAGAGCCACGAGCATCTGGGGCGCATCACCCACCTGGTCAACAACGTCGGCGGCGGCGGCCCCAACGACCCACTGAGCCTCAGCCCCGAGCAGTTCGACGAGGTGCTGCGCTTCAACGTGTCCAGCGCCTACGCGTTCTGCCAGCTGTGCGTGCCGCTGATGCGCGAGGCCGGCGGCGGCAACATCGTCAACATCAGCTCGGTGGCGGCGCGTTACGCCCAGCGCCACTTCAGCGCCTACGGCACCGCCAAGGCCGCCCTCAGCCACCTGACCCGGCTGCTGGCCCAGGACTTCGCGCCTCAGGTGCGGGTCAACGCGGTCGCCCCCGGCCCCACCCTGACCGCCGCGCTCAGTGGGGTGATGCCCGCCGCGATGCGCCAGAGCATGGAAGCCAACACCCCGCTCAAATGCCTGGGCACACCTGAAGACATCGCCGCCGCCGCGCTGTACCTGGCCAGCCCCGCATCGGCCTGGGTCAGCGGCAAAATCATCGACGTCGACGGTGGCGCCGACAGCAGCGTGTGGGTGGGCTGAACAACGCTTTTCTCAGGCCGGCCTAAGCACACTCGAACCGGCCCTTTTTATTCCCTGTCTGTTCATTTTCCACTGCAGAGACCCCGCCATGGACGCCCACCTGATCACCGCGCTCGGTGACGAGCTGTTCAATGCCCTTCGTGGCCGCCAGACCCTGCCGCCGCTGACCCGCCGCTACCCGGCCATCACCCTCGACCAGGCCTACCGCATTTCGCTGGCCTTCCTGCAGCGCCGCGAAGCGCTGGGTGAGCAGGTGGTGGGCAAGAAGATCGGCGTGACCAGCCGTGCCGTGCAGGAAATGCTCGATGTCCACCAGCCGGACTTCGGTTTCCTGACCAACGCCATGCAGGTCGAGGATGCCAGTGCCGTGAGCCTGGCCCAGCACCGGCTGATCCAGCCCCGGGCCGAGGGCGAGATTGCCTTCGTGCTGGCTGAAGACCTGCACGGCCCCGGCATCAGCGCCGACGACGTGCTGGCCGCCACGCAGTGGGTGATGCCCTGCTTCGAGATCGTCGACTCGCGCATCGATGCCTGGCAGATCCGCATCCAGGACACCGTGGCCGACAACGCCTCGTGCGGTGTGTTCGCCCTGGGTACCCAGCGCGTCGACCCGCGCAGCCTGGACCTGGCCCGGGTCGAAATGCAGCTGCTGAAAAACGGCCAAGCCGCCGGCAGCGGCCTGGGTTCCGCCGTTCAGGGCCACCCTTGTGCGGCCGTGGCCTGGCTGGCCAATACCCTGGGCGAACTCGGCATCCCCTTCCGGCGCGGCGAAATCATTCTTTCCGGCGCGCTTGCGCCCCTGGTGCCGGTGGTTGCCGGCGACCGCATCAGCCTGAGCATGAGCGGGCTGGGCCATTCCAGCCTGCGCTTCGTGCCCTGATCCCCTCTCCCTGGAGCCATGAACATGAACAAGAAGATCCGCTGTGCGCTGATCGGGCCAGGCAACATCGGCACCGACCTGTTGTACAAACTCAAGCGCAGCGAGGTGCTGGAGCCGGTCTGGATGGTAGGCATCGATGCCAGCTCCGAAGGCCTGGCACGCGCCCGCGAGATGGGCCTGAAGACTACCGCTGACGGCGTTGACGGCCTGCTCCCGCACGTGCTCGAAGACCGCATCCAGATCGCCTTCGATGCCACCTCGGCCTACGTCCACGCGCAGAACTCGGAAAAGCTCAACGCCCTCGGCGTGCTGATGATCGACCTGACACCCGCAGCCATCGGCCCGTTCTGCGTGCCGCCGGTCAACCTCAAGGCCAACCTCGGCCTGGGTGCGATGAACGTCAACATGGTCACCTGCGGTGGCCAGGCGACCATCCCGCTGGTGGCCGCCGTGTCCAGCGTGCAGCCGGTGGAATATGCGGAGATCATCGCCACCGCCGCGTCGAAATCGGTGGGGCCTGGCACGCGCAAGAACATCGACGAGTTCACCCGCACCACCGCCAGCGCGGTGGAACAGGTGGGCGGCGCCCGGCGCGGCAAGGCGATCATCATCATCAACCCTGCCGAACCGCCGCTGATCATGCGCGACACCGTGCACTGCCTGACTGCCGACACGCCGGACCAGAACGCGATCCGCGCGGCGCTGGACGCCATGATCGCCCAGGTGCAGCGCTATGTGCCGGGCTACCGGCTGGTCAACGGCCCGGTCTTCGATGGCAACCGGGTGTCGATCTTCATGGAAGTCGAAGGCCTGGGCGACTACCTGCCGCGTTACGCCGGCAACCTCGACATCATGACTGCGGCCGCCGCGCGTACCGCCGAGCTGTACGCCGAAGAAATCCTCAAGGGCGAGCTGGTGCTGCGCCCCGCCCCCACTGCTCTGGCCTAAGGAAGCGACCATGGACCTCTCTGGCAAACGCATTACCGTACATGACATGTGCCTGCGCGACGGCATGCACCCCAAGCGCCACCAGATCAGCCTGGGTGAGATGCAGCGCATCGCCAGTGGCCTGGATGCGGCAGGTGTGCCGTTGATCGAGGTGACCCACGGCGATGGCCTGGGCGGCAGCTCGGTGAACTACGGCTTTCCGGCGCACAGCGACGAGCAGTACCTGGCGGCGGTGATCCCGCTGATGAAGCAGGCCAAGGTGTCGGCGCTGTTGCTGCCCGGCATCGGTACCGTCGAACACCTGAAAATGGCCCATGAACTGGGGGTCAGTACCTTGCGCGTGGCTACCCACTGCACCGAAGCGGACGTCAGCGAGCAGCATATCGCCCATGCCCGCCACCTGGGCATGGACACCGTGGGTTTCCTGATGATGGCGCACATGAACAGCGCCGAAGGCCTGGTGACCCAAGGCAGGCTGATGGAAAGCTACGGCGCCAACTGCATCTACCTGACCGATTCCGCCGGCTACCTGTTGCCCCACCAGGTCAGCGAGCGGGTGGCGGCGATGCGCGCTGCGCTGCGGCCGGAAACCGAGATCGGCTTTCACGGGCACCACAACCTGTCGATGGGTGTGGCCAACTCGATCGCTGCGATTGCCGCCGGTGCCAACCGGATCGACGCGGCCTGCGCGGGCCTGGGCGCGGGCGCTGGCAACACGCCGATGGAAGTGCTGGTGGCGGTGTGCAAGCGCATGGGTATCGAGACCGGGGTGGATGTATTTGCCATTCAGGATGTCGCTGAAGACCTGGTGGTGCCGATCATGGACTTCCCTATTCGCAGCGACCGCGATGCGCTGACCATGGGGTATGCCGGGGTGTACGGCTCGTTCCTGCTGTTCGCCAAGCGCGCCGAGCAGAAGTACGGCGTGTCGGCGCGGGAGATTCTGGTGGAGATGGGGCGCCGCGGGATGGTGGGGGGGCAGGAAGACATGATCGAGGATACCGCCATGACCCTGGCGCGCCAGCGCGGCTGAGTGAGCTGGCCACAGCATTCTTAGCGCCTGTGAGATCGAGCGCCGCGCGGGCGGAGCTCGATCTCACAGGCGCTAAAAATGCTGTGGCGAGCACCTGTCAGCCCCGATGCAATCCTGTAGGAGCGGGTTCACCCGCGAACACCGGCAAAGCCGGTGCCATTCACCGCAGTCGCCTAGCGCCAGTCAGCCACAATCCCATATTGCAGCGCCAACGCCTGTGCCGCCACGGTGCGCCGCTGGTACTGCGGCGCGCGTTCATCCTCGGCCAGCCACAGCATCACCGCCGCCGGTACCTCGGGCGGGGCGCTGCCGGCGCGCAGGGCAATCACGCCCTGCTCACCGATGGTCGCCTTCAGCGCTTCGGTGGTGACCACGCCGGGGTTGAGGGTATAGGCACGGATACCGCGCTCGCCCAGTTCCACCGAAAGCATGCCGGAAAGCCGCGACACCGCTGCCTTGCCGGCACCGTAGGCATAACCCCAGCCGCCTTTGTCCGCCGCCACCGGCGGGTCGCTTTCACCGGCGCCAGAGGTGACGTTGATGACCACCCCGCCGCCCTGCCCCAGCATCCGCTGCACCACCGCCCGGGTCAGCAGGAACGGGCTGAGGATATAACCGGTGAACATGCGCTCGAGGGTCTCCGGCTGCAGCGCCAGAAAGGTCGCGTTAAGGTCACTGCCCTGGTAGATCGCATTGTTCACCAGCACATCGATACGGCCGAACTCGGCCAGTACCGTTGCGCAGGCCTGTTCGGCCGTGCTGCTGTCCAGCAGGTCCATCGGCACCACCAACGCCCTGCCACCCAGGCTGCAGATAGCGTCGGCGGTCGCGTTGAGGCTGCCCGCCAGCGGCGCGCCGCTGGCATCACGCAGGGCATGCGGGTGCTGCTCGCCCTCTTCCAGGGTGCGTGCGCTGATCGCCACATCATAGCCGGCGCGGGCGAAGGCCAATGCCGCCGCCCGACCGATGCCACGGCTGGCGCCGGTAATGAAAGCCACTTTGTTCATGCAAGATCCTTTTCAGAAGCGCGGCGCACGCACCATTGCGTCCATACCGCCATCGATGAACACCACGCTGCCATGGATGAACGCCGCCTGCCCGGACTGCAGGAACGCCACCAGCGCGGCGATTTCATCCGGGGTGCCAGCACGCCCCAGCGGCGCAACAAAGTCACGCACCGCCTGGCCAAACCGGGCATCGTCCAGCGACGCCTGGTGCAGCGGCGTCTGCACCGCACCGGGTGCTACCACGTTCAGGCGTATGCCGCGGTCGGCCCAGGCCGGCGCCAGTCGCCGGGCCTGGTGGGTCACAGCATACTTGGAGCAGGCATAGGCGATATGCGGCTGGCCCAGCGTATTGGCCAACTGCACTGCGCTGGCCTCGTCCCCCTCCAGCATCGCCGCCGTCATCGGCTGCTGCTCGGCACCCGGCTGGGTCGACGCTACCGAGCCGATCACCAGCGCCGCCGGTGCCTGGCCACGGGCCAGGGCATCCTGCAGGCCATCGAGCAGCTGGCTGACACCAAAGTAGTTGACCGCCAGCACCAGCCCGCAGGACGGCGCGGTAACGCCAACCCCGGCACAACACACCAGGCCGTCCAGTACCCCGCCGCTGCGTTCCAGCACCTGGTCGATGGCGGCTTGCCGCCCCTGGGCGGTGGACAGGTCGGCGATAACCTCGGCATTGCTGCGGTCGATACCGATTACCTCATGCCCCGCCG
>Ga0302347_1003853_pt1 | contig 12684 bp, 10 predicted proteins | sample PhyWR1_FD_202178 | JGI IMG/M metagenome (GOLD analysis project Ga0302347, IMG submission 202178) | Leaf surface microbial communities from wheat plants in UC Gill Tract Community Farm, Albany, California, United States - DLSL W.R1 (v2)... | ecosystem: Host-associated > Plants > Phyllosphere >...
GGCGTGCTCGGCCGAGCCCTTGCCCAGTTCGGACTTGAGGATGAAGCTGCCAACCGTGGCCACCTGCGCCCCGGCGTCGAGGCCCTGGCGCACTTCGACGTAGCCGTTTTCACTCACGCCGAGTTCCAGATGGCGGGTCATGAAACCTTCGGCGGTGCGCACGAACACCGAGGGTTTGTCCTCAACCGTCTGGATCGCCTCAACGGGCACGCTGACCTTGGCCTGATAGGTGTCGGTGGCCAATTGCACGCTTACAAACAGCCCCGGGCGCCAGGCGTCGTCGGGGTTGGGCACACTCACGCGCACGGTGGCGGTACGCGTCTGCTCGCCCAGCAGGTTGCCGACATAGGCCACGGTGCCCTGCACGTCGGTGCCCATTTCGGTGGAGATCACTTTCACCGCCTTACCCAACTGAACCTTGTTCAAATCCTTGGGAAACACGCCGAACGTGACCCACACCTGGGACAGATCCGAGAGCGTGAAGGCATTGCTGGTTTCGCTGACCACCTCGCCGACGCCCAGGTGTTTTTCCACCACGGTGCCGGCGAAGGGCGCGCGCAATTCATAACGATTGCCACCGACCGCGACCGCGCTGCCACTGAGGGCCGTCATCTTCTGGCGTGCGTTGTTCAGGGCGATTTCCGCCTCTTGCAAGGTCTGGCGCGCCAGCAGGTAATCCTGCTCGGCGGAGATCTCGTCCTTCCACAATTGGCGTTCGCGCTGGAAGGTGGTGCGCGCCAGTTCGACCCGCCGCGTGCTGGCGGCCAGCTCGCTGCGCTGATCGGAAATCTGCTGGCTGGCGATCACCGCCAGCACGTCGCCCTTTTTCACCGCCTGGCCGAGGTTGACCTTCACCGCCTCCACCACACCGGCCACGCGCGGGACGATGTGCGAGGTGCGGTCCTCGTCGAAGCGCACCTCGCCCGGCAGGGTCAGCAGCAGACTGATGGCCCGGGGTTGGGCCGGGGCCAGTTGAATGCCGGCGGCCTGGATCTGCTGTTCGGTCAGTTCAATCAGGCCTTCTTCTTCCTCGGCGCCGGCAAAACCGGGCAGCAGCAGGCCCAGGGCGATGGCCAGTGCCACGCCATGTCGTTTGTTCATAAGAGACTCCAGAAAATATCAAGGCCGGGCGAGGTCGCCGTAGATCCGTTCGATGCGCACCCAGGCGTCGGTGGCCTGGGCGGTCGCCGTGAGGTATTGGGTGCGCGCCGCGATCAGGGTGCGCTGGGCGTCGAGCACATCGAGAAAGTTGAACTTGCCCATCTCGAAGCCACGGGTGGCGCTGTCTACCGCGCTTTGGGCGGCGGGCAGGATCTGCTGGTTGAACGCGAGCACTTCGGTGTTCGCGGTTTGCCACAGGTCCAGGGCCTGGCGGGTTTCGGTGCGCAGGCGCAGTTCGGTGGCGTTGCGCAGATCGCGGGCCTGGTCGGCGCGGCGGCTGGCCGCGAGCACATTGCCCTGGTTGCGGTTGAACAGCGGGATCGGCATCGACACGCCGACCAGGTTCACGCGCTCGCGCACGCTGGCGTCGTATTGGCTGCCGATGGACACATCGAGGTCGGGAACCCGCTGGGCTTTTTCCAGGCCCACGCTGGCTTCGCTTTGCAGGATTTGCAGCTCGGCCAGGCGCAGCTCCACGGTTTGCTCCAGGCGCGCCAGCAGTTGCGCAGCGGCCGGCAGGGGCGGCGCGGATTGGCTTTGGCTGGCGACGGCCTGGAAGTCAGGTGACGCGCTGCCGGTGCTGGCGGCGAGGCGGCGGTAGGCGTCAGTGAGGCCGGCCTGGGCGCGGTTCAATTCCAAGCGGATCTCCGCGAGCTGCACCTGGGCGCGGGTGGCTTCCACCGGCGAGGTTTTACCGGCGCTGACACGCCCCTTGGCGACCACCAGGCCGCGGTCGGCCAGGGCCAGGGAACGTTGCGCGAGGTCGAGGCGCTCCTGGGCGCGCAGGGCGCTGTAGTAGCTGTCGATCACCTCGGCGCGCAACGTGTTGCGGCGCTGCTCGAGGGTCAGCGCGGCGGCGTCCTGGCCACGGTTGGCCACATCAATGCGCGCGCCACGTTTGCCGCCCAGTTCCAGGGTCTGGCTGAGTTTGATGCTAGTGGTGCGGCTGTTGCGGCGGGTGTCTTCGGCGTCCCAGGAGGCCACCGGGTTGGGGATCAGACCGGCCTGCTGGCGAGCACCTTGGGCAATGTCGATTTCCCATTGCGCCGCCGCCAGGTCGGGGTTGTTGGCGAAGGCGCTTTGCAGGGCTGAATCGAGGGTCAGGGTTTGCGCCTGGGCAGCCGTGACGGCCCCCCATAACAGGCCCGCCATCAGAAGTTTTTTAACCGAAATTGCCATAACGAGAGTTCCACGCCGAGAAAGTCCAAGCGGGGGCAATGTAGCGTTGGGGACCTATCAGGGCGGTGGAGTAAAGATTACAAATCCGACAGCAATGGCTCTGCGGCGGGGGTGCTGGCCCTGCGCCGTTGATCGCACCAAAACGGTACATAAGCACTTGGCCACTGCGGGATCAGGTATGCTTTTCAGGCAGGAAACAAAAAGAAACAATTTTCCCAACCTGTTCGATAAGGAGTCCCGTTTTGGAGTTATCGACTGCCGCGTGGATGGTTCACGACACCCGCCTCATGCTCTGCGTTTTGCTGGCCATCGCCAGCATCATCGTGCTGATCAGCGCGACCAAATTGCCACCGTTCCTGTCGATCCTGATCGGCACATTTATCGCCGGGGTCGGCGCCGGGCTGCCGCCGGAAGAAGTGGCCAAGGCGTTCAGCAAAGGCGCCGGGGCGATCCTTGGCGAAGCCGGGATCATCATTGCCCTGGGCTCGATGCTCGGCGCACTGATGGCCGAATCCGGCGCGGCCGACCGTATCGCTACCACCCTGCTTGGGCTCGGCAAGGGCAAGTCATTGCCGTGGGTGATGGCGCTGGTGGCGATGGTGATCGGCCTGCCGCTGTTTTTTGAAGTGGGCCTGGTGATGATGGTGCCGATCATCTTTGTGATGGCCAAGCGCTCGAACCAGCCGTTGCTGAAAATCGCGATTCCGGCGCTGGCCGGCATGACCACCCTGCACGCCCTGATGCCGCCGCACCCGGGCCCGCTGATTGCGGTGGGCGCGCTGCACGCCGACCTGGGCCTGACCATGTTGCTGGGCTTCTGCCTGGCGGTGCCGGCGGTGATCCTCGCAGGGCCGATCTATGGCAACTGGCTGTCCAAGCGCCTGCACGTGGACGAGCCGGCCGACATTGGCGCGCTGTTCAGCGCCCCGCCCAAGGCGCCCCGCCAGCCGAGCTTCGGCGTGTCGTTACTGATCATTCTGTTGCCGGTGATTCTGATGCTCGGCAGCACCTTGGCCAAAGTCGCCCTGCCGGCTGAAAGCACAGTGGGCCTGACGTTGAAGTTTCTCGGCGAACCGCTGATCGCCCTCGGCCTGGCCGTAATCGCCGCCGTGATCTGCCTGGGCTGGGCCGCCGGCATGCCGCGCGCCGAAGTCGGCAACACCCTGCGCAAGGCCCTCGCGCCCATCGCCGTGTTGCTGCTGACCATCGGTGCCGGCGGCGGCCTCAAGCAAACCCTGCTGGACGCCGGCGTGAGCCAGACCATCAGCAAGGTCGCCGAAGGCGCACACATGCCGTACCTGCTGCTGGCCTGGTTGATCGCCGTGGCCCTGCGCCAGGCGACCGGCTCGGCCACCGTGGCCACCACCACAACGGCGGGCATCCTCGCGCCGATGATGGCCGGGTTGGCCGCCACCCAAAGTTCACTGGTGGCGCTGGCGATTGGCGCGGGTTCGGTGTTCTTCTGCCACGTCAACGACGCCGGGTTCTGGATGGTGCGTGAGTACTTCGGCTTGCAGTTGAAGCAGACGATCTGGGTGTGGTCGGTGTTGCAGACGATTGTTTCGGTAGTCGGGTTGGTGGGTACGTTGCTGCTCTGGCACTTTCTGACGTAACCCTACGCAGCCAAGGTGTGGCGCTTGCCAAACAGCGCCACACTCACCACCCCCACCGCGCCCATCACCACGCAATAGCCCACGCAAATCCACGGGCTGGTGGGCATCAGCGCGATCAGCATCAGCGGTGTCGTGCTCGCCCACAGTGCGTAGGCAATGTTGTAGGTGAAGGAAATCCCCGACACCCGCACCTGCGCCGGAAACAGCCCGACCATCACCGACGGCACCGCGCCCACCACGCCGCAGCTCAAGCCTGCCACGGCATACGCCGCGCCCAGCCACACGCCGCCGCTGATCAGGCTGGCGTACAGCAGCGCAATGCCCACCGGCAGCAACAGGCTGTAGACCAGCACCGCGCGCCAGGCGCCGATGCGGTCTACCAGCAGGCCGGCGAGCACGCAGCCGATGTTCAGGAAGACGATGCCCAGCGCACTCAAGGCGAAGGTATGGCTGGGGCTCATGCCGAAGGTTTTCTGCATCATGGTCGGGGTGATGACCACGAGTACTACCACGGCCGAGGTGAGCACGCAGGTGAGGATCATCGCCGGCAGCAGCACCGCGCGGTGTTCGCGCAGCACGGTGCGCAAGGGCATTTCGGCGGCGGCCTGGCGGCGCGCCTGCATTTCGAGGAACACCGGGGTTTCGCTGAGCCAGCGACGCAGCCACACGCCAATCACGCCGAACACACCGCCGAGCAGGAAGGGAAAACGCCAAGCGTAGTCGAGGATTTCCGCCGGGATGAACACCTGCGCCAGCAGCGTCGCGGTGAGTGCGCCAAGCAGGTAGCCGAAGGTCAGGCCGGCTTGCAGGAAGCCCAGGGCGTAGCCACGGTGATTGCGCGGTGCGTGCTCGGCCACGAAGGTCCAGGCGCTGGGCACTTCGCCGCCCACCGCGGCGCCTTGCAGCACGCGCAGCGCCAGCAGGATCAGCGGTGCGAAATAGCCGATTTGCGCGTAGGTGGGCATGATCCCGATCAGCAGGCAGGGCAAGGCCATCATCAGGATGCTCAAGCTGAACACGCGCTTGCGCCCCAGATGGTCGGCAAAGTGCGCCATCAGGATGCCGCCCAGCGGGCGCGCCAGGTAGCCGGTCACGAAAATCCCGAAACTTTGCAGCAGGCGCAGCCACTCAGGCATTTCCGGCGGGAAAAACAGTTGGCTAAGGGTCAGCGCAAAGAACACGAAAATAATGAAGTCGTAGATTTCCAGGGCTCCGCCCAGGGCGGCCAGGCCCAGGGTTTTGTAGTCGGAGCGGGAAAAACGCTGCGCCTGTGCAACAGAGGTGGCAGTCATGATGAGGCTCGGCAGACAAACAAAATGGCGTGCAGGTTATGAGCTGAGCCGAATGATGGCAATCACAGCAGATATATTTGTTTTCCTCATGGATCGATGAAGATAACTGCATTCCCATATCAATGGCCGTGGAGGAACATGCGCGCAAACTGCCCCCCCATAATAAATACAAGAGGTACGACTCGTGGCCGATGCTATCGAAGAAAGCCGCTATGCCCGATTTGCCCTGCGTTGCTCCAACTTCGCCGAACGCTGGTTCCCTGACTCCTGGGTGTTTGCCGCCCTCGCCGTGATTATCGTGGCCGTGGCGACCCTGGGCATGGGCGCCGCGCCGACCGAGGCCGCCAAAGCCTTTGGCGACGGGTTCTGGAGCCTGATCCCGTTCACCATGCAGATGGCATTCGTGGTGATCGGTGGGTATGTGGTCGCCAGCTCGCCACCGGCGGTGAAGCTGATTGACCGCCTGGCGCGCATCCCCAAGAACGGCCGCTCAGCCGTGGCCTGGGTCGCGTTGATTTCCATGGTGGCCTCGCTGCTCAACTGGGGCCTGTCCCTGGTGTTCGGCGGTTTGCTGGTGCGTGCACTCGCGCGGCGTACGGATTTGCGCATGGATTACCGTGCGGCGGGGGCGGCGGCTTATCTCGGCCTGGGTGCCGTTTGGGCGCTGGGGCTGTCGTCGTCGGCCGCGCAGTTGCAGGCCAACCCGGCCAGCTTGCCGCCGTCGATCCTGTCGATCACCGGCATGATCCCCTTCACCGAGACCATCTTCCTGTGGCAATCCGGCGTGCTGTTGCTGGCGCTGATCGTGGTGTCGCTGATCATCGCCTACGCCACCGCCCCCGGCCCGAACAGCGCGCGTGACGCCAAGGCCTGCGGCGTCGACCCGGCCTTCAACCTGCCCAAGCCGCAGGCGCCGACGCGCCCCGGCGAATGGCTGGAGCACAGCCCGCTGCTGACCATCCTGCTGGCGCTGTTGGCGGCCGGCTGGTTGTTCCACGAGTTCTCGACCAAGCCGGCGATCAGCGCCATCTCGGGGCTGAACACCTACAACTTCCTGTTCATCATGGTCGGCGCCCTGCTGCACTGGCGCCCGCGCAGCTTCCTCGACGCGGTGGCCCGCGCCGTGCCAACCACCACCGGTGTGCTGATCCAATTCCCGCTGTACGGCTCGATCGCGGCATTGATGACGGTGGTCAAGGGCGGTGACGGCCAGACCCTGGCGCACCATATCTCGACCTTCTTCACCTCCATCGCCTCCCACGACACCTACGCGCTGCTGATGGGCGTGTACTCGGCAGTGCTGGGCTTCTTTATCCCGTCGGGCGGCGGCAAGTGGATCATCGAAGCGCCTTACGTGATGCAAGTCGCCAACGACCTGCAATACCACCTGGGCTGGGCGGTGCAGATCTACAACGCCGCCGAGGCGCTGCCGAACCTGATCAACCCGTTCTATATGTTGCCGCTGCTGGGGGTGCTGGGGCTCAAGGCACGGGACTTGATCGGTTTTTCGTTTGTGCAGTTGCTGGTGCACACGCCGCTGGTGCTGTTTTTGCTGTGGGCGCTGGGGACGACGTTGAAGTATTTGCCGCCGGTGATGCCGTAACCTTTCTGATGAAATGCGTCGGGGTTGTCCCACTCATTGTGGCGGCACCCCCTGACTGCCCCCTCCAGCGCTGTTGATTAACCTGTCTCGGATCCCTCCTCACCACACCCCAAGGAAATCCGATGACGCCCCTATCCAAATCGCTGGAAGAGTTGATCAATGCCATTTATCAGGACGGCAGCGTGTCGTTCGTTGAATACCAGGGCCTGCGCGACAACGCCGATTGCCGCATGGCCACGGTTATCAAGGAGTTTGGCCAGCACAACAATGTGACCGCGTTCCAGAAGGCCATGGACGTGGCCATGCAGCTGCTGCAAGCCAGTGTCGTGGACGCCAAGAAAGCCAAGCTGACCGACACCGGCGAGGCCATCGTCAAGGATGCCTTGGCGTCCCAGGTCCAGTATTTGCTCGCCGGCAGCCAATTGGCCCTGCGCTTGTTGTGATCGGCCGGTAGCGTTCAGACGGCTGTCTTCGTTCCGTCACATTCCATTGCTACCGTCCTGCGAAATATCTTGCAACAACTAGCCCGCAGGGACTTCCAGACATGAGTGACGAGCACGAAGACCGCCCTTCCCCCGATTCCGTAGCCCAACCGCCAGTCGACACCAGCCGTCGACGCTTCCTGGGAGGCGCGGCGGTGCTGGGGGTGGGCGCGACCTTGAGTGCCCGTGGCCACGCCACCGAAACAGCGGGTACACCGGTGGCGCGACCGCTCACGCCCCAGGAGCTGGACAAGGCGCTGCATGACCAGGTGAAAACCGTGGTGGTGATCTACGCCGAAAACCGCAGCTTCAACAACCTGTTTGCGGACTTCCCTGGCGTGGAGAAACCGCTGTCGGCGCTTTCCCCCGCCGAGTACCAGCAGCGCGACCGCGACGCCAGCCTGCTGACCTCCCTGCCTCCGGCCTGGGGCGGCGTGTTGCAGGTCGGCCCGCAAAGCGTGGACGGGGTGACCTATCCCAGCGAAGTGCAATATCAGGAAAACCTGCCCAACGCACCGTACGCCCTCAAGGGCCCGAATGCCGAAGACCTGCCCCTGAGCCTGGTCACCCGTGACCTGTGGCATGTGTTCTACCAGAACCAGATGCAAATCAATGGCGGCAAAAACGACGGTTTCGTCGCCTGGGCCGATTCCGGTGGCCTGGTGATGGGCCATTACGCCCAGAGCCGTTACGCCCTGCGCCTGTGGGACGTGGCCAAGGAGTTTGTGCTCTGCGATAACTTCTTCCAGGGCGCGTTTGGCGGCTCGTTCCTTAACCATCAATACCTGATCAGCGCCACCGCGCCGTTTTACCCGAATGCCGCGCAATCGGTGGCCAAGGCGCAGATCGCCACGCTGCAAAGTGACGACCCCAGCGACTCGCGCCTCAAGCCATTGGACAAGTCCCCCGCCAGCGCCATGACCGGCCCACCGCAGTTCGGCCCCAGCGCGCTGACGCCGGACGGCTACGGCGTGAACACCCTGGCCCCGCCCTACTGGCCGACCTGGATCCGCGACCCGCAAAACCCCGATTACTCCAAGCCCGACCTGCCCAACGTGCTGGTGCCGCAAACCCACGAACACATCGGCGACAAACTGTCGAAACAGAATGTCGACTGGGCCTGGTACGCCGGGGCGTGGCAGGCGACGCTGGATCAGTTCAAGGATTCGGGCGGCATTCCGAAAATTCCGAACTTCCAGTACCACCACCAGCCGTTCAACTACTTCAAGCAACAAGGGCCCGAAAACCGCGTGGAACGCGACAAACGCTTGCGTGACGGCGGGCTGGGCGACGAATCAAGCACCAACAAGTTCTTCGCCGACGCCCAGGCCGGCAAGCTGCCCGCCGTGAGTTTCTACAAGCCCCAGGGCAACCTGAACATGCACGCCGGTTACGCCGACGTCGCTTCGGGCGACCGCCATATCGCCCGCGCCCTGAAAGTGCTGCAGGAAAGCCCGCAGTGGAAAAACATGGTGGTGGTGGTCACCGTCGATGAAAACGGCGGCTGGTGGGACCATGTCGCACCGCCCAAAGGCGACCGCTGGGGCCCGGGTACGCGGATTCCGGCGTTGGTGGTTTCGCCGTTTGCGCGCAAAGGCACGGTGGACCATACGGTGTACGACACTGCGTCGATCCTGCGCCTGATTACCCGGGTGTTCCAACTGGAGAAACTCGACGGCCTCAAGCAGCGGGATGACGCGATGATTGCCCGTGGTCAGCAGCCGATGGGCGATTTGAGCAACGCATTGCAGTTCAACCTGTAGGTTTTCTTATCCAATAGCGACACGCCCGGCGATTTAGCACGCGGTTTCCCTGGTCAACCGCTACTGTGTGGAAGTGGGCTTTCACCCCGCGCAGACGGGCTTTCGCTGACAAGGAATCAAGCATGTTCAAACCGACCAGGTTGTCCTTCACCCTGGCCGCACTGCTGGCCAGTGCGGTCGTACAGGCCGACATCGAGGTACCGCTGGGCAGCACGCAACGCGTCACCCAGTTGTTCGCGTTCCCCAATAACTGCAACGTGATCTGCTTTCGACCATGGACGCTGGAGCAGACCGCCGAGCATTACCTGAACCAGAGCCTGCAGCGCGACGGTTACAGCCGGGCCAAGGTCAGTGTCAAAACCCGTGACGGCCAGGTATCGGCAACCTTCACGGGCGTGCCCGACACCTACGGCCAGCCGTTGACGGCCTTGCTCAACACCGCCGACCTTGCCTACCAGGGCGCGAGCAAACTCAACGGCGATGGCAAGTGGGCCTACAACTGGTACCTGTTCCTGCCGCTGGGCATGGCCTTGGAAAACCGTAAAAGCATCGAGCTGCTGCACTTCCCGCCGGATTACTCGCTGACCCAGGCCCAGGACTATCTGGAATCGGCCACCACCGACCGCTGGGCCACGCTGCTCACCGATAACGGCGTGCCGGCCACCGAAACCCCGGCCTACCAGACCATTATCGATATCGCCCCCATCGCCGCCCCCTCCAATGCGGGCAAGGATCTGGAAGGCATCTACAGCTATTTCAGCGACTACCAGACGCGCATGGTCCAGGAGCTGAGCCTGCACGCCAACGGCTCGTTGCCGATGGTCGCGTTCGGCGCGCCGGTGCGTAATTGGATCAAACAACAGTATGGCCAGACCGTGACCGTCCTGGGCCTGGCGCAGATCAGCCCCGCAGCGGGTAAGACCGTGTCGGTACTCGGCTCCAACCACCCGAGCTACATCTGGTACGCGGCCGACCCTGCCAGCTATGACGGCGATGAGCAGAAAGCCGACGAGGCCGGTTTGAAAGTGATGGGCCAGGACTTGAGCGCCGCCTGCTGGCAGGCCGGCATGGGCCAGAAGCCGGCCAGCGACCCGAATGTGCTGCTCAAAGCGTGCATGAATACCTGGCAAGTCACGCGTAAAGAGCAGACGTGTGAACTGTTCTACACATCGGTGCGCAACCTGCCCCCGGAACAGGCCAATGCCAAATGCGCCACGCCGGTCATCAAGGCACAGCTCAAACAGCTCAAGAATGCCGCCCCGGCGCCAGCCATCAGCGCTCCCGCCCTGTAAACGGGCACAAAAAAAAAGCCGATTACTACTGTCAGATTTGACAGTAGTAATCGGCTTCATCTTGCGTAAGTCTTGAGCCGGGCCCATCCGCTGCAAGACTGGTAGTCAGCCACCACCCGCAGGTCGATGCAGCCGAACCAAGGAGAGTTATGAAAACTCAGGCCATGGATAAGGCTAAAACCGCTGTGAGTGACTGCCTGTACCCATTCAAGACGCTGCTTGCCGAGCACGGTTACCCGTCATCCGAGCACTTTCAGGTGATGCAAGCCTCGACTGGCACGCCTGCCGGGGTCCAGACACGCAAAGACCTCGACGGCCGTGTACGCATTGCCAGGGTTTCCGGCTACGCCGTGAACGAGCGGCGGCCACACACGCTGCAGTTGTCGGCGCGCATCCACTTGTACGACAGCTGGTTCTGCGGCCTCTTGCGGCACTCGTGCAACCCCAACGTGTTTTTCGACACCACCTACCTGGAGCTTTGGACGTTACAGCCCATCGCCACCGGCACGCCGCTGACCCTGGATTACGCCAGCACCGAGGACGCGCTGTTCCGGCAGTTCGCCTGCCAATGCGGCGAGCTGAACTGCCGGGGCTGGATCACCGGCAGCCAGGAACCGTTGAACGCCGAGGGGCAGGCGTTCATGGCCCAGTGGCGCGAGCACAAACGCCCTTAGACTTCGCCCAGCGGACGCAGGCGGTACTGCGGCGGCAACTGCTCAAAGCCACTGATGGTGGTGTTCAAGCTCTTCCAGCGGCCGTCCTTGATGCCGTAGATGCAACCGTGGATCGACAGGCTCTGCCCGCGATGCCAGGCGTTTTGCACAATGCTGGTATGGCCGACGTTGGCCACCTGCTGAATCACGTTCAGCTCGCACAGGCGGTCGACGCGTTCTTCTTCGGTCGGCAACTGGGCCAGCACATCGCGGTTTTCGTAATACAGGTCACGGATAGTGCGCAGCCAGCCGTCGATCAGGCCGAACTGGCGGTCCTGCATCGACGCCCGTACGCCGCCGCAGCCATAGTGGCCGGTGACGAGGATGTGTTTGACCTTGAGCACATCAACCGCGTACTGGATCACCGACAGGCAATTGAGGTCTGTGTGCAGCACCACGTTGGCCACGTTGCGGTGCACAAACAGGTCGCCGGGCAGCATGCCGACGATCTCGTTGGCCGGCACGCGGGCGTCGGAACAGCCGATCCACAGGTATTCCGGCGTTTGCTGGCGGGCGAGCTTGGCGAAGAATTCGGGATCTTCCTGTTTGATCGCATCCGCCCAGCGTTCGTTGTTATCAAGCAGGTCTTGTAGTTCGTTCATCAGGGAAAGCCTCAGGAATGATGCGCAGTTTTGTGACTGACAACCCCTCGCCCAGGTCACGCCGCGCGCAAATTAGCTTGAATCTTTAGGCAAACACGCCGGTCCACACACTATAAGCCCCACAGTATGAGGATTGGCCATGACTGAATCACGACGTCCCTACGGCGCTACGCAGCCCGAACCGATTGACGACAATGAAGACCGCATGGGTTCGATGCGCGAGCTGGATTTTGACGAAGAAGAGCCGACGGCGGAAATCGGCGAGGAGATTCCGCGCCGCGAGCGTGAGCACCTGATGCCCGACGAACGGGTACGCGAGGCCGGGCTGACGGGAGCGTCGACCGATGACCATGAGCCGACTGACGATGACATGAGCCCGGAGACGCTGATCCATGAGGATGGCGCGCGGGATGCACGGGAAGCCGGGGAAGACAACCCTGCCGACTTCGACCTCAGCATTGTGGATGAGGACGAGATTGGCGGCGGCAATGGGCTGGATGAGGCGGAGCTGGCCGATATCGACCCCGTCGACGGCAACCGCTGAACAAATGCGGTTCAACATGTGGGAGGGGGCAAGCCCCCTCCCACATGGGTTTCAGCGTTTAATCGACCAGGGTGCAGGCCATGACGACGGCGTCTTCGCGGCCACCCACAGCCGGGTAATAATCCCGGCGGCGACCAATCTCGTTGAAGCCATAACGCTCATACAACCGAAACGCCCCGGTATTGCTGTCGCGCACTTCCAGGAAGCATTCTCGCGCCTTGGCCTCATAAGCCCGAGACATCAAGTGTTCGAGCAAGCTCAAGCCCAACCCACGCCCCTGGTTTTCCGGCTTGACGGTGATGTTGAGCAAATGCGCTTCATCCAGAATGATCTGCACCACGCCGTGGCCCACCTGCTGCTCGCCTTCGAACATCAGCCAGATCTGGTACTTGCCCAGCCCGTCGAGAAAGATCCCACGGGTCCAGGGATGGCTGAACGCC
>Ga0302347_1003854_pt1 | contig 12681 bp, 11 predicted proteins | sample PhyWR1_FD_202178 | JGI IMG/M metagenome (GOLD analysis project Ga0302347, IMG submission 202178) | Leaf surface microbial communities from wheat plants in UC Gill Tract Community Farm, Albany, California, United States - DLSL W.R1 (v2)... | ecosystem: Host-associated > Plants > Phyllosphere >...
AGGTTACCCATGAGCCTGAAGCCAGCGCTGTACCTGTGGGAGCTGGCTTGCCGGCGATTGGGCTGCGAAGCAGCCCCCTTTAACACCGAACTCGAAGAACAAGACCAACGAGGTGTCCCCATGCGTCATCTGCAAACCCTGATACCCGCTGCATTCACCCTGCTGTTCGCCACCACCGCCCACGCCGTCCCCAGCGTCAGCGTGTACAACTGGACCGACTACATAGGTGACACCACTCTGGCCGACTTCCAGGCCAGCAGCGGGATCAAGGTGGTGTATGACGTGTTCGACTCCAACGAAACCCTCGAAGGCAAGCTCCTGGCCGGGCGTACCGGGTATGACGTGGTGGTGCCGTCCAACCACTTCCTCGCTCGCCAGGCCCAGGCCGGTGCGTTTCTGCCGCTGGACCGCAGCAAGCTGACGAACTGGCAGCACCTGGACCCCAAACTGCTCAAGCAGCTTGAACAGAACGACCCGGGTAACCAGTACGCCGTGCCTTACCTGTGGGGTACCAGTGGCATCGGCTACAACGTCGACAAGGTCAAGGCGGCGCTGGGCGTCGACCATATCGACTCGTGGGCGGTGCTGTTCGAGCCCGAGAACCTGAAAAAGCTCAAGCAATGCGGCGTGGCATTCATGGACTCGCCCGACGAACTGTTCCCGGCCATGCTCAACTACCTGGGCCTGGACCCGGGCAGCGAATCACCGGCCGATTACGCCAAAGCCGAAGACCGCTTGCTCAAGCTGCGCCCGTACATCACCTACTTCCATTCCTCCAAGTACGTCTCCGACCTGGCCAACGGCGATGTCTGCGTGGCCTTCGGCTACTCCGGCGACGTGTTCCAGGCTGCCAACCGCGCCGTGGAGGCCAACAACGGCGTGAACATCGCCTACAGCATTCCCAAGGAAGGCAGCAACCTGTGGTTCGACCTGCTGGCCATCCCCAAGGACGCCAGCAACCCCGACCAGGCCCTGGCTTTCATCAACTACCTGCTCGACCCCAAGGTGATCGCCAAGGTCAGCGCCACGGTCGGCTATGCCAACGCCAACCCGGACGCCAAGGCCTACATGGATGCATCACTGGTGCACAACGCCGAGATCTACCCACCCCAGGACGTGCTGGACAAGCTGTACATCTCCAGCACCCCGAGCCCGAAGATCATGCGCCTCATGACCCGCTCGTGGAGCAAGATCAAGTCCAATCGCTGAGCCGAGAACGCCCATGTCTTTCGATACCCAACACACCGCATCGTACTACGCCGCCACGGCTCGCGATGCAGCGCCCTACCCCAGCCTGGACGGCGAACTGACGGCCGACGTGTGCGTGGTCGGCGGCGGGCTGACCGGCGTCAATACGGCCCTGGAGCTGGCCGAGCGCGGCCTGTCGGTGGTACTGCTGGAAGGCCGACGCATCGGCTGGGGCGCCAGCGGGCGCAATGGTGGCCAGCTGATTCGCGGCATCGGCCACGACGTCAGCGGTTTCGCCCGGCATGTCGGCCAGGATGGCGTGCGCTACCTGAAGCAGGCCGGCATCGACTCTGTGGCGCTGGTCGCCAGCCGCATCGCCCAGTACGGCATCGATTGCGACCTGCGCTGGGGATTCTGTGAGCTGGCCAACACCCCCGCCCAGTTCGAGGCCTTCAAGGATGAACAGGATGACCTGGCCGCGCTGGGCTACCGCCCTGAAACCCGCCTGGTCGACGCCGGCCAATTGCATGAGATCGTTGCCAGCGACCAGTATGCCGGCGGCCTGGTCGACATGGGCTCGGGCCACCTCCACCCGCTGGACCTGGTCCAGGGCGAAGCCCGCGCCGCCCATGGCCTGGGTGTGCGCATTTTCGAGCAGAGCCCGGTACTGCGCATCGAGCACGGCCCCAGCGTTGCCGTGCATACCGCACGCGGCAAGGTACGGGCGAGCAGCCTGGTGCTGGGTTGCAACGCCCACCTCGATGAACTGGAACCGCGCTTGAGCGGCAAGGTGCTACCGGCCGGCAGCTACGTGGTCGCTACCGAGCCATTGCCCAAGGCACTGGCCAGCAGCCTGATCCCGCAGAACATGGCGCTGTGCGACCAGAAGGTCGGCCTGGACTACTACCGCCTCACCGCAGACCGCCGCCTGCTGTTCGGCGGCGCCTGCCACTACTCCGGGCGCGACCCCAAGGACATTGCCGCGTATATGCGACCAAAGGTGCTGAAGGTGTTCCCGCAACTGGCCAATGTGCGCATCGACTACCAATGGGGCGGCATGATCGGCATTACCGCCAACCGCTTCCCTCAGGTCGGGCGACTCAGCCAATACCCGAACGTGTATTACGCTCAAGGCTATTCCGGGCATGGCCTGAACGTGACCCACTGGACGGCGAAGCTGCTGGCCGAAGGCATTGCTGTCGGCCATAGCCAGGGCCTGGATGTGTTCAGCGCCGTACCACACCTGACCTTCCCTGGCGGCAAGGCATTGCGCTCGCCGCTGCTGGCCCTGGGAATGTTGTGGTACCGGTTGCGCGAGGTGCTGGGGTAGCAGCCAGGCAGCCGCTTCGGGGCAAATGGAGGCTTAAAGAAGAACCTGCAGGCCTTTGTCTTTAATGACATTCAGCAACTTCAAGGCAGGCCCGGAAGGGCTTGTCTCGCCCTGCTCCCATTTGCGAACCGTCGACGCACTGGTATGTAAATGCATCGCAAAGACCGGTTGACTGAAGTTGAGCGCCTCGCGCAATCGACGGATGTCCAGCGCGCTGAAATCCCGCACGGGCGCGGGACACAGCGCTTCGTAATCGCGAAGGGTGACTTTGCCGACTGCCCCGGCCTTGTGCAGCGCAACAAGGTCCTCACGTAACGATTCAATCAATTTGCTGCTCACAGCAGACCTCCATCAACACACCCGCTAGAATCGCCCGGCCAAGCGCCAACGGTGATAAGTCCAGAAAAACCTTGCCTGCGAATTGCAGCGCCTTTTGCTCTTCCTGCGTGATAGTGGCCTTGTCGCTTTTGGCGAAACCATACAGGAACACACAGCGATTGCCGATGCGGGCGGAAACCAGGGTTCGATAACCACCACGCTTGCCCATACCCTGCGCAGCTACGCGTTTTTTGAACAACTCCCCACCCAGGCTTGCATCGACCAGGCCTCTGCACATTGACTAGTTGGCGTGATCCTATGTATCGGTAGGAAATTTCGCCGCCTGGACACGCGATGCCCACTGGCCAACCGTCTCGCACCTGCTAGCGTTGTTCTGGCCGACCTCTCATGGATGCCTCTTCATCATGAAATCACTGCCCCGCCTTACCCTGTTGTGCGCCGCGCTGCTTGCCGTAGCCGCCTGCTCCAGCCATAGCGTTGACCCCAAGGACTATTCCGGCTTCCTCAAGGATTACAGCCGGCTGCAAGAAGCCAAGAGCCCGTCGGGTGACCCGGTAATGCGCTGGATCGACCCCAAGGCCAACATCAACCAGTACAGCCAGGTGTTCGTCGAGCCCAGCCAGTTCTACCCCAAGCCGCAGCCGACAGCCGTCATCTCGGCGCAGACGCTGCAGGAGATCACCCGCTACTTCAATGAAGCGCTGCGCCGTGAAATCGGTAGCGTGATGCCACTGGCCAAGGGCCCCGGCCCGGGGGTAATCGTGGTGCGCCCGGCAATTACTGCGGTGTCCACCAGCAACGAGGGGCTCAGGCCGTATGAGGTGATCCCCATCGCGCTGATTGCGGCAGGCGTGAACACGGCCACCGGTGGCCGTGACCAGGATGTGGATGTGGGTGTGGAGGCTGCCTTCCTGGATGGCGCCAATCAGAAGGTGTTGGCCCAGGTGGTGCGCAAAGGCGCGGGTCAGGAACTTGAAAACGATACCCAGAAACTGACCTTGAATGACGTCAAGCCAGTACTGGACGGCTGGGCCAAGGACATGCGCGCCAGCTTCATCGAGGCGAAGCAGAAAGCCCGCTAAGCCTTGCAGCGGACACTGCAGGAGCAGCCTTGTGCTGCGAAGAGGCCGGTTCAGGAATGCAGAAACTACTTCAGCTACCGGCCTCTTCGCAGCGCTAGGCTGCTCCTACGGCAGAATCAACACTCGACGAACGCAACCGCCAGGCCGCCCCGTGAGGTTTCCTTGTAGTTGGCATGCATGTCCGCGCCGGTGTCACGCATGGTGCGGATCACCCGGTCGAGTGAAATAAAGTGCTCACCATCCCCACGCAGCGCCATCTGCACGGCGTTGATCGCCTTCACCGCAGCAATCGCGTTACGCTCGATGCACGGCACTTGCACCAGTCCGCCGACCGGATCGCAGGTCAGCCCGAGGTTGTGTTCCAAGGCGATCTCGGCCGCGTTTTCCAGCTGGGGTGGCGTGGCACCCAGCACCTGGGCCAGGCCGGCAGCGGCCATCGAACAGGCCGATCCCACCTCGCCCTGGCAGCCGACTTCGGCGCCGGAAATCGATGCATTCTTCTTGCAGAGAATGCCGACAGCCGCTGCGCCAAGCAGGAAATCCACCACATCGGCATCGCTCGTGGTCGGGTTGAATTTCATGTAGTAGTGCAACACCGCCGGGATGATACCGGCAGCACCGTTGGTAGGCGCGGTCACCATGCGCCCACCGGCGGCGTTCTCTTCGTTGACCGCCAGGGCAAACAGGTTGACCCATTCCATGGCGCTGAGCGTCGAGCCGATCACGTTGGGTTTGCCCAGCTCCTGCAGGCTGCGGTGCAACCGGGCCGCGCGACGTTTGACGTGCAGACCGCCAGGCAGGATGCCCTCGTTGCGCAGCCCGTTATCTACGCAATCCTGCATTGCAGCCCAGATACGCAGCAGGCCTTCACGCACTTCGGCTTCCGGGCGCCAGGCACATTCGTTGGCCATCATCAGTTGCGCCACGCTCAGGTTGTGCGCCTTGCACAACGCCAGCAGCTGGGCAGCACTGTCGAACTCGTAAGGCAATGCCACTGCATTCGCAGCGTCCGCCGGCGCATCGATTTCGGCCTGCTCGACGATAAAGCCGCCACCCACCGAATAGTAGGTCTGGCGCAACAGACTGCCCTGCCCGCCCATGGCTTCGAGGCTCATGGCATTGGGGTGATACGGCAGGTTCTCGTCGAGCAACAACATGTCGCGTGCGTACTCGAACGCCAGCGGGTGGCTGCCATCGAGCATCAGGCACTGCTCCTGCAGCACCTGACCGATGCGTGACTCGATGGTGGCCGGGTCGATACGGTCTGGCCACTGGCCCATCAGCCCCAGCAGGCAGGCACGGTCGGTAGCATGGCCCACCCCGGTAGCCGACAGCGAGCCATACAGCCGCACTTCGACGCGCGTTACCCCTGCCAGCAGCCCCTGCTCGCGCAGGACCTGGGCAAATGTCGCCGCTGCCCGCATGGGGCCGACAGTGTGGGAGCTGGAGGGCCCGATGCCGATTTTGAAGAGGTCGAAAACACTGATAGCCATACTAATGCCTGACCGTACCTTGATATGTATCCAAAGCACGGGTATCTAGAGAAATTGAGCTTTGACGCGATTTTGCGTGATACTGACGCCCTGGGTAACGGATGACCAACGAAACTTTCTAAGCAAGCCTTTAGTGGTACTAAACGATGAAAGGACAACTCAACGGTCAGGTGTTCGTCTGGCTGCACGTGTTCGCCTGTGCAGCCCGGCATCTGTCCTTTACCCGCTGCGCCGAAGAGCTGCACATTACCCCGGGCGCGGTCAGCCAGCAGATGCGCCAGCTGGAAGAACGCCTGGGCTACCGGCTGTTCCTGCGCCGGGCGCGTGGGGTGGAGCTGAGCGCCGAGGGGCAGCGCCTGGCGCAGACGGTGGCCGAGGCCTACGGCAGCATCGAGGCCGAGCTGCTGCGCCTGGACGCGGGTGAAATCCGGGGCACCTTGCGCGTGCGCTCGATCCCGTCGTTCCTGGCCAAATGGCTCACGCCACGGCTGCCGCGCTTTCAGCAGCGCTACCCGGACATCGAGCTGCGGCTGGTGGCTGAAGACAGTGCGCAGGCGCTGAACCCTGGTGATTTCGACCTGGCCATCGACCTGAACGATGGCAGTTACCCAGGCATGCTTTCGACACCATTGCTGGATGAACAGATCTTTCCGGTGTGCTCACCCAGCCTGCTGCGCGGGCGGCCGCCCCTGCATGGGCCGGCCGACCTGGCGCACTACCCGCTGCTGCACGACATCACCGCCTGGCGCGGCAGCTCGGAATATGCGGAATGGGAGTTCTACCTCGAGGGCATCGGTGCCGCGGGCCTGGATGTGCGGCGTGGGCATACCTTCAACCGCAACCACCTCACCATCGAGGCCGCCATTGCCGGCATTGGTGTGGCGATTGCCCGACGCACGCTGCTTAACGATGAACTGGAACGCGGGGCGCTGATCGTGCCGTTCGGCGTGCCTATCGCCAACCACAAGCGTTACGTGGTGCATTACCCGCCAGGGGGGTTGAACCAGCCGGGGGCGCGGGCGGTGCATGACTGGCTGGTGGAGGAAGCCCGGGGATTCAGGGAGCTGCATCCGCTAAACAAGGAGTAGCGGCTCCCCAGAATGCTCGCGGATCCTAATACGCTTGCTTGCCGGTGAAGGCGTTCAATGTGCGCACCAGAATCACGAAATCCAGCCACAGCGACCAGTTGTTGATGTACTCGATGTCCGAGTCAACCCGCTGGATCATCTGCTCGATATCCCTGGTTTCGCCCCTGAAGCCACGCACCTGCGCCAGGCCGGTCATGCCAGGTTTGATGTTGTGGCGGGCGAAGTAATCGACGATGTCCTGCGAGTACAACGTGTCATGTTGCAAGGCATGCGGCCGGGGCCCGACCAGCGACATTTCCCCGGTCAGCACATTGAACAACTGTGGCAGCTCATCCAGGCTGGTGCGGCGAATGAAGGCACCGACCCGGGTCAGCCGCGGGTCATTCTTCTGCGCCTGCTTCACCACGCCCTGCTCCGGCTGGTGAACATGCATGCTCCTGAACTTCCAGATGCGGAACGATTCGCCGGTCCAGCCCGTGCGTTCCTGGCGGAAGAACACCGGGCCGCGGCTATCGATCTTGATGGCCAGGGCCACCGCCAGCAACACCGGTGACGCACACAGCAGGATCAGCGCCGCCAGCACCCTGTCCTCAAGGTTTTTCAAGAACAGGCTCATGCCCGTCAACGGCGTTTCCGACAGCGTCAGCACCGGGATACCGGCGATTTCCCGCACGCTATGGTTGATAAGGCGCAACGAGAAGATATCCGGCACCCAGTTCACGGCAATGCACTTGTCGAGCAGCTTGAAGTACACGTCATTGATCACTTCGGAGCCACCCAATGGCGTGACCAGGTACACGGTGCGGATAGCGTGCTTGGCCACCAGCTCGTCCAGATCGGCAACATGCCCCAGCACCGGCAGCCGCTGCTTGCCCTCGGTATTCTCGCGGCCCTGATCGTCAGCGTTGTCGATCAGCACGCAACCCAGCACCCGTTCGCCGAACCACGGGTTGTTGCTGATCTTCTGATACAAAAAGTTGGCCAGGTCACCGGCGCCAATGATCAGGGCATTGTCCAGGCGCGCATGCGCGGTAAAGCGCTTTTGCAACTCACGCACCGCAAAGTGCAGGAACAACTGGGCCACGTAACCAATGACGAACAGTTGCCCGACCAATAGCCGCGAATAGGTTTCGCTCTGCTTGGTCAGGAAGGCCATCACCACCAGGAAACAGAACGTTGCCGACCACGCCTTGAACAGCCGGAAGGCCTTGATGGAAAGCCCGACGTTGGTGCGGTAGATCGCATAATGGTCGTAAATGACCGCCAATGCACCAATCAGCAACAGCAGCATGATCACGTAATCGGAGGTGATGTAGCCGAACTGGTCGTAGATCAGGTACCAGGCAATGCCGGTCACGGCGATGCCATCGAGGCCCGCCTGGATGGCGTTGCTTACGCTGCTTCTTCTCTGGAGCAAGGAGCGACTGCTTCTGGGTTCGAAAACCATCTCAGACCTCATGAATTTGAGCGTAGCGAATGCCTTTCATCAAACAGCCAGTCTTGAAACAGCTTTTGCAGAGCCAGTGGAGCAGGATAGTGCCGCGCCCAAGCCATTGATATCACTGTAGCAGCCACCCGTTGCTGGCGAGCCGGGAATCACCCAGCACGCGCATTTTGGCCGATTTATACGGTGCGCCTGGCCGAATCCACGGCTCGGCGGTACAGCAGGGTGCGCAACAAGAACAATGGGTTGCCCACCACATAACGCATGAACAAGCGCCTGGGCTCGCGTACCAGCCGGTACAGCCACTCGCCACCCAAGCGCCGCAGCCAACCAGGAGCGCGGCTGACCTTGCCACCGAGAAAGTCCAGGATGGCTCCGCCGCACACGATCAGGCACGGGCCGCCGACGGCCGCCAACCGTGCGGCCACGGCTTCCTGCTTGGGCATCCCCATCCCCAGCACGATCAGTTCGGGACGCTGCTCGCGGGCCAGCTGCAGGTAGGTTTCGACGCTGGCAAAACCGTCGTGAACGGACACCGGCACTACGCCAAACAGGCTTTCACAGCGTTGCGCGGCCTGGTTCAGGAAGGGTTGTCGGGTGCCCCAGAACGCCACCCGGCGCCCACGGTAGGCCGCCATCAGCGTTGGAATGAAGTCGGTGCCATTCATGTTCAGCCCGGGCTCCAGCCCCAAGCGGCGGTATAGCATCGCCATGCCCGAGCCATCGCGCAGCAGCACATCGGCAGCCGACAGTGCCTGGCAATAGGCGCCATCACGCACCACCAGGTTCATCGCATGGGCGTTGACGAAGCCCAGCACCGTGGCCGTTTCGGGGGTCGCCAGGCGGTCCAGCAGGTGCTGCGCCGAGGCGCCGTCTGCCACCACTTCCAGCTGGCAGATAATGCGCTTCCAGCGTTCCTGCCACAGCCACTGAGCCATCAGTCGTCATCCCTTTTTGAACGCACCCACTCGACCTGGCGCCTGATCAGGAAACTCAGGTACAAGGGAATTTTCCTTGCGGCGTAGAACGGGGCATACAGCAGTACCGAAAACGGGATCAACTCGCGACAGAAGCGCGCCCAGGCCAGCACCACCGCCAAGCCCAGCAATGCCAGTGCACCCAGGGCGAGCCACGCCGGTGTGGCCAGGCCAAACAGCAGGTACGCCAGCCAGGTCAGCAGGTTGAGCCCCAGTAACGTCAGCACCAGCAACGCCAGCGGCGGCACCAGCAAGTCCAGGGTCATCGCCGCCAGGCTGCCGTTGCGCTGCCTGAAGGCGGCCGCCGCGCGTTTAGGGGCGTCTGCCAGCATCAGGCCCAGATGGCCATGCTCCCAGCGGGTGCGCTGGCTGGTGAGGCCTTGCTGGCTGAGCGGGAACTGGCTGGTGACCAGGGCCTCCGGGCAGAACAGTGGCGGCTTGCCCTGCTGACAGAGGTCCAGGCCCAGCTTCACATCCTCGACCAGGTGACCATTGGCCAGGTTGATCAAGGCCAGGTCGTCCCAACCGAAGGCCATGCCTGCGCCCATTAGCTGGCACGGCAGCCCCAAACGCGACCAGCCGCGTGGGCGTACCAGGTTCTTGACCCGCCAGGCGAACTCGGCCACCTGCACTTTCAACCCGGCACCGGCGGGGGCGCGCATCAGGTACAGCGATTGTACCGGCCGACCGGCCTCGCGGTAACGCCGCGCCAGGCAGTCGATGGCCCCTGCCGCGACCAGGCAATCGGCGTCGACCACGATCACCACCTCAGGCGGCTGCTCGGCCAGGTGCCGCACGCCGAAATCCAAGGCGTAGCCTTTGCCGCGCAGCAACGCATCGTGGCGCTCCACCACTTCGGCGCCGGCTTCGCGGGCCAGCTGCGCGGTGTCGTCAGTGCAGTTGTCGGCCACCACCAGCAAGCGGTCGCCTTCGCGCAATTGCGGAACAACGCTCGCCAGCGTGGCACGAATGATCGAAGCCTCGTCATGGGCGGGCACCAACACCGCTAGCCGCGGACGATCGCCGCTACCCAGCGGCCGCACCCGCACCGGCAGGCACGCCATCAGCACCTGCACCAGCAACACCAACACCGGCACCAGGACGATGACCGTCAGCAGGCCCAGCAACCAACCCAATACACTTATCATGCGAATGCCTTGAAGTAGCCGGCCAGCCTGGCCGCCTCGGTGTCGATATCGTGCCGTTGCAACACGCGCTGGTAGGCCGCCTCGCCCATCCGCTGGAGGGCCTCGGCGGGCTGCGCCAGGCAGTCGGCCATGGCGGTGGTCAGCTCGTCCACGGCTCCGGCCGGGAACAGCCAGCCGTTTTCGCCCGGCCGCACCAGTTCGGGGATGCCCGCTACATAGGTGGTCAGCACTGGCCGGCGCAGGGCCATGGCTTCCATGATCACCACCGGCAGGCCCTCGGCGAAACTGGGCAACACCAGCGCGCGGGCGGCGAGGATTTCTTCGCGCACCTGGGCACTGCTGATCCAGCCGGTGATGCGCACGTGTTGCTGCAGGCCATGCCGGGCAATCAAGGCCTCGATCTCCCCGCGCATCTCGCCGTCACCGGCCAGTACCAGCTCGAAAGCGATCGACTCGGCGGCCAGCCTGCGCGCCGCCTCCAGCAGCAGCAGCTGGCCTTTCTGTTCGCACAGGCGCCCTACGCACACCAGCCGCGGCGCCGTGGGCACGGCAACCGGTGGCACCTCATGAAAACCACGCTCCAGGCCGCAATGCACCACCTTGACCTTGGCCCAGTGCTCGTGCGCCACCCAGCGGAACAGCTGACTGCGCCCGTAAGAGCTCACCGCCGCCACAAAAGCCGCACGCCGCACCTTCTCGCCCATATGCAGAAACTGCGGCTTGTCGAACTCTTCCGGCCCGTGCACGGTAAAGCTGTACGCCGGCCCGCCCAGCGCGTTGGCCAGCATCACGACTTCGGTGGAGTTGGTGCCGAAATGGGCGTGCACGTGTTTCGCCTCCCCTGCCTGCAGCCATTGCAGTACCTGGCAAGCCTCGGCCAGGTAGACCATGTGGTAAGGCCAGCTGCGGTCGGCTCGCAGGCCCAGGCGCATGGCCAGCCGCAGCGCCCGGAAAAACCGTCCAGGCTGTGCCCGCAGCACCTGCCACGTCGGCGCCAGCAGCCCCTTGAGCCCGCCTTGCAATACATAGCGGGTCTTGTCCCGTTCGCTCACGTCCTCGGCGTCCTGCACCTCGGCGTCCCACCCGCGCAGGGCGATGCGCTGCACCTCTACCCCCTGGCGCTCCAGCGCCAGGATCTCGCGACGGATGAAACTGTGGCTGACTTTCGGGTACTGATTGATGAAGTAAGCAATGCGCATACGAATCCACATCCAAACCCGCTTGATGACCTACCGCCTCAGGCAACCTTCACTTCAGGCTGTCGACTACAGGTGGTCGATCCACTGCTGATGCACTCACGACAAATGCATCCCCCTGTTTTCCTTGTAGTCCAAGGTTGCTCCCGCTGCTTGGCAATGCTGCCTGCAAGCGGTTGAAAAGATCGTCGAGCAACGCCTGGCGGCGGCGATACATCGCCCGTTTCTTCGCCGGAATGTCCGCTTCTGCCCGCTGCGCGGGTGCCAGCGGGATGGCGAAGAAGTCCTCGCGATTCGACGCTGTGGCGGCGTTTTCCTGCCAGATCACGTCGTAGTTGGCCGCCAGGTCCTGGCCTTTGTCGTTGCCAAAATACGGGTGGCGGTGATGCCGGCAGGCATCGCTGACGGCATACAGGTGCGTCACGCCCAACGTCCTGGCCAGGCACTTCAAGGCTTCGAGCAGCAGGCTGCGCGGGCGCAGGCCCTCGAAGTCCTTGGTCAGGTCGCGGTAGATGGCCAGCGAGGTTTCGCTGTCGATGCCTTTGTGAATGCCCTGCACGGCACCGATGAACAGGCACAGCTCACCCTGGCTACGGCACAGGGTGAATGCCAGGGAGGCCACGCGCAGGTCGCCCTGGAACAGGTTCAGCACCAGCTCGCCTTCGCGCTTGAACCAGATCGGCCGGTCAAGCACCAGGCGGCAGCCTGGCGAATGCGCCGCCAGATCGCACAGCGTCAGGCTTTCGTCGCGCCCCAGCAGCAACAGTGCCGGAAACTGCCCGGCCAGCACTTCAAAGTGCGACGCCACCACCTCCAGGCGCTCGGGCGCCTCCCAGCGCTGGCTGATGTAGGGCCATTGCACCACGCCGATGCAGTCCACGCCCAGCCGCTGCAGACCTTGCCGTCCCAGGGCCACCGTCATGCGCCGGCTGAACGCCTCAAGCTCAGGCCATTGCCTGGCAATCTGCAGCGTCAGCTTGTACTTGTTGTTCAACGCCCGCAACGAGTAGCCCGGTTGCAAGGTGAACACGCTTTTCACGAGGGTGCCGAGCATCATGGGTTTCTCTCACTTGTACTCGATCAACGCCGATTTGCCGGCCGCAAAGCGGTGGCGCAAGAATTTCAGCTGGCCGAGCATTTCCGGGAACTTGCCCAACACCAGAAACACCGCCTGCAGCCAGTTCTCGCGCGCCGACTTGCCACCACGGCGGGCCAGGCGTACTGCCTGCAGCGGGTAGATCAACAGCAACAGCAGGCCCCAGCTGCCCAGCAGCAGGCAGGCCAGGACGATGGCCAGCGGTATGCCCAGGCCCCACAACCAGGCCCGGCGTGACTCGCGCAGCCAGTGCCGCTCTGGCGGCCGGCCATGCAGGTAAGCCCCCTCGGCATAGGCATG
>Ga0302347_1003856_pt1 | contig 12679 bp, 9 predicted proteins | sample PhyWR1_FD_202178 | JGI IMG/M metagenome (GOLD analysis project Ga0302347, IMG submission 202178) | Leaf surface microbial communities from wheat plants in UC Gill Tract Community Farm, Albany, California, United States - DLSL W.R1 (v2)... | ecosystem: Host-associated > Plants > Phyllosphere >...
TGTTGTCGATGATCAGGACTTCATAGTCCGGGTAATCGAGGGCGGCCAGGGCGTCGAGGGTCTGTTTGACCATCTCTGGCGGCTCGTTGTAGCACGGCACATGGATCGACACTTTCGGGCGGTAGTCCGAATCCCCTTCAACCGGCAGGAATTCACGCCGGCGCTTGTGGGTCCAGACCGCTTCGGCCAATTCGTGGGCTTCGGTCAGCAACACGATAAACACGCCCAATGCGCCGAGTGCCAGCAGGATCCCCACGGTCACGCTGAACCAGGTGCTGTATTGCTGGCTGTAGTCGTAGCCGATCCACACCAATACCGAGCCGCAGAGGAATGCGATAAAGGTCAGGAAGGTACGGCCACGCTGACGCAGGGCCGAGCCATCGATCATCAGCAGGGTCAGGGACAGCAGCGCCAGCACCACCGAGCCGATCGCCAGCACGCGCCATTGCGGGATCGCGACTACCGGGCCTTCGAAGTTGAATTTCTGCTGGCGTGCGCCGTTGAATACACCCCAGTAAGCGCCTGCCGAACCTTCGTCACTGACTTTCCACGGCTGGTCGAACGCTTCGATCACGAAGTAGTTGTAGCCCTGACGGTTGAGCTTGTTGACCAGCGTGCGCAGGTAAATCGCCTGGTCTGCCGGCGACGTTTCATTACCCCCGCGCATACGTCCGTTGCTCGGCCAGCCAACTTCCGACAGCAACAGCGGCTTTTTCGGGAACAGTTTTTTCAGATCCTTGGCGCGGTCGAGTACGTACTGGCCGGCCTTGTCCATCGGAATATATTCCCAGAACGGCAGGATGTGCGCGGCGATCAGGTCGACGTGCTTGGCCAGTTGTGGGTTCTTTTCCCAGATGTCCCATTGCTCGGATGTCGTTACCGGCACTTTCACGGCGGCGCGCACGCGGTCCAGCAGCACGATCAGTGCTTCAGGCGTGATGTCCTTACGGAACACGGCTTCGTTCCCGACCACCACCCGCACCACACTGCGCGAGTTGTTGGCGATTTCGATGGCGCGCTGGATTTCACGCTCGTTGCGCTCCAGGTCCGGGCTGATCCAGATCCCCAGGGTCACCCGCAGGCCGAACTCTTCGGCCAGCTTGGGGATATCGCCCAGTGTGCCGTCGACCGAGTAGGTACGGATGTTGTCCGTCAGCTTGCTCATGATCGCCAGGTCCTGGCGCATCTGCTCGTCAGTCGGGAACTGGTTTTTCTGCGGGTACTGGCCCTGCTGGAACGGTGAGTAGGAAAAACCGGAGATCTGCTCGGGCCAGTTGGGGGTGGTGACCGGGCGGTTGATCAGCGCCCAGAAGCCGGTGAACAGCGCGGCAATTGCCAGCACTACCACCAGGTTGAGTCCAAATTTACGCGATGACATGGCTATTTCGGGTTCCAAAGGGTGTGGAACGAACAGAGGTGTCGGCCTACGCCGAACGGCGCGCATCCTACACCGGCCCTTCCCTGAGCGTACAGCAGACAGAGAAAAGCCGGACGTTAGTCAGCGAAAGGCCATCTAAGTTCTTTACTTGTAGCTGGAAGCTTCGAACTTGTCGCTGCGTAGTCCATAATGCGCGCCGGTTTTTGGGGTATTGGTCATGAGCACAGAAGATCCGCGGTTTGCAGGCGTCGCCCGCTTGTATGGCATTGAGGGGCTGGAACGCCTGAAAGCGGCCCATGTGGCGATCGTCGGCGTCGGCGGCGTAGGCTCGTGGGCGGCGGAAGCCATCGCCCGCTGCGGGGTGGGCGAAATTTCACTGTTTGACCTGGACGATGTCTGCGTCAGCAACAGCAACCGCCAACTGCACGCTCTGGACAGCACCGTGGGCAAGCCCAAGGTCGAAGTGATGGCCGAGCGCCTGCGCGGCATCAACCCGGACTGCACGGTGCATGCCGTGGCCGACTTCGTGACCCGCGACACCATGGCCGAATACATCACGCCCAACATCGATTGCGTGATTGACTGCATCGACGCGGTTAACGCCAAGGCCGCGCTGATCGCCTGGTGCAAGCGCCGCAAGATCCAGATCATCACCACCGGCGGCGCCGGCGGGCAGATCGACCCGACGCTGATCCAGGTCTGCGACCTGAACCGCACCTTCAATGACCCGCTGGCCTCGAAAGTGCGCTCCACCTTGCGCCGCGACTACAACTTCTCCCGCACCGTGACCCGCCATTACAGCGTGCCGTGCGTGTTTTCCACCGAGCAACTGCGCTATCCCAAGCCGGACGGCAGCATCTGTTTGCAGAAAAGTTTTGTCGGGGATGGGGTCAAGCTGGACTGCGCCGGCGGGTTTGGCGCGGTGATGATGGTGACCGCCACCTTCGGCATGGTGGCGGCGACCAAGGCAGTGGACAAGATAGTTGCCGGGGTGCGCAGGCCGTCCGATCGAGTCAAGCCCGCCTAGATCTCACTGCCGAACATAGATCCAAATGTGGGAGGGGGCTTGCCCTCGATAGCGGTGTATCAGTCAGCTAATTTGTTGCTGATCCAACGCCATCGGGGGCAAGCCCCCTCCCACATAGGTCTTGCATGCGCTGCAAGACGGCATTCAGGCCATTGCTGCGCGACGGTGATAGTTGGCGGGAAAGCCCCAACTGATTGAACCACTCCGGCAAGTCAACTGCCTGCAACTGGGCCGCCGACAACCCATTGACCCGCGCCAGCAGCAGCGCCACCAGCCCACGAATCATCCGCGCCTCGCTGCTGGCGGCAAACTGCCAATGGCCGTCGTGCAAACGCCCCACCAGCCACACCAGGCTCTCGCAGCCCTGCACCAGGTTGGCGTCGACCTTCTCGTCATCCGCCAACACCGGCAGCCGTTCGCCCCATTGCATCAGCATCCGCGCGCGTTGCTCCCAGCTACCGACAGCCTGGAAGGCTTCCAGCGCGGCGGCTGCATCTACCGGCAGGCTCATCGCAACATATCCAGTGCCTGGTCCAGCGCTTCAAAAAAACGCTCCAAGTCATCGGAATCGTTGTACAGCGCCAGGGACACACGGATTGCCCCCGACAGATTCATTGCCTTTAACAGCGGCATCGCGCAGTGATGGCCGGCGCGCACGGCAATGCCTTGCTCGGTCAGCAGGTGCGCGAGGTCGGCGTTGTGCACGCCCTCGACCACAAAACTGACCAGCGCCACCTGCGGCGAACCCAGCACGTGCACGCCATTGCGCGCTTTGAGCCCGCGCAGCAGGTAGTCATGCAACGCCGCCTCATGGGCAACCACCGCGTGCTGATCCAGCGAACTCAGGTAATCCAGGCTGGCGCCCAGGCCGATCACGCTGGCAATCGGCGGCGTGCCGGCCTCGAAACCCAGCGGCGCCGGGCGAAAGCTCGCGCTGTGGTAGTCGGCCTGCTGCACCATCTCGCCGCCGAACTGCCAGTGGCGCAGATGGTGCAGGGCTTCGTTGCGGCCAAACAGCACGCCCACGCCGTCCGGGCCGTAGAGTTTGTGGCTGGAAAACACGTAAAAGTCGCAGCCCAGCGCCTGCACATCGTGGCGGCCATGCACGATGCCTTGGGCGCCATCCACCACCGTCAGGGCGCCGTGTGTCCGGGCCATCGCCAGCAAGGCTTCCAGCGGTTGCCAGGCGCCCAGCACGTTGGACAACTGGCTCACCGCCAGCAGGCGCGTGCGTGGGCCGATCAGCTCGGCGGCAGCGTGCAGGTCGATCACGCCGTCGTCACCCAGTGGCAATACCACCAGCGTCAGCGCGCGACGTTTGGCCAGTTGCTGCCAGGGCAGCAGGTTGGCGTGGTGTTCCAGGGCGCTGATGGCAATCTCATCGCCCGCATTGAATAAGTGCTCAAGGCCATAGGCCAGGAGGTTCAGCGCAGAGGTTGCGCCGTGGGTAAACACGATCTGCCCGCTGTCACCTGCATTCAACCACTGCGCGACCTTGCTGCGACTGTCTTCAAACGCCTGGGTCGCATGGGCGCCCGGCAGATGCTGGGCACGGTGCACATTGGCTGCGCCATTGGCGTAGTAATGGCTTATTGCGTCCAGCAGGGCTTGAGGTTTTTGCGTGGTGGCGGCGTTGTCCAGGTAGGTCTGGTCTTGCCGTTGCAGGGTGGCGATGGCCGGAAAATCGGCGCGCCAGGGGGAGGGCACAAGCATGGTGATCAAGACTCGTATAAGCGGGCCGCACCCCGGAAGGCACGGCCCGCTAGTGGCATCGAGTGGCTGCTTAGTTGTGAGCGTGCAGCGCTTCGTTCAGTTCGATGGCCGATTTGTGGGTTTTGCATTCCACTGCACCGGTCTCGGAGTTACGACGGAACAGCAGGTCCGGTTGGCCGGCCAGCTCACGCGCCTTGACCACTTTGACCAGCTGGTTTTTCTCGTCCAGCAGCGCAACCTTGGTCCCGGCGGTGACGTACAGGCCCGATTCCACGGTGTTGCGGTCGCCCAACGGGATACCGATACCGGCATTGGCGCCGATCAGGCAGCCTTCGCCGACCTTGATCACGATGTTGCCGCCGCCCGACAGGGTGCCCTTGCCCACGAACACGCCAGCCGACACACGGCCTTCGATCATGCCCGGGCCTTCGGTGCCGGCGTTGAAGTTGACGAAGCCTTCGTGCATCACGGTGGTGCCTTCGCCCACGTAGGCGCCCAGGCGCAGACGTGCGGCGTCAGCGATGCGCACGCCGGCCGGGACCACGTAGTCGGTCATTTTCGGGAACTTGTCCACCGAGAACACTTCCAGCAGCTCGCCACGCAGGCGGGCTTCCAGCTGGCGTTCGGCCAGTTCGCTGATGTCGATTGCGCCCTGGCTGGTCCAGGCCACGTTCGGCAGCTGTGGGAACACACCGGCCAGGCTCAGGCCGTGCGGCTTGACCAGGCGATGGGAGAGCAGGTGCAGCTTGAGGTAGGCCTCAGGCGTGGAAGTCAATGCGGCGTCTTCGGCCAGCAGGGTGGCGACCAGCGGCGTGTGGCTTTCGGCCAGGCGGCTCAGCAGGGCGGCTTGGGCGGCGTCGACACCTTTAAGTGCGTCAGCCAGTTGCAGGGCCTGGGTCACGGTGAAAGTGATGGCCTGGTTGCCTTCGCTGTAACCGAGGATCGGCGCGATGGCTGCGACGATTTCAGCCGACGGGTTGAGCAACGGTTGTGCGTAAAACACTTCCAGCCAAGCACCTTGGCGGTTCTGAGTGCCGACGCCGAAGCCCAGGCTGAACAGGGAATTGGACATGCTGTTACCTCTACAAAAATGGAATGGCTGGCCTACTTGAGGGCCGCCGAATAACTATCTGGCTTGAAGCCAATCAGGGTTCTGTCACCGAGATCAAGCACCGGGCGCTTGATCATCGAAGGTTGCGCGAGCATCAATTCAATGGCTTTCGACTGATCGAGATCGGCTTTGCGTTCGTCTTCGAGTTTGCGAAAGGTGGTGCCCGCACGGTTCAAAACCACCTGCCAACCGTGCTCGTTGCACCATTGGGTCAAGTGTTCGCGGTCGATACCGGCCGTTTTGTAGTCGTGGAACTCATAGCTCACTGCGTGCTCATCGAGCCAGGTGCGCGCCTTTTTCATGGTGTCGCAGGCTTTGATGCCGAAAAGGTGCAAGGTTTTGCTTGAAGCGGTCAAGGAATTGCCCCCCTTTGGACGAATGAAAGTTAAAGGTCACGGATTATGCCACGACCAGCGGCCTCTGGTGCCGCATCGTCATGCTGTCGTGCGACTTATGTGCAAAAGCCCGCTGGCAGCCAGGCAGGTAACATAGCCGGGTAATATGGCACTTCAACGGCGAGTTGTTGCCAGAAGTGTGTCGTTGCAAGTCGATTGTCCGGGAAACCCGCTTTATGCAAACCGCCTATACCGTTCTTATCCTGCTGATGCTGGTCAGCGTTTCGCGTCTGGTCGGGCGTGTCATTCCTCTGCCGTTACCGCTGGTGCAGATCGCCGCCGGCGCCTTGCTGGCCTGGCCCACGCTGGGGCTGCACGTGGCGCTGGATCCGGAGCTGTTTCTGTTTCTGTTCCTGCCGCCGCTGCTGTTTTCCGATGGCTGGCGCATGCCCAAGCGTGAGTTGTGGAAGCTGCGCGGGCCGATCCTCACCCTGGCCGTAGGGCTGGTGCTGTTCACCGTGGTGGGCGCCGGTTACTTCATTCATTGGATATTGCCTACGATCCCGCTGCCGGTGGCCTTCGCCCTTGCGGCCGTGTTGTCGCCGACGGATGCCGTGGCGGTGTCGGCGATTTCCCAGAACCGCTTGCCGACGCCGCTGATGCATATGCTCCAGGGTGAGGCCTTGATGAACGATGCATCGGGCCTGGTAACGTTCAAGTTCGCCCTGGCGGCGGCGTTGACCGGGGTGTTTTCCCTGGCAGACGCCAGCCTGACCTTTGTGCTGGTGGCCGTGGGTGGCCTGGCGGTGGGCGTGGCCCTGAGCTGGCTGGTGGGCCGCCTGCGGGCCTGGATGATCGCGCGGGGCTGGGACGACCCGGCCACCCATGTGGTGTTCATGTTGCTGCTGCCGTTTGCCGCGTACGTATTGGCTGAGCGCTTGGGCGCCTCGGGCATTTTGTCGGCGGTGGCCGCCGGCATGATGCAAAGCTGGCTCGACCTGCTGCCCCGCCAGACCAGCACTCGATTGCTCAACCGTAGCGTGTGGGGATTGCTGGAATTTGCCTTCAATGGCCTGATTTTCCTGCTGCTGGGCCTGCAATTGCCGGACATCATCAAGGCCGTGGTCAGCCATGAACCGACGTTGTGGCCAACCCTGTTGTACCGCTGCCTGGATGTCGTGGCGATCTTCCTGGTGCTGGTGGTGTTGCGGTTTATCTGGGTGCAAAGCATCTGGCGGCTGTCGGGTTTGTTACGCCGGATTCGTGGGAAAAGTGAGCTGACCCTGGTGCCGACGGCACGCTCCTGCTGGCTGCTGACGGTGGGCGGTGTACGCGGGGCGGTGACCCTGGCGGGTGTGATGTCGGTGCCTTTGCTGCTGGCGCCTGGCCAGGACTTCCCCGAGCGCGACTTGCTGATCTTCATTGCGGCCGGCGTGATTCTGTTGTCGTTGATCGCCGCCTGCATCGCGCTGCCGTTGCTGTTGCGGGGCATCGAAAAAAGCCCGGATGAGAAACGCCATAACGAAGTGCGCGAAGCCTGGAAAAAAACCGCCGTGGCGGCCATCCACGCCCTTGAAACCGAGGAGCCTGCAGGCGCCGAAACCCCGGACGCCGCCCAGGCCGCGCTGGCCGCCGAGCTGAAAGCGCGGTTGATGTCGGAATATCGCCATCAGTTGGACGTGTTCAACGACTCCGCCGAAGCCCAGGCCCTGGCGCAGCAGATGGACCTGCTTGAACGCAAATTGCGGCTCAAGGCCTTGCGCGCGCAGCGCCTGGAGTTGTACAGCTTGAGCCGTCATCACCAGATTGGTGATGACGTATTGAGGGAGGTGTTGGCGGAGTTGGATATGAGTGAGGCCAACTTGGGTCACTTGAAGTGACCCGTTTGGCCGTCAACGGCGACGCTGGATGAAATCCCGAATCCGCTCAGCCGCTTCCACGCATTCAGCCAACGGCGCAACCAGTGCCAGGCGCACGCGACCGGCGCCAGGGTTGACCCCATCGACATCGCGCGACAGGTACGAACCCGGCACCACGGTCACGTGTTCTTCCACGAACAGGTCGCGGCAGAAGGCGGCGTCGTCGCCCTTCACGTTCGGCCACAGGTAGAAACCGCCGTCGGGGGCTTGCACGTCCAGCACCGGCTTGAGAATCGCCAGCACCGCGTCGAATTTCTCGCGATACAGGTCACGGTTGGCCAGTACGTGGGCCTCGTCCTGCCAGGCGGCAATGCTTGCAAGCTGCGTTTGTACCGGCATCGCGCAGCCGTGGTAGGTGCGGTACAGCAGGAAGCCCTTGAGGATGTCGGCGTCGCCGGCCACGAAGCCGGAACGCAGGCCTGGCAGGTTGGAGCGCTTGGACAGGCTGTGGAAGACCACGCAGCGCTTGAAGTCCTGGCGGCCCAGCTCCACGCAGGCGCTGAGCAGGCCCGGCGGCGGGGTTTGTTCGTCGAAATAGAGTTCGCTGTAGCACTCGTCCGCGGCGATCACGAAGTCGTATTCGTCGGCCAGGGCGATGAGTTTTTTCAGCGTGTCGACCGGGATCAGTGCGCCGGTCGGGTTGCCTGGGGAGCACAGGAACAGGATCTGGCAGCGTTTCCAGATGTCTGGCGACACGGCGTCGAAGTCCGGGTTGAAGCCGTTTCCATCCAGGCACGGCAGGTAGTGCGGCTTGGCCCCGGCCAGGAACGCAGCGCCTTCGTAGATTTGGTAGAACGGGTTCGGGCTGACTACCAGGGCGTCGTCGCCGCGATTGACCACGGTTTGGGTGAAGGCGAACAGCGCTTCACGGGTGCCGTTGACCGGCAGGATATTGCGCGCCGGGTCCAGCCAGCCCTTGGGCACGTTGAAGCGGCGCTCGCACCAGGCGCCGATGGACTCGCGCAGGGCAGGGATGCCTAGCGTTGTCGGGTACACGGCCATCTGGTCGAGGTTGTTGCTCAGTGCGTCGGCAACAAACTGTGGAGATTTATGCTTGGGCTCGCCGATGGACAGCGCAATCGGGCGTTTGTCCGGGTTCGGCGTAACGCTGCCGAGCAGGGCGCGCAGTTTCTCGAACGGGTAGGGCTGCAGCTGGTTCAGGGCGTTGTTCATCGCAAATCTCGCTCAATTCGTATGTAGGCACGCGGCCTGCCGGGCAAAAAAATTCAATGCGGGAGGGAGCTTGCTCCCGATGGCAGTCGATCAGGGACACAATAATTGACTGACCCGCCGCAATCGGGGGCAAGCCCCCTCCCACATAAGCTCCACTCAAATGGTCAGGCGCGTCAGCTCGGGTTCCTGGGTCACGCTCAATTGCTGCACGATGGCCTCCTGCAAGCGGCGGCACAGTTCCGGGTCGGACAGCGGCTGGTTGTCGGCGTCGGTAATGAAGAACACGTCTTCCACGCGCTCGCCGAGGGTCGCAATCTTGGCGTTCTGCAGCGACAGGTCGAACTCCAGGAAGATTCCGCCGATGCGTGCCAGCAACCCTGGGCGATCCGGTGCGCTGAGTTCCAGTAGCGTCACCGGGCGCTGGGCGTCGTTGGATATGGTCACCTGGGGCGCAAAGGCAAAGTGCTTGAGCTGGCGCGGCACCCGGCGCTGGATGATGGTCGGGTAGTCGTCCGGGTTGCGCAGGGCTTCGGTCAGGCCTTCGCGGATCTTTTTCACCCGCACCGGGTTATCGCCGATGGACTCGCCTTCGGTGTCGAGCACGATGTAGGTGTCGAGGGTGAACTGGCTGCTGGAGGTGATCACGCGGGCGTCATGGATGTTCAGGTTGAGCTGGTCCATGGCCGCCACGGTCACGGCGAAGAAGTCGTGCTGGTCGGGGGCGTAGATGAAAATCTGCGTACCGCCCTCGAATTCGCGCTGGGTGGTTTCCTTGATCAGCACCAGCGGGCCGCCATCGGCGGGCTGCTGCAGGATCGCGTCACTGTGCCAGGCCACGTCGCCCGCGGTATGCCGCAGAAAGTAGTCGTCGCCCAGTTGCGACCACAGTTGCTCGACGTCGTCCGGGTCGTTGCCGCCGCGCACCAGGATATCCAGGGCCGCGCTTTGGGTGCGGCGGATCTGCTCTTCGCGGTCCACCGGGTTTTCCAGGCCGCGGCGCAAGGCGCGCTTGGTTTCGGTGTAGAGCTGGCGCAACAGGCTGGCGCGCCAGGAGTTCCACAGCGTCGGGTTGGTAGCGTTGATGTCGGAGACAGTCAGCACGTACAGGTAGTCGAGGCGGGTTTCATCACCCACGATGCCGGCGAAGTCGTGGATCACCTGCGGGTCGGACAAGTCCTTGCGCTGGGCGGTGGTCGACATCACCAGGTGGTTCTGCACCAGCCAGACGATCAGGCGGCTGTCCCACAGCGGCAACTGGTGGCGCTGGCAGAAGGCCTCGGCATCTACCGCGCCGACTTCCGAGTGGTCGCCGTGCCGGCCCTTGCCGATGTCGTGGTACAGGCCAGCCAGGTAGATCAGCTCCGGCTTGGGCAACTTGGCCATCAGCTTACTGGCCAGCGGGAATTTCTCTGACACCTGGGTGTACTGCAGCTTACGCAGGTGCTTGATCAGGTTCAGGGTGTGGGCGTCCACGGTATAGATGTGGAACAAGTCATGCTGCATCTGCCCGACGATAAAGCCGAACTCCGGCAGGTAGCGCCCGAGAATGCCGTAACGGTTCATGCGCCGCAGGTTGCGGTGGATGCCGAATTTGCATTTGAACAGCTCGATAAACAGGCTGGTGTTACGGATGTCGTTGCGAAAATCATCGTCGATCAGGTGACGGTTTTCCCGCAGCAGGCGGATGGTGTCGGCGCGCACGCCTTTGATTTCCGGCTGCTGGGCCATCAGCACGAAGATTTCCAGCATGGCGAACGGTGTGCGGCTGAACACGTTGTCGTTGCGTGCTTCGATATAGCCATCGTGCAGCTGGAAGCGCGAATTGATCGGCTGCGGCGGCGCTTCGTCTTCGGGCGCCAGGATCACTTCTTCGAAGTGCTGGATGATCAAGTCGCTGAGCTGGGCAATGCTCATGACCACCCGGTAGTACTGTTGCATGAAGCTTTCGATGCTGGTCTTCGCGTCCTCGCCTTCAAAGCCCAGCAGGGTGGCGATGGAGCGCTGGTGGTCGAACAGCAGGCGGTCTTCGGAGCGCCCGGCGAGCATGTGCAGGGCGTAGCGCACCTTCCACAAAAATTCCTGGGACGAGGCCAGCAGGGCGTTTTCGCTCTCCACCAAAAAGCCTTCGCCGGCCAGGGCGCGCAGGTTCAGGGTGCCGTACTGGCGACGCGCTACCCACAAAATCGTCTGGATGTCCCGCAGCCCGCCCGGCGAGCCTTTGACGTTGGGTTCCAGGTTGTATTCGGTGTCGTTGTACTTGTGGTGCCGGGCCTTCTGCTCGGCGCGCTTGGCCAGGAAGAACTCCTTGCTCGGCCACATGTGCGCGGTGCTGGTGACTTCAAGCATGCGTTGGCGCAGACGCTCGGGGCCGGCGATGGTGCGGCTTTCCATCAGGTTGGTGATCACGGTGAGGTCGGCGCGTGCCTCTTCGGCGCATTCGTCCACCGAGCGCACGCTCTGGCCAACCTCCAGGCCGATGTCCCACAAGAGCGTCAGAAAGCGCTCGATGGAATCGCGAAAGATCTCATGATCGGCGCTGTCCAGCAGAATCAGCAGGTCGATGTCGGAGTAGGGGTGCAGTTCGCCACGGCCGTAGCCGCCGACCGCCACCAGGGCGATATCGGCGTCTTCGCTCCAGCTGAACTGTTCCCAGGCCTTTTGGAGGATGTTATCGACGAACCAGGCGCGGTCCTCGATCAGCCGGCGGATGTCCCGGCCGCTGCGAAAGCGCGCGTCGAGCACCTCGCGGGCCTGACGGATAGCCTTCTTGAAAGCGGCGATGGGGCTCGCCTTCAAGGCCAGTTCGGCCTGGAACTGGCCACGGTCGAAGAGTTCGGGATCCACCTGGGGCATCGATCGGCTTTCCTTTCTATCTATCAGTCAGTCACAACACAATTTGGGAAAACCTGGGCAACCCTTTATTACGCCGAAATGCGTGGAATCGTGTCGTCGGCGCGCAGGGTGAAGATCTCGTAGCCGGTGTCGGTGACCAGCAGGGTGTGTTCCCACTGGGCCGAGAGCTTGCGGTCCTTGGTGATGGCGGTCCAGCCGTCGCCCAGCACCTTGGTGTCGGCCTTGCCCTGGTTGATCATCGGCTCGATGGTGAAGGTCATGCCAGCCTTGAGCTCCATGCCGGTGCCGGCGCGGCCGTAGTGCAGGATCTGCGGTTCTTCATGGAACACGGTGCCGATGCCGTGGCCGCAGAATTCGCGCACCACCGAGAAGCCATTCTTTTCAGCGTGCTTCTGGATCACTTCACCGATGTCGCCCAGGCGGCAGCCGGGCTTGACGATCTCGATGGCCTTGTACATACATTCCTGGGTGACCTGGGACAGGCGCTCGGCCCAGACCGGCACGGTGCCGACGTGGAACATGCGGCTGGTATCGCCGAAGTAGCGGTCCTTGATCACGGTGACGTCGATGTTCAGGGTGTCGCCGTCCTTCAACGGCTTGTCGCCCGGGATCCCGTGGCAGACCACGTGGTTGACCGAGGTGCAGATCGACTTGGGGAAGCCTTTGTAGTTCAGCGGCGCAGGGATGGCGCCCTGCACGTTGACTATATAGTCGTGGCAGATCTGGTTCAGGGTTTCGGTAGTAACACCGGGCTTTACGTGCTCGGCGATCATTTCCAGCACGTCGGCAGCCAGTTTGCCAGCAATGCGCATGCCGGCGATGTCTTCGGCGGTTTTCAAACTAACGGTCATACAGGCTCTCTCTAGCGCGACGCGCTGAAATCAATACGGTTTACGGGCGTGCGACAAAAGGTTACAGAATTCGCACAAGCCACAGAAAACGCGATTCTATCAGACGATGGCGTCAAATCATGAGCCCCTGATGATCGCTTCTCTCTATAAGGTGGGGCTATGTTGGCTCTATTCAAAGGGTTGCGTGAACATCGCGCACGGCAAATGTGATTGCGGGTTTCGTTTTCGTCCTTCGTGTGGTATAAAATGCGCCGCTTTCCGGGGATACCCCGCAAAGCTTAAATCCACACACGTGTCGACACGATGACCTGGGTGCCGG
>Ga0302347_1003857_pt1 | contig 12678 bp, 12 predicted proteins | sample PhyWR1_FD_202178 | JGI IMG/M metagenome (GOLD analysis project Ga0302347, IMG submission 202178) | Leaf surface microbial communities from wheat plants in UC Gill Tract Community Farm, Albany, California, United States - DLSL W.R1 (v2)... | ecosystem: Host-associated > Plants > Phyllosphere >...
TGCGCGATTGATGACCCCGGCTGCGAGGCCTGCCAATAACGGGCAGTGAATCGTGCGATTGCCATTTTTCGCATGATTCACTGCCCGCCCAATGCATAAATTCAATGCGATTGGGCCATAAAATTCACAGCGGTGTGAATGAGCACTTTTCATTTCTCATCGCTGCTTTCATAATCCCGAAGTATTGGAATTCCTTATGTTGACCTGGGACGAAGAAGTCACACCATCGCTACAAACCTCCTTCCCCAGCGCGCTGCCAGCCAGCCGCTCAGCGGATATCCCGACCTCCTCCCCGTCTTCTGCCGAACAGCCCGTGGCTGACACCCTGGCGCCCGCCAAGGCGCTGCGCGTCAAGGCTTCGGACAAGCGCATCATCAACGGCCAGACCGACGTCAACCAGCTGGTGCCCTTCAAGTACAAGTGGGCCTGGGAAAAATACCTCGCCTCCTGCGCCAACCACTGGATGCCGCAGGAAGTGAACATGACGCGCGACATCGCGCTGTGGAAAGACCCCAACGGCCTGACCGACGACGAGCGCCGCCTGGTCATGCGCAACCTGGGCTTTTTCGTCACCGCCGACTCGCTGGCAGCCAACAACATCGTGCTGGGCACCTACCGCCACATCACCGCGCCCGAATGCCGCCAGTTCCTGCTGCGCCAGGCTTTCGAGGAAGCCATCCACACCCACGCCTACCAATACATCACCGAGTCTCTCGGCCTGGACGAGGGCGAAATCTTCAACGCCTACAACGAGGTGCGGTCGATCCGTGACAAGGACCAGTTCCTGATCCCGTTCATCGAAGCCATTTCCAATCCCGAATTCAAGACCGGCACACTAGAAGCCGACCAGACGCTGCTCAAGTCGCTGATCGTCTTTGCCTGCCTGATGGAGGGCCTCTTTTTCTACGTCGGCTTCACGCAGATCCTTGCCCTGGGCCGGCAGAACAAGATGACCGGCGCGGCCGAGCAGTACCAGTACATCCTGCGCGACGAGTCCATGCACTGCAACTTCGGGATCGACCTGATCAACCAGCTCAAGCTGGAAAATCCGCACCTCTGGACGGCCGAGTTCAAGGCCGAGATCAACGACTTGTTCATGAAGGCCGTCGAGCTCGAATACCGCTATGCCGAGGACACCATGCCGCGCGGCGTGCTGGGCCTGAATGCCTCGATGTTCAAGGGCTACCTGCGCTACATCGCCAACCGCCGGGCCACGCAGATCGGCCTCGAAGCGCTGTTCCCGAACGAAGAAAACCCGTTCCCGTGGATGAGCGAAATGATTGACCTGAAGAAAGAGCGCAACTTCTTTGAAACCCGTGTGATCGAATACCAGTCTGGCGGCGCCCTCTCCTGGGATTGAGGGCACAAGACTGGCAAAAAGCACAAGGGTTCCTATAAAAAATGACTTTTAAATTCGCAACGCGCCATGCCGCTACCTTCGCGTGCGCATGGGGCGTTGCTCCTGTGTTTGCGGCGCTGGCCCCTGAAAACCTAAGGCCCATTGCTGCGAATCACTTCGCAACACCCCCCTGCGAAGTGCTTTTTGCAACCTGATCGAGGAGAAAACCATGGCAACTGCGAAAAAACCAGCGGCAAAAAAAGCCGCTCCCGCCAAAGCACCTGCGAAAAAAGTAAGCGCCGCGCCAGCCCCTGCTGAAGCCGCAGCGCCTGAGCCCACGCCTGCACCGGCGCCGGCCCCAGCCCCGGCGGCCAAAAAGGCAGCGGCCAAAGCCCCCGCCAAGGCACCCGCCAAAAAAGCCGCCGCTCCCAAGGCAGTGGCTGAAAAAATAGCAGCGCCGGCACCGGCCGCCGAGAAAGCCGCAGCCCCGGCCAAGGCAGCGGCGAAAAAAGCTGCCACGGCAAAGACGCCGGTCAAGAAAGCCGCGCCTGAAAAGGCCGAGGAAAAGGCAGCCGAGAAGCCAGCCACGCCAGAAGCTGTCGAAAAGGAACCGGTTGCCGAAAAAAAATCGGCTGCGAAAAAGAAGCCAGCGGCCAAAAAAGCCGAGCCCCAGGCGGTCGAAGCGGTTAAGGAAGCCAAGAAACCGGCGACCAAAAAGGCCGAGAAAATCGAAAAGGCCGAGAAAAAGCCAGCCGTTAAAACGCCTGCGGTGAAGTCCGCGCAGACGGCGCAGACCGCCATCAATCCCAATGCCGCCTGGCCTTTCCCAAAAGGCAGCAAGCCTTAATTCTTGCGGCACCCCTGCGCAAGGCCCGATGTCGCAAGATGTCGGGCTTTTTCAATTGAGCGTCAGTCTGGTTTTCACAACCTCCGCAGGCATTTCGGCAAACCCCAAATGCTATTTATTTAATAGCATAAGGCACATACCGCGCCTGGGCTAGCGGCTGATTTCAGCCAAATCCAGCGTGTAGTTCTGCCCGCCCCGGCTGGCAATCTTGCGGGCGCCGACCCGGTTGCCCAGTTCCGCGCAGCGCACCAGCGACCAGCCCTGCTCCAGCCCGAACAGCAGCGCGGCGCGAAACGCATCGCCGCAGCCCGTCGGATCGACCACGGCCTCGGCCTTGACCGGCGGCACCACGGTTTTCTCGCCATCGACCCAGACTTCGCAGCCCTCGGCGCCCAGCGTTACCACCAGGCCCTGCACGCGCCGGGACAATTCGGCGCACGAGAGGCCCGTGCGGTCGCACAGCATCCGGCCCTCGTAGTCATTGACCGTCACCCAGGAAGCCAGTTCGATGAAATGCGCCAGTTCCGGGCCGTCAAACATCGGCAGGCCCTGGCCCGGGTCGAAGACAAAGGGAATGCTGGCCGCCTTGAACTGCTCGGCGTGCTGCAGCATGGCATCGCGCCCGTCCGGGGAAATGATGCCCAGCGTGATGTCGCTGCGCGGCTCTATCCGGCTGATGTGCGCCTGCATCATCGCGCCGGGGTGAAAGGCCGTGATTTGGTTGTTGTCCCGATCGGTCATGATCATGGCCTGCGCGGTGTAGAGGTCGTCGACCTGGCGCACGAACTCGGTGCTGATGCCCTGGGCCTGCATGCGCGCCAGGTAGTCGGCGCCATCGCTGCCCACCGTGGCCATCGGCAGGGGCAAGCCGCCGAGCTGCCTGAGTCCGTAGGCAATGTTGCCGGCGCAGCCGCCGAACTCCCGGCGCAGGGCCGGCACCAGGAACGAGACGTTGAGGATGTGCAGTTGGTCGGGCAGTATCTGCTCGGAAAAGCGACCCTCGAAACTCATGATGGTGTCAAAGGCAAGCGAGCCGCAAATCAAGGAAGGCATGAAGTTCTCTTTTCAGTTCAGGGATAAAAAGCCAGGATGCGGTAGCCCGCCACGGGAAGCTGGCCCGCCTGCGAAGCCGGTGAAGCGGCCGCCGCCTCCGCGCCGGTGATTTTCAGGGCCAGGGTGCCCGCCTGCTCGCCATGGGCGGACAGCGTGTCGGCGGTGGCGCCAAACTGCGCCGGCAGCAACACCCGGCGCACCAGCGCCTGCTGCTGGCGGTCCGTCAGCGTGACTTCCAGCGCCGGCATTTCGATGGCGGCATCACCCATGTTCCGGAACACAAAGCTGAGCCGGTAGGCGTTCGGCGCGCTGCGGCTGAAGCTGGCGTTTTCGATGACCAGCGATTCGATGCGGCGAAAGGGACGGATCTGGCAGCCCAGCGGCCGGCACAGCGCCTGCAGCACGGGTGCCAGGCGCGGCGCCTGGGCGGCCAGCGGGTCTTTTTCATGCAGCACCCACTGCAGCAGCAAGGCCGCCAGCAGCGCCAAGCAGCTCAGGCCGAGCGCGGCACGCACCGGCGCCGACTGCCACAACGCCCTGCGCCGGGCGGTCTGGACAAAGGAAACCTCTTCGTCTTGCGCCTGCTCATGGGCTTGCGAAATTTCCGGGAATTCAAGGGATTCGGCAGGCGCCTGGGGCCAAGGCGCTGCGGCAGAGGCTTCAGGCCTGCTGGCCGCTGGCGGGCCGGTCCAAAGCGCGTCGTCAGTCGGCGCTAGGGTCTCAGTCACCCTGGCCAGGCTGGCTGCCTGGACGGGAGAAGCAGCCAGCCCGGCTTGCGCCGGTTCTGCTCCGGCGGGGTCTGCGGCCGCCAATACGACAGGCCCATCGGCCACCCAGTGCAGCCCGGCCTCGAACACTTCAGCGCATTGCCCGCAGCGGACCCAGCCTTGCGCGGCGGCGAGCTGCGCATCGGCAACCCTGAACATCGTGGCGCAGGCCGGACAGCGCGTGATCTGGCTCATGTCAGCGCATCGGATGAGAAGGCATGGCCGGCGGCGCAGACCGGTTTGTCACGGCGTCAGTGCGTGCCGCTCAGAACCGGGCGGTCATCAATATCCAGCCTTCTTGCGCATCGTGCACCTGAAGCTGGCAATACGGCGCGTAAGCGGCCTTGAGCTCGTCGGCCTGGCGCTCCAGGATGCCGGCCAGCACCAGGTGGCCGCCGGGCTGGACATGGGCGCACAGCAGCGGCGCGAGCACCCGCAGCGGCGTGGCCAGAATGTTGGCGAGCACCGTCTGGTAGCGGCCTGCGGCCTTGTCGGGCAGGCCGGTCTGCAGCCGCACATGGTTCGCCTCGGCATTGGCGCGGGCCGATTCGACAGCCGCTTGGTCGATGTCCACCGCGTCGATGTCCAGCGCGCCAAACTTGGCCGCGCCGATGGCCAAAATGCCCGAGCCGCAGCCGTAGTCGAGCACGCGGCCCAGCGGCTGGCCAGCCACGCCCTGCGCGGCGATCCAGCGCAGGCACATGCGCGTCGTCGGGTGCGTGCCGGTACCAAAGGCCAGGCCCGGGTCGAGCCGGATCACCTGCCGGGCCTGCGCCGGCGGCTCGTGCCAAGTCGGCACGATCCAGAAGTCGGGCGTGATCTCGACCGGCGCAAACTGCGACTGCGTCAGGCGCACCCAGTCCTGCTCGGGCACGGCCTGGATGGCGACCAGTTGGCAGCCGGCAAAGAAATCCTGCAGCGCCAGCAACTCGGCCGCCTCCCGGGCCAGCGCCTCGGTGGCAAAGAGCGCCACGATGCGCGAGCGCTCCCAGCCGGCCTGTGGCGGCGGCATGCCGGGCTCGCCGAACAGCGCTTGCTCGGCCGGCGTATGGGCATCGGCGTCCTCGACCGAGACGCTCAGCGCGTCCAGGGCATCGAGTGCGTCGCTCAGGGTTTCCACGCCCTGCACGGGCGCCAGCAAGATCAGTTCAAAGAGGCTCATGAATCGGCTCCGGCGCTTCAGCGCTCACGCTTGGACAGCCACTCTTCGAGGTAGTGGATGTTGGTGCCGCCCGTCATGAACTTGGCGTCCACCATGAGTTCGCGGTGCAGCGCGATGTTGGTGTTAATGCCTTCGACCACGGTTTCGCCCAGCGCGGCACTCATGCGCGCCAGCGCCTGCTCGCGCGTGTCGGCATGCACAATGATCTTGCCGATCATCGAGTCGTAGTTGGGCGGCACGAAATAGTTGGAATAGATGTGCGAATCGACCCGCACGCCCGGGCCGCCCGGCGGATGCCAATTGGTGATCCGCCCTGGCGAGGGCGTGAACTTGTACGGGTCTTCGGCGTTGATGCGGCACTCGATCGAGTGGCCCTTGATCTGGATGTCGCGCTGGGCAAACGGCAGGCGCTCGCCGGCGGCCACCATGATCTGCGTGCGCACGATATCGACGCCGGTGATCCATTCAGTCACCGGATGCTCGACCTGCACGCGGGTGTTCATCTCGATGAAGTAGAACTCGCCGTCTTCGTACAGGAACTCGAACGTGCCCGCGCCGCGGTAGCCAAAGCGCTTGACGGCCGTGACGCAGCGCGCGCCGATGCGCTCGATGAGCTTGCGCGGAATGCCCGGCGCCGGCCCCTCCTCGATCACTTTCTGGTGGCGCCGCTGCATCGAGCAGTCGCGCTCGCCCAGCCAGACGGCATTCTTGTGCTGGTCGGCCAGGATCTGGATTTCGATGTGCCGGGGGTTCTGCAGGAATTTCTCCATATAGACCTCCGGATTGCCGAAGGCCGCGCCGGCCTCGGCCTTGGTGGTCTGCACCGCGTTGAGCAGCGCCGCCTCGGTGTGCACCACGCGCATGCCGCGCCCGCCGCCGCCACCGGCGGCCTTGATGATGACCGGGTAGCCGATCTGCTTGGCCACGCGCTTGATGAAGGCCGCGTCCGCCGGCAAGGCGCCTTCGGAACCGGGCACGCAGGGCACGCCCGCCTTGACCATCGTCTGCTTGGCCGAGACCTTGTCGCCCATCAGGCGGATCGATTCGGGCGTGGGGCCGATGAACTTGAAGCCGCTTTTCTCGACCCGTTCGGCAAAGTCGGCGTTCTCGCTCAGAAAGCCGTAACCGGGGTGGATCGCCTCGGCGTCCGTCACTTCGGCCGCCGAGATGATGGCCGGCATGTTGAGGTAGCTCTGGCTTGAGGGCGCCGGCCCGATGCACACGGCTTCGTCGGCCATCTTGATGTACTTGGCGTCGCGGTCCGCTTCGGAATAGACCATCACGGCCTTGACGCCGAGTTCACGGCAGGCCCGCTGGATGCGCAGGGCGATTTCGCCACGGTTGGCAATCAGTATTTTTTTAAACATGCGTCGAAGTATCCGGTCGGGCCGATGGGGCCGGCCGCAGGGCCGGTCTGGCAAATGAAGCGGTCAGGCCGGCTTACTCAATGATGAAGAGAGGCTGGCCGTATTCGACGGCCTGGCCGTTTTCGGAAAGGATCTTGGTGACGGTGCCGGACTTGTCGGCCTCGATCTCGTTGAGGATCTTCATGGCCTCGATGATGCAGACCGTCTCGCCCTCCTTGACGACGGTGCCGATTTCAACGAACGGTGGCGATCCGGGGCTGGAGGAGCGATAGAAGGTGCCCACCATCGGCGACTTGATCGCGTGGCCGGCGGGCTCGGCCGCGACACTGGGCGCGGCGGCGGTGGCCGCTGCGGCGGGCGCGGCAGCCAGCGTGGGCGCAGCCACCATCGTCATGCCGGGCTGGTGCATCATCATGGGAACGCCATTGGACTTGACGATGCGCACCTTGCCTTCGGCTTCGGTGATTTCCAACTCTGACACATTGGATTCGGACACCAGGTCGATCAGGGTTTTGAGTTTTCTTAGATCCATAGATTCTTTCCAACGAAGGGGAAACTGGCATGCGCTGTCTGGACGCACGAATTGAACGCGCAAAAAAGAGTGCAGCAATCTCCACTCTTTTTTCGTTTATTCGAGGTTATTACGGCTTACGGCGCCTATCTACCGATGATTAAGCAGAAATGCACACTTGCCTGATTCAAAAAGCAAAGTGTACCTCAAGGTATATACAGGTAAACCCTTGGCCTGGCACGGCCTGCATTTGGCGCATTGCCCTGCGCCAGCAAGCTCCGCCAAGGCCATCTCGTCCGGAGAGTACTGCAAGGCCTGACCGCCAGGTTTTTGCCGCCCTGCCCCGACCCGCTCAATTCAGCTCAGCTGCGTCCACTGCACCAGGTCTTCAGGCAGCACCTTGCCGATCTTGCGGTGCAGCAGCTGGCCGGAGGTGCCGAACACCACGGTAAAAGGCAGGCTGCCGGTTCGGTTGCCCAGCGACTTGCTCAACTCGGTGCCCGCGAGTCCGGCCATGCCGACCGGAAAATTCAGCGGCCGGGTCTGCAGCCAGGTGCGCACCGCGCTGGGCTGGTCGATCGCCAGGCCGACGACCTGCAGGTTCTTGTCCTTGTTTTCCTGGTAGAAAAAATCCAGCAGCGGCAGCTCTTCGACGCAGGGCGGGCACCAAGTGGCCCAGAAATTGACCAGCAGCAGCTTGCCGCGAAAACCGCCCATGGGCACGGGCTTGCCGTCCGGGCTGTCAAAGCTCAGGCTCCAGAAGTCTTGCGCCGCCTTGAGCGGCACCTCGGGCGCTGCATCGTGCGGCTGGAATTTCCACCAGGCCGCGCCAGCACCAGCCAGGGCCGCTGCGGCGGCAGCGCCGCCATACAGCATGTGTCTGCGATTCAATTCTTCAAGCTCCAGAAGGGACGGAGAGCAATTTTTGCACGGCTGCCAAATCGCCGCGCGGCGTGCGGCCTTTGGTGTCCGGCCGCAGCGCGCCGCGCAGGTCGTCGTGGTCATGGACCAGCAGGTGCACGCCGATGTTTTCCTGCAGCGCCTTGCACACGCTGCTCAGCGAAAGCGCCTCGACGCTGGCGCCGTTGAAACCGGTCACGGTGCGCGGCGCATAGTCCACGTTGTGCTCGATCAGCGCAATTTCCGCCGACTTCGGATCGTCGCAAAACAGCTGGATGTAGATATCGGACAGGCGCGTGGCCGTGCCGTGCCAGACGGCGCCGGCCAGGTGGGGCCGAAAGGCGGCCAGGCGCTGCATCCACACCAGCGCCAACGCGCGCAGCGCGGCCAGCTCGGCCGGCTGGGTGTCGGCGCAAAACACCGCGATGTACTCGCGCACCGCGTCTTCGAGCTCGTCGTTGTCGGGCAGGGCGGTGCGCGTCGGCAGGCCCAGCTGCTTGAGGGCGCGGCGCTTGGCCGGGCCGTATTCAAGCCCTTCTTCGACCACCAGCGCGGCGGCGGTGGCGGCAATTTCGGATTTGAGGTTGTGCACGTTCATGTCGGTCGGCGCCAGGCCAGCAGCCAGGTCGTCAAGGGTTGAAGATCGGCGCCAAGTGCGCTCCGGGCTATTTTGCCCCCATTGGGGCCGCGCCCGCCGCCAAAGTTCATTGCGCTGCGCGGAAATCCCTTCGCGCTATGAAATATGTAGCATCAGGCCCATGCGCAGACTACGCAAACCGGCTTTTTTACATGTAAAACTGGGCCATGCCAGCGGCATCCCTAAAATACGGCCGATGCACATACATATTCTGGGAATCTGCGGCACTTTCATGGGCGGCCTGGCCGCGCTGGCGCGCGAGGCAGGGCACAAGGTGACGGGCTGCGACACCGGCGTCTATCCGCCGATGAGCGACCAATTGCGCGGCCTGGGCATCGAGCTGATCGAAGGCTACGGCGCCGACCAGATGGCGCTGGCGCCCGACGTGTTCGTGATCGGCAACGTGGTCTCTCGCGCGCTTTTGCCCGATGGCAGCCCGCGCTATCCACTGATGGAAGCGATTTTGAACAGCGGCCAGCCCTACACCAGCGGGCCGCAGTGGTTGTCCGGCCACGTGCTGCACCACCCGACGCACCACGCCACCGGGCCGCGTCATGTGCTGGCCGTGGCCGGCACGCACGGCAAGACGACGACCACCGCCATGCTGGCCTGGATTCTGGAATGCGCCGGGCTGCAGCCGGGCTTTCTGATCGGCGGCGTTCCGCTGAACTTCGGCGTCTCGGCGCGGCTGGGCGCGGGCAATGCCTTCGTCATCGAGGCCGACGAATACGACACCGCGTTTTTCGACAAGCGCAGCAAGTTCGTGCACTACCGCCCGCGCACGGCGGTGCTGAACAACCTGGAGTTCGACCATGCCGACATCTTCGACGACCTGGCGGCCATCGAGCGGCAGTTCCACCACCTGATCCGCACCGTGCCGTCGCAGGGCCGCGTGGTCGTCAACGCCACCGAGGCCAGCCTGCAGCGCGTGCTGGCGCAGGGCTGCTGGAGCGAGCAGGTGCCGTTCGGCGGCGCGCCGGCGCATGGCGGCTTTACCGCGCAGGGCGAGCCGGACGATTTCCAGGTGCTCAAGGCGGGCCAGGCGGTGGCGCGGGTGCAATGGCGCGTGAGCGGCCTGCACAACCAGCGCAACGCGCTGGCCGCCATCGCGGCCGCCGAGCATCTTGGCGTGGCGCCCGCGCTGGCGGCCGAGGCGCTGGCGGGCTTTGAAAACGTCAAGCGCCGCATGGAAGTGCGCGGCGTGGTGCATTGCCGCCATGGCGGCGACATCACCGTCTATGACGATTTCGCCCACCATCCGACGGCCATCCACACCACCGTCGATGGCCTGCGCCGCCAGCTCGACGCGGCGGGCAACACCGAGCAGCGCATCCTGGCGATTTTCGAGCCGCGCAGCAACACCATGAAACTGGGCGCCATGACGGCGCAGCTGCCGGCCAGCCTGGCCCAGGCCAGCCTGTCGTTCTGCCATGCCGGCGGGCTGGACTGGGATGCGCGGGCCGCGCTGGCGCCGCTAGGCGAACGCGCGCAAGTGGCCGACGACCTGACGCAGTTGCTGGTGCAGGTCAGCGCGGCGGTGCGGCCCGGTGACCATCTGCTGTGCATGAGCAACGGCGGCTTTGGCGGCATTCACGCTCGGCTGCTGGCCGCGCTGCAGGCCCGGGCGGCTTGAGCTGAGCGGGCGCCAGGCCGGATTCCGCTATTAAAAATATAGCTGCTTGCGCCTATGCAGCCTGCGCCAGGGGCTTTTTTGATCCCTTAAAGTTCGTTGCGCGCCGGCGCGAATGCGCGCCCTTGCGCCATTCAGAAAAAATCGACCTGCCGGGCCAGTTGCTTCTGCAGCTTCAGCCAGCGCTTGAGGCCCGCATCGTCCCGCACCATCAACAGGTCTGCCGCCATCTGCGCCAGCGCTTCCTTCATGTCTTGTGCCTGCAGCGCCAGGCGCTGCCTCAGGCTGGCGTCGGTGGGTTGCTGGTAAAAATCCAGATTGAAGGCCTGCCGGAGCTGTTCCTGGCAGCCAAGCATCTCGCCTTCCAGCTCGGCCGCCTGCTGCTTGAGCAAGGTGGTCATGGCGGCAATCCTGGCCTCCGGCATTTCGCGGGCCGCGCCCGGCGCCAGCTGCCCGATGCGCTGCTGGATGTGCAGCAGCGTCACCAGATCCTGCTGCCCGTAGGCCGCGTTGGCCTGGCTCATCAGGGCGGTTTTGCGCTGGCGCTCGGCTGGGTCCGGCTCGCGGTCGGGATGCAGCGCGCTGGCCAGCTGGCGGTACACCTGGCGCAACATGGCCCGGGCGTCCTCCTGCTGCCGCACGGCCTTGGCCTGGGCGGCGCCGGGCGGTTTTTTTCGCGCCCTGGCGGCGTGGCGGCGCTGCGCCTCTTCCTCCTGATGCGCCTGGTGCTCCCTGGCGGCGCGCATCATGGCTTCGAGCCGGACCTGCGGGTCCAGCAATTCATCTTCCAGATCGACATCCAGCCGCTCGCCCAGCACGTCTTTCATCATGGCGCGCAGGCCCGCCGCCTCCTGTTCTTGCAGGGCGCGCAGGCTTTGCGGGCTGTGCCTGTCGTGCAGCGCGGCCATGTCGGCGTCGCCGGCGGCGGCCAGTTCCCCGGACAGTGCGCAGACGATGCCGGCCAGCGCATTTTTTTGCGCCGCTGTCAGGCCCTTGCGCCCCAGCCGCTCGTCCAGCTGCAGCGCCATGCGGCGCATGGCTGCGCGGTGCTGCGCTTGCAGCGGCGCCAGCGTGCTGGCGTAGAGCGGGCGGTAGGTATCGGCCAGCGCCTGGGCATCGGCAATCTGCGCCTTGAGCTGGTCAATCCGCTGCAGCAGCTGGTTGAAGCGCTTTTGCCCGGCGGAAAGGGGCTGCTCCTGGACACCGCCCACGCGCAGGGCGATGCCGCCAGCGCCGGGCTCCGCCGGAACATCCGTGCCGGGAAATGCATCAGCGCCCGGACGGGGCTTTGGTTTTGATTTTGGTTTCGGAATTTTCATGGCGCCGGCATCCAAAGGCGCAAAAATTGAAGAACGGCGCGCGCAGCCTGCGCGCGGCCTCAATAGCTGATGCTCAGCGCCGCCACGTCGATGTGCACCATCGGGCGGCCCAGCGCGGCGCTAGCCGCGCGCGCAAAGGACTGCGCCCACGCGGCATCGGCAAACCTGTCCGCGCCGGCTGCCTCGGCCACCACCACCACCTTGTCGGCGGTCAGCAGCTTGCCGGTGGGCCGCAGGGGCTCGCAGCCCATCTGCGTGAACTGCTCGTCCAGCCAGAGGCGGGCCGCCTCGGTGGCCATGGGCGGGAGCTCGTGCAGGTCGATCTGCATGGCGGGCTGGTTTCTGAAGGTGACGCTGACTTCGCTACGCATGGGGTTTTCCTGAAAAAAAGGGATGCTGGATTCTGGCATCGGACCCAGCCGCCCGCAATCGCGCAGGGCACGCCTTTTGACGCCGCGCATGCGCGGTTCGCCTTATTGCGCGCGCGCGCGCCGTGCTTGCACGGCCTCCGACAGCGACGCCAGCAGGCGCAGCGAATCGTCCCAGCCCAGGCAGGCGTCGGTGATGCTCTGGCCGTATTCGAGCGATTTGACGTCATCCTTGCCGGCGGTGAATTTCTGCGCGCCCGCGCTCAGGTGGCTCTCGACCATCAAGCCGAACACCTGGTGCGAGCCGGCAGCGACCTGGGAGGCAATCTCGCGCGCCACGTCCATCTGCTTTTCATGCTGCTTGGAACTGTTGGCATGGCTGCAATCGACCATCAGCGTGGCCGGCAGGCCGGAGGCCTTGAGCGCGGCGCAGGCCGCGTCCACGCTGGCCGCGTCGTAGTTGGGCGACTTGCCGCCGCGCAGAATGACGTGGCAGTCCGGGTTGCCGGCAGTATCGACAATCGCCACCTGGCCGTTCTTGTGCACCGACAGGAAATGGTGGCCCCGGCCGGCCGACTGGATGGCGTCGGTGGCGATTCGGATGTTGCCGTCGGTGCCGTTCTTGAAGCCGATCGGCGCCGACAGGCCCGAGGCGAGTTCGCGGTGCACCTGGCTTTCGGTGGTGCGCGCGCCAATGGCGCCCCAAGAAATCAGGTCGCCGATGTACTGCGGCGAGATCACGTCCAGGAACTCGCTGCCGGCCGGCACGTCCAGCCGG
>Ga0302347_1003862_pt1 | contig 12659 bp, 10 predicted proteins | sample PhyWR1_FD_202178 | JGI IMG/M metagenome (GOLD analysis project Ga0302347, IMG submission 202178) | Leaf surface microbial communities from wheat plants in UC Gill Tract Community Farm, Albany, California, United States - DLSL W.R1 (v2)... | ecosystem: Host-associated > Plants > Phyllosphere >...
TGAACCCCGGGCTTGAAGGGGGGCTGCCTGCCCATCAAGGAGGCGTGAAAATATGAATACCCAGGTCGTCTCTCAACGCATACGAAATCGGACCGTCGAGCTGCTCGAGTGGCTGATTGAATGTGAAAACGAGCCCCTGCGTTTGGGCATGAATGAGTTAATCAATTCATGGGCAGACTGGGTGCCGGTTTCTGTGGCAAAGGACCATTTTACTGCTCAGGGCTTCACCCCGCTGCAGAGCGATCTTGTGCAAACAGTCAGCGCCGCCATCGATGCTTTTTGCCAGGCTACACCTCAAAACATCGGGGACGACGCGGCGGTAATCGCGCTGCCCCAATGGGGCATTGTTGTCGCCGCTGCCAGGCAGGCGTTGATCGCTATGAATGTGAAAGAACAGAAATCCAACGGCTGATCCCGGTTCTTGCCTGGTCGTAGCTCAGTCGTAAAAAACTTAAGATCTGGCGAAAGCCGCAATGGAATATCTTGACCAAAGGACCCAACATTTATGCAAACCCCTTGTTCTCAAATCAGCGAGCGTTTGAACGATCGCCGATTCACGGTAGCGGGCAATACCCACGGGTTATCCGGCGCTGGCACCGTATTTCATTACCAGGTCGAGGGTGATGCCATTTGGGGGACTTATCAGGGCGGCCGCATCCGCATGGGGCATCAGGTGGGGCGTGTGACAGGCGCTGACACCCTTGAGCTTCTTTATCATTGCTTGACTACGGACGGTGAGATTCTTGCCGGCTGGTCTCGTGGCACAGTAGGCGTTGATCACGCAGGGCGTACTACGTTGAGTTTTGTCTGGGGCTGGCTGTCGGGGGCAACGGGAGGAGGGGAGTCGAGCTACGTCGAGCTTGATGCGTAGCGGGTCGATCCCCTCGTCTATGGGGTAAAACGCTTTTGTCTCACTTGCCTATTGTGGCTTCGGTGCGGTCGGCGATGGCTGCAAGCCAGGGTTGAAGCCGCCCCGGTGAGCCACTTCGGCATTCTTAAAACCAGGTCTCCATCTGTACACCCAATTGCCAGTTGCCACCGGACTTGAAACCCTTTTGCCCAAAATCGTCTGTTGCGCTGAAGCTGTCCAGGTCCCTGGACCAGTTCATGTAAGTGGCGAACAAACGCAGTTCCGGGCGGATGAAAAAGTCACCGGTCCGGGCCTTGAAGGTCGGGGCGAAGGTGAATTTCCAATAGTCGCCATTGGCTGACTGGCGGCCATCGTAGCCCAGTGCATCCAGGTCCATGGTCTGCCAGCTCAGTTCATATTGCATTTCGAAGTTACTGCTCAGTTCGTTGGCCAGGCGTACGTTGAGTGTCATGTAGCGATAGTCGTCGCCGGGTACGTAACGGTCCTTGCTCTGCTCGGCAATCAGGGCCGGTGCGATGCGCCAGTCCTGACTCAACCGGGTATGGCCATAGAGCGCCAGACGCACTGTGCGGGCCTGGCCCAGCAAGTCGCCGTCGGCACCGATGCTGTTGACCTCCGCCCCCAGCCCCTGGCCATACAGCAGCGCGGCCTTGAAGTAGCCTTCCTGGCCAAAAAAGTCGGGTTGGTGGTAGGCCAGCATGCCGTGGGCGCCACTCAAGGCGGGGCTGAATCCGGACTTGTTTACCCGGCTGTCCCTGGCCTGTTCCTGTCGGTGCCGCTCGTCCAGGCGGGCATCGTTTTGGGCCGAGGAAATGCCATTGAGCATGACCTGCCAGCGGCCCTCGTCGAAAAATTGATTGAGGGTGGCGACATAGCTGCGGATGTCTTTGTTTTCCTCAGTGCCGAAGTCACCGTAGGAACGGCTCATCAGCGATGCATTGAGGCGCCAGTCTTCGCCCGGTTTCACGTCGTAGATACCGCCGCCGGTTCCGGCCAGGAACACGATCCCCCGGTCCATCCAGTGGATATCGGCATTGTCCCGATCAAAGCGCTTGCCCGCCCACAGGCTGGCATCGCGCAACATGGGGCTGTCCTGAAAGGACGCCAGGTGGCCAAGTTCGGCGTAGGCCTGGCGCACATTCAGCGAGCTTTGTGCGGCGGTCCAGTCGTTGGGGGTCTCCAGGCCGTCGGCGAGCATCAGCGTGTACTTGGCGCGTGTTCCGTTGTCGGTCTGGTTTTGCTGGGTGAATTTAGCTTCGACGTAGGTATCGACTTCGTTGCCCAAGCGACCCACCGCGCCACCTACAGAGCCTGCGGGGGTCAGGTACGGGCCGCCATGGCCGGCACCCGATCCGTTGCTCATGAATCCCGAACGGGCATAGCCGCCGAAGCTGAAGCCATCGCTTAGCTGTCCATTTGTGGTGGCTGGCGTGGCCTTCGCTGTCGCAGAGCTTGCAAGGGCCTGTTGGCTGGCTTCTATGCGCGCGACTCGCTGGTCGAGGGCGCTTTGCACTGGGGTCTGCGGGCTGGCGATAATTTGCCGGTTGAGCAGTTCGACTTGCTGGCGCAATTTCGCTGCATCGGCTTCGGCCACCGAGGCCCGGGCTTCGGCGGAAGAGGTCCTGGCTTCAAGTCTGAGCAGACGCTCCTCGATGCTTTGCGCCGACCCGGCCAACAGTTGCGTGGAGACCATCAGCAATGAAATGCCGGCCCAAGGCCGGTAAACCGCAGAACGCATAAATCACCCTTTTTTTTGTTGTATTCGGGTACCGCAAACGCCTTTGAACAGTCGCCGGGCGCTGGCCGGGCTGCATTTTTTTGTCGGACCCCGCAGCAAGGGATCTGCGCCTTTTGCATGGCGAACCACTTGACAGCGAACCGGTCGAGGCCTCGTAATATGTTGCAATGTTAACGTTAACTTAAATAAAAACAAGAGGGGCGTCACATGCAAATTACAGCCAAACGTGAGTACTGGCTTATCAGTGGTTTGTTGTTTTTCTTCTTCTTCTCGTGGTCTTCCAGCTATTCGCTGTTCTCTATCTGGCTGCACCGGGTCATTGGCCTCAATGGCACCGAAACCGGGTTTGTTTTCGCCGCCAACGCCATTGCCGCTCTGCTGATTCAGCCGTTCTACGGTGCTCTTCAGGATCGCCTCGGCCTGTCGAGAAAACTTCTGGTGTGGATTGGCATCCTGCTCTGTGCCGCCGCCCCGTTTGCGATTTATGTATATGCCAACCTGCTGGCGCAAAATGTGGTGTTGGGGGCCGTGGTCGGTGCGGCTTTCCTGGCCTTGGCGATGCTGGCGGGCGTGGGCGTGATCGAGTCCTACACGGAGCGGCTTTCGCGTCACGCAGGCTTCGAGTTCGGCATCACCAGAATGTGGGGTTCGCTGGGTTGGGCCAGCGCGACGGGGATCGTCGGCGTGGTATTCAACATTGATCCGGACATCGCGTTTTACATGAGCAGCGCTGCCGGTGTCGTGTTCCTGCTGATTCTGTACCGACTCGATCTGAGCCGCTTCAGCCAGCCGCAGATACAGTCAGGAGCTGCTGCCATCCCCGTGCGCATGCACGATCTGTGGAAGTTGCTGGCACTCCCGCGTTTCTGGGCATTCAGCATCTACCTGACCGGGGTGTGCGGGATCTACATGATTTACGAGCAGCAGTTTCCGGTGTATTTCTCTTCGTTTTTTTCGACCCCGGAGCTGGGCACCCGAGCCTATGGTTACCTGAACTCATCCCAGGTTCTGGTCGAGGCAATTCTGATGCTGTTCGCCCCCTGGGTGGTCAGCCGCACGGGCGCCAAAAACGGGCTGATCCTAGCCGGCAGCATCATGTTCGTGCGGATTCTCGGCTCCGGACTGGCCACTGAAGCCTGGACCATCGCGGCCTGCAAAATGCTGCATGCCCTGGAAGTGCCCATCCTGCTGGTTTCGGTATTCAAATACATTTCGCTCAACTTCGACTCCCGGCTGTCCGCCTCTATTTATCTGGTGGGATTCCAGTTCGCCCAACAATTGACCGCTATGCTGCTCTCGCCGCTGGTGGGCTACGGCTACGACCATTTCGGCTTCTCCAGCGTTTACGTGCTAATGGCTGGCCTGGTGGGTGCCTGCCTGTTGCTGTCATGGACCCTGTTGCGCAAGGACCCTGCGCGCAATCCCTCTAAAAACACGGTTGCCGAAGCGCTGGAGCTGCCTGCCATTGCTCAGTCCGTCACCCGTTACGAACCCTAGAAAGGATCAAGCCATGCATGCTGTACTGCTGGACGAAGCGAATCGTGCCATCGAAAAAACACTCCCCGCACGGGGTAACGACTATCGCCCCGGCTATCATCTGGCGCCGCCTGCAGGATGGATGAACGACCCCAACGGGCTGGTCTTTTTTCGCGGTGAATACCACGTGTTTTACCAGCATCATCCGTATTCGGCGCAATGGGGGCCGATGCACTGGGGGCACGCCAAGAGCAGCGACCTGGTGCATTGGGAACATCTGCCCATCGCACTGGCACCGGGTGACAGCTATGACCGTGATGGCTGTTTTTCAGGCTCGGCGGTGGTCGCCCACGACAGGCTTTATCTGATCTATACCGGGCACACCTGGTTGGGTGCGCCGGGCGATGACAGCAATATTCACCAGGTCCAGTGCCTGGCCAGCAGCACCGATGGCCTGTCGTTCAGCAAGCACGGGCCGGTTATCGAGGCCGCGCCGGACCCGCAGACCATGCATTTTCGCGACCCCAAGGTGTGGATGCGCGAAGGGCAGTGGTGGATGGCGCTGGGGGCTCGTCACGGCGACGACCCGCAGCTGCTGCTCTATCGCTCAGATGACCTGTATCACTGGGACTACCTGGGCTGCGCCTTGCAAGGTCAGCGCGAGGCCGATGGCTACATGTGGGAATGTCCGGATCTGTTCGAGCTCGATGGCTGCGACGTGTTTCTCTATTCGCCCCAGGGGCTCAAACCCAGTGGCTATGACAACTGGAACAAATTCCAGAACAGCTATCGAATGGGCCAGCTGGACGACAGGGGTCGTTTCAGTGAATGCGGGAAGCTCTACGAACTCGATCACGGTCACGATTTCTATGCCGCGCAGACCCTGCTGGCGCCGGACGGGCGCCGCCTGCTGTGGGCGTGGATGGATATGTGGGACAGCCCGATGCCGACTCAGGCGCATCACTGGTGCGGCGCGCTGTCGTTGCCTCGCGAGTTGAGCCGTCATGGCGAACGGTTGCGTATGCGTCCGGCCCGCGAGCTCGAAGCGCTAAGGCGTGAACACTGGGCGCTGCAGGTCGGCGCGGTCGAATCCTGCAGCCACACCCTCCAGCTTCGGGGGGCGTTGCTGGAGATTGAGCTGGAACTGGATCTGGCCGCCAGCAACGCAGAGCGCTTTGGTCTGGCGTTGCGCTGCAGTGAGGACGGGCGGGAGCAGACCTTGCTGTATTTCGACGCCATGGCCCGGCGCCTGGTGCTCGACCGGCAACACTCGGGAGCGGGCGTGAGCGGTGTTCGCAGCATTGCGGTGAGCCTGTCGCAGACGCGGATCGCATTGCGGATTTTTCTCGACCGGTCCTCGATCGAGGTGTTCGTCGATGACGGCGCCTATAGCTTGAGCAGCCGGATTTATCCCGGGCCGCACAGCCTGGCGGTCCGTGCTTTTGCGGTCAACGGGGTAGGGGTACTGGGTAACGTCCAGGCCTGGGAACTGGCCGACCTGCAACTCTGAACAGCCTGACGGGCCGTTCGTGGCGCCTGCTGCCGGCAGCGTGTTGTCATGCTTTTGCCAGACATGACATGATGCCCGGCCTCATAAGCAATGGCACCCGCGAATGGCTTCAGTTAAAGATGTCGCACGGCTGGCGGGGGTTTCCTTCATGACAGTGTCCAGGGCGCTCAATACCCCGGAAAAACTCAATCAGGAAACCCTGACCAAAGTTCGTCAGGCAATCGAGACTCTGGGCTACGTTCCCAGCCTTTCTGCCCGCAAGATCCGTGGCGGTCATTCCAGCGGCAAGACCATCGGCGTCTTCGCACTGGATACCGCGACCACTCCCTTCGCCGTGGAAATGCTCCTGTCCATGGAGCGCACCGCCCGTGAAAACGGCTGGAACGTTTTCATCCTCAACGTGTTTGAAACGCCGCCGAGTCAGCAGGCCATCGACCTGATGCTCGCCCATCAACCCGACGGGATCATCTTCAGCGCCATGCAGTTACGCACCGTCGAGATCCCTGCGGTACTGCGCAGCCTGCCGCTGGTGCTGAGCAATTGCATCAGCTCAGAACCCGGCGTGGCCTGTTACATACCCGATGATGCAGACGGTCAGTATCAAGCCGTGCGCCAGGCGCTGAAACGCGGTTACCGCAAACCGCTGTGCATCAACCTGCCGCACGCCAGCCTGGCCTGGGAGCCGCGCCAGCTGGGATTGCGACGTGCCCTGACAGAGGCTGGCATGTCTGGCGATGACGTTGCCCAATTCAGCTTGTCGACCGATGACGCCTACCAGGAAACGATTGCAGTGCTGGAGCAGCAATTGCAGGGGGTAAACGCCAAACCGCCTTTCGACCTGCTGGTGTGCGGCAACGACCGCATTGCTTTGGTCGCTTATCAGTACTTGCTCAGCCGGGGTTTGCGTATTCCGCAGGATGTGGCGGTGCTGGGTTACGACAACATGATCGGTGTTGCCGAGTTGTTCTATCCGCCGCTGAGTACGGTGCAATTACCCTATTACGAGATGGGGCGCCGGGCCGCCCAGTATGTGATTGAAGGCAGCAACGAGCCGGTGATTCACCGGGTTGAATGCCCTCAGGTTGAGCGTGAGTCCTGTTGATGATCCGTTACCGGACGACCCGGGCGCCAAGCTGAGGTCGTGCGGGAAATATCAGGCTGAATGTAGTGGCGTCTCCAGGCTCGCTTGTCACGGTTGCGCGCCCTTCATGCACGTTCATGATCGAACGGACAATCGCCAGGCCCAATCCTGTTCCGCCCTGTTGTCGCGAGCGGCTGGCATGAACCCTGTAGAAACGGTCGAACAGGCGAGGCAGGTGTTCTGCTTCAATGCCTTCGCCGGCATTACGCACCGCCAGCGATATCGCATCCGGCTGACTGGCAAGGGTTATCGTGACCTCGGAGCCGGGTGTGCCATGGCGTATGGCATTGGAAAGCAGATTGGAGATTGCTCTCTGAATCATCAGTCGGTCGCCCGACACCTGAGCGCTTCCCAGAACGCGCAACGACATCTGTTTTTCTTCTGCCGACAAGGAAAATAGCTCGGTTACCTTTATCGCCTCTTCCTGAAGCTCAATGGTTTCGAAGGACAGTGGCGCCGACGGTTGGCTTGCGCTGGCCAGGAACAGCATCTGCGACACCATGCGCGACAGCCGTTCCAGTTCTTCAGTGCAGGATTCCAGCACCTGCTTGTATTGCGCCGGGGGTCTTTCCTTGGACAAGGTGACCTGGGCTTTGCCCATCAAATTATTCATGGGTGAGCGCAGTTCATGCGCCAGGTCATCGCAGAACCGGGCCAGCTGTTGAATATCACTGTCCAGCCGGTCAAGCATGAAATTAACGGCATGTGCCAGATCACTGAGCTCCTCTGGCAGATCGGCTGCCTGTATTCGATGGGACAAGTCCCGGGCGGTGATTCTTTGCGCAACCCTGCGAAAGGCCTGCAATGGTTGCAACCCACGATGGACCACCCACCACGCGCAACTGCCTACCAGCAGCAAGATAAAAGGCAGGGCGATGATTGTGGATTTCACATACGCGGCAAGTAGCAAGGCGTCGCTCTTTCTGTCCATAGCAAGAATCACCAGCACTGGCCGGTCTTTTTTAAGGTTTACCAGTTTATAGGCCGTCAAGGTTTCATCGCCTTGCGCTGATTTCAAGACCTCAAAACCCTGTAATCCTGTTTCGTTGAGTGGCACTTGCAGTGCTATGTCCTCGTTGTTTCCAATACTGAGCAAGCGCTTTCGGGGGTTGCTTGAGTCCAGGATAGTGAGGGTGAAATTGTCGTGACCAATGATCTGGTCTCGAAGGTTATGGGGTTGAAGAACAATCTCTGCCGCCGACGCAGAACTCTCGGCCAGACTGTGTTCAATTTGCCCCAGTTTTTCACTCAGTCCTTCTCTGGCCCGCAGATCAAGCTGATGAGAAATGGAGGCGTAGGCGAATGCGGCCATTACCAGTACGAGGATGGCGCTCATTGCCGTGACGGCGAGCCCTAGCCGCATGGAGAGCCGTGCCGGTTTCAATTGCGCACTTCCAGCACGTACCCGACACCGCGCAGGGTATGGATCAGCTTCTGCTCGAAGGGGTCGTCCAGTTTGGCTCGCAAACGCCGTATCGATACTTCCACGACATTGCTGTCACAGTCGAAATTCATGTCCCATACCAGTGAGATGATCTGGGTTCTCGACATCACCTCACCGCTGTGCAGCATCAGCAGATGCAAGAGCGCGAACTCTTTGGTGGTCAGGTCGATACGCCGGGTGCCTCGAAAAGCTCGGTGCCGGCCCTGATCCAGTTCCAGGTCGCCCACCCGCAATACCCCGGGCAGGCTGGCCTGTTCGCTGCGGCGCAAAAGGGTACGCACCCGTGCCAGCAGCTCCGCAAACGCGAACGGCTTGACCAGATAATCATCGGCTCCCAGTTCCAGGCCCCTGACTTTCTCCTCAAGACGTCCCCGGGCGGTGACCATCATGACTCGCGTATTGGAAGTTGCCCTTAACCGGGTCAGGACTTCCCACCCCTCCATTTCCGGCAAGTTGATGTCAAGTATGACCAGACCGTAAGGCTGATGTTGTGCCAGGAAAAGTCCGTCAAGTCCGGTAGTGGCAATATCAACAATATAGCCACTTTCGGTTAATCCCTGATGCATATACTCGGCAGTTTTTGGCTCGTCCTCTACCACAAGGATTCGCATGGCGTAATTCCCTAACATTAATTAGTTATGTATGGCGTGCTGGATTTATTAGTGTGCGGATGAGCACTGCGTTATTTCCAGGCGGTGTTTTCGATCCCATGGATTGACCGGTATTTTCAAGCCTGAAGCCGCTATAAGGTCAAGCCCTGATCCAGGCAATATAAGGGGTTACAGCTGTGGCGTTATGCCGCAGTGCCCCGGATGAGATTCCGATGATTGAGTCTGTGCCTGGAGTTATTGCATTTCGTTTCTGCAAAAGTATCTTTAAGGTCTGCAGTGTAAGGCAAAAAAATTGAATTTCTGCAGATAACGGAATTGTAATTTTTCAGCAATCCTGTCGATAACTTCTATTGCATAAAGTCCCTTCAGATAAGGCCGGCTATATAAAGCCGGTTGTGCCTTTTCATACTTTATGTGGTGATTTATGCGACTGGAGAAACGCCAGGGTGCACGGTACAGATTGTTCAGCCTGAGCCCCTCAATGACACGAGTGGTCTTGTGCCTCTTGTTAGTGTCTGGCATGACACCCGGCCTTGCGCTGGCGAGCGGTTTGAGTCTGTCGCAGGCAATCGAGGCTGCTTTTAGCGCCAACCCCGACCTTGCCGCTGCCCGACAGGAAACAGCCATCGCTGAGGGCGACAGACAACAGGCCGGTCTCATACCCAACCCGGTGGTGTCATGGGAGGTGGAAGACACCCGGCGCAATACCGGCACCACAACCGTCATGCTTAGCCAGGAGCTTGAGCTGGGGGGAAAGCGCGGTGCGCGTATTGAGGTTGCCCGTCGTGGACAAGATGTCGCCCGGCTGGAACTTGAGCGCCGGGGCAACGAGTTACGTGCCCAGGTCATCCAGGCCTTCTATGGCGCTGCGCGTTCCGACGCGGGACTGGATCTGGCGCAGCAATCGCGGGCACTTGCCGAGCGTGGCCTGGTGGTCGCAGAAGGTCGTGTCCGCGCAGGCAAGTCATCTCCGGTAGAGGCGACCCGGGCCCAGGTGCAACTGGCCGAAACTGACCTGCTGGTCCGAAGGGCGCAAACCTTGAAGGCCAATAACTACCGTGAACTTGCACGGGTTACCGGGGCTGTGACGCAGTCGTTTGATCGGCTGCAATACGCTGACCTTTCTGCAGGCACATTACCCTCGGCGACCAGGCTACTGAGCGCTATCAATCAAACCGCAGACTTGCGTCTGGCCAAGGCCCTGATTGAACAGCGTGAGGCTGCTTCAGGCTCCGAGCGGGCCCAGCGCATTCCTAATCTGACCGTCAGCGTTGGCAGCCAGTACAGTCGCGAAGAGCGCGACCGCGTCAACGTGGTCGGCTTGTCGATGCCCATTCCTCTATTCAACAGAAATCAGGGCAACGTGCTGGCTGCCTCACGCCGAGCAGATCAGGCCCGTGATCTTCGTAATGCGCTGGAGCTCCGCCTGCGCACCCAGACCCGATCTGCTCTTGATCAGTGGGCCAGCGCCGCACGAGACGTGGCCTCTTTTCATGAACTCATCCTGCCGACTGCCCAGCGCGCTGTTGATGCCGCCACCCGTGGTTTCGAGATGGGCAAGTTCGGATTTCTTGAAGTCCTCGATGCCCAGCGGACCCTGATTGCCGCCCGCAGCCAGTATCTGGAATCCCTGGCGACAGCCACCGAGGCCCGAGTGACGGTCGAGGGTATCTACGGCGACCTCGACCGGTTCACGGCCCAACCTTAGGCCATTGCCTTTTCATCCTTATCAAGGGCGGCACCGTGTGCCTGAGCACGTGCTCGCCGGGAGCATCCATGAACAACAAACGAAGTATTGCTACGGCCCTTGCGGTAGTCGCCATCATCGCACTGGCAAGTGTGTCGCTGGGTAAGCAGGGGCTGGCGACGGTGGTCGAACCACAACCTGACAGTCACGGGCAGGAGAGCGGAGCAGAGGAGGCCCACGGCGACGAAGACCACGCCAAGCCAGGCGCAACCGAGGGTCATGCTGATGAGGCAGGACAGCTGCAACTCAGTGCGCAACAGATCAGTGCCGCAGGCATTGAGCTGGCATTGGCAGCCCCCAGGTTGATGAGTACGTCGGTTACTTTTCCCGGAGAGATCAGGTTCGACGAAGACCGGACGACCCATGTCGTGCCTCGGGTAGGCGGGGTCGTTGAAGCGGTCAAAGTTGACCTGGGGCAGCCGGTGAAAAAGGGTCAGGTACTGGCGGTGATTGCCAGTCAGCAAATCTCGGATCAACGAGCCGAATTAAACGCTGCACACAGACGCCTGGGGCTCGCACGACTGACCCTGCAGCGCGAGCAAAAACTGTGGGAAGACAAGATTTCTGCAGAGCAGGATTACCTGGCGGCCCGTCAGGCCTTTCAGGAAGCCGACATCAGTTGGACCAACGCGCGCCAGAAGCTGAGCGCTATCGGCGCGAACCCGGACTCATCCGCGGGCAACCGCTATGAACTCATCGCCCCGTTCGACGCGGTGGTGGTCGAAAAACACCTCGCCATCGGAGAAGTCGTGAGCGAAGCCAGCGCTGCGTTCACGCTGTCGGACCTGTCTCGGGTCTGGGCCACGTTTGGTGTGACGCCAAAAGACTTGAACAAGGTTGTCGTGGGGCGGGTGGTGACGGTCAACGCGCCTGATCTGGATGCCCGCGTCGAGGGGCGGATCGGGTATGTCGGCAGCCTGCTCGGCGAGCAGACAAGGGCTGCCCTGGTTCGAGTCATGCTTGAAAACCCTGAAGGAGCCTGGCGTCCCGGTCTTTTCGTGTCTATCGATGTGGTCGCTGACAAAGCCAATGCCGCTGTCAGCCTCCCTGAATCTTCGCTGCAGACCGTGAACGACAAACCCTCGGTTTTTGTTCGAAACGATGAAGGCTTCAAGTTGCAGCCGGTAAAGGTCGGCCGGCGCGATGGAGACCATGTGGAAATCGTCCAGGGCCTGGCTGCCGGCACCCGGGTCGCGGCTGCCGGCAGTTTCATTCTCAAGTCGGAGCTGGGCAAAGGCTCTGCCGAGCATGCCCATTGACCTGTGTACCACGAGTAAAACGCCATGTTTGAACGGTTGATCCAATTTGCGATTGAACAGCGCATCGTCGTAATGCTTGCGGTGTTGCTCATGGCTGGGCTCGGTATTGCCAGCTACCAGAAACTGCCTATCGATGCAGTCCCTGATATCACCAACATTCAGGTGCAAATCAACACATCTGCCCCCGGCTTTTCTCCCCTGGAGACGGAACAGCGTATTACTTACGCGATTGAAACCAGCATGGCGGGTCTTCCCGGCTTGCAGCAAACCCGTTCGTTGTCGCGCTCGGGGTTGTCTCAGGTTACGGCCATTTTTGCAGACGGGACCGATCTGTTCTTCGCGCGCCAGTTGGTCGGTGAACGCCTGCAAACTGCCAGGGAGCAGTTGCCAGAAGGGGTTGATGCGGTCATGGGGCCCATTTCCACCGGCCTCGGCGAGATCTTCCTGTGGACAGTTGAAGCCGTGGACGGGGCACTGAAAGAGGACGGGACACCTTATACGCCAACAGATCTTCGGGTTATCCAGGACTGGATCATCAAGCCTCAGTTGCGCAACGTGCCCGGGGTCGCCGAAATCAACACCATCGGTGGTTACGCCAGGCAGTACCAGATTGCTCCCGACCCAAAAAAAATGGCCGCCTACAAGCTGACACTGAACGATTTGGTGACGGCTCTTGAGCGCAACAATGCGAACGTCGGCGCCGGCTATATCGAGCGCGCAGGCGAGCAGTTGTTGATCCGTGCGCCAGGTCAGCTCGGCGGGGTTGAAGATATTGCCAATATCGTCATCAGCAACATACAGGGCACTGCGATCCGCATCAGCAGTGTTGCCGATGTCGTTATCGGTCAGGAGTTACGTTCCG
>Ga0302347_1003863_pt1 | contig 12656 bp, 10 predicted proteins | sample PhyWR1_FD_202178 | JGI IMG/M metagenome (GOLD analysis project Ga0302347, IMG submission 202178) | Leaf surface microbial communities from wheat plants in UC Gill Tract Community Farm, Albany, California, United States - DLSL W.R1 (v2)... | ecosystem: Host-associated > Plants > Phyllosphere >...
GAAGTTGCAGGAACGGAAATTAATTTTACATCTAACTCACCCTTATCCTTTTGTAAATCTCCGTGAAGATCCCCAACATATCTCAAAACATGATCGGGTTCCTGATTTTCCTTGATTTTCTGATACTCTTCATCCAGCTCCTCTAGTCTGGTTAAGAATTCCGGTTTTGAAATCTTCAGCAAATTTTCGGGAACAAGATTTTGGATATTGATATCGCTGAATTCATTGATTAAATCTAATTCTCTCGCCAAAATCAATAATTTTCTCGCCACATCATTTCCTGATAAATCTTCCCGCGGATCGGGTTCTGTAAAACCTTTTTCCAACGCCTCATTGATGATGGTTGAAAACTTATCTTTTCTCAAAGAAAAATTATTGAAAACATAGCTCAGCGTTCCTGAGAAAACACCTTTGATTCTTGTGATATTCTCTCCTGAAAGATGTAAAAGTTTTATCGTGTCAATTAAAGGCAGTCCTGCACCAACATTGGTTTCATACAAATAACGCCTGTTATTTTTGTTCAACGTATATCTTAGTTTACGGTATTCTTCAATCGGAAGTGTATTGAAAATTTTATTGGAAGAAACCAGATCGAACCCGTTTTCTGCCAGTGTATGATAATGATGAACAAAATCTTTGCTCGCGGTATTGTCAACAACAATAAGATTTTCCAATTGATTTTCTTTTGAAAACTTAATTAGTTCCCTAACATCGGAAGGGCTTTCTGCCACTAAGACCTCATCTTTCCACTGGCTGTCAAATCCTTTTTTGTCGAATGCTATTTTTCGTGAATTAGCAATCGCCACCACTTTCAGATGAATATTTTTTCTTCTTTTGATCTCTTCAGAAGACTGTAAAACCTGTTCTATGAGGGTCTTTCCTACATTTCCGTGACCTATAATTGCTAAATGGACTGTTTTTGGTTTCTTAAAAATTTCGGACTCAATAATATTTTTGGTTTTCTCATCCTGAGAAGAAGTAACGATAATATTGATGCGTTTTTCGCTGGAATTTTGATTCAAAAGCAACGGAAAAACGTTGTTTCTTGCCAGCTCAGACAAGATTTTATTTAAATCTTCTGCTACAAATCCAATTACAGAAACATTATTGATACTGTATATCTGGGAAACCTTTCCAGATTTTCTTTCTTCAGAAAACTCTTCTATCAGACAATTTACTGCTTTTTCGGAATCGGCTTCATGGACCAAAATCGATAATCCGTTTTCAACTGCCTGCTGAGAAATGACTCCAACACTGATTCGCGCCAGAGTAAGCGCTTTAAAAATCCGTCCGTCGATCCCGATTTCTCCTAAGAAATCTTCTCCTTCAAATTTGATGATGGATCTGTTTTTCAAAAATTTTATTTCGTTAGCATTTATCTTATTCATCTTTGTAAAATATTTTTAATGATGTTATTTAATTGGTCGTATTCCATTAAGAAGGCATCGTGCCCATGAATTGATTTGATCTCGTGGTAGAAAACCTGTTTCTTTTTGTCTGTAAGCTTTTCAAAACACCTTCTGATTTCAGAAGCCGGGAAAAACAGATCCGTATCCACAGAGATCATGTGCATTCGTGCCTGAATCTTTTCTAAAGCATTTTCATCAACATTGATATTCATCAGCAAATGACTCATCAGCTTGTAAGCTTTTAAACTAAACCTTTCGGCTAAAGCATTTCCGTGGTAAACCAGCCAGTCTTCCGATTCTAACTTCTGCTTTTCCTGATTGTATTTATTTTGAAACCTATCGTTTAAAGATTGTGGCGTTCTGTAACACAACATCGCATGAATTCTTGCTTTTTGTAATGGCTCATCATTTCCGTTTAATAAAAATTTCTGAACAAGACATTGCGCATAAAGCCAATCATGCGTTTTAAAATCACAGGCAACAGGAATAAAAATTTCCGAAAGCGCGGAATGTTTTGCCAACATCTCCCATGCGATTGCTCCGCCCAGAGAACCTCCAATAATGGCGTATAAACTTTTAATTTTTAAAATTTCCAGACCTTTTAAAAAGATATTGGCAATATCTGAGACTTTGAAATCTTCATAATCATCAATTAAAAAATCATCATACCCGTTTCCGGGAATATTAAAGCACAGAACAGTATATTTATTGGTATCTATTACCTGATTTTCTCCTATCAATTGTTTCCACCAGCCTTTTTCCCCCGAAACATTAGAATTTCCGGTTAAAGCATGATTTACTAAAATGATCGGAGCCGAAAACAGCTCTTTCCCGAAAAGCTGGTAGCTTAACGGGATATGGTATTCCTTACCGGAATGGGTTTGATACGGAAAATTAATAATGTTTAGTTCTGTTTTCAATTCTATTATACTTTTGATAATACAATTTGAAAATGCCATAAGAAATGGCTGAAAAGAACTTCAGTAAGTTATCTGTCCAAATAAATTGGTAGAACGTAGCACCTTCATTGCTTGCGCAAAGGGTTGCTAAGGTTTCACAGGGTCTAATCCCTCAACCTTTCTTGATAACATTTTCAATATGTGAATGATCGAATGGTGCAAAGATAATACATTTTAGTTTAAAAATTTAAAAAATTTAATTTATCCCAAAAAATCCTTTATTAAAAGTATTTGAGAAGAATATTAATAATTCTTCAAACGAAAAAAATTGCTTTTTTTTATCAAAAAATCTACCTTAGCATAGAAAACGATGTATTATGAGTGTTGAAAAACAGAGACTAAAAGATAAAAGCTGGCTAAACTGGGGACCCTACGTAAGTAACAGACAGTGGGGAAATGTACGTGAAGACTATAGCCCAAATGGAAATGCATGGCATTTTGCAAACCATAACAATGCAGAAAGCTACGCCTACAGATGGGGAGAAGAAGGTATAGCAGGAATCTCTGATACAAAACAGCTTCTGTGTTTTGCGCTTTCATTCTGGAATAAAAATGACGAAAGAATAAAAGAACGGTTTTTCGGACTGAGCAACCCTCAGGGAAATCACGGAGAAGATATTAAAGAAATTTTTTATTATCTGGATAATACGCCCACTCACAGTTATATGAAGATGGTGTACAAATATCCCATCAACAAATTTCCTTACGGAGATCTTCTCGCAGAAAACGGAAGACGCAGCAAAAAAGAACCTGAATACGAAATTATAGATACCGGAATCTTTGATAAAGATGAATATTTTGACATTTTTATTGAATACTGTAAAGGTGATATTCATGATATACTGGTAAAAGTTACTGTCTGTAACCGAAGCAAAAAAGATGCACCCATTGTGGTGATGCCTACATCTTGGTACAGAAACAACTGGAAATGGGGCTATAATGAGTATAAAGGCCAACTGGAAGACTCCCATGAAGGATGCATCAACATTAATCACGACAGCGTAGCGCTCAAAAAGTTCTATTCTAAAAATAAAAAAGCAGAGCGTGCATTTTGTGATAATGAAACGAATAACCCAAAACTATACGGGAGTCCGGAAGCAGAAAACGCCTACTATAAAGATGGAATAAACGATTACGTAGTTCATCAGAAAAACACCATTAATCCTGAAAGAAAAGGCTCAAAAGCTTCTTTTATTATTGAGGCAGAAGTAAAAGCAGGACAGTCTGAAGTTTTCGAATTCAGACTGACTCAAGATGAACTGGATGACCCGTTTTACGATTTTGAATCGATCTTCAATGCCAGAATTGCTGAAGCCAACGAATTTTATGCAGACATCCAGCAGGATGTTCCCAATGAAGATGAAAGAAATGTTCAGAGACAGGCTTTTGCAGGACTTCTCTGGAATAAACAATTCTATCATTATAATGTCGGGAAATGGCTGAAAGGCGATCCTAACCACGAAGCACCAAGAGATTTTGACAATTTTGTAAGGAATACAGAATGGGAACATCTTCACAATAAAGATATTATCTCTATGCCCGATAAATGGGAATATCCGTGGTATGCAACGTGGGATCTGGCTTTCCATTGCGTTCCTTATGCGATCATTGACGGAGATTTTGCTAAAAATCAATTACTACTTCTTACAAAAGAATGGTATATGCATCCGAACGGACAAATGCCTGCGTATGAATGGAATTTGAGTGACGTCAATCCTCCGGTTCACGCATGGTCTTGTTTCAGAGTTTTTAAAATAGATGAGAAAACCAATGGCAAACCTGACCTTTTATTTCTTGAAAAAGTCTTCCAGAAACTCCTTCTGAATTTCACATGGTGGGTCAACCGAAAGGATAAAAATGGTAAGAATATTTTTGGAGGAGGATTTTTAGGGCTCGATAATATTGGTGCTTTCGACAGGAATATGACACTGAAAGACGGTGAACATCTGGAACAGGCAGACGGAACAAGCTGGATGGCGATGTATGCTCTGAATATGATGCGTATCGCAATGGAAAATATGGGAGAAGACAAGGAAGGTCTCTGGAACGAAGAAGACGGTTTCTTTTATGATGTTCTCCAGCTTGGCAATGGTGAAAGTGTAACGCTGCGTCTGAGAAGTATTGTCGGTTTGATCCCCTTATTTGCAGTTGAGATTATCGATCATCATCTTTTGGAGAAAATGCCGAATTTCCGTAAAAGGATGGATTGGGTTCTCAAAAACAAACCGGAACTTGCCAATCTTGTTTCCCATTGGGATGAGGAAGGAAGCGGAAGAAAGCACCTGATGAGTATTCTCCGACGCACAAGACTGAAAAAAGTTCTGACGAGAATGCTTGACGAAAAGGAATTTCTGAGTTCTTACGGGATCCGTGCTATGTCTAAGGTATATGAAGAAAATCCGTTTGTATTTACGGTTCACGGAAACAAAAATGTCGTTTACTATACTCCAGCCGAAAGCGACAGCCGAATGTTTGGCGGAAACAGCAACTGGAGAGGACCTATCTGGTTTCCGATCAACTTTCTGATTGTAGAAAGTCTTCAGCGTTTTCATTTTTATTATGGAAACAGCCTGAAAGTGGAATTCCCGACAGGAAGTGGCGAACAGAAAAATCTGGATGAAGTTGCACAAAATATCAGCAACAGACTCTGTTCTATTTTCCTGAAGGATGAAAGCGGACAGAGAGCTTTCAACGGAGGAAATTATAAATTTAATTATGATCCCAACTTCAAAGATTATATCACCTTTTTTGAATATTTCCACGGTGATAATGGCCGCGGTGTAGGAGCTTCTCATCAAACAGGATGGACGGCAACCGTAGCCAAACTAATGAAACCGAGGCTTGGGTAATTGGGTTGAAGAGTTTGAGTGTGGGAACGTTTGAGAATTGTTGAAAATCACTCAAACTCTCCCACTCTATTGCTCTATTGTTCAACTTTTTCTCCGTTGACATAAACCTCATAATGAATGTCTACATTCGGTTCTAAAGTTTTTGATACGGAACAATATTTTTCGAAAGATAATTCCGATGCTTTTAAAGCTTTTTTAGGATCAATTTTACCTTCCAACAAGAATTTAACGGTAATTGATTTAAAAGGTTTGGCGTCGTCCACAGGAATTCTTTCACCTTCTACTTCCGCTTTAAAATCTGTAATTTCCTGTCTTTGTTTTTTAAGAATAGAAACCACATCAATTCCGCTGCATCCTGCAACTGCCATCAAAACACTTTCCATTGGCGAAACGCCTTTTGCTCCCGGCTGAGAAGTATTATCCAGAAGAATTGAATTTCCCTGTGCGTTGGTACATTCAAATAAAAAATCGTCATTGAGTCGGTTGAGTGTTATTTTCATTTAATTATATTTAAATTTATTCATAAATAAGACCTTCAGAATCCATTTGTTTCTTTTCTTCATCGGTCATATTTTTTCTCAGAACTTTTACAGTGAACGCTCCTTTGACAATATTTTTATCATAGTACATCCAATCGGAAAGATTATCAATATTTACAACAACTTTATCACCCAGTTTAACATTGATTGGTTCCATTGGATTATTCTGTATGATACCATGATATTCTCCATTGTCGAAAACAATATCGCCAATCCAAATATGTTCACCTCCACCATTAGCAACATCAAATCTCTGTTTAATCACAAAATTTGAATAATCAGGATTTTTACTTAAAAGCGCTGTATGAAAATCAGTTTTAAAAGTTTTCTTTGCACTTTCGATGGCTAGATTCATTTCATCATCTTCAGTTTTAACGAGAACAACATCAGGCTCACCATCTCTCTGCACTCTTTCTCTTTTATCTTCACAACTTAAAATTGTGAATGATACCACTGCAATGATAAATAATTTTTTCATTTCTTTATAATATTCCTCTGGCTTTTATTTCCAGATATTTATTAATGACTTCAACGTTCAGGTTTTCCGGAAGTGTATACACACAATAAATCCCATATTTTCTTAATTCCTGAATAATCAGTTTTTTTTCAAATTCAAATTTTTCGGCAATTACTTCATCATAAATTTCCTGTATACTTTCAGGATTTTTGTGAAGTACAGTCTGTAGCTCAGAATTTTTGAAAAAAACAACTACCAGCAAATGGTTTTTGGCAATTCCGCGAAGGTATTTCATCTGCCGGTTAAGCGCGTCTAAAGTTTCAAAATTAGTAAAAAGCAACAAGAGACTTCTCTGGTTTACAGAATATTTCACATCCTGATACAATCTGTTGAAATCACTTTCAAAAAAATCTGTTTTAATATTGTATAATGATTCTGAAATTTTTCTCAGCTGACCCGATTTATTGTCTGCGGCAACTTTATTTTCAGTTCTTTTTGAGAAGGTCATCATTCCGGCGCGGTCGCCTTTTTTGAGAATGATATGCGATAATGCCATACTTGCATTAATTGAATAATCCAAAAGACTTAATCCCTTGAAAGGCATTTTCATCGTTCTTCCTTTGTCAATCAGCATAAAGATACGTTGGGATTTCTCATCCTGAAACTGATTTACCATCAATCGGTTCGTCTTTGAGGTCGCTTTCCAATTGATCGTCCGTATATCATCACCGGGAACGTATTCTTTAATCTGTTCAAATTCCATGGTGTGCCCAAGCTTTCGGATTCTTTTGATGCCGCCCAACAAAAACTCATTTTGTAAAGCCATCAATTCATATTTCCGTAAATGGATGAATGAAGGATAGGCAGGAAGCATTGCATCTTTCTGAAAGGTAAACCTTCTTGAAACAAAACCTAAAGGTGACGACGCAAAAACATTTAATGCACCAAAGCTATACTCTCCTCTTTCTTTTGGCTCAAGAATGTATTGAAACAGCGTATTTTTACCTGCCTCTATTTCTTTTTCTATTAAAAAATCTCTTTTTTGAAACTGAAACGGGATTTCATCAATAACTTTAGTATAAATTTTAAAACTATATTTATTTTTAATATCCACTTTTACAGGATTTTCATCACCATTTGACAGTTTTTCAGGCAAAATTCTCTGAGCTAAAATCCCATCTTTTTCTCTGAATAAAAGAAGATAATCAACCATTGCTGCCAAAAACACCAACAATAGAACTATGTGACCAATGATCATTAAAAAGGAAAAGAAAAATGCAAAAACATAGAGAATTCCCACTCCAATGAGTGTGAAAAAAAATCGGTTATTGATGTATAAGTTTTTCATTGAAGGCACTAGGTTTTAGATTTTAGGAGGCAGATTTGTCGATTGCTTTAAGGAATTAATAAGACCGTTTACCATTTTTGAAATTTCAGTTATATCTTGATTTAATTTTAAAGATTTCTCTTCATTTAAAAACCAAGATTTTTTGAAATAATTAATTGTGTTTCAACTTCTGCGCAACTTCCTCTTGAAATTCTTAGAAATTGCACATAATCAGGCACGCTTCTTCTAGAATTTCCTTCAGCAATATTGGAAGCAATTGAAACTGTAGCTCTTCTACTTTGAGATACTAAACCATACATTTCAGATTTAGGGAAAAATTCAGTTTCTTTATAAATTTCTGTCACAAAATGTATAGATTTTTGCCAAACTAAAAGCTCTTTAAAATGTGCCATATTGAAAAAACTTAAAACTATAATCTGCTACCTAAACACTATAACCTATCTCGGAATTTCTATTCCCTCCAAAATTTGTCTGATGATTTCGTCTGCAGTAAGTCCTTCCATTTCCCTTTCCGGCGATACGATGACCCTGTGACGCAAGACAGCATAGCTTGCTTCTTTTATATCTTCCGGGGTTACAAAATCTCTTCCTCGCAGTGCTGCAAAAGCTTTTGATGCCGTCAATAAAGCCAAGCTCGCTCTGGGTGAAGCTCCCAAATACAAAAACTGATTTTCTCTTGTATTGATGATGATTTTCGCAATATATTCCATCAGTTGAGATTCTACAATAATCTCTTTAACCAAGTTCTGGTAATGACTAAGCTGCTGAGCGCTTATCACGGGTTTTACCACATCCGTTTTGTCTTCCTGTCTGTTTTCATGCTGATTTTTGATGATGGCAATTTCCTGTTCAAGGTTGGGATATCCGACATTTATTTTGAATAAAAAACGGTCGAGCTGCGCTTCCGGAAGTCTGTAAGTTCCTTCATGCTCAATAGGGTTTTGGGTTGCCACCACTAAAAAAGGGGCTTCCATCTCGTATTGCGTTCCGTCCATCGTGATCTGCCTTTCTTCCATCACTTCAAATAGTGCAGACTGCGTTTTGGCAGGAGAACGGTTGATCTCATCAATCAGAATAAAATTGGAAAATATAGGACCTTTTTTAAATTCAAATTCAGCATTTTTCATGCTGAAAATTGAGGTTCCCAAAATATCCGAAGGCATCAAATCTGGGGTAAACTGAATTCTGCTGAAATCTACAGCTATCGTTTTTGCTAAAAGTTTTGCGGTAATGGTCTTGGCAACTCCCGGAACACCTTCTATCAAAACATGACCGTTTGATAATAACGCCGCCAAAAGATGATCGATCATATCGTGCTGACCGACAATCACTTTTGCGATTTCAGATTTTACTTTTTCTAAACTGTCACGAAGTTCAATCATATCAATTCGTGACTCAAAACTATTTTCGTTTTTATTAAGATTGATTGACATCTGAGGTTCTGTATTTTGGTTTTCGAAGTTTTCCATAATTTTTAAATTTTAAGCTCCGTAGGAGCGAATTTAACTAAGCTCTATTTTAAAATATCATCCAAAAGTTTATTCATTCTAACAAGATCTTCCTTCATTACACTTGCATAAGGATCCTGAGCTTTTTTAATTAAACTTACAGATTCGTTAATTATTTCTATGTTTTTTCCGGTTTTCAGTTGAAGCTTTTTTGCAAATTCTTCATCTAAATTTTGGGTATCAATTAAAAGATCCAGCCTTACTTTATTCAGAAAATACTGAGCTTTTTTTGCCATCATATCATGAAAATCGCCTTCCTGCAAATACAGGTTCCCTATACTTTTAACAAAATCCAGAGAAGTATTTTTCAAAGGTTCTATGATCGGAACGATGCGCTGCTTTCTTTTTGCATTAAAAAAGATAAACAGAACCAAACCGCCCAGCAGAAGCCACCATGCGTATTTCAGCGCCGGATTTCCAAGAATAAAACGCATAAAAAACTGAGATTCTTTTGTATTGGCTTCTACAAACCAAAGCGTTTCCCTGTCTTTTAAATATGAAAAAACGCCTTGTGTATATTTGGTATTTCCGGATTTAAGAAGATAATAATTTGTTAAAAAAAGCGGTTCACAGTGTACGTAAATATTTCCTTTTCCCAACTTTGCTTTGATGAAATTTGCCTGATCAGCGTTATCTTCTTCCACGGTTTTGCCTAAAACCTCAACGCCGGGTTTTATATAAGAAAAACCACGCCCGGAAGGAAATTTGTCTAATCTTATAAAATCGTTTTTATACTTCTTGTCGGTCAGCTTCAACACATTTTTATCCTCAAATGAGATTTCAGAATCATAAAAACCTATGCTGTCTGAAATTTCTTTTGGCATTTTTGCGATAATCAGCATGGCATCAGAACCTTTTGATACTTCATTCAGGATTTTATTCCAGGATTCTGTATCGATTTCGCTTTCTACGACGAGAATATTGTGAGGCTTCTTCTGATTTTCATTGTAATAATCGTATGCAGTAACATCTATTTTCTTCAGATTATTTTTAAACAAATGTTTTGCTTCCTGATTAAAAACAAACAATCCGAAAGGAGATTTTTCGTTGACATCAAAATTCTTCCGCCAGTCTGTAACCTCTTTTTTATTAACTTCAAGCAATGCCAGAATCACCATGATAATGATGAAAATAAAAGCATATATTTTGAAAGTTTTATTCATTTTAAAAATTTAATTAAGGTTTGAAAGATTGGTATTGCTCTTTAAATTTAGTATAGCTATGCTCATCGATACTGAATTCACCATACCATACATAATCAAAAATATAAGAAAGATCTGAAAACTCCTTTTTGAACAGATCAGAAGATTTCAGTTCCGCTATATAATCTTTGTTTGTTTTTTCAGGATTCCAGAGAATAAGCTTTTTGTCACTGAGTTTTTTGAGAACAAACAGGAAATGGTAACGCACTGCAGAACGGTAATCTTTAGCTTGCTCGTAAGCAGCAATACTTTCCGGAAAATTAATTTCATGAATGTTCTCGTGAAGTTCCTCATCATTGATGATGACTTTTTTATTTCTTTTACCGAAAATGAAATTTCCATTTTTGCCAATGATAAATTTAATAATAAAATACAGAAGAAAACCCACCAGAATAACCGCAAAGAGCCTAATAATAAGCGTTGTAATCTGGGCAGAACTTTCCAAACTTGTTTCACCAAAGATACTCTGTATGATTTTCAAAACTTTTCTCATCAGTTTATCCCAGAAAGATTCTCTCGGTTTTGAGGTAGAATAATTAAATTCTTCCCCTTTGTATCTTGATTTTATATTTTCTTTGAAACTTTTCGGATACACAGAATTCTCAGAAACCGGATTTTTCAGCAATACAGAATCTGCACGGTACATATTTTTGTAATGACCTGTAATGAGAGAATCTTCATAGCTGTCTTCATCCTGAGCTTTGCAAAACCCAAATGAGAATAGAAAAAATATAAAGAGAAAATACTTATTCATTAATACCAATCGTATCTATTTCTGCCAATTCTACCTTCTGATGAAGATCTTCTCTGCTATCGTAATACATGAAACCCGCATTTACATACATTAAATTTGAAAGGAAAAACGAAACCAACAATGAAAATCCGTAGGTCACAAAAAATAGGATTCCAAAGGCGCCTGAAAATGGGTCTTGTTCAAAATTACCATCCGGCTCGTTTGTCATCATCGTTGCGAAAAATATAATCATAGGAATCATCGTGAAAATAGTGGTAATGACGTACATGATAATAAATAAGATCAGACTCGTTCCCCAATATTTCCAGTAAGGTGATTTTTCTCTCCCGTTTGCGTAAGAAAACTGAGAACGTATAGAGTAGCTTAAACTTTCAAAGAATCCTCTTTTGCTGTTAAAAAGATCGTACATCAGAAAATTAATCATATTCATCAGCGTCGGAAAAACGAACAGAAGAATAGGCAATCCGATGATGATAAAAACCAGCGCGTAAGAAAATCCTATCAAAATCAATGACAGCGGAGAAACAATAAAAACCATCCCCAGACAAAGAGTTCCTATTCTACCGAGATTGCTTTTAAAATCTTTTAAGATATCATCTGCTTTTATTTTCTGCTGACCTTCAGAAAGTCGCTTCAGATAAAATACGGGAAAGAGGTAATTGACGATCATCAAAATGATGAAGAGCAAAAAGGTGAGAATGCCCACCGCCACAAAAAGTCCGATATTATTCTGGAAATAATCTTCCATGTAAGAACTTTTCCCGCTGAGATTAGAACCAAATATTTGTGAAAAAACTTCGCGGTATCCAAATACCACCACTACTACCATCAGAATAAGCAAGAGCCCATTCAGAAGGACATAATTTTTAAAATAATTTTTACCGTAAGTTCTGAAAAAACCAAAGCTGTCGCTGATAAAGGTTCCAAAGTCTCTTTTTTTATAAAACTGCATCTTTTCCGTTTGTAAGGTTATTATTTAGTTTTTTATTGACCATAAAAGGGTATACAAAATAGTAAAATCCTATGATGGCTAAGCATCCGAAGATAATGATTAAATTTAAAAACTCCGGCATTTTCAATGCGTGTCTCGTAATGTAACCTTCAATAATACCGGCACAGATTGTAAAGGGAATGGTGCTTAAAAATATTTTAAATGAATCTTTCAATCCTATTTTTAAAGATTCAAATCTGGAAAATGTTTTTGGAAAAAGTATAGAGGTTCCCAGAATCAAGCCACACATCGCTTCTACCACCATTGCAAAGATCTCGAAAACCCCGTGCAGCCAGATTCCTCTAGCACTGTCTTTCAAGGCTCCGTAATCATAGAAAAAATACTGAAATGAGCCCAACATCACAGAATTGGAAAGCAGAACGTATAAAGAACCAATCCCTCCAAAAATTCCGTAAATATATAATTTTGCTCCTACGCCAATGTTATTTAAAGTAATTCCGATGGTACTTCCCCATGTGGAACCACTTTGATAAATACCGACTGCATTTCCGGCTTTGATGTTTTCTATAGTCGTATTTACGTAGCTTTCGCCCAAAATAATATTGGCAAAATCTTTATCATACGCCGCAGAAAGAACACCCATTAAAGTAAAAAGAATAAAAAACACAAAAGCATACAG
>Ga0302347_1003864_pt1 | contig 12655 bp, 12 predicted proteins | sample PhyWR1_FD_202178 | JGI IMG/M metagenome (GOLD analysis project Ga0302347, IMG submission 202178) | Leaf surface microbial communities from wheat plants in UC Gill Tract Community Farm, Albany, California, United States - DLSL W.R1 (v2)... | ecosystem: Host-associated > Plants > Phyllosphere >...
CATTAACGTACCCGGATTAATCACAAACAGCGCGGTTCCACCACGGCAAGTTAACATAACCTCTTCGCGATTAAAGGCCCATTTATCTTTGCCTATCTCGAATCGGCTCACGGTGGCGACATTCGGTGCCGCCAGTGCCGCACTAGTGCTGGCAAGCAGGGCTAAAGTCAAAATAATCTTTTTCATCAGTCTCTCGTATACCCTAAGTTACTATCAAAATGGTTCTTGGGTCGCAAACAGGCTAACAAGCAGCAATACCGCTGCTGATAATATCATCTCCAGCCAGGTTAGCTGGATAAACCGCTGCTTTGCCATGGCTGAATGGTTAAACTGCGGTACCAGCCAATAGCGATTTATCAGCGCCAGAATAACCATCACACCAACCAGTAAAACCTTAAGCAGCAGTAAACGAAAATAGTGGCTTTCGAAGGGGGTGTTCCAACCCACTATCAACAAACCATTAATGATGCCGCTAATGATGACAGCTGCAACAGCCAAGTGTCCATAACGAGAAAATCGCATCATAGACTCGATGGCGACCTCACTCCAGGTTGTTGTATTAACCAACCGAAGACAGACCAATAATGGCAGTAAACCACCGACCCAGAATGAGGCACTTAACAAATGAACAGCATGGTTAACGCGTGAAATAGCCCCCAGTAATCCACTATGCATGGTGGCATGTCCGACGCCCGCCAGTAACACCAGCTGTGCAAAAGCAAGTAGCAACAGCAATTCCTGCATTTTCCGCGGATTAACCGCTAAAACAGCAACAGTAGCCAAAGCCAGGAGCAGTTTCCAGGCCCAGACAGCACCAAATTGCGTACCCAGCACGGCCATCCAGACTGAGGGATTAACCGTATCCTGCCAGCCATCACCCATCATCCCGGCCTGAGCACAGAGCAACAGACAGGCGCTGATAAACGATAACCCAATCGCAGGACGCCAGACCGGCTGGAGACGTCGAACTAACACGCCTCTCAAACGGCCATGTACCAATAATACGCTATACACCGTGCAGCCAAACAACACCATTAGCGCCGTAAAGTGGATAAACCGGAGCGCAATATAACACGCCGTAAGTATCATGATTATTTCACAGTGAACAGATAGTTACCCTTGGTTTTATGACCATCCACGGAGACGACATGCCACTCTACCTGATAAGCCCCCGGTTTTAATGCATCCGTAATCGGAACAATCAGCTGTTTTTCATCCTGAGCACTACGCTGCGCTTTACCCGTGCTCACGACAGCCTGCTCAGGTCCCGTTACCTTCACACCACTAAAGTCAGGCTCAATACCTTCAGAGAAATCCAGAGTAATAACCTGTGGTGCGGTAGTCACCACAGCATCTGAGGCCGGATAATGACTTTTTAAATGGGCATGAGCCAAGGCAGCCGAAGATGTCCCCAGTGCGGTAAGAAGGAGCGCAATTGAAACAATAGGTTTAGTCAGGATAGCCATATTAACGATTCCTTTTTATTATCAGGTGCAGGTGAAGTGGTGAGGATAGCTTCGTGAGGAAGGCAAGTCGAGCTTGAAAGCACTTTTCGTACCCAGCATTATCAATGTTATCTGAATGTTACATTAATATAACGCACCAGCAGATTGAAGCTATCTACTGGTTATCTATACTCTAAATAATTCGAGTTTCTTGTAGGCGCCAAGTGAAGACCTGCGATGAGAATAGATAAACTATGTGATACGGCGGGCTAAACGCAGGCAACACCCAGGCCACTTGAAATATGACGGAGATATTACGTTTTTACCCACTACATTGCGTTTATTTGGCTGGCAAAACTTGTTATCTCATGGATAAAGCAGTAACTTTTGCCCAGCCTTTATCGGAGAAGATAATGACCTACAATCTTGCAGAACTTCCATCTGAAGAGATGGACAAGGTAAATGTTGACCTTGCCGCAGCAGGCGTTGCGTTTAAAGAACGCTATAACATGCCAGTGATTGCCGAAGTGGTTGAACGTGAACAACCACAGCATCTACGCGACTGGTTCAGGGAACGTCTAGGTATTCACCGGGCAACCTCAGTGAACCTGTCCAGACTGCCTTACGAGCCGAAACTTAAATAGTTAACCTGAACGTCTGGTGCTGACTTTTTGCACTTCCAGTACTTAATGGCCTGGACGTTCACGCCTGATAAGGATAGCAGGCCATAAACAGCGAACGGGAACCAACCATGCTACGTGTTATTGATACTGAAACTTGTGGGTTACAAGGCGGAGTCGTCGAAGTAGCCTCCGTCGATATTATCGACGGGAAAATCGTCAATCCAATGAGTGATTTGGTACGCCCTGACCGCCCTATCAGTCATCAGGCAATGGCTATTCATAACATTACCGAACAGATGGTGGCAGATAAACCCTGGATAGAAGAGGTGGTTCCTCGTTATCAGGGCAGCGCCTATTATGTTGCGCACAATGCCAGTTTTGACAGGCGTATGCTGCCGGAGATAGCTGGAGACTGGATCTGTACTGTTAAACTGGCCAGGCGTCTGTGGCCTGGGCTGAAATACAGCAATATGGGGTTGTATAAATCGCTGAAACTGCAAGTGAACACACCACCAGACTTACACCATCACCGAGCCTTGTTTGACTGTTACATCACCGCAGCCTTATTGCTGCGTATTATAGACGACTCAGGCTGGTCAGCCGAAGAGATGGTCAATATTACTGGTCGACCAGCACTGGTAACTACACTGACGTTCGGTAAATACCGTGGTAAATCAATTTCTGATATCGCACATCAGGATCCAGGGTATTTACGCTGGATGCTAAATAATATTAAAACATTAACTCCAGAGTTACGTCTGACGCTAAATCATCATCTGACACAAATCGCGCAGCAGTAACAGGGAGACCAGTGAGTCAGACTGAGATTCCTCGGGTTTATACCCGTCATACTTCAGGCTGCCTGGGTGTTGCTGTCAAAAATCCTGGAGAATGTCATAGTGTATCTATGCTTATCACCAGGATTTACTCAATGTCTGCAAGCGCCCCGAATTATTTTAGGTATATACGAAATGAAGGGTACGTTAAGCAACATCACGTTTTTTACGGCTGGTATGCTCACTGATATTTTCTACGGCAGCAACTTCACTGTCTGATTGCTGGGGCAACTTGCCGTTTTTCAGAATACTGGCGAGGTTATCTTTGTTTTCAGCCATCCATAGAGCCAGCTCTTCGCGCTTCTCATCTTCAATCACCGCCGTGCTAGTCTGTAGCCAGTCAGTTAGTGCGTCAGCCAAGTCCAGCATTTTGTCGTAAGCATCGGCATCTTTTTTACTGGTAAAGGCCATTTTTTCCTGCCCCTCTCTCACAACAATATATTTGATCTCAACGGCCATGTTACGGCTCCCGATTAACTGTTTATTTATCCAGTATATTGAAAAAACACGCCTCTGACAAGGCTATTTTATTTCAACGCAAACGTTTTCGTTTATACTGCGGCGGTCTTTTTCTTTATTAAGGCCTATCGCTATGTCAAATTTAGGAACCGCCCTACGTCCAGCGGCGACACGTGTTATGTTGCTTGGTGCGGGTGAACTGGGCAAAGAAGTTGCTATCGAATGTCAACGTCTGGGAGTCGAAGTTATTGCTGTCGACAGATATCCTGACGCCCCCGCTATGCACGTTGCCCATCGCAGCCATGTGATTAATATGCTGGATGGCACTGCACTCAAAGCCCTGGTGGCGCTCGAAAAGCCCCATTTTATTGTTCCTGAGATTGAAGCGATTGCTACCGATGCCCTGTTGGAACTGGAAGCTCAGGGTCAGCACGTTGTACCTTGCGCTCGCGCAGCTAAACTGACCATGAACCGCGAAGGTATTCGCCGTCTGGCGGCAGAGGAATTGGGCCTCCCAACGTCCAGTTACCAGTTTGCTGACTCCGAAGAAACATTTCGCCAGGCCGTCAGTGAGATAGGTTATCCCTGTATCGTTAAGCCAGTGATGAGTTCATCGGGTAAAGGGCAAAGCATGATCCGCACCCCTGAACAGCTTTCACAAGCCTGGACTTATGCTCAGCATGGTGGGCGAGCGGGTCAGGGACGCGTGATTGTCGAAGGCGTCGTGAACTTTGACTTTGAGATAACCCTGTTGACGATTAGTGCAGTAGATGGCGTACATTTCTGTGCTCCTATCGGCCATCGTCAGGAGGAAGGTGACTATCGGGAATCATGGCAGCCGCAACAAATGAGTGATATCGCTCTGAATAAAGCCAAAGTTATCGCTGAACAAGCGGTCACAGCTTTAGGAGGTTATGGCTTATTTGGCGTCGAGCTGTTTGTTTGTGGTGATGAGGTTATTTTCAGTGAAGTCTCCCCTCGCCCGCATGACACTGGCATGGTAACGCTTATCTCTCAGGACTTGTCTGAGTTTGCCTTGCATGTTCGCGCCTTCCTCGGATTACCGATTGGCGATATCCGTCAGTATGGCCCGTCAGCCTCGGCCGTTATTTTGCCGCAGTTAGATAGCCATAATGTGAAGTACTATAATCTGGCGGCCGCTATGGGTAGTGGATTACAACTACGTTTATTCGGTAAACCAGAGATTAGTGGTAAACGACGTATGGGAGTGGTACTGGCAACGGCATCGAATGTTAACGATGCGGTAGAAAAAGCAGTAAATGCGGCGGCACAAATTCAAGTTTCTGCTGAATAATACTTCTTAATACAGGTGCCTGAGAATGCATCTCAGGCACCTGCTAATGAATCCCCCATCAAACCATCAATAGCGACAGGGTCTTCACTATTACGCGGTTGCGCCTTCTACGGCTTCGCGTGCTAGCTGGGTAATACGATCGTAATCGCCTGCTTCCAGTGCGTCTTGCGGCACCAGCCACGAACCACCGATACAGAGTACACTTTTCAGTGCCAGGTAATCGCGGTAGTTCGCCAGAGAGATACCACCGGTTGGGCAGAAGCGAACCTGAGAGAATGGTCCTGCGATAGCTTGTAGTGCTTTAGTGCCACCATTTGCCTCTGCCGGGAAGAATTTGAACTCTTTCAGACCATAATCCATACCCAGCATCAGTTCTGACACTGTGCTGATGCCTGGAATCAACGGAATAGTCCCTTCAGTTGCAGCTTTCAGTAATGGCTCAGTCAGGCCAGGACTAATCGCAAACTGTGCACCCGCGGCGGTCACTTCGGCTAACTGCTGTGGATTAATGACGGTACCGGCCCCAACGATAGCTTCAGGCACTTCTTTGGCAATGGCGCGAATCGCATCCAGTGCACAAGGGGTACGTAAGGTCACTTCCAGTACACGAACGCCACCTGCTACCAGCGCTTTGGCCATCGGAACAGCGTGTTCCAGTTTATTAACTACGATTACCGGGACAACGGGTCCTGTTGTCAGGATCTGTTCCGCAGTGGCTTGCCAGTTTTTCATCTGAATACCTCTTTTACCCACGTTAAAATCAGTGAACCGGTATAATCGCCAGACCCTGTGAAGATCCGTTTGTTCCTCTGGCTCATAGCCAAATAACTAAACCGGTGAAAAATTTATCGCCAACAATCAAAAGCATTAGCATAAATATAAAAAATGAAATGACGGTTCAATAATACATTAAGTTCACCCATAAGTTTATGGAATTCTTACTGCTGGATGATTTTTTGTCCCGAAAAGGAGAACAGACAGCAGAGTACTGGGCAGTTATCTGCAGGATTAACCAGGAAGTATTAAAAAGCGAGGATTGGGAAGTAACTCAGGAAAATACCCGGCAACACAGGCTGCCGGGTCATGATTAGCGGTTACTCAAATTCATTCCAGGAGTGACCATCACGGGTAATCATCGCCACAGAGGCAACTGGCCCCCAGGTTCCTGACTGATACGGTTTAACACCATCACTTTCTGTTTCCCAGGCTTCAGTAATGGAGTCAACCCATTTCCAGGCTTCTTCCACTTCGTCACGACGTACAAACAGAGCCTGAATTCCGCGCATGGTTTCGAGCAGCAGACGCTCATAAGCATCAGCAAGGTGAGTCTGATTGAAGGTTTCTGAGTAGCTCAAATCCAGTTTGGTGGTCTGGAGATTATGCTTATGCTCAAGACCTGGTACTTTGTTAAGTACTTGGATATCAACCCCTTCATCCGGCTGCAGACGAATCGTCAACTTGTTCTTCGGCAGTTCTTGCCAGGTATCTTTGAACAAGTTCAGCGCTGGGGTTTTAAAATACACTACCACTTCAGAACATTTCGTTGGCAGACGTTTACCGGTACGCAGATAGAAAGGTACCCCAGACCAACGCCAGTTATCGATATCAACCCGGATAGAAACGAATGTTTCTGTGGTACTGGTTTTATTCGCGCCTTCTTCTTCCAGATAACCTGGAACTTTTTTGCCTTGAGCAAAACCGGCAGTGTACTGGCCACGCACTGTTTTCTCACGCACGTTTGTACGGTCAATACGGCGCAGAGCTTGCAGTACTTTTACTTTTTCATCACGGATGCTGTCAGCACCGAGATTAGAAGGAGGAGACATTGCAATCATACACAGAACTTGCAGCAAGTGGTTTTGGATCATGTCGCGCATCTGGCCAGCTTTATCAAAATAGCCCCAGCGCCCTTCAATACCCACTTCTTCTGCTACGGTAATTTCCACATGATCGATAGTACGATTATCCCAGTTATTCACAAACAGGGCATTAGCAAAACGCAGTGCCAGCAGGTTAAGTACCGTCTCTTTCCCCAGATAGTGGTCGATACGGTAAACCTGGCACTCTTCAAAGAACTCTCCGACCTGGTCATTAATTTCCTGAGAGGTTTCCAGAGAAGTTCCCAGAGGTTTTTCCATCACTACACGGGCTGGTTTAGCGTTCAGTTTTGCTTTACCCAGACCACGACAAATGGCACCAAAGGTGCTCGGTGGCATAGCAAAATAGTTGATGGTGACGCGTTCGGTCTGATCCAGCATTTTACCTAACTTGCCAAAACTTGCGGTATCTTCGACATCCAGGTTACAGAAATCCAGACGGGCACTGAGTGTTTGCCACAGCTTCTCATCAATAGGCTCTTTCATAAAGGTTTCGAGAGCTTCGCGGACCACTACGGTATATGCCGCTTTATCCCAGTCTGCACGACCCACACCCAAAATTCGGGTATCAGGGTGGACTTGACCCGCTTTTTCTAACTGATAAAGCGATGGCAACAGTTTACGACGTGCGAGGTCGCCTTTTGCGCCGAAAATGACCAGGTCACACGCCTGGGCTGTTTGCGTTACCGCCATGTCTATCTCCTCGTTTCAGATATTCCGGTTGGCACTTGAACTCCCGTACTCGGGGAAGAGTTAACCGGACTTCTCATGTAATTTAATTACATGCAATGTACTTCTTTTGCTAATTTGTCGTAAACCTCTAACCCTAATTTGCGCATTTTATTCTACATTTTTCTTCAAATGACGCGCTACAACGCAATATTAGCGATGTTTTCTGAATGATTTTTGTCATTATCAAAGTCATGGGCTTATCATAGAATGAAAATAAACCACAAAATATCACCATGAGGCAGGCACCTTCATGTTCTGCTGGCCTCTATTCTGGATAAAATGGGCTGCGATTTCTCCTTTTTGTGAAATCACTCAAACCGATGAGCATCTGACGTTATGAATATACTGGATAGAATTCAGTCTCAACTGACGTTACTGAGTAAGTCAGAGCGTAAAGTAGCAGAAGTTATCCTTGCTGAGCCACAAGAGACGATGCATTCAAGTATCGCCACCCTCGCTCGCCGCGCCGATGTCAGTGAGCCTACGGTGAATCGCTTTTGCCGCCACCTGGAAACAAAAGGTTTCCCGGACTTTAAATTACACCTTGCACAAAGCCTGGCGCATGGCACGCCCTATGTAAACCGTCATGTTGATGAGTCTGATAGTGTTGAGTCGTATACAGATAAAATTTTTGAGTCCTCCATGGCCGGTCTGGCACGCGTACGCCAAGGGCTGGATATCAGTATAGTCAATCGGGCAGTTGATCTTCTGACACAGGCTAAGTCCATTGCTTTTTTTGGTCTCGGTTCATCCGCAGCCGTAGCCCACGATGCAATGAATAAATTTTTTCGCTTTAACATTCCAGTCATTTATTCCGATGATATTGTTATTCAGCGAATGAGTTGCATGAACTGCAATGAACAGGATGTAGTCGTGCTTATATCCCATACCGGTCGCACCAAGAATTTAGTGCAGTTAGCCCAACTGGCACGGGAAAACGGAGCGATAGTACTGGCAATTACCTCTGAAGATAGTCCGCTGTCTCGCGAGGCGACACTCGCCCTGCTGCTGGATGTACCGGAAGATACCGATATTTATATGCCCATGGTTTCTCGTCTGGCGCAGTTAACAGTTATTGATGTACTGGCGACAGGTTTTATCTTACGTCGCGGGGCAAAGTTCAGGACAAATTTAAAACGCGTTAAAGAGACTCTGAAAGAGTCCCGTTTTGATAAATAACACTTTACTGATGGAACCCGATGCGGGAATTTTTTCATCTTGAGGCTGTAACTTAACAGCACATTCGGTTAGCTTATTCGTTAAGTTATTATCACGCTTATTAATTGCGTTATTGTTCACACAACATCACTGTTGTTTAAGTCAACGGAGTAATACATGTCCAGACGGCTACGTAGAACCAAAATCGTTACCACTTTAGGCCCGGCAACCGACCGCGATAATAACCTGGAAAAGGTTATTGCTGCAGGCGCCAACGTGGTTCGAATGAACTTCTCACACGGTTCTCCAGAAGATCACCAACTACGTGCGAATAAAGTACGCGAGATTGCGGCAAAGCTCGGGCGTCACGTCGCAATTCTGGGGGATCTGCAAGGTCCTAAAATCCGCGTATCTACCTTCAAAGAAGGTAAAGTTTTCCTGAATATCGGCGACAAATTTTTGCTGGATGCTAACTTGGGTAAAGGCGAAGGCGATAAAGATCAGGTAGGTATCGATTATAAAGGTCTGCCTGCTGATGTCGTACCGGGTGATATTCTGCTGCTCGACGACGGTCGCGTGCAACTTAAAGTTCTGAAGGTTGAGGGGCTGAAAGTCTTTACCGAAGTGACTGTCGCAGGTCCATTGTCGAATAATAAAGGCATCAACAAACTGGGTGGTGGTCTGTCAGCAGAAGCGCTGACTGAAAAAGATAAAGCCGATATCCTGATAGCTGCCAAAATCGGCGTCGACTATCTTGCCGTGTCCTTCCCGCGCTGTGGCGAAGATTTAAACTATGCCCGTCGACTGGCGCGTGAAGCCGGTTGTAATGCAAAGATCGTCTCTAAAGTTGAACGTGCTGAAGCCGTCGCCAGTGAAGCTGCCATGGATGATATTATCCTCGCCTCAGATGTAGTGATGGTTGCTCGTGGTGATTTAGGTGTCGAAATCGGTGATCCTGAGCTGGTCGGTATTCAAAAAACACTGATTCGTCGTGCCCGTAAGCTGAATCGTGCCGTCATCACAGCCACGCAAATGATGGAGTCGATGATTACTAACCCGATGCCAACACGTGCGGAAGTGATGGACGTTGCTAACGCCGTACTGGATGGAACGGATGCTGTGATGCTGTCTGCTGAAACCGCTGCGGGTCAATACCCTGCAGAAACTGTCGCAGCGATGGCGCGTGTTTGTATGGGTGCGGAAAAAATCCCTAGCATCAATGTTTCCAAACACCGTCTGGAAGTTGAGTTTGATAATGTGGAAGAAGCTATCGCAATGTCTGCGATGTATGCCGCAAACCACCTGAAAGGTATTACCGCTATTATTACTATGACTGAGTCGGGTCGTACTGCGTTAATGACTTCACGTATCAGCTCCGGCTTACCCATTTTTGGCATGTCACGCCATGAAAGCACGCTGAATCTGATTTCACTCTATCGTGGAGTCACCCCTGTTCGCTGCGAAATGAATACTGACGGCGTAGCTGCTGCCAATGATGCAGTGATACTGCTGCGCGATAAAGGATACCTGCTATCCGGTGACTTGGTTATCGTCACTCAGGGCGATGTGATGGGCGCTATCGGTACAGCGAACACCACCCGTATCCTGCGCGTTGAATAAATCAATCTGACCAACAGCTGGATAACCAAAGGGGAAAACAATTTGTTTTCCCCTTTGTTTTTTCCATCCGGATAATGCGTTTTAGTCTGACTATCGGACAGAGATCAATCAGGCATCACTTCTTTTTAGGATAAAGTTCGTCCCGGCAATAAGGCTCGATTTCACCCTCTTTGCGTGTTTTCAGTAACTTCAGTATCCAGGTATATTGTTCCGGATGAGGCCCGACTAATAACTCAACCTCTTCATTCATCCGACGAGCAATAGTATGGTCGTCAGCATCAATAAGGGAATCCATAGGTGGGCGAATATAGATATCCAGGCGATGTGTTGTTCCGTTATAGACTGGAAATAACGGCACCACTCGTGCCCGGCACACTTTCATCAGACGACCTATCGCGGGCAGTGTCGCTTTGTATGTCGCAAAGAAATCGACAAATTCACTGTGCTCAGCACCATGATCCTGATCTGGCAAATAATAGCCCCAGTACCCCTGACGGACAGAACTAATAAAAGGTTTAATGCCGTCATTACGCGCATGCATACGCCCGCCAAAACGGCGACGTACTGTATTCCAGACATAATCAAACAGCTGGTTGCCTTGGTTATGGAACATTGCTGCCATTTTCTGACCTTGAGAGGCCATCAACATCGCAGGGAGATCAACGGCCCAGCCATGCGGCACAAGGAAAATTACATTTTCACCGCGCGCCTGCAAATCATCAATAAGCTCTTTACCATGCCAGTCAACTCTTGCCATGACTTTCTTCGGGTCACGTAATCCCAGCTCAGCCATCAGTACCATGGCCTGTGGCGCGGTCATAAACATCTTATCGATAATCAGCTCGCGCTCAGTTTCTGACAACTCTGGAAAGCAGTAGAGCAAATTAATTTGTGCGCGACGTCGAGCACTACGAGCGAACCGTCCCGCCACACGTCCTATTTTACCCAGTAACGGATCGCGTACGCCAGGTGGCAATAATGCCAGACCAGCAAAAGCTCCGACGCCTAACCAGGCTCCCCAGTAACGTGGGTGAAAAAAAAATTTTTTAAATTCAGGGATAAACTCACTGTGATTTTTTTTATTCTTTTCCATACAGATACCCGTCGGTCGTCAGTACATTGACGAAAAAATATTACTCTTATAATAGCGAGAGTTATGCCGTCACACAAAACAAAAAGCCGGTAACAAGTACCGGCTTTCAGGAAAGGAAAAATTAATTCAGCGTTAGCTTAGGTACCACATCGCGGACTTGCGCCAAGTAATCACGACGCTCACTTCCTGCCAGCCCCTCAGAGCGTGGTAGTTTAGCCGTCAGCGGGTTAACCGCTTGCTGGTTAATCCATACCTCATAGTGAAGATGAGGGCCTGTTGAGCGTCCTGTGTTACCAGAGAGTGCGATATGATCTCCACGCTTCACTTTTTGCCCGGGCTTAACCAATATTTTTTTCAGGTGCATATAACGCGTGGTATAGGAGCGACCATGGCGAATAGCCACCAGATAGCCTGCAGCTCCGCTATGTTTCGCCATCACGACTTCACCATCACCGACAGCCATAATTGGTGTGCCTTGTGGCATAGCAAAATCAATACCTTTATGCGGCGCAATACGTCCCGTCACAGGGTTCAAGCGACGAGGATTAAAGCCGGAAGAAACACGGAATTGCTTAGTAGTAGGAAAACGCATAAAGCCTTTCGCCAGACCGGCACCATTCTTGTCATAGAACTTACCGTCTTCAGCACGAATAGCGTAATAATCTTTACCATTACTATGCAGACGGACACCTACTAGCTCACTTTGCTCACGTTTGCCGTCGAGCATTTCACGCGATAGCAATACCGAGAAGGCATCGCCTTTCTTCAGTTTGCGGAAATCCATCTGCCACTGCATGGCTTTAATAACGGAGTTAATTTCCGTGTTAGTCAACCCTGCTTGTCGGGCACTGGTGATAAAGCTCCCACCTACGGTACCGGTTAATACGCGGTTAACCCACTCACCTTGCTGAATAGCGGTGCTCAGTTTGAAACTGTTACCGGTACGATCATAGGTACGTGTTTCACGCCGGGAAACTTCCCAAGTTAAACGCTGTAGATCACCACCGTCAGTAAGGGTCCAGGAGAGTTGCTGACCGATTTTAAGGTTACGCAGCTCTTTATCAATGGCAGCAATCTGGCTGATATCGCCCATTTCGATGCCATACTGATTAAGAATACTACTCAGGGTATCGCCCGATGAAACCACATATTCATGAACACCCGCCTCATTGGCTGTTTTTTCGTCGAGTTCATCCTGAGGGATGATATCGTCATCAGCATTAGGCGCTTGTTCCAGTGGTTCACTGGCTTCAGGTAACAATGTACGGGACTCGGTTATGTCTAGCTCGATAACCTTACTAACTGAAGAGCCTACCGGGTGGTAAACACTTGGGCGCCATACTGCGACCGCGAGAGTAAGTACTGTCAGTGACCCCAGCATAACGCGGTGGGGTCGTGACAAATTATCAAATGCCTTGGCGACAGAGCGGGCTATCTGTTGCACGTAGTGAATTCCTCATTATTCTCCTTTCAGACAGCTCGCATACTGGTCAGATA
>Ga0302347_1003869_pt1 | contig 12643 bp, 12 predicted proteins | sample PhyWR1_FD_202178 | JGI IMG/M metagenome (GOLD analysis project Ga0302347, IMG submission 202178) | Leaf surface microbial communities from wheat plants in UC Gill Tract Community Farm, Albany, California, United States - DLSL W.R1 (v2)... | ecosystem: Host-associated > Plants > Phyllosphere >...
ACCAGGTCACGGTCAGCGCGATCAACCGCAACTTCCCCGGCCGCGGCGGCCCCGGCAGCGTATGGCTCGCGAGCCCGCCGACGGTGGCGGCCAGTGCGATTGCCGGAGAACTGCTGTCGTTCGAGCAGCTGCAGGCGCGCCACCGCTGAGCGGCGCGCGTGAGCCATGGCGAGGGCCGGCGCAGACCGGCCCCGTCCACCCATAAAACCAAGGAGACAAGACGATGAAACACACTACATTCATGGCGCGGCGCGCGCTGCTGGCCACGGCCTTGCTTGCGGCCTGCGCGGCGCCGGTCGGCGCCTTGGCACAGGCAGTCAACAGCGCCCGGCCGATACGGCTGATCGTGCCGCTGGCCGCGGGCTCGACCGTGGATGCGATTGCGCGCGCGGCGGCGCCTGGCTTTGGCCGCGCCACCGGCCACGCCGTGGTGGTCGAGAACCTTGCGGGCGCCGGCGGCATCACCGGCACGGCCCAACTGGTCAAGGCGCCCAGGGACGGTATGACGCTGGGAATGATCTCATCCAACCACGTGATCAATCCCGGCATCTACAAGTCGATTCCCTTTGACAGCCTCAAGGACATCACGCCGATCGCGGTGCTGGCCACGGTGCCGCTGGTGCTGGCCGTGAATCCGGCCCTGCCCGTGAAGTCGGTGACCGAACTGCTGGCCCATGCCAAGGCCCACCCGGGAAGCCTCAACTTTGGCTCGGCCGGCAACGGCAGCACCTTGCACCTCGCGGGCGAACTGCTGGTCAGCGAAACCGGCATAGACATCAAGCATGTGCCCTACCGCGGCACCGGCCCGCTGATCACCGACCTGATAGGCGGCCAGGTGCAGCTGGGCTTTGTGTCGATCTCGCAGGTGGCGGCCCAGGTCAAGGCCGGCACGCTGCGCGCGCTGGCCGTGAGCACCAGCCAGCGCTCGGCGGCCCTGCCCGATGTGCCCACGCTGGCCGAGGCCGGCGTGCCCAAATACGCGTTTGACGCCTGGGTCGCGCTGGTGGCCCCGGCCGGCCTGGCCAGGCCGCTGGTCGACGACTATGCGGCGGCCATCCACAAGGCCATGGCCTCGCCCGAGGCGCATGCGGCCGTGGTCGGCCAGGGACTGGTGCTGCTGAACCTGGGGCCGGACGCCGCGCCGGCGTTCTTTCAGACCGAGCTGATCAAGCACCAGAAGCTGGTGAAGCAATCGGGAGCCACGCTTGACTGACGGCGCGCCGACTCCCATTCTCCCGGGCGAAGCCACGGCCGATCTGTGCGATCGCCTGGGCGACCAGGCCCGGATCTGCCATCTGCCCTGGCGCTCCTATGGTGGTCTGCAGGCCGCGGGCGCGCCGATGGCCTGCGTGCAGGCGTTCGAGGATGCAGGCCCGCTGCGCGCGCTGCTCGACACGCCGGGCCAAGGACGCATTCTGGTGGCCGACGCCGGCGGCGGCCTGCGCGTGGCGGTGCTGGGCGAACGCATGGCGCGGCTGGGCCTGGCCAACGGCTGGCGCGGGGTGATCGTGCACGGCGCGGTGCGCGACGTTGCGGCGCTGGCCGGGCTGGATTTCGCGGTGCTGGCGCTGGGCGCGGTGCCGCGGCGGGCGCCGCCCGCGGCGCAAGCCGGTGCGCGTGACAAAGCACGTCACGGGGCGCTGGCGCTGGGCGGCGTGGAGATCGCGGACGGCGACTGGGCCGGGCTGGACGCCGATGGCCTGGTGTTTGTGCGCCGGGCCTGAGGCTGGCGGCGGGGCTACGTAACTGAGACGAGGCGGGTGGAGGAACTGCAATAGAATGAGAATGGTTCTCGTTCATTTGTCATTTTCCCTCCTCACCCCGCCATGCCGTCCGCCCAGAACACGCTTCACAGTGAAGTTGCCGAGCTGTACACCCACCACCATGGCTGGCTGCAGGCCTGGCTGCGCAAGAAGCTGGGCAATGCGCACCAGGCCGCCGATCTGGCCCAGGACACCTTCGTGCGCCTGCTGTCGCGGGACGCGCCTATGCAGGCGCGTGAACCCCGGGCGTTCCTGACGACCGTTGCGCAGCGCGTGCTGGCCAACCATTACCGGCGGCTGCAGCTCGAGCGCGCCTATCTCGAAGCGCTGGCCCAGCTGCCGCCGGTGTGCGCGCCTTCGCCCGAGGAACGCGCCTTGCTGCTCGAAGCGCTGGATGCGATAGACCGCATGCTCGACGGCTTGCCGCCCGCGGTGCGGCGCGCTTTCCTGATGGCGCAGCTCGAAGGCATGAAGCAGGCCGAGATCGCGCAGGCGCTGGGGCTGTCGGTGAACACCATACAGCGCTATCTCGCCCAGGCCGGCATGCACTGCTACTTTGCGGTGGCGGCCTGATGCGCGCCCCGGATGGCGCGCAGTTTCCCGTGCCCAGCGCCGTGGCGCAGCAGGCCGTGGACTGGTGGCTGGCGCTGATGGCGGCCGATGCCAGCGAGGCCCAGCGCCAGGCGTGGCAGGCCTGGTGCGCGGCCGATCCGCTGCATGCGCGTGCCTGGGAGCGCATCCAGCAGGTCAACGAGCAGCTGGCTGAGTTGGTGGCGCCGCAGCAGGCGGGTCTGGCGCGCGCCACGCTCGCGCCTACGCGCTCGGCGGCGCGCAGGCGCGCGCTGCAGGCCGTCGCGCTGCTGGTGTTTGGCGGCGGCGCGGCCTGGCAGCTGGAGCAGTCCGCGTCCTGGCAGCGCCTGCGTGCCGATGCGCGCACGCCGCGCGGCGAGCGCCGGCGCATGGTGCTGCAGGACGGCACGCAGCTGGTGCTCAACGGCGGCAGCACGCTGCACATCGATTACAGCGCGCGGCAGCGGCGCCTGCGCCTGCTCGAAGGCGAGATGCTGGTCACCACGGCGGCCGATGCGCGCGCCTTGGTGGTGGAGACCGCCGCCGGCGAAGCCCAGGCGCTGGGCACGCGCTTTGTGGTGCGCGCTGGCGATGACGGCAGCACGCGGGTCGGCGTCTTTGAAGGCGCGGTGCGCTTGCGCCCGCGCCAGTCGCCCGGGCAGGCGCAGGTGCTGCAGGCCGGCGAGCAGGCGGTATTCGACGCGCTGCGCATTTCCACCGCGACAGGCGTGAACGAGGACAGCACCGCCTGGACCGACGGCATCCTGATTGCGCACGGCATGCCGCTGGCTGAAATGCTGCAGGCGCTGCAGCCCTATAGCCGGGCGAGCCTGGTGTGCGCGCCCGAGGTGGCGGGCCTGGCCATGTCGGGCTCCTATCCCCTGGACGACATGGCGCGGGTGCTGGTCACGCTGGGCAGCCTGCCCGAGCTCCAGCTGCGCCGCGTGACGCGCTGGTGGGGACGCGAGGAAGTGCGGCTGGAGGCCGCCAGCGCCGCGCGCTGAAAAATCTTTTGGAAATGCTGGGGTCTTTTCGCGTTTCGCGTGACATGGACAAAGAGTACGGCGCTGTGCCGTGTTTGCGCGGCAGCCCGCCGTTGCTTTCTTTGTTCCATTTCAGGCTCAGGCCCCTGCTCACCATGGCATATTCTTTGTTCCCGGCTTCCTCACCCTCGGCGTACCCGCGCCGCCCGACCGCGCCTGCATGGGCCGGCCGCAGCCTGCTGGCCCTGGCCTGCGCGGGACTGGCAGGCGCAGCCGGGGCGCAGGCGCCGGCCACGGCCCTCAGCGCCCAGGATGTGCGCAGCTACCAGATTCCGGCCGGCCCGCTGGAGGACGCGCTCAACCGCTATGGCCGCACGTCCGGTGCGCTGCTGTCATACACCCAGCAGCAGGTGCAGGGCTTGCGCAGCCCGGGCCTGGAAGGGCGCTTCGAAGCACGCGAAGCGCTGCAGCGCCTGCTGGCGGGCAGCGGCCTGGCGCTGCACCAGACGCCGCAAGGCGGCTTCACGCTGCGCCAGGCCCGGGCTCCGTCTGCGGTTCCGGCGGCGGGCGAAGTCGCCCTGGCCACGGTGACCGTGAGTTCGCAGCGCGGCAGCGTGGTGCAGAACTATGTGGCCGACGAACGCAGCGCCAGCAGCAAGCTGGGCAGCGCGCTGCGCGAGACGCCGCGCGCGATCTCCATCGTCACGCAAGAGCAGATCAGGAACCAGGCGCCCAAAAGCATAGAGCAGGCGCTGTCGTATACCGCCGGCGTGGCCACCGAAGTGACGGGCGCCGATGTGCGCATGACGGGGGCGATGATACGCGGCTTCAGCGACGGCAGCTCTTACTACAAGGACGGCCTGCGGCTGTTCGCTGCCGGCACCTATGGCTCGTGGAACGACGAGATCGACGAACTCGAAAGCATCGAGGTGGTCAAGGGCCCGGCCTCGGTGCTGTTTGGCCAGGGCCGCCCCGGCGGAGTGATCAATGTGCTGTCCAAGCGCCCCAGCGCCGAGCATGTGAACAGCGTCGGTCTGTCCGTCGGCCGCTACGACCGGGTGCAGGCCACGGCCGATCTGGGTGGGGCGCTCGATGACGATGCCCGGCTGCTGTACCGCCTCAACCTCAAGGCGCGCGACGCCGACGCCCGCACCGTGGGCTCGCGCGACGACCGCATCGCGATTGCGCCTTCGCTGCGCTGGAACCTCGGCAACCAGACCCAACTGACGCTGCTGGCCAACTACTCCAACGAGCGCGGTACGCCGAAGTCCTGGTGGCCCAGCCTGTTCAGCTATCCGCAGATCATGGAGGTGCCCGCGCATCTGACCGCCGGCGACCCTGGCTTTGACCGCTTCAACCGTGATACGCGTTCCCTGGGCTATGAGTTCTCGCACCAGACCGACGGCGGCTGGCTGCTGACGCAGAACCTGCGCTATGCAACCATCGATATCGATTACCGCCATATCTATGCCATGGACCTGCTGGCCGATGGCCGCAGCGTGACGCGCGCCAGTCTGGCGCAGCAGACGCGCGGGCGCACGTTGACGGCGGACAGCCGCCTGCAAAAGGACCTGGCTTGGGGCGCGCTGCAGCACCGGCTGGTCATGGGGCTGGACTACGTCAAGTACCGCGAGCGCGGCGGCCTGGGCTTTGGCTGGGATGTGCCCAACCTCGATCTGCAGGCGCCGGTCTATGGCCAGAACATCGCCGCGCCCGAGCTCGAGGACAGCCCCAGCGACCTGCGCCAGACCGGCATCTATACGCTCAACCAGCTGAAGTGGCAGCGCTGGGTCGCGAACCTGAGCCTGCGCCACGACAGGACGCAGACCACGCAGCCGAGCAGCACCCAGCCGCAGATGAAGGACAGCGCGACCACGGGCAGCGCGGGCTTGCTCTATCAGTTCGACAACGGCATCGCACCGTATGCCAGCTACGCCACCTCGTTCGATCCGGTCACGGGCCTGATGTTCGACGGCAGCACCTTCAAGCCGCGCCGCGGCAAGCAGTATGAAGTCGGCGTGAAGTACCAGCCCGCGGACAGCACGACGCTGCTGACCGCATCGCTGTTCGATCTCACGCAGACCCATGTCAGCACCCAGGACCCCGACCATCCGCGCTTCAGCGTGCAGACGGGCGAAGTGCGCTCCACAGGCCTGGAGCTCGAAGGGCGGTTTGCCGTGACGCGCCAGGTCGGCGCGCTGGCAAGCTATACCTACACCGATCCGCGCACCACGCACAGCACGCGCCCCGCGGAAATCGGCCGCCAGACCCTGCAGACGTCGCGCCACATGGCCAGCCTGTGGCTGGACTACCGCCCGCGCCAGGCACCGGGCCTGATGCTGGCGGCCGGCCTGCGCTACAAGGGATCTTCGCCGTACAGCGTGGCGTCAAACGGGCAGCTCAACACCAATGCGGGCGTGACGCTGGCCGATCTCGCCGTGGCCTATCAGACGCCGCGCTATCGCGTGGCGCTCAACGTGAACAATCTGTTGGGCAGGAAGTACTTTGCGGGCATCTTCCGCGGCGTCGACCGCGAGGCCACGCTGAGCGTCAACTACTTCTTCTGAACGCCGCGCGGCCGGGCCCGCCGGCCGCGCGCGCGCCAGCATCGGCAGAATCAATGGATATATAGCTTTTCCAATGGAAAAGCTATATATCGACCTCCCACATTCACAGGGCTAGCTCTCCTACATTTTAAAAACCATCCAGGGCAATAATGGAAAGTCAGTTTGAGCATGTCAAGCGCTATCCGTTATTAAAATGAAACTGATTATTGTCTCGAACCGGGTCTGCTACGATGAAACACCACAATCTGGCGGGCTGGCGGCGGCGGTGCGGGATATGTTCGAGACCGTGCAGGGGGTCTGGATCGGCTGGAGCGGTGCGGTGTGTGCCGACTGCAAAAGAAAGTCCGGTGTTTCGGGTAATCTCGAATACCGGGTTTTTTCGCTGAACGAAGAAGAATATGGTCAATATTATCTTGGGTTTTCCAACGCGGTAATATGGCCGGTTTCGCATCTGCGTTCGGATTATCTCGAATATTCCGATGCCGCTTATGCAGTCTACAAGCAGGTCAACCGCAAGTTTGCCGACGAGGTACTGGCCTGCGCCCGCGACGACGATTTTGTCTGGGTGCATGACTACCACCTGCTGCTGACCGCACAGGCCTTGCGCGACAGCGGCTACCAAGGCGCGGTCGGCTACTTTCACCATATCCCCGTGCCGCCACCCGATTTGCTGCGCGCCATTCCCTGCCATGCCGAGTTGCTGGCCGGACTGCTGGACTACGACGTCGTCGGTCTACAGACGCGCAATGACCTGAAGAATCTTCTCGATTATTTCCAGACATTGCGCAGCCGCCAGCCCGAGATGCAGATCACCCCGGCGGGCGACGAGTGCTTCCATCTGCATTACCGCGGGCGTAGCAGCCAGTTTGGCGTCTACCCGATTTCCATCGATACCCAAGGCATCGAGGCGCAGGCGCCGGCGGCCTTCGTTCAGGCCGCGGTGCAGGAACTGCGGCAATCGCTGGGCGCGCGCGCGCTGGTGCTGGGCGTGGACCGGCTCGACTACAGCAAGGGGCTGGAGCACAAGCTCCAGGCATTTGACGAGCACCTTGCAGGCGGTGTCGACGCGCAATCGCCGGTGCTGCTGCAGATTGCGGCGCGCACGCGCAGCGAGCTGCCCAGCTACCAGCAACTCTGCGCTGCGCTCGAGGCCCAGGCCTCGCGCATCAACGGCAGCCACGGTTCGCCCAGCTATACGCCCGTGCGCTATGTCAACACCGTCTATGCCCAGGACCTGCTCACGGGCTTTTTCCGGCTGGCGCGCGTCGGCCTGGTCACGCCGCTGCGCGACGGCATGAATCTGGTGGCCAAGGAATATGTGGCCGCGCAGGACCCCGATGATCCCGGCGTGCTGGTGCTGTCGGAGTTCGCGGGCGCGGCGCAGGAGCTGGGCGAAGCCTTGCTGGTCAACCCCTTCGACACCCGCGGCGTGGCCCAGGCGCTGGAGCGCGCGCTGCAGATGCCGCTGCTCGAGCGCGTGCAGCGCCACCGCGCCATGCTCAAGCGCCTGCGCAGCCACGACATCGAGCGCTGGCACCAGCGCTTTCTCGCCGACCTGTTTGCCTGCCACAGCCAGACGCTGGAAAGAACCGGCTCATGAGCGGCGCCAGCGCCGAACTCTTCTTGCGCACGCTGCAAAGCGCCGCGCAGCTGCCCGCACCCGGAGCAGCCGCGGGCGCGACGCTGCAGCGCTGGCGCGCCCTGGCCGCGCTGGCCGCGCAGGATCTCGCGGCCTGCAAGCTGGCCGAAGCCCATTGGGATGCGCTGACCATATTGCAGGAGCTGAAAGTCTCGCCGCCGCAGCAGGCGCGTACCTGGAGCGTCTGGGCCGCGGAAAACCCCAGGGCGCCGCTGCAGCTGCAGGGCAGCGGCGCCGAGCGCGTGCTGGTCGGCAGCAAGTCCTGGTGCTCGGGCGCCGACATCACCACCCATGCGCTGCTGACCTGCGAGGACGCGCAAGGCGAGCCTGGCTTTGCCATGGTCGACATGCGCGCGCCGGGCATCACGCTGCAAGGCCAGGGCTGGCAGGCGCTGGGCATGCGCCATGTGGCGACGCCCACGGTGCAGTTCGAGCGCACCCCGGCCACCTGGATTGGCGCGCGCTGCGTCTATCTGCAGCGCCCGGGCTTCTGGCATGGCGGCGCGGGGATTGCGGCCTGCTGGTATGGCGCGGCCTGCGAGATCGCGCAGCTGCTGCGCCAGCGGCTGCACCCCGACCAGCCGCATGCGGCCGCGCATCTGGGCGCGATGTTCACCCAGCTGCGCGCGGCGCGCGCCATGCTGCACCAGCTCGCCCGGCGCATCGATGCCGCGCCGCAGCAGCCCTGGGTGGAGGAAGTCCAGGCGCTGCGCGCTTTCATGCGCGGCCTGGCGACGGAAATCATCGAGCGCAGCGCGCGCGCCATGGGCCCGGGCCCGCTGTGCAGCCACGCCGAACATGCGCAGCGCTGCGCCGATCTGGCGGTCTGGTGCACGCAGCAGCATGCCGAAAAGGACGAAGAGGGCCTGGGCCGGCTGTCACAGGCCGCGGCCGTGGTCTGGGAGCTCTAGCCATGCTGCCCGTGCCCGTTGAAATGCTGCTGCGCGGGTTTCGCACCCTCACCGTGCTGGCCCCCCATCCCGATGACGAGGTGTTTGGCTGCCTCGGCCTGATACGCTGCGCCCAGCGGCTGGGCCTGAGCGTCGAAGTGCATATCGTGACCGATGGCGAGCGCTGCTTTGGCGCCTTGCCGGTCGACGAAGAGCTGGCCTTGCGCGCCGCGCGCCAGCAGGAGTCGCTCCAGGCCGCGGCCCTGCTTGGCTATCCGCCGCCCACGTTCTGGGGCCTGGGCGATTCGCAGCTCATGGAGCAGCCGGCGCTGGTCGAGCGCGCGCTGCAAAACCATTGCCGCGCCGATGCGCTGTGCGTCGCCCCCTGGTGGAACGACGGCCATCCCGACCACGAGATGGTGGCCCACGGACTGCGCCAGGTCAGTGCCGCGGGGCAAAGCATCTTCTACCCCGTCTGGGCGCTGATCGACCGCGCGCGCCGCACCCAGTTCTTTGCCCAGGAGGGCGTGGCGGCCATCACGCTGGCGCCCGCCGAACGCGCGTTGAAGCAGCGCGCCGCGGCGCTGTTCCAGACCCAGTTCAGCCGCGACGCCACGCCCGCCGGCGCCATCATCCGCGACGCATTCCTTGCCGAGTTCACCACCGACCACGAGTACTACGTCCATGGCCATTGACTTTGACGCGCCCCACGAGGAGCCCGATCCCTGGGGCTATGAGACGCACTGGTACGAAAAGCGCCGGCGCGCGCTGATTGCCGCGCTGCTGCCGGGCGAAAAGCTCGGCCAGGTGCTGGAAATCGGCTGCTCCACCGGCCTGATCACGCAGATGCTGGCGCCGCGCGCGCGCCATGTGCTGGCCATCGACGTCTCGCCGAAAGCCGTTTCGCTGGCGCGTGAGCGCCTGCAGGGCCTGGCCCATGTCGAGGTCGTGCAGGCCGACATCACCCAGGACTGGCCGGCGCGCAGCTTCGACCAGATCCTGCTGTGCGATGTCGCCTACTACCTGAGCGAGGCGCAGCTCAGCCAGCTGGCGCGCAATGTCCGCATCCAGGCCTCGGCCGACTGCGTGCTGCTGCTGGCGCACTGGCGTCACCCCTTTGCCCAGGTCATCACGCCGGCGCCGGCTGCCCATGACTTGCTGGCCGAAGTCACGGGTTTTGCGCGCCTGGCCGGCTACCAGGACCATGATTTGTTGATTGACGTATTGAGCGCCAGCAGCGTCAGCGTGGCGCAGAAGGACGGACTTCTATGATGGGCATTGTCATTCCCGCGCACAACGAGGAGCAGCGCCTGCTGGCCTGCCTGCAGTCGGTGCGCGCCAGCATGCGGCATCTCGCAGGCCATGGCGTCGAATCGCTGCTGGTGGTGGTGCTCGATGCCTGCGATGACGGCTCGGCGCGCATCGCGCGCGCGCATGCCGACCAGGTGCTGGAGATCGATGCGCGCGACGTCGGCCGGGCAAGGTGCGCGGGCGCGCAGCGCGCGCTCGAACGCGGCGCCGGCTGGATTGCCTGCACCGACGCCGACACCCAGGTGCCCGAGGACTGGCTGCACGCGCAGTGGAACTGCGGCGCCGAGGTGTTCTGCGGCATTGTGCGCGTCGACGACTGGGGCGATTACGCACCCGAGGTGGTGCGCGCGTTTCACGCCACGGTGCCACGCGACGGCCACCCGCACGTGCATGGCGCCAACCTGGGGCTGACGCGCCAGGCCTATCTGCAGGTCGGCGGCTTTCTTCCGGGCAAGGCGCACGAAGACGTGAGCCTGGTGCGGCGCTGCGAGCAGGCGGGACTGCGCATTGCGCGGCGCATCGCGCCCTGCGTGGTGACCAGCGCGCGGCGCGATCCGCGCGCGCGCGAAGGCTTTGGCGATTTCCTGCTGCAGCTCGAACGCGGCGTTCAGCAGACGCAGCGCGGCGCGGGGGCCGGCCTTGGCTGAGCCGATAGCGCTGTTTGTCGATTTCGACGGCACGCTGATCGATATCGCGCCCACGCCGGCTGCGGTGCAGGTCAGTGCGCTGCTGCTGCAGACCCTGGCCGCGCTGGCGCCGCGGCTCAACGGCGCTCTGGCCTGCATCAGCGGGCGGGCGTATGCCGACCTGGCGCCGCGGCTGCAAGGCGCGGGCATCGCGCTGGTCGGCAGCCACGGCGCCGAGATCCTGCAGGCCGCGCCGGCCGATGCCAGGCTGGCGGCGCTGGCGCAGCGCTGCCGCCAGGCATTGCAGCCCTGGCCCGGCGCCCTGGTCGAGGAAAAGCCTTGCGGCCTGGCGCTGCACTGGCGCCAGGCGCCCGCGGCCGAAGCCATGATTCGCGAACTCGGCGCGCAGCTGGCCGCGGCACTGCCCACCCATGGGCTGTGCGAAGGCAGAAAAGTGATTGAATGGCTGCCCGCGCATATCGACAAGGGGGCGGCCTTGCAGCAGCTGATGCAGCAGGCACCGTATTGCGGCAGGATGCCGGTGTTCATAGGCGACGACACCAGCGATATCAGCGCCATGCAGGCCGCGCGGGCGCTGGGCGGATTGGCGTTTGCGGTCGGCGAGCGCGTCGCGGACCATGCCGATGGGGTGTTTGCGCGGCCGGCCAATGTGCTGGCCTGGCTTGAGTTGCAGGTGCGCATACGCCCGGCCTGAGCGGGGAACACGTCGGCACTGCGCCGGAATCGCGCCGGAAATTTACCGGAAATGCGCCGGCGCAGGGCCGATGGCCAACCCTGCGCCGGGCATTTACCCGCTGCGCGTCAGGCGCGCTTCATCCAGTCCGACAGCTCGTCGGCGTGCTCCTGCTCCTGCTCCAGGATCTGCTCGATCAGCCGGCGCGTCGTGTGGTCCTTGTCGCCGATCAGCTCGATCATCTGCGTGTAGGCCTCGATGGCCACGCGCTCGGCAATCAGATTGGCGCGGATCATGGCGTGCAGGTCTTCCTGCTCGTCGTAGTCGGCGTGGCTGCGGCTGGTCAGCGTGTCGGGATTCAGATCGGGCTTGCCGCCCAGCTGCACGATGCGCTTGGCGATCTTGTCGGCATGCGCCTGCTCCTCGTTGGCGTGCACCAGGAATTCATCGGCAATGGCCGGCGATTCCAGGCCGGTGGCCGTGAAGTGGTGGCGCTTGTAGCGCAGCACGCAGACGATTTCGGTCGCCAGCGAATCATTGAGCAGCTTGATGATGGCTTCGCGCCATTGCTCGGCCTCGGGCGTCACCGCCCCCTGGTCCAGGCTTTGCTTTGCCGCTTCGAGTCGTTGGTTGTCGAGTGTCAGCTGACGTGGTTGTTGCTCGTTATTGTTCATTGCACACCTCGTGGGATTGGAATGGGATATCTGGCATGGGGAAACACCAGCACTTGCTACCGTAACGGATGAAATCCGGGCGCGGTGTGGGAGTGGAGCTTGTGTTGCCATGGGCGGTTGGCGGCAAGCGCGCGTTGGCCGCCGCGTCCACGCGCAAATTGCCTAGGACATACCCTTGATTGCACGCCGCTTGCGCATGCGGGTGCCGGGATTTTGCGCCGCCCTCGCGGGTTCATCCCAGGCCCGCATGCATGCCCGCGCGGCACTTTTGCGCCGGCTTGAATGCCGGAAAAACAGGAGCGCGGCGCGCAGCCGGCACGCGCATTTCCCGGTGTTCCCGCGCCCCGTCTTCAGCTTCTCAATGCACTCGACCAGGTCTTCAAGACCTGCGTTTGCGCCCGCATTCCTGCACTTAGATTTTGCTTGTATTTGTCTATAGACAAATAGAAGTCGTATTTGACAAAAGCAGCCGGCGGGAGAAAACTGCATTCAACCCCTCACTGACGTTGGATGCCGCCATGAAATCACTGACCGACTACCAGAGCTACGCCGATGCGCAGATCCAGTTTTCCCCCGAACGGCTCTGGGACCTGTTTGACGGAAACCGCGATGCGCTGAACATTGCCCACGAATGCGTGGACCGCCATGCGGCCTCGGGCCGGGACGCGCTGATCGTGGTCCAGGCCGGCGGCGGCGAGGAAGTCATCAGCTTTGCCCAGCTGTCCGAAGACTCGTCGCGGCTGGCGCACTGGCTGGAGGCCAGCGGCGTGCAGGCCGGCGACCGGGTGGCGATCATGCTCGAGCCTTCGCGCGCCTTCTACACCGCGATGTTCGGCGTGATCAAGCGCGGCGCGATTGCCGTGCCGCTGTTCACGCTGTTCGGCCCCGACGGCATACGGCTGCGGGTGCAGGACTGCCAGCCCGCG
>Ga0302347_1003870_pt1 | contig 12640 bp, 7 predicted proteins | sample PhyWR1_FD_202178 | JGI IMG/M metagenome (GOLD analysis project Ga0302347, IMG submission 202178) | Leaf surface microbial communities from wheat plants in UC Gill Tract Community Farm, Albany, California, United States - DLSL W.R1 (v2)... | ecosystem: Host-associated > Plants > Phyllosphere >...
TGGAGCGTGGTGCCCATTCCGGGAATCGGACCCGGGACCTCTCCCTTACCAAGGGAGTGCTCTGCCACTGAGCCAAATGGGCTGTATGGAGCGGGAAAAGAGGCTCGAACTCTCGACCTATACCTTGGCAAGGTATCGCTCTACCAACTGAGCTATTCCCGCATGATTTGTTTGGCTCCTCGACCTGGGCTCGAACCAGGGACCTACGGATTAACAGTCCGGCGCTCTACCAACTGAGCTATCGAGGAACAATCAACTTCAAGAAAAAGCCCGTCGCGGGGACGGGCTTTTCAATTTTGGTGGCCTGGGGCGGAATCGAACCACCGACACAAGGATTTTCAATCCTCTGCTCTACCGACTGAGCTACCGGGCCTGAGCACAAGAGTATATATCAGCCGGAATGCTGTTTTGCCGCATTGCGGCTGGAAAATTCAAAGGTTGCGCTTGCCGCGCGTGAGATCGACGCCCAGCTGTTTCAGTTTCCGGTAAAGATGGGTCCGCTCCAAGCCGGTTTTTTCAGCGACGCGGGTCATCGAGCCGCCTTCCCTGGCCAGATGAAATTCGAAATAGGCCTTTTCAAACTCGTCGCGCGCATCGCGCAGGGGTTTTTCGAGCATGAAACTCTGGATCGCCTGGAGTCCCTTGTCCGGGGAAACCGCCAGCACGGCACCGGCCATGCTGACTTCGGGTGTGAAATCGGCCGTGGGCGCGGCGGCCTTGGCGGCGCTCGCGGGCCGGGCGCTGGTTCGGGCCAGGCCCTGCTCCACCGCCTTGAGCAATTTTTGCAGGGTGATGGGTTTTTCCAGGAAGGCCATGGCGCCAATCTTGGTGGCCTCGACCGCCGTGTCGATGGTGGCATGGCCGCTCATCATGATGACGGGCATGGTCAGCAGGCCATTGGACGACCACTCTTTGAGCAGCGTCACGCCGTCGGTGTCGGGCATCCAGATGTCGAGCAACACCAGATCGGGCCGGGCCTGGGCGCGGGCAGCGCGGGCTTGCGCGGCATTTTCAGCCAGATCGACCTGATGTCCCTCGTCATTGAGAATTTCCGAGAGAAGGTCGCGTATGCCCAACTCGTCATCGACCACCAGAATATTTGCCATGATTGAATTGATGCCCTGCCTGTTGATGACGGTTGTGTTGTCGATGCAGAAGTTTTCAAGCCAGACTTGACCCGCGCTGCGTCAACCCGCAACCGCAAATGATAACGATACTTGCGCGCCCTGCACCACGCCCTCGGCAACGCGGTTTGAAATATCAATGCGCGCGCCGTGTTCGTCGGCAATTTTCTTGACCACCGCCAGCCCCAGGCCGGTGCCCTTGACCTTGGTGGTGACGTAGGGCTCGAAGGCCCGTTTCAGGATGTGCTCGGGAAAGCCCGCGCCATTGTCACGCACCGTCAGCCGCACCCGGTGCGCGCTTGGCGAATAGTCGGTCCTGAGCGTGACGCAGGCCTCTTGGCGAACGTCCTCTGCTTCCTGCGCATCCTGCGCGTTTTGCAGCAGGTTGTGGATGACCTGGCGCAAGAGCTGCGCGTCGCCCCGGATGAGGGGCGCCTTGGGATCGAGCTCGGCCACCACCGGCGCATGCGGTCCGGCCGGGTCGCTGTGGTAGAGGTGCAGCACGTCGGTGATGAGCGCATTGAGATCCACCGGCACCAGTTCGGCCGCCGGCAGGCGCGCATAGTCGCGAAATTCGTTGACCAGGCGCTTCATCGCATCGACCTGGTCAACGATGGTCTTGACCGACCTGGTCAGCAACGCCTGCTCGGTCGCGCCAAGCTTGCCGCCCAGCTTCATCTCCAGCCGCTCGGCCGAGAGCTGGATGGGCGTGAGCGGGTTCTTGATCTCGTGCGCCAGGCGGCGCGCTACCTCGCCCCAGGCCTGCGCGCGCTGGGCCGAAACCATGTCGGAGATGTCGTCAAACACCAGCAGATACTCCTGCGTGCCCGGCATCTTGGCGCCGCGCGCGATCAAGGTGATGGCGTTGTCGCTCGCGCCGTGCCCGGCCGCGTGCAGCTCGAACGACTGCTGCCAGTGCGCCAGCGTCTGCGCCGCGCTGCTCTGCAGGTACTCGGCAAACTGGGCCAGCACATCCTTGGCAAACGCCTCCAGCCCCGGCACCTCGCCCAGCGCCTGGCCCAGGTAGTCCTGCAGCGGCGCGCGCAGGATGCGGCTGGCGCCCGGGTTGCTCGACTGGATCTGCCCGCGCACATCGAGCACGATGACGCCGGCGGTGAGGTTGTCCAGGATGGTCTGCAGGTTGGCCCGCGCGGCATCGACCTGGCGCATGCTGTGCTGCACGGCGGTGCGTGCGTCCGAGAGCTGCTGTGTCATCTGGGCAAACGAGCGCGTCAGCCCGCCCAGCTCGTCCTTGCCCTTGAGCGCGGCCTTGGGCGTGAGGTCGCCCTGGGCCACCTGCTTGACGCCCTCGGCCAGCAGCAGCAGCGGCTTGGCCAGCTGATTGCCCAGGATGACGGCCAGCAGCACCGCGCCGAACACCGCCAGGAACAGGCTGAGCGTGAGCGTGCCGATGTACATCTTGCGCAGGCCGCCGCGCGCCAGCGCCCGCTCCTGGTACTGCCGGTTGGCCTCCTGCACGGCCATGGCGTTGGCCACCAGGCCGGCCGGCAGCGCGCTGGTGACCTGCAGGTAGCGCGACTGGCCCAGCACGTTCAGGCTCGGGTTGTTGACCACGGCAATCGCCTTGACGCGCGCCACGGGGGCCGCGCCGCGCGCGGGCGTGCCAGCGCCCGCAGCAGCGTCCAGCTCGCCATTGCCGCCAGCGCCGGGCACGACTTCATCGAGCCCTTCGATCTGCGTGGTCACCTGCAGCGTGCGGGCGCTGCGCAGCTGCTGCGCCGAGGGCCGCTCGGGCTGGATCAGGAAACGCGACTCGCCCGCGTTGGCAATCAGCTGGCCCGAGGCGCTCCAGAGCACCACGTCGCTGGCGCCGAGCTGCTCGCGCAGCCGCTCCAGGTTCAGGCTGGCCATGGCCTCGGGCTTTTCGGCCAGCTGCGTGGCCGCCTGGCGCGTCTTGCTGCCCAGGTCGGCGGCCAGCGTGTCGAGCGTCGCGCGGCCCAGGTTCAGGCCGGCGGCCAGCGCGCCCTCGACCTCGACATCAAACCAGCTCTCGATCGAGCGCGAGACGAACTGGTAGGACACAACGTAGATCATCAGGCCGGGCATCAGCCCGACCAGCGCGAAAATGGCGGCCAGCTTGAGCAGCAGCCGGCTGCCAAACCGCCCCCGTCGCAGGCGCAGCGCCAGGCGCACGGCGATCCACGTGATGACCACCAGCAGCAAGGCGGCCACGGCGATGTTCAGGCCAAAAAGCAGTGCGTAATTGCGCTCGTAGAGCTCGCGGTTGTCGGTGGCCTGGGTCAGCAGGTACAGCAGCACCAGCCCCAGCGCCGCCGCGATGCCGATGCCCGCGCCGACCGTCCAGCGAAAGGCGGCCGAACTTTTCAGGGCGACCAGCTTGACGGCGCGGTTCATTTGCCCGCCTCGCTGCCGGCGGCTGCAGGCGCCGGGGAAGGACTTGGCGTCAGCTTCAGCCGCTCCTTGAGCTGGGCGGCAATCGCCCATTCCCGCTGTCCGGCCACGCCGATCTGGAACGGACGCGGCAGTTGCGACAGGTCGAGCCGAAAGTTCATGTCCAGCGTGTAGCTGGCCTGCGCATCCAACTCGGCGGCCTCGGCGATTTTCCAGCGGGTGATGTGCTGGATGGCCGACAGCGCTTCGGGCAGGTTGTCGTAGTTCTGGTTCAGCGTGGCGCGCAGCCCCGAGGACGTGGCGATCAGGCCGGAGACGATGTTCACGCGCCAGCGCCCGGTCAGCGGCTGGTAGGCCAGGCGCATGGTGCGGGCGGCATCCGTCACGCGCAGGTCGCTCCAGTACCAGCGGTCGCGGTAGATGTCGGCTTCGACGACAAAAAAGACCGCGATGCCCTTGCGCAGCGCCTCCTCGACCACGGGCGGCAGTTCAAAGCGCACCACGGCCGAGAGGTAAACGCCATCCTCGGCGTGCTCGGTGCGCAGCTGGGTGATCTCGGTCGCCGCCGCCCGGCCCGGCGCCAGGGCCAGGGCCATCAGGAGCAGCGCGCACAGGCCGGCCAGCATGCAGGCAGCCGCCTGGCGCGCTGCAGCCTTGAGCGCTGCGGTCTTAAGCGCTGCGCTTTTCGAAAAGTGCGTAATAAAAACCATCGTGCTCACGAAGCGCATTGTCCGCAAATACCGCCCCGCCCGCACCCTCCTGGGGCAACAGGTGGCCGGGCGCGGGCAGCATCCGGGCATCGGCCTGCTGCGCGGCGAATGCCTGGGCCTGCTGCTCGCCCTCGGCCTTGAACACCGAGCAGGTGCAGTACAGCAGCCGCCCGCCGGGCCGCACCAGCGGCCACAGCGTGGCCAGCAGCCGCGCCTGGGTTTGCGCCAGCTGGGCCACATCGCTCGGGCGGCGCAGCCAGCGCACATCCGGATGCCGGCGCACGATGCCCGATGCGGTGCAGGGCGCGTCGAGCAGGATGGCGTCGTAGGGCTGGCCGTCCCACCAGCCCTCGGGCCGGCTGGCGTCGCCCGCCACGATGCGCGCCTGCAGGCCCAGGCGTGCCAGGTTCTGCTGGACGCGCTCGCAGCGGCTGGCGTCGATGTCCAGCGCCGTCACGTCGGCGTCCAGCAGCTCCAGCAGGTGCGCCGTCTTGCCGCCGGGCGCGGCGCAGGCGTCCAGGATGCGCAGCCGCCCGCCGCCAGGCGCGGCCAGCCCGTCCAGCAGCAAGGGCGCGGCCAGCTGGGCGGCGGCATCCTGCACCGAAAAATGCCCTTCGGCAAAGCCCGGCAGCGACGTGACGGCGCTCGCTTCATCCAGGATCACGCCCTGCGCGCCCACGGCCGATGCTCCTATATTGATAGCTGAAAGCGCACGCAGGTACTGCGCCTGCGTCACTTTTCGTTCATTGACGCGCAAGATCAGCGGCGCGCGGCGATTGTTGGCGCGCAGGATTGCCTGCCACTGCGCGGGATGGTCTTTTTTCACCCGGTCGATCCACCACTGCGGATGGTTCCAGACGGCTTGCGGGCTTTTTTCGGTCAGCGCCAGCAGGCTGGCCTGCTCGCGCAGGAAGCGGCGCAGGCAGCCGTTGATGAAGCTGGCCTGGTGCAGCGTGGCCTCGCTGCGCTTGGCCGCCTCCACCGCCTGATCGACCAGCGTGTGCGCGCTGTAGGGCGCGTCGTCTTCGGCGCAGGCCAGCGCCAGCGCCACGCACAGGAGCGCGTCGGCTTCGGGCGGCGGCGGTCGCTTGGCCAACTGCTGGCGCAGCGCCTCGGCGCGGCCCAGCCAGCGCAGCGCATGAAAGGCCAGCGCCTGCACGCCGGGGCGCAGCGGCGTGGCCACGTCGCCCAGCGCCGGCGTCATCGACTGGCCATCGCGAACGGCCAGGACCACGGCAGCCGCACCCTGCAGCTGGCGCCATAGCGCAATGGGCGCGGAAGAAATGGAATTGGAGTGAGCTTGCATCGGTTCGATCAGGGACGGCCTTGCGGCCAGGCCAGGGTTGACAGCGTGAAACCCGCCGGAGCCCGGACGGTACAGCCCTCTATTAGACCAGCCCCGGCCACCACGCCGTGCGCGCTGCGGCGCCAGAGCACCGCCGCCACCCTTGCGCCGGAACCGGCCCGCACGCGCTCAGTGCAGCGCATCGGGCCGGGTGGGCGCGTGCGCGGCATCGCGCGCCGCCAGCGCGGGCATGGGCCGGCCGTAAATGCGGCGGATGCGCTCGGCCAGCGGCGGATGGCTGGCAAACCAGCGCGCCGCGCCATCCGGCCCGACCAGCAGCATGTGCCGCACCGCTGGATGCAGTGGGGTCGCCATGCCGCCGGCCTGCGTCGCTGCCCTCGCCTGCTCGCCGGCCACCTTGCGCAGCACGCCGCCCAGGCCATTGCGGCTGCGGGTGAACTGCACGGCGCGCGCATCGGCCAGGAATTCGCGCTGGCGCGACACCGCCGCCTTGAGCGCGCGGCCGGCCAGCCAGCCCAGCGAGCCGGCGCTGACGATGGCCAGGCCCGGCAGCGCCAAAAAAGAGCGGCGCCCGTCGTCATCGGCGGCGCACATCCGCTGGCCCAGGTTGAAAATCATCTCCAGCCCGTGCACCATGCCCGCCAGGTGCATGTTCAGCCGGGCGTCGCCTTCACGCAAATGGCTGAACTCGTGTGCCAGCAGGCCCATCAGCTCGTCGCGGCTCAGGCCGTCGAGCGCGCCCTGCGTGACCGCTACCACCGAATCGGCTTCGCCCCAGCCGGCGGCAAAGGCGTTGATGCCCTGCGCACGCGGCAGTACCATGGCCTGCGGCGGGCGCATGCCGGCGGCAATCGCCAGTTCGGCCACGATGTTGCACAGGCGCCGTTCGTCCTCGCGGCTGGCCGGCCAGGCCTCGCGGGCGCCCGCCTGGCGCGCCAGCGCGGCTCCGCCGCCGGCCAGCACCGAGGTTTCGAGCCACCAGCCGCCCAGCACGAACAGCAGCGTCATGCCGGTGTTGACGCTGAAGAAATGCGCCGGATAGCCGCCGCCGGGCCAGAGCATGCGCCAGGTCAGCGCCAGCGCGCCATTGACGCCCAGCACCACGGCCAGCAGCGCCAGCACGAACAGCCCCAGCAGGCGCCGGGTTTGCGCCCGGGCGCTTTCCTGCGCTTCAAAAAACCGCATGGACGCAGCATCCTGCGCGCGAGCGGGTCAGCACGGCGCTCACAGCTGGATGCGCACGGCCTGGCGCTCGGCGGCGCTCTCGGTGACGCGCAGCATCACCGATGGCCCGAAACCGAACGCGCGGGCAACCAGCAGCGCCGGAAACTGGCCCTGCGCATTGTTGTAGTCGAGCACCGCATCGTTGTAGGCCTGGCGCGCAAAGCCGACCTTGTTTTCGGTGCTGGTGAGCTCCTCGCTGAGTTCGCGGATGGTCTGGTCGGCCTTCAGGTCGGGATAGGCTTCGGCCACGGCGAACAGGCGGTTCAGGCTGCTGCCCAGCAGGTGCTCGGCGCTGTCCAGCGCGGCAGCGGCATCGGCCCTGCCAGGACGGCTGCGCAGCGCGTCGCTGGCGCTGCGTGCTTGGTTGCGCGCGTTGATGACATCCTGCAGCGTGGCCTGCTCATGCTGGAGGTACTTTTTGGCGGCTTCCACCAGGTTGGGAATCAGGTCGTACCGGCGCTTGAGCTGCACGTCGATCTGGCCGAACGCATTGGCCTGGGTGTTTTTCAGCCGCACCAGCCGGTTGTAGGCGCCCACGGCCCAGAACACCAGCATGGCCAGCAAGGTAAAAAGAACAACGGTTTGTAATGACATGGGAGCGGCCTTGAGTCCGGGGCGTTGATGAACACAGCGCATTTTCCGACAAGCGCGGCCATGCTGGGCGCCAAACGACCGCCGGCAGCGCAGGCTGGCCGATGCGCCAGCGCCGGTGGCCGGTTCGGGCAGCGCACGACTGCTACTGAATTGATAGCTGCAGGCCCAGGCGGCATCTGCGCAAACACATGATTTGGCTTGAAAAAGGTTTTTGAAAATAAAAAAGCCCCGCACTTTTGCAAGTGCGGGGCCTGGCGCGCCTCAGGGCGCGGTAGGCATGCCGGAGTTACTCGGCAGCCGCGTTCTCGCCGCTGGTTTCAGCCTGCGAGGCTTCCAGTTCGGCGGCTTCGGCTTCGGCGATGGCACGGCGTTCGTTGTCGTCCATCAGGTCTTTGGCCTTGCGCGCCTCGTGGTAAGCCATGCCGGTGCCGGCAGGAATCAATCGGCCGACGATCACGTTTTCCTTCAGGCCGCGCAGCTCGTCGCGCTTGCCCATGATGGCCGCCTCGGTGAGCACCCGGGTCGTTTCCTGGAAGGAAGCGGCCGAGATGAACGAATCGGTCGAGAGCGAGGCCTTGGTGATACCGAGCAGCAGGTTGCTGAACGTGGCGGGAATCTTGCCGTCGGCGCGCAGGGCGTCGTTGACGTCCAGCAGCGCCGAGCGCTCGACCTGCTCGCCGGCGATGTAGCTCGAATCGCCCACGCTTTCGACCACGACGCGGCGCAGCATCTGGCGAACGATCACCTCGATGTGCTTGTCGTTGATCTTCACGCCCTGCAGGCGGTACACGTCCTGCACTTCATCGACGATGTAGCGCGCCAGTTCGGCCACGCCCAGCAGGCGCAGGATGTCCTGCGGATCGGCCGGGCCGTCGACGATGGACTCGCCCTTGTTGACCACCTGGCCTTCGTGCACCAGGATGTTCTTTTCCTTCGGAACCAGGTCTTCCCAGACCTTGCCCTCGGGATCGGTGATCTGCAGGCGCACCTTGCCCTTGGTTTCCTTGCCGAAGGAAATGGTGCCGGTCATCTCGGCCAGCGTGCCCTTGTCTTTCGGCGTGCGGGCTTCGAAGAGCTCGGCCACGCGCGGCAGACCGCCGGTGATGTCGCGGGTCTTCTGGCCTTCGATCGGGATGCGGGCCAGCACTTCGCCGGGGCCCACGTCCTGGCCGTCGCGCACCTGCACCAGCGCGCCGATCTGGAAGCCGATCGTCACCGAGTGGTCGGTGCCGGGGATCTTGACTTCGTTGCCCGAGGCGTCGATCAGCTTGACCTGGGGACGGATCACCTTGGTCGCGCCGCGGCGCTTGGGATCGATCACCACCAGCGTCGACAAACCGGTCACGTCATCGACCTGCTTGGCCACCGTCACGCCTTCTTCCACGTTCTCGAACAGCACCTTGCCGGCGAATTCGGTGATGATGGGGCGGGTCAGCGGATCCCAGTTGGCCAGGATGGCGCCGGCTTTGATGGTCTCGTCGGCCTTCACGGTTAGCGTCGCGCCGTACGGCACCTTGTGGCGCTCGCGCTCGCGGCCATGCTCGTCATGGATGATGATCTCGCCGGAGCGCGCAATCACCACCAGGTCGCCCTTGCCGTTGGTCACATAGCGCATCGGTGCGTTAAAACCGATCACGCCGTTGGACTTGGCTTCGACGCTGGACGCAATCGCCGCGCGCGATGCCGCGCCGCCGATGTGGAAGGTGCGCATCGTCAGCTGCGTGCCGGGCTCGCCGATCGACTGGGCGGCAATGATGCCGACCGCCTCGCCGATGTTGATCAGGCCGCCACGGCCCAGGTCGCGGCCGTAGCACTTGGCGCACAGGCCAAAGCGGGTTTCGCAGGTCAGCGAGGTTCGCACCTTGACTTCATCGACGCCGGCGGCTTCGAGGTCTTCGATGATGTCTTCGTCCAGCAGCACGCCGGCCTCGGACAGCACCGAGCGGTTTTCAGGATGCAGCACATCCTCGACCAGCGTGCGGCCCAGAACCCGGTCGCGCAGCGATTCGATGACTTCGCCGCCTTCGACGATGGCGCGCATCACCGAGCCGTCGAGCGTGCCGCAGTCTTCCTCGGTCACCACCAGATCCTGCACCACGTCGCACAGGCGGCGCGTCAGGTAGCCGGAGTTGGCGGTCTTGAGCGCCGTGTCGGCCAGGCCCTTTCGGGCGCCGTGGGTGGAGATAAAGTACTCCAGCACGTTCAGGCCTTCGCGGAAGTTGGCGGTGATCGGCGTCTCGATGATCGAGCCGTCCGGCTTGGCCATCAGGCCGCGCATGCCGGCCACCTGGCGGATCTGCGCGGCGGAACCGCGCGCGCCCGAGTCGGCCATCATGTAGATCGAGTTGAACGAGTCCTGCTCGACCAGGTTGCCATGGCGGTCAATGACCTTTTCCTTGGACAGCTGTGCCATCATGGCCTTGGACACGTCGTCGCCCGACTTGCCCCAGATATCGACCACCTTGTTGTAGCGCTCGCCAGCCGTCACCAGACCCGAGACATACTGCTGCTCGATCTCTTTGACTTCCTTCTGGGCGTGGGCAATGATGCCGACCTTTTCCTTGGGCACCAGCATGTCCTCGATGCAGATCGAGATGCCGGCCTTGGTCGCCAGGCGGAAACCCGACTGCAGCAGCTTGTCGGCAAACACCACGGTCTCTTTCAAGCCGCACTTGCGGAAAGACACGTTGATGAGCTTGGAGATTTCCTTCTTCTTCAACGCTTTGTTGATGTTGGAGAAAGGCAGTCCCTTAGGCAGGATTTCCGACAGCAGTGCACGTCCGCCCGTGGTGTCCCACAGCTTGGTTGATGGCACGAACTCGCCGGTGGCCTTGTCCTTGCTCCACTCGGTCAGGCGCACGCTGATGCGCGCGTTCAGGTCGAGCTCGCCCGCGTCAAACGCACGGCGTACTTCGCCGGTGTCGGAGAACACCAAACCTTCGCCCTTGCCATTGGTGCGGTCGCGGGTCGTGTAGTACAGACCCAGCACCACGTCCTGCGAAGGAACGATGGACGGCTCGCCGTTGGCGGGGAACAAAATGTTGTTCGACGCCAGCATCAAGGTGCGCGCTTCCATCTGCGCTTCCACCGACAGCGGCACGTGAACGGCCATCTGGTCACCGTCAAAGTCGGCATTGAACGCCGAGCAGACCAGCGGGTGAAGCTGGATCGCCTTGCCTTCGATCAGGATAGGCTCGAAGGCCTGGATGCCCAGGCGGTGCAGCGTGGGCGCGCGGTTGAGCATCACGGGGTGCTCTTTGATGACCTCTTCCAGAATGTCCCAGACCACTGGCGTGCCGGTTTCGACTTCCTTCTTGGCCGCCTTGATGGTGGTGGCGATGCCACGCACTTCGAGCTGCGCGAAGATGAAAGGCTTGAACAGTTCGAGCGCCATCAGCTTGGGCAGGCCGCACTGGTGCAGCTTGAGCGTCGGGCCCACGGTGATCACCGAGCGACCCGAGTAATCGACGCGCTTGCCCAGCAAGTTCTGGCGGAAACGGCCCGACTTGCCCTTGATCATGTCGGCCAGCGACTTGAGCGCGCGCTTGTTGGCGCCAGTCATGGCCTTGCCGCGGCGACCATTGTCCAGCAAGCTGTCCACGGCTTCTTGCAACATGCGCTTTTCATTGCGGGCAATGATTTCAGGCGCCTTGAGTTCCAGCAGGCGGCGCAGGCGGCTGTTGCGGTTGATGACGCGGCGGTACAGGTCGTTCAGGTCAGAGGTCGCAAAGCGCCCGCCGTCCAGCGGCACCAGTGGACGCAGGTCCGGCGGCAGCACGGGCAGCACGTCGAGCACCATCCACTCGGGCTTGATGCCGGACTTCTTGAATCCTTCCATCAGCTTCAAGCGCTTGGCGTTCTTCTTGATCTTGATCTCGGAGCCGGTCAAGTCGTTGCGCAGCTTGTCGATCTCGATATCGACATCCAGGCCTTCGAGCAGGTCCTTGATGCCTTCGGCGCCCATCTTGGCGGTGTATTCGTCGCCGTATTCCTTGCGCTTGGCGTCGAAATCGTCCTCGGACATGATGCTGAACTTCTTCAGCGGGGTCATGCCGGGGTCGGTGACGACATAGGCTTCAAAGTACAGCACGCGCTCGATGTCGCGCAGCGTCATGTCCAGCACCAGGCCCAGACGCGACGGCAGCGACTTCAGGAACCAGATGTGCGCGCAGGGCGCAGCCAGGTCGATGTGGCCCATGCGCTCGCGGCGCACCTTGGTCTGCGTGACTTCAACGCCGCACTTCTCGCAGATGACGCCGCGGTGCTTGAGGCGCTTGTACTTGCCGCACAGGCATTCGTAGTCCTTGATCGGGCCAAAGATCTTGGCGCAAAAAAGACCGTCGCGCTCGGGCTTGAAGGTGCGGTAGTTGATGGTCTCGGGCTTTTTCACCTCGCCGAAAGACCAGGAACGAATTTTCTCGGGCGAGGCCATGCCGATCTTGATGGCATCGAAATGCTCATCGGGCGTGAACTGCTTGAACAGGTCGAGTAATGATTTCATGTGATAAATCCTTATCTAATCAGCTGCGTTCGAGTTCCATGTCGATACCGAGCGAGCGAATTTCCTTCACCAGCACGTTGAACGACTCCGGCATGCCGGCGGTGATCGCATGCTCGCCCTTGACGATGCTCTCGTACACCTTGGTGCGGCCCACCACGTCGTCGGACTTGACGGTGAGCATTTCCTGTAGCACGTAGGAGGCGCCGTAGGCTTCCAGGGCCCACACTTCCATTTCGCCGAAACGCTGGCCGCCGAACTGGGCCTTGCCGCCCAGCGGCTGCTGCGTCACCAGCGAGTACGGACCGGTCGAGCGGGCATGCATCTTGTCGTCCACCAAATGGTGCAGCTTCAGGAAGTGCATGTAGCCCACCGTCGTCGTGCGCTCGAAGGCGTCGCCGGTGCGGCCGTCGTACAGTTGGACCTGAGTGCGTGTCGCGGTCAGGCCCTTGGCCTTGGCGATGTCCGGCGGGTAAGCCAGTTGCAGCATGGCCATGATGTCTTCTTCCGAAGCGCCATCGAACACCGGCGTGGCGAACGGCACGCCGCTCGTCAGGTTGCCGGCCATCTCCAACAGCTCTTCGTCCGACAGGCTGGCCAGTTCCTCGGCGCGACCCGTCTTGTTGTAGAGCGTGTCCATGAACTGGCGCAGTTCGGCCACCTTGGACTCCGCCTGCAGCATGTCGCCAATGCGCTGGCCCAGGCCCTTGGCGGCCCAGCCCAGATGCACTTCCAGCACCTGGCCGACGTTCATGCGCGAAGGCACGCCCAGCGGGTTCAGCACGATGTCGCACGGCGTGCCGTCGGCCAT
>Ga0302347_1003872_pt1 | contig 12637 bp, 9 predicted proteins | sample PhyWR1_FD_202178 | JGI IMG/M metagenome (GOLD analysis project Ga0302347, IMG submission 202178) | Leaf surface microbial communities from wheat plants in UC Gill Tract Community Farm, Albany, California, United States - DLSL W.R1 (v2)... | ecosystem: Host-associated > Plants > Phyllosphere >...
CGGGCGCCACTGTGGTCCACTGCCACGTGCGCGACCCGCAAACCGGCCGCTTCAGCCGTGACGTGGCGCTGTACCGCGAAGTCATGGAACGCATTCGTGAAGCCGACGTGGACATCATCGTCAACCTCACCGCCGGCATGGGGGGTGACCTGGAAATCGGCCCGGGTGAAACGCCACTGGAATTCGGCGCCGGCACCGACCTGATCGGCCCGCTGGAGCGTCTGGCCCACGTGGAAGCGTTGTTGCCGGAAATCTGCACCCTCGACTGCGGCACCCTCAACTTCGGCGACGGCAACTCGATCTATGTGTCCACCCCTGCGCAACTGCGTGCCGGCGCCAAGCGCATCACCGAACTGGGCGTGAAGGCAGAACTGGAAATTTTCGACACCGGCCACCTGTGGTTCGCCAAGCAAATGATGAAGGAAGGCCTGCTGGACGACCCTCTGTTCCAGCTATGCCTGGGCATCCCGTGGGGCGCGCCGGCCGACACCACCACCATGAAAGCCATGGTCGACAACCTGCCGGCCAATGTGACCTGGGCAGGTTTCGGCATCGGCCGCATGCAGATGCCGATGGCAGCGCAGGCCGTGTTGCTAGGCGGCAACGTGCGGGTGGGGCTGGAAGACAACCTGTATCTGGACCGTGGCGTACTGGCCAGCAATGGCCAGCTGGTCGAACGGGCGGTGGAGATCATCTCGCGCCTTGGCGCCCGTGTACTGACCCCGGCCGAGGGCCGGGAAAAAATGAACCTCAAGCGCCGCTGATCCCGCCTGCTCCCATAAGGACTGGCGCCAATTCTGAGCATTTTTTTAGCCTGAGGACTCGATATGCCCTTCATCACCCAGATCAAGACCTTCGCCGCCCTGGGTAGCGGCGTGATCGGCAGCGGCTGGGTTGCCCGCGCCCTGGCCCACGGCCTGGACGTGATCGCCTGGGACCCTGCACCTGGCGCAGAACCGGCGCTGCGCAAGCGTATTGCCAATGCCTGGCCAGCGCTTGAGAAGCAGGGGCTGGCGCCCGGCGCGTCACAAGCCCGCCTGAAGTTCGTTGCCACCATCGAGGAATGCGTACGCGATGCCGATTTCATTCAGGAAAGCGCGCCAGAGCGGCTGGACCTGAAGCTCGACCTGCACGCAAAAATAAGCGCCGCGGCCAAGCCCGAGGCCATCATCGGCTCCAGCACTTCCGGCCTGCTGCCCAGCGAGTTCTACGAGTCTGCCACGCACCCGGAGCGCTGCGTGGTGGGCCACCCGTTCAACCCGGTGTACCTGCTGCCGCTGGTGGAAATCGTCGGTGGCAAACGTACCGCGCCCGAAGCCATCGAGGCAGCGAAGGTCATCTATACCGCCCTGGGCATGCGCCCGCTGCACGTGCGCAAGGAAGTGCCCGGTTTCATAGCCGACCGCCTGCTCGAAGCACTCTGGCGCGAGGCCCTGCACCTGGTGAACGACGGCGTGGCGACCACCGGTGAAATCGACGACGCGATCCGCTTTGGCGCCGGCCTGCGCTGGTCGTTCATGGGCACCTTCCTCACCTACACCCTGGCCGGTGGCGATGCAGGCATGCGCCACTTCATATCGCAGTTCGGCCCGGCGCTGAAACTGCCGTGGACCTACCTGCCCGCACCGGAACTGACCGACAAACTGATTGACGATGTGGTGGACGGCACCTCGGCGCAACTGGGAGAACGCAGCATTGCCGCACTGGAACGCTATCGTGATGACACCCTGCTTGCAGTGCTTGAAGCCGTAAAGAGCAGCAAGCAAAAGCACGGCATGTCGTTCGGCGAATGAGGAGACCACAATGCCCGCACTGATCACCTACCGCACCCCAGTCCAGGAGGACTGGGTGGACTACAACGGGCACCTGCGCGATGCCTTTTACCTGCTGATTTTCAGCTACGCCACCGATGCGCTGATGGAGCGCATCGGCCTGGATGCCGACAGCCGGGGGCAGAGCGGGCATTCGCTGTTCACCCTGGAGGCGCACATCAACTACCTGCATGAGGTGAAGCTTGGCACCGAGGTGTGGGTGCAGACGCAGATCATCGGCGTTGATCGCAAGCGCCTGCATGTCTATCACAGCCTGCACCGGGCCGGGTTCGATGAGGTGCTGGCTGCCAGCGAGCAGATGCTCCTGCACGTTGACCTGGCCGGGCCGACCTCCGCGCCGTTCGAAGCGCGCAGCATGGCGGCGATACAGCGCCTGCAAACGCAACAGGATGATCTGTCGATACCCAACTACGTTGGCGCAACCATCCGCCGCCTGAACCAGCCGGCTGATGGCTCAACTCGTTAACCCTTAGGCCCCTTACCCACGCACATCACCGGTTGGGCATAGGCGGTTGATCTTGTGTATCAATATCGTAGGAGACACGATAGATGGCCCCGTTCATATACCCTCCTCCCCGATGAACCCTGATGAGGTTTTCAGGCAGCCCACTGCCACTGTCCCAATTGGCGACCTCAAAACGGCCTTTGTAAGACCCGCTGAAGCACAGGCTCTTGGCCGAGGTTTCGCTATGGAAGCAGAGTTTCCTGGCATCGCCAAGAAAGCCGTAAACCTTCGCCGAACGCGACTTGCCGTTGGAAACCGCACTGCACGCCGCCCAAGTTGACAGGTCGTATACTGCCCCAGCGGGGAGCCGAAGCTCACAGGAGGCACCTCGATAATTCGCCTGCGAGTAGAGTTGAATGGTGAGTTTGTCATCCCTCGCATACTCAACGTGGTCGATATTGCCAACCAGTGGTTTCGAGCCGGAAGCTTCACGACGCAAGCCGTGCGGCAATGCCGCTTTCTTGTCGATATCTGCGACTTCAAAGTCGCCTGCATAGGCACCCACATAACAAGACGACAGATCGAGCCTGTAGGACTTCAAGCACAACTTGCTGCCGTCGGTAAAGTCACTGACCTTCATTGATTTCACGGCGGTGCAAGGGGGCAGATGCATACCGGGCACCATGAACATGCTGCACTGCTGACCAAGAAAATTACGCTCCGCATAAAGTTCAACATAGAGTCTAGGTGCGGTGGGTGGGGGGTAGAGGTTTTCGATTTCTTCCCTATGCTCATCCAGGGTGCGAGCCACATCATGGTGTTCGGGCGTTCCCATTGGCACGCCCTGATAAGTGAGCCGTGGATTGGAGAAATAGGGTATGGACCCCCAAGTGGTGACCATCCTTGTGTGGAATTTCGGATTATCATGGCTATAACCGAACTTGTAGCCAGGCGATGTTCCGTTCCAACCATGCGCGGCGCCCAACACGTGCCCAATCTCGTGAGCGAACGCGTCAGCAGCACCGACAATGACATAGCCGCCTGTGGCGACCTCACCCCCTGTACCCGGGTAGGACGTATACAACGTTACCACGTCGGCCAGAAGCTCATCGCGCCAGCGCTGCACCTCATTATTCAAGTCCCGCCCCGGCGTCCTGAAGTCCGTGAACTGCTCAACACCGGTCTTGTCGCCTTCCTTGTAATCAGGCTCCATGAACCCCGCAATACTGACGGTAACGGGTACATTCGAGTTGAGCATCACCTGATTGGCATCTTGCACGACACGGGCTAGCGTCGCACGGTAATCCGGGTTTTTGACGCGCCGTTCATGGGTTGTAAAAAACAGCACACGGATGGTGCTGTGGTCAGATTCTGGTGCCTTTCCAGCACCAGGGTCTGTTTGAGGCTGCCGCACATCGGTGAAATGTTCAGCAGGCATTTTGGCTTCATCGACTTTGACTAATACATGTTGCCCGCCCCCAACATATTGTAATCGGTAGGCTGCACCTTCTACATGAATAGCGCCAGTCAACCGCTGCCCGTCCCGTACCAAGGAAATCCAGGTAAAGGGGTCAAAAACGATTTCGGTGTCGTTGTTACCCAGCGGCCCAGCTACCGAGTCTCCGACCCATCCCACCATACCCGGCGCAGGTGGAACACTGCGCCGCAACCTGAAGGTCGCTGTCTTGTTATGCCCGAGCGGAACACTTAGCGTTTTGTTGGCCTGGTCTACCAAAGAACTATTCACCACCACCCGCTGCACGTGTTGGGTTGCTGGATCTTTCAACAGATCACTGAACAACGGATACACCTGTCTATCGCGCTTCAGGCCCTCAAGGTCATCGCCTACGGCTAGTTGGAAAAGTTGTGTGGTGGGCGATGCACCCTCATTATGATCACTGGCAAGCACGCCCGAAATTGCTGACACCAATATAGTCGCTGAAATCAACCGCAACCAAAGTTTCATGGGGCTAGTCTCCCTTTCACCGGAGAGTGAAATTACAGATCAGCTGCCCACTCGGCACAACAGGCAAATTTATCAGGTTTGCATCGCTGCCTTGATGATCATGAACAACTTCATCGACTGCACTGTTGTGCTCGTGCGAAAGTGCACGAGCTCAGCAGGCCTGCCTGCGGCATGCACCAGCACCTTCATCCGGTGGGCGCGGCGGCTGGCAGAGAGAGGAGCGGGCAGCCAACCAGGGCTATTGTTTGCCGAAGGAAACACGGTGCACGGAGCCGTTCATGTAACCACCCCCTGCATGCGTACGAACAAGCCCCTGGGGCAGGCCACTGCCCACGTCCCAATTTCTGATCTGAAAGTTGCCCTGATAGCTCCCTGTGAAGCAAAGACTTCGACGGTCGTCGGTGTTAAGGAAACAAAGTTTGGAGTTAGCCCCGGGGAAAGCGTACACCTTCGCGGAGCGTGATTTTCCGCTGGCTACTAAGTCGCATCCTGAAAAATCTGAAATCTTGCGCGCATCGCCTTGGGACAGGCGGAATGTGCAGGTATCACCTCGATAGTCAGCAAGAGAATAAAGCTGAATAGTTACGGAAGTGTCCTGAGTGTACACGATATTTCGAATTTTCCCGACCAAAGGTGTATTACCAGGAGGGATTTCTCGCTCCAGCCCAGCAGGCAATGTGCCTGACGCATCAAGGTCCGCCACCTCAAAAGCACCCGTGTACGAACCGCGGTAACAGGCAAAGTCAAAGGCGGTGGCGTAGAAACACAACCTCATTCCAGCTTTGAAATTCTTGACTTTAACCGAATGCACTTCATTGCAGTTGGGGCGTATGTCATTGGGGAGAAACTCTAGGCTGCAATGGCGTCCAGAAAAATTCTTTTCGGGGTAGAATTCCAACTCCATAGGCGGCGCAAGCGGCACGGGATAGAAATTCTCTACCCTTTCCCTGCGTTCGTTAAAGCGGCGCGCGACATCATGATGTGCCTCAGTCCCAAGAGGAATGCTCTGGTACGTCAGCCGAGGGTTAGAGTGGTACGCAACCCTTGGGCACGCTGGCGAGCATCCATACGACATCTGCGTGCTGAACCTAGGCGTTCCCGTGTATCGATAGCCATGCACATAGGGCGGTTTGCGCTCTGCATTTCCTTCCTCCCAGTTATGTTTGGCGCCCAAGTTATGACCGAGTTCGTGAGCAAGCGAGGTGGTACAGCTGATGACCGAATGAGCCTGCTCTTTACTCGACTCATACCAGGCAAGACCGCAATACTCAGTCGCTGTAGAATACATTGAAATCATGTCTGCTCCCAACACCTCTCTCCTGCGCAAGACATTCCCCGCGAATGGTTGGGCTAGACGGATATCATCCAGTTGCTGTGAGTAATTTCTTCCGGTTTCGTCGTAAGGCTCATCAAAAAAACCGGCCAGTTCATAAGTGATCTGTACGTCACTGTTTCTCATGTACTGATTGGCGTCGTTCAGCGCCTGGGCGAGCTCAATCCGATAGTTGGGGCTTTTGGCCCTTCGTTGATTAGTGGCCAGAAACATCACGCGTATTGTGCTGTGCGCGGACAGCGGAGCTTTTCCTTGGGTATCAGCGCGCGCCTGCGCTGCTGGGTCGACGAGGGGTTCGCCTTCCGCAGGAAGCTTGGATTCATCAACCTTGATCAGCACATACTGACCCGAGCCGATTGAATCCAGCCGATAACGCTGCCCTTCGACAACTACGCGGCCCACCAACTTGTCCCCCTCACGCACCAAGGATAGGTAGTAAAGCGGATCGTTTTCGATCTCCGAAGCAGATGCCGCATGGGCCGCTTTCCATGCCGACGGCTTGTAGCCCACCCAACCGTCAATACCCGGTGTGATGGTGGTGAAATCGCGTAGATGAAACTGCGCGGTTTTACCGTCCGGTAAGCTCACCGCCAAATCCTGCGTTTGCTGGCTGATAAGTGCCGGGTTGATCTTCACCAGCGTAAACTCTGCGTTCGCAGGGTCGGCCAGCAATGTGGCCAGGTTGCCGCTAGCCGTGTCTAGCAGGCCTTTGCGCGTAGGGGTGGGTTCAAGGGTGAACAGTTGGGCTGGGGTACTTGTGGCTGCAGTCACGGTGGGGCCAGAGGACGAACATCCCCCAAAAAACATCACCGTTGAAGCCAGCAGGATCCTGTTCCAAATTGCCGTTTTCACATTGCCGCTCCTGAGGATATCCATCACCCTCAGCAGATCACTAGCGCAGCTTTACTGTCACCTGACAAAAATGCCAGGTGGATGGATGTGCAGGCACAGGCAGTTGGTTTAAAACAAAAAAATAACCCCGGAAAGCCGTGAGCATCCGGGGCCAAGAGCGAGCAACATCCACTGTGCATGAACGAGGGTGACCAAACCCTCTGGTACCGTGAATGGCCTCAGTGTGGGGCCTGGGAAGGCGCTGGATTTAGCCGTAAACGACCTGTTCTTAGTCATGGCAGCCATGCCGGCATTCTGTTGTTGCGGGCCTGTCGCCCACGTCACAGAATCGGTCGTAAATCACAGCAGCACTCTCTTCGCGACAAAAGGGACAACAGCCATGATGCATGCGGATTTGATTGATCAGGACGACCTGGCAGGCCACCTGCGGGCGCGTGGATTCGACATTCCAGCCGGGGCCACTGCCGAACAGGCCTGCGAGGCAGTGGTGCGCGGGCTGACCGAGGCCAATGCACGGGCCCTGAAGGGGATGGTGGAACAGATGTATACCGGTAGCGCGACGATTCTGCCGGCGGTACGCCAGGCCAAGCAGTTGTTGCCGGCATTGGCGCAGTTCAGCAAGCGCGCCTGATTTCTCCTTACGGCCCTATCGCCGGCAAGCCGGCTCCCACCGTGATCACACAGGCTCAAGACCTGTGCAAGACCTAGGGGAGCTGGCTTGCCGGCGATGCCGTTTCAGAGCCTTACGCTGGCAAAGGTCGATTCGTTACGCGCCTGGCTCAGGGCCGCCATCGGCCCGCTGTGCGGCGACAAGGTCATGGCCTGCGGAATCGGCATCATTGCCACTTGGTGCGTGGTGTTGGAGCCCACGCGCTCATCACGCGGCGGAATGCCAAAGTACTCGCGGTAGCATTTGGAGAAGTGCGGCGTGGATACGAAACCGCACACCGATGCCACTTCGATGATCGACATGGGCGTCTGTTTGAGCAGTTGCCGGGCGCGGATAAGGCGCAGCTTCAGGTAGTAGCGCGACGGCGAGCAGTGCAGGTACTTCTGGAACAACCGCTCGAGCTGGCGCCGCGACACCGACACATACACCGCCAACTCGTCCAGGTCGATCGGCTCTTCCAGGTTGGCTTCCATCAGCGCGACGATTTCCTGCAACTTCGGCTGGTTGGTGCCGAGCATGTGCTTGAGCGGCACGCGCTGGTGATCCTGCTCGTTGCGAATGCGTTCGTAGACGAACATTTCGGAAATGGCCGCCGACAGCTCGCGGCCGTGGTCGCGGCTGATCAGGTGCAGCATCATGTCCAGCGGCGCGGTGCCGCCAGAGCTGGTGAAGCGGTTGCGGTCGAGGGTGAACAGCCGGGTACTCATGTTGACCCGCGGGTAGGCCTCCTGCATGGCGGCCAGGCATTCCCAGTGCACGCTGCAATCAAAGCCGTCGAGCAGGCCGGCACAGGCCAAGGCCCAACTGCCCGTGCACACGGCCCCCAGGCGCCGCGACTGACGCGCCTGGGCTTGCAGCCAGGTCACGTGCTCGCGGGTAACGGTGCGCTGAATGCCCACACCGCCGCAGACGATCACGGTGTCGATCGCAGGGGCACTGTGCATGGCCGCGTCCGGGGTGATCTGCAAACCATCGCTGGCCCACACCTGGCCGCCATCGACCGTCAGCGTGTGCCAGCGGTACAGTTCGCGGCCGGACAGCTGGTTGGCCATACGCAGGGGCTCCACAGCCGAAGCCAGGGAAATCAGGGTGAAATTGTCCAATAGAAGAAACCCGATGGACTGGGGTGCTGTGCGGTTCTGGGACGGGGCCCCGGAGGTGTAGGACGTCATCGCGGTTTCTCCTCACACAAATGCTGGATGTGCCTCATGCGGGCACTCATTTTCTTGTTATTGCCCCCGCCACATGCCGGGGGGTGGGTGACCATTACCTACGCAAACGCCGTGCCTGAAATTGAATGGCTATCCAAAAAAACCTGAAAACGACGCCTTTGTCAGGCAAATCAGAGGCTTTGAATGTACTGGCCAAGTTGTCTCAAACAGCCGTGCTAGGCGCCGTGCGGGTAACGGCTGAGCAGTTTAGTGACACGCCGTGGGGCGGTTGCCCAGAAACGACACTGTTTAGTGTCACCGACAAGCCCCACACTGATTGCGACATCCGACAACTGGTAGGGATTGGCTGCACCATAAAGGAGCACGGCCAGGCCTTTTGCGCCGCCTTGAAACGCGCAGGCCTCTTCGCGGGTTCACCACCAAGAGGCCCTGGGTGCCTACTCGGCATCAGCACTCGATGGCACTGACCGCCAGGCCACCGCGGGAGGTTTCCTTGTACTTGTCGTGCATGTCGGCACCGGTGTCGCGCATGGTGCGGATCACCTGGTCGAGGGAGATGAAGTGCTCGCCATCGCCACGCAGGGCCATTTGCACCGCGTTGATGGCTTTTACCGCAGCAATCGCGTTGCGCTCGATGCACGGCACCTGCACCAACCCGCCTACCGGGTCGCAGGTCAGCCCCAGGTTGTGCTCCAGGGCAATTTCCGCGGCGTTTTCCAGCTGCGCCGGGGTCGCGCCCAACACTTGCGCAAGGCCGGCAGCGGCCATGGCGCAGGCAGAGCCGACCTCGCCCTGGCAGCCTACTTCGGCGCCGGAGATGGAGGCGTTCTTCTTGCACAGGATGCCAACCGCCGCAGCGCCAAGGAAGAAATCGGTAACACTGGACTCGTCCACCTCATCACTGAAGCGCATGTAGTAGTGCAACACCGCCGGGATGATGCCCGCCGCGCCGTTGGTAGGCGCCGTCACCATGCGCCCGCCTGCAGCGTTCTCTTCGTTGACAGCCAGGGCGAACAGGTTGACCCACTCCATGGCGCTCATGGTCGAGCCGATCACGTTAGGCTTGCCGATTTCCTGCAGGCTGCGGTGCAGTTTGGCGGCGCGGCGGCGCACATTGAGCCCACCGGGCAACGTGCCCTCGTATTTCAGGCCGTTGTTGACGCATTCCTGCATGGCTTGCCAGAGCTTGCGCAAGCCGGCGTGAATCTCTTCTTCACTGCGCCAGACCTTTTCGTTGGCCATCATCAATTGCGACACGCTAAGGTCGTTTTGCTTGCACAGCTGCAGCAGCTCGGCGGCGCTGTTGAAATCGTACGGCAGCACCGTCTGGTCGGCATCCAGCACACCACTGGCGGCCTGCGCGGCATCCACCACAAAGCCGCCACCCACCGAGTAATAGGTGTCTCGGTGCAACTCGCCCTGCTCGCCTTCGGCAATCAAGGTCATGGCGTTGGGGTGGTAGGGCAGGTTCTCGTCCAGCAACAGCATGTCGCGCGCCCACACGAACTCGACAGGCAGGCGCCCGTCCAGCTTGAGGGTATTGGTTTCGCGCAGGTCGGCGATGCGCGGCACGATCTGGGTCGGGTCAATGGCGTCTGGCCACTCGCCCATCAGCCCCATGATGGTGGCGTTGTCGGTGCCGTGGCCGACGCCGGTGGCCGACAGCGAGCCATACAGGCGCACCTCGATCCGCCGTACCCGTTCCAACTCGCCGCGCTCGCGCAGCCCTTGGACAAACAGGGCGCCAGCACGCATGGGGCCGACGGTGTGGGAGCTGGAAGGCCCGACACCGATCTTGAACAGGTCGAACACGCTGATGGCCATTACCGAATCACCTCTTGCTGGGCTTGTCTGTGCGCGCCATGCGCACGGCGGGGTAGCTGCTAGGCTCAAGCAGGGCCGCCTTGAATTGCCAGCATCATCGGGCTTTTACCGGCCTTCTCGCCGTCTACAACCGACGCCATTTTGTCCAGCAGCGCCGCACGGTTTTACTTGGGGAATGGCCCCGATACGCCGTTTTCCAGCGGCCTGGTGACGCAAAAATGCGGGCGAGGGGCTGGAAAAATCCATAAGCGACATCGCCCATACTGGATACGACCCGTTCCGTACTGGATACGACCCTACCAGTAGGCGATTGCCCGGCGGTGGAGGATTATCGAAAGCGACTCGTAAAGCACGGCCACGCATCCTGCCCTCTGCAGGCCTGGTCGACCGGACCGTCAGAACGTCCGGCGACCCACGCGAACCCGAAGACAAAATCTCAGGAGTCCACCCATGAAAGGTTCACCCTCGCTGTTGCTGGTTGCGTTGCTGTCCGCACCGTTGCTGGCTCAAGCCGCCGAGCCCGAGCAGTGCCAGACGGTTCGTTTCTCTGACGTCGGCTGGACCGACATCACGGTCACCACTGCGACCACCAGCGTTGTGCTCGAAGCACTGGGTTATAAAACCCACACCACCATGATCTCGGTACCTGTGACCTACAAGTCGCTGGCTACCGGCAAGGACCTGGATGTGTTTCTCGGCAACTGGATGCCGACCATGGAAAACGATATCAAGCAGTACCGCGACGCCGGCACTGTGGACACCGTGCGCGCCAACCTTGAAAACGCCAAGTACACCCTGGCCGTGCCCCAGGCGCTGTATGACAAAGGCCTGAAGGATTTCAGCGACATTGCCAAGTTCAAGCAGGAGCTGGGCGGCAAGATCTACGGCATCGAACCCGGCAACGATGGCAACCGCACCATCCAGAGCATGATCGACAAGAACGCCTTCGGCCTGAAGGACGCCGGCTTCAAGCTGGTGCAGTCCAGCGAGGCCGGCATGCTGTCGCAGGTCGACCGGGCACAGAAACGTGGCGAAGCCATGGTGTTCCTGGGCTGGGAACCGCACCCGATGAACACCCGCTTCAAGATGCAGTACCTGACCGGCGGTGACGAATACTTCGGCCCCGACTTCGGCAAGGCGACCGTATACACCAACACCCGCAAAGGCTACGTGCAGGAGTGCAGCAACGTTGGCCAACTGCTGAAGAACCTGTCGTTCGAGCTCAAGGATGAAAGCACCATGATGGGCTACGTCCTGGACGACAAGATGAAGCCCGAGGCCGCTGCCAAGAAATGGCTCAAGGACAACCCAGGCAAGCTGGACACCTGGCTGGCCGGCGTGACCACCGTGGATGGCAAACCCGGCCTGGAGGCGGCCAAGGCCAAGCTGACGCAATAACGCAATTCGCTATAGCGCTACCTCGGGGCAGGACCGTGCCTGCTCCGGGTTGAGTTCAATCTATGCAGGTGGAAGCTCGCTATCATGCTTATCGATCAGAAAATACCGCTGGGTCAGTACATCGCCTCGTTCGTTGAATGGCTGACCCTGCACGGCGCGAATTACTTCGACGCCATCGCACAGGGCCTGGAGTTCATGATCCACGGCGTCACCAGTGCCTTGACCTGGTTCAACCCGTTCGTCCTCACCGCCCTGTTCGCCGCCCTGGCGCACCTCATCCAGCGTAAATGGTCGCTGACCGCATTCGTCGCCCTGTCGTTCCTGTTGATCTTCAACCTGGGTTACTGGCAGGAAACCATGGAAACCCTGGCACAAGTGACCTTCGCCACCGTGGTGTGCGTGGCCATCGGTGTGCCGCTGGGCATCGTTGCCGCGCACAAACCCATGTTCTACACCGCCATGCGCCCGGTGCTCGACCTGATGCAAACGGTACCCACCTTCGTGTACCTGATCCCCACCCTGACGCTGTTCGGCCTGGGCGTGGTGCCAGGGCTGATCTCGACCGTGGTGTTCGCCATTGCCGCCCCTATCCGCCTCACCTATCTGGGCATCTGCGACGTACCGCAGGAGCTGATGGACGCCGGCAAGGCGTTTGGCTGCTCGCGCCGCCAACTGCTCACCCGTATCGAACTGCCGCATGCGATGCCCAGCATCGCCGCCGGCGTTACCCAGTGCATCATGTTGTCGCTGTCGATGGTGGTGATCGCCGCCCTGGTCGGCGCTGACGGCCTGGGCAAACCTGTGGTCAACGCACTGAACACCGCCGATATTTCCCTGGGCTTCGAAGCGGGCCTGGCGATCGTGCTGCTGGCGATCATGCTCGACCGTATCTGCAAGCAACCGGAACTGCCGGTAAGGGGTGAAGCATGAGCATCATTCGTTTCGAAGACGTCGACGTCATTTTCTCCAACAAGCCACGCGAGGCGCTGGCACTGCTGGACAAAGGCCAGACTCGCGAGCAGATCCTCAAGCAGACCGGCCTGGTGGTGGGCGTTGAAAAAGCCAACCTGGACATCCAGAAGGGCGAGATCTGCGTATTGATGGGCCTGTCCGGTTCGGGCAAGTCGAGCCTGCTGCGCTGCATC
>Ga0302347_1003877_pt1 | contig 12613 bp, 8 predicted proteins | sample PhyWR1_FD_202178 | JGI IMG/M metagenome (GOLD analysis project Ga0302347, IMG submission 202178) | Leaf surface microbial communities from wheat plants in UC Gill Tract Community Farm, Albany, California, United States - DLSL W.R1 (v2)... | ecosystem: Host-associated > Plants > Phyllosphere >...
GGGTATCTACTTCACGACCAATGGTATCGTGTTTAAAGTCAATGACGAAGATGAAAACTGGACCGGCTATTATCTTGTCAGTTACTTTAATTTCTTCCAGGACAATACCTGGTTATCCGGCGGGCTGATCACGATTATCTTTTTCAGTCTGTTTGGGAGCCTGGCCTATAATCGCTGGTATACACAGCGCGTGATTATCCCGGCGCAGACTGCTCATGATAAATTACTGGAAAGTGATGAGTTTAGTAAGACACTCATTCAAACAGCCCCCGTTGCCGTCTGCCTGATCTCTCGCGAAGATTGTCGTGTTATTTTTGCCAATGAACTGGCTCTAGAATGGCTAAATCCGGATGCCAGCGGAAAAATAGGCATCACTAGCTGGTCGGATAGTTTATTATGCCAAATCATCCGGGACAATAACGCCGGTATGATTGAGCAACTGGTCATTTCCGAGACATTAACGGTTAACGTTAGCTATGTGTCCACGCGCTATAAACAAAGTGACGTTATTCTCTGCGCATTCACTGACGTCAGCATTCATGTCGAAACTGAGCGCCACTTAAAACAGGCCAAGCTTGCCGCGAATGAAGCCAATGAAGCAAAAACGCTGTTTTTAGCGACCATGAGCCATGAAATACGCACGCCGCTTTACGGAACTCTGGGCACCATTGAACTGCTCTCATTAACCGAACTCAATACTAAACAGCGTCAATATCTGAACAGAATTGAAATAGCCTCTCAGTCACTGATGCAGCTAATCAGCGATATTCTGGATATCAGTAAAATTGAAGCTAATCAGCTACAGCTGGAGAATATTTCATTCAATCCGATTGAATTAGTTCAAGGCTGTACAGGTTCCTACTCGTCGGTAGCCTATAATAAAGGATTGTTGCTGTTTTCAATTATCCCGACCGATCTTCCGACTCAGGTCTGTGGCGATCCCAATCGTCTTCGCCAGATTATTAATAACTTAATCAGTAATGCCATAAAATTCACTGACTATGGCTATGTCATTGTTCGTCTTAGTCAGATAAAACGAACAGCGACGCATTCTCGTTTACTGATCGAAGTATTAGACAGCGGTATCGGAATAGAAGCCGAGCATCAAAAAAATCTGTTTAAGCCTTTCTTCCTGATTAATTCTGAAAGTAATATTGCCAGCGGCGCAGGTCTGGGATTATTTATTTGCTCTCGCCTCGCCGGGTTAATGAACAGTGAGATAGAGCTCATTAGCGAACCGCGTATTGGCAGTAAATTTTCAGTTGAAATCGATTTTATTTTACCTGAAGTCAACTTGTCACCGGTTGTCACACCAAAACTCGATCAGGCGAATATTATTGTACGGACGCCTCACCCTGACTTAACGAAAAATATTGTGCAGTGGCTAAATAATTGGGGAGCGAATGCCAAAGCATTAGCTGAGCAGATGTCTTATAATGACAGACAGGCAACATTAGTTGACATTCAATTAAGAAAAGAGATATCCCCGCTGGACTGGGAAGGTCAGACCGTCACTATTTCACTGTCAGAACAGTTTGATCATGCTTATAATATCGACGTACATAATATATTTAGTATCGGCTTTGGTTTAGAACAATTTTTCTATGGGAGCATACCGCAGCAATCTCAACAGACTGTTTTTCCTAATTTCGCCATCAATGTATTAATCGCGGAAGATAATCCACTCAATCAAATCACGCTCAAGGAACAGCTTGAACTGCTAGGCTGTGCGGTGACTCTGGCGAGTGATGGAGAAGAAGCATTAGCTCTGTGGGATATTTCTCCAAGTGACATTATTTTTACTGATGTCAATATGCCCTACCTGAACGGGTATGGACTCGCAACGGAATTACGTTCTGAAGGTGTCACCGTTCCTATCATTGGACTGACCGCTAACGCCATGCTGGATGAGGAAAAACGTTGTATTGAGTCAGGGATGGATGCCTGGCTGGTTAAACCGATAGAATTAAAAAAACTGGCTGAAATTTTAAAGGACTATATAGGGACCGGGCACTTAAAACATATTGATGAGTCGTCGTTACTCGCGCTGCCAGGAGGAATAGATGTCCTCACTAAACATCGGGATATATTTATTCAGTCGATGAGTGAGGATCTGGAAGTCCTGCAAAAGTCGATAATCAGCCTGGATGTAAAGATGATAATCATCACCTTACATCGAATGAGAGGCGCTTTGGTGCTGGCTAACTATCACGATCTTTCTCTACGACTGGAAGTTATGGGAGAATATTTAGAGTCATATGGCATGGATGAAAAGAGTACTCCACAGGTGAATGCCTTGGTTAGCGAGATACAGCTGCTGATTGAGAAGTGAATAGATTCCTGAATCAAGAGAAAAAAAATGAAAAAGATGCGAGTGGTATTGGTAGACGATCATCAAGTCGTTTTGGCTGGAATGAAAGACTATATTAATCAGTTACCTAACATTGAAGTTATTGGAACCTATTCAACATCTTCAGCCTTGATAAAAAGCCTGGAGACTGACATACCTGATATTATTATTACCGATTACAACATGCCCAAGGATGAACTATATGTAGATGGTATTCGGTTTGTCAGCTATTTAAAGCGCAGCTATCCGCAGATTAAGTTGCTGGTACTGACTATGATTACTAACTCGATGATCGTCTCATCTTTATACGATTATGGGATAGCCGGTGTCGTTTATAAGCAAGATCCTCTTGATGAGATGCGTAAGGCGTTGCATGCCATTAAAATGAATCATATTTATTACCCTCCTTCTTTTAACCAGGATGCGCAGAGGGTAAAAAAGAAGCCCCTGCTTAACGATAAAATAAACAGTCTTTCGCCAAGAGAGTTTGAAGTATTACGTTATTTTGTCTCTGGTGAGTCGATAGTAAGCATATCCGCGCGGCTGAATCGTAGCGCTAAAACAATCAGCTTACAAAAGAACTCCGCGATGAGAAAATTAGATATTGATAATAATCAGGAGCTTATACAGTTCTGTGCGATAAATAATATTTTTGACTAAGCCTTGGTTAGACGTTGTTTATTATCGACTCATGGCTGAAAAGACGATTGTTCCAGCACAATCTCTGTCAGCGAAGCCAACTGCACTTTATTTTATCGGATATAAAGGCGTTGGCATCTGAGAGAGTTTTCGCTGTTAATCTCTTTCCTTAGGGCAGGAAGGATTATTTTTTAGGCAATAATCTGCCACTGACCAGCAACAAGAGCGTTTTCACGATAAGCCCGGCAAGCAACAAATTTGCCAGTGAAAATAATATCCACGCAAGAACTTGCATATCGTCACTCGGCCGACTGTGCGCCAGCCGTAAAGCCGCATTCGCCATCGCGGAAAGACCGAATGAAAATGCCCACATCGTCGGACTGAAACCGCCAGCAAAAAACCATCGTACCAGCCTCAGCATAAAGAACAGTTGCAGTAAGCCGTAGCCGAGAAGTAACAAGGCAAAGATATCAAAATGATTGCCGTTTACACACAACCATGCGTAACAGGCAACAAAGGCGGGCGCTAACTGGATACCAATAATACCGCGTGCCGGGCCTGCGAGGGCCGTTTCTGTACGCAAGCGATGAATAATGGCCGGCTCCAGCGTTAACCATGAAATCAGGCCCGCACCTAAAAAGAGCGCCCCGATTTCCTGATGTCCGGCGGTACCAAAAGCCATGGCACAGATAAAATTAGCCGCAACGGTGGGCAGATAAAAACCCGGAGTAGTGGCCTCTGAAGCAAACTCACCCCGCCACAATGGCGCACAACGCCACGCCGAAAAAATGAGTTGCCCGATAGCACCGACAATCATCAGCGTATTGGCCAGTATCAGGTGATAAGGGTGTAATCCTATTGAAACCAGCACCCCGCCAGCAGGCAGCAAACTGATGAAACTAAACTGATTATTATTCAGGAACTCTGCGTGTACCGCCTTGGGCTGAATCAGGCAGCGAGCAGCATAGATAAGCGCCAGCATAAACCAGATAAAGCTGCCGGCAAAAATAAGCGTTTCACCCAGCCAGGCCGGCCCAAATCCTAAAGTCGAGGCATAACGCCAGCTGCTACCCAGTCCAAACACACCCAGAACGATTCCAAAAAAACTGACGGGAACGCGATGAACAAACTGTATCAATGACATGACGATTAGCCGAAAAGAGAAAGAAGTGACAAAGCTTATACGCAAAAAAAAGGGTCAGCAATCACAGATTCGACGTCCCTTTAAACCTTATAAATAGAATGGTTAATAATAACAAGTAAGTCATTGAGGCGGGTTATATCAGGATGCTGCTCATCAGCAGCACCCAGACAACTTGAGTATGATGGGAATATCCCCGTCATACTCAAGTGACCATTTTATTGATAATGCTGCTTAATTTCCTGAGAAATCAGGAGGCCACGTTTCGACTCTTTTTCTGCAATTTCGACAGAGAGCCCAATATAAGCCCTTGGGTCCAGCATATGTTTAATTTCATCCTCATTAAACGCCGCTGAGATCACTTCATTTTTAATCAAATTGGTGTAAAAATCCTCACCGTCTGCCGCAGTCTTAATCGCCTCATCGTACAGCAGTGAGTGGGCTTTATCTTTGCCCAGCTTTTCGGCCATCTTCATCATCACGTATTCAGTATTATCTAATCCTTTATTCCTTAACACGTTATGTAGCATGCGTTCTTCATGAGGAACGAGCGTTCTGGAAAGTTCCTCTGTTCTTAACAGGATCTCAGTGGTTAACTCTAAGGCTTCTTCAAGCAACCCATCAAATAACATGTATGAACTGCTGTCGCCTTCATAAGGTCTGACCGCAGAGTACATACCGACGCTGGGCAAAGAATAGAGTTTCTGTGAGTTAGCGATAATCCCTTTGGCTAATTTAGGATTAATTTTATGTGGCATGGTACTACTGCCCACGGTTCCTTTGGTAAACCCTTCAGAAACCTCGGCAATTTCTTCTAAGGTGGTGCTGTAGACTTCTTCACCGATTTTATGACAAATATTCGCCATCAGCGCCAGATTAGAAATATATTCTAATTTATGGGTGCTCAGGTTTCTGGAAGGGACTTCCATCGCTTCCATACCGGTAAGCTCGGCGACCCTTTTTTGCACCGCCATGCCAACACCTGGCATGGAGTTAAAGGCACCCACTGCCCCGCCCATCATGATGGTAAAGACCCGTTTTTCGCACTCTTTCATGCGCTGATAACAGTCGATAAAATCGCTGATCCACACTGAAACCTTGTACCCATAAGTGATAGGAATCGCATGTCGACCGTGTGTTCTACCTGGCATCACCATTTTTTTGGTTTTCTCCGCTAAATTTGCCAGGTTTTCAATAATTTCACTCAGCAGCAACATAAATTTATGATGGACTGTTTTCATCATATACAGTTGCGAACTTTGCTGAATATTCTGTGTAGTAATACCGTAATGAATATACTTACCGCTTTCTTCCGAACAGGCATTCACTAAAACTTTTAAAAATGGAACGAAGCCATGACCTATTTTTTGATAAATACGGTTCATTTCCTCAAAATCAATATTTTCTATAATCGCTTTTTCTTTTATTTCATCAGCAGCTGACTGCGGAATAAAACCGAGTTCAGCTTGTGCTTGAGCTAACATGGATTCAAACATTAACCAGGTTGAGTACTTTGCTTCATTAGACAGCAATGCCTTGATACCACGGTCGTCGATTGTTTTACTCTTAGAATCATATAAAGCTCTCATAATATATCCTTTTTTATTTCTTCATTGCGTCATCAACAGCATTGCGAACAAATTCAACCTTCGGACCATAAACAACATGGATATGGTTTTCCGTTGGGAATAAGAATGCTGAACAACCTGACTTCAATATTAAATCTTTATCTATTTTATCAGCCTCTGCGATATCAATACGCAGGCGGGTAATACAGTTATCAACGTTACGAATATTTTGTTTGCCACCTAATGCCTCAAGCAGAATCGCGGCAGCTTCTCCGTAGCGTTTTTCTTTAATTAAGGTATTTTTAATATTAGCCGACTCTTCTCTTCCCGGCGTTTTGATATCGAATCTAACAATTGCGAAGTAGAAGATGAAGTAAGTCACTACCGCCAGGCAACCACCGATGAGCACCAGGAAAATCCAGTTAGTGTGTTCATAGAGCAAACCAAAGATGGTGAAGTCCAAAATAGTACCCCGAATATAACCTATCGCCACACCGGCAAGCGAAAGTAATACCGCTCCAATACCGACGATGATGGCGTAGATGAGATATAACAGCGGTGCAATAAAGACGAAGGTAAACTCGAGGGGTTCAGTGACGTTCCCGAGCATCGCTGTTAATACCATGGTCACGAGCATCGATTTAACTTCGGCGCGGTTCTCTTTTCTTGACGTTTTGTAGATTGCCAGAGCAATGGCAGGAAATAAGAACAGTGTTACCAGCATTTGTTGCTGAGCCATAAAGCGAGTCAGGCTTGGCATCATTGACCAGTATTCACTGTTTGGCCCTTGCTTAAACAGCACTTCTGTCATGGCGGGAACAACACCGACAAAGGTTTCGCCATCAATCACATAAGACCCACCGGCTTCGGTAAATCTGAACAATACATTCCAGACGTGGTGCAATCCAAATGGGATAAAGAGTCGCTCTCCCCCGGCGGTAAAGAAGGGGCCTACCGGACTGAGGATAACGGCAGATAGCTTCATTAAGCCGAGAACTAAAACTTCCCAGATAAAGGGTAAAAAGGCTCCGACTACCATCATTAAACCTATCATGATAATAGAAACGGACTTTTTCCCGGCGAAGAAAGCAAATGCAGTCGGCAGTTCAAGGTTATAAAACTTGTCGGTAGCCCAGGCAGCAATCAGGCCCGTGATAATCCCCCCGGCCGCGCTGATATTCATGGTCTGTATGCCTAACACTTTGATTTGCCCCACCTGGGTCATCACCGCCGCATCAGCCAGTTTACCATTCAGTATCAGCCAGACATTGATGGTGATTATCAGTGTCAGATAACCGACAACGGAGGCAAAAACCGCAATCCCCTTATCCCGCTGGCTCATGCCATAGGCAACCCCCATGGCAAACAGCAGCGGAATGTTGTCAAAAATCACACCCGCAATAGAACGAATACTGACTAACAGTTCATTGACCGTTTCGTTCCCAAGGAAAGGAAATCGAGCAATCATGTAGGATTGAACTAAAGCCCCACTGATACCCAGAACCATACCAATGGGGGCCAAAACACCAATAGGAAGAAGCAATGTTCTCCCAAACCGCTGAATTGAATCACTAAACTTTCTCTTAGCCATATACAATCCTGATGACAATAAGCGTTTAAATTATAGTCATACTAGCATTGATATTTTTTTAGCAAATGTTTCTGCGGTTTTAAATATTAACTGAGGTCATAAATTATGACCTGGGACATATTTTAAATAGATGAATATTTGTGTTTATAAAAAATATAAATGAAATCACATTAACTGCTCTAACTCATAGACTAATAAATCAACAAGAATAAAAAACCCCACTCTGGATTTGGTATCATCTTTTTTTGTATCGTGATCGTCGGCAAAACAAAAAAGATTATTATCAGCATAGGTCGTCAATTCATTAGAATGAAATGCCGTCATACTAATAATATTAGCTTCTTTTAATTGAACCGCTTTCGCAGTTTCAATGATTTTCTTGGTGCCGCCGGACAATGAAATAAACACTACAGTATCTTCACTACTCACCAGGCGAGTAAAAGAATCCGACAGATTATAATCATTAATAAAAAAGCAGTGTAATCCTAATGAAAACAATAGGTGTTCAAGATAGTAGCCCACCGCTTTACTGGTTCCCCTTGTGACAATGAAAATATTCCTTGCGTGACGTAATGATTTAGCACAGTCATGAATTTGATCTTCATTGATCAGGGTAAAACTTTTATTAATATTTCTTTCCAGCTGTTTTTTAAACGACGGCAGGTTTTGATTCTTATTTTTATTTTCGGCTAAAATATGCTCATTAATCTTAAATTTAAGTTCCTTATAGCCGTTGAAACCGAGTTTTTGAGATAAATTCACGATAACGGTCTTTGAAACAAAGGCTTTAGCCACTAACTCATTGATATTCAGGCAGGGGATATCAGCGATATGATCGATGATATATTTTAGTGCTTTTTTTTCGCTGGTTGTTAAATCAGCGTAATTTTTCAAAAAATCCAGCATACCCCACCTTATTCACCGAGTACCAAAACGCTACAGGCCCTAAGATGACCTTAAATTGCTGTAATATTCAAGTTTTAAAAAATATTACAGCCTTGAAAATTGCCAGCGCGTTTTAATTGTCAGTGGTTTTCCCGGGGTAACATACTCGGGTGAGATATTAATCGCATTCGGTGCCTGAGTCAGGGGATTAACACAGGTTGCGTCTGGCTGCTTATCAAAGACCACCAGCCCCGGCGATGGCGATGAGATATCCAGGGCTATTTTTTCCGGCCATTCGAGACGGACGGATATTCCATGATTAAAACCAAAACAGTCATCCCAGGGACCTGGACCGGGAGCAATATGACGGCCGGTCGGAAGTTCATTGTTTCCCGGCTCTTCCTGCCAGTCCGCCATAAAGCGGAGTTGTAGTGCCTCATCTATCGGTAGGCCAGTGACATCTTGAGGGGCATTAATCCATTTGGCAAACCAGGGATGCCAGCCAGCAGAGGCCGGAAATATCTCGCCATCACTATGGATATCTAACTGCATGATCACCGCATCATCCTGCAATGCAATCTGCTGAATAACATGTCCTTTCCATGGCCAGGGCTCCTTCAGCATCATACGTAGCGTCAGGCTATCAGCAGTTTGCTCTACAATATCCCACTCTGAGTAACAGGCCATTCCATGTAAGGCATGCGGTGGTTTGTTAACCGGTAACTGCCATATTTTTCCGTTCACTTCCAGCTGACCATTGCCCAGCCGCCCGACCCAGGGTACCAGAGGAAATGAACCGTACTGAAAGGCGCGGCGCTGTGAGTTCCACTGGCGCAACAACTCATAGTTAAAGACCCGCAGGGATGTCATTCGGGCAGCATCCTGTGGGTAAACGGTAATTTCAATATTGCTATTTTTCAATGTAATAGCATCACCTGCTGGCCCAGGCCAGGGAGCATCAAACGCTTGCTGTAGTGCCAGAAAATGTGCATTTTTCATCGTACTGCTCATTATATTGTCTCCAGAGAAAGTGATGGCATCGGCTGATGTTCAGGGCTGTTCCGGGGGTGAATTCAGCGGTAGCGGTTTGATAAACCAGACGCAGACAAATGACACCAAGGAAATAATGAATAAGAATGCGGCAACATACCAAGGCTCCCCGCCCCCCAATACCAGTAAGCTTGAGGCAATAAGCGGACTCATACCGCCAAGGATGGCTGAGAATTGATAGGCAAAAGAGAGTCCGGTATAGCGAACGCGCGTACCAAACATGCGGGTAAATAGCGTCGGCTGAACAGCAAACATCATTGTCGGCCCCAGGTTATAGCCCAGAATCATGCTTATCCAGATAATCATCACGCTTTTAGTGCCGAGCAACATAAAGAAGGGAAATGCAAACAGCACACAAAAACCCGCTCCCAGCAGATAGATTTTTCGTTGCCCTACGCGGTCAGAAATCCATCCCACTAATGGACAACTCACGATCCCGATAGCGGAGGCTATCAACATACCGGTTAACGGAATATCACGAGAGAGCGCCAGTTCTGTGGATATATAGACAATGCCAAAGGCGTTAATGATATTGGATGACACACTCTCAGCAAGACGTGCACCGAGTGCTAATAAAATATTTTTCGGGTATTTGCGGAATAATTCAATCAGAGGAGGCGGTGCCTTTCTTTCCTCGGCTTTCGCTTGTCGTTGTTTAAAATCCAGCGTTTCTTCGGTATGAAGACGGATGAACATGCCTACAACTAACATAAATGCCGATAGCCAGAAAGGAATGCGCCAGCCCCAGGAAAGAAATTGCTCCGGCGTTAATAGATGATTACAGAGCGCAAATACCCCCGTCGCCAGCATAATACCGACGGAGGCCGCAGCCTGAGGTAATGAACCGAGAAATCCGCGTCTCTTTTGCGGTGCGGATTCAATGGTCATCAGCGCGGCCCCACCATATTCCCCCCCTAATCCAAATCCTTGAACAAGACGTAAAAACATCAATAACAAGGGGGCCCAGATACCAATATCATGATAAGTGGGAATAAAACCTATCAGGAAAGTTGAGGTTCCGACAATTCCCAGCGTCCATATGAGTGTCACTTTTCGGCCAACTTTGTCCCCAAAATGGCCGAAAACTATCCCCCCTAGTGGCCGCGTGAGAAAGCCAACGCCGAAGGTAGCAAAAGCGGCGATAACCCCAATAGCCGGATCACTATCAGGAAAAAATAACGGTGCAAATACCAGTCCGGCAGCGGTACCAAAAATAAAAAAGTCATACCATTCGAGTAATGCACCAGCAAAACTCCCCATGACAACACGACGCATCGCCTTGTCGGAAAGCTCAACTGTGGGTTCATCTAATCTTTCAGGCATTATATTTCCTCTCCGTCGCGGTGAGAAAACTGTGGGCAACACTGGCCCACAGCAGGTACAGGTTATCGCGCATCGAGACGTGGTCGGGCGCGTTATTATTTTTCCAGTTCAGCTAATACCTGAGCATCTTCTGAATCAACGTTAGCGCCCAGGGGTTCCCACTTAATCAGCACACAAGTGATAAAACCGATGAAAGGTACTAGCGCCAGCCAAAAGAAAGCGTCAGTTTTTAATGCGCCCCACAGCATCGGCCAGAAAATCAGGCCAGCAATCGCACCGGTACGCATAATTGCACGAGCGAATCCAACACCAGTGGTACGAATACTCGGAGGATAAGAGAGCGTGGCGATAGTCATTCCTAATCCACCGGGTCCGGCAGAGTGGAAGAAGATAATGGAACCCAGCAGCCCTAAAGAGAGCCATGGATTGGTTGTCGCCAACGCGCCCAGTGCCAGTAAAGCCAGGGTGATAACGCCGAAGCCGTACATTGACTGCATCCTTGTGCCCAGCCGCTGTACGATAAGGGAGCCTATCAAACCACCGGTGACGCCACACAGGGCATTGACCACGGCGGAACCTGAAAGCGCGCCAACCAGGCCACCACTCAGGATACCTGCCAGCGTCAGAGGAAGGTAAACACCGACCGCATTGTACTGCCATGCCTGCATCGTCGCGACAACACAGCCCAGCAGAGTACGTTTACGATAGCGTGCGTTAAACAGAATGCCGTATCCGGTATGGATCTTTTTCTCTGTCACCGATTCTTGCTGACTATTTTTATCCAGCGCCACAACGGCATGAACGCCATAGCGTTTACGCAAGATATCGCAAGCTTCATCGTAGCGGCCCACACGCGCCGCCCACATGGCCGACTCACCAATGAAAAAGTAACGCAGGATCATAATTATCACTGCAAATACGGCACCAATGAAAATACCGTAACGCCAGAGCTGATCTTCAGCTATTCCGGAGAGCAGTAGCGGTAGCAACACCAGATAAACCACGGTAGTCGAAACATACCAGGCCATCTGCCATAAGTTGACGGATGTTCCCGTTTTTTTCGATTGTGAGCCGCGTAGTTCTGCGACCGCATTGGTGGCTAGTGGGAAGTCGATCCCCAGACCAAATCCCATCACCACACGACATACCAGCACCCACCAGATGTTAGGCGCTATCGCGACTGCCGCTGCTCCCAGCGTACACAGTGCCATTCCAATCAAAAATGCACGGCGCTGGCCAAAACGGTTGATCACCCGGTTTGCCAGTAAGCCACCAATCAATGCCGCGAGCAGTACCGAGGCATTCACGGTCGCAGCAAGTCCGGGGGAAATACCAAACTGTGCAGCAATATATTTATTACCAAAACCCACCATTGCAGCCTGATAGGCATCAATAAGTATCCCGCCAAGGGCAATAAAAATAATACCGGCGTTAGCTTTAATTGCTGAGTTTTTATTAACAATATCAATTACATCTTGTGGCCGACTAATTGAGTAAAGTGTAGGACTGGTGGCTTGTACCATCACAATTCCCTCTCTATTTTGTTGTAGGGGAACGCCGTCTTAGCGCGGCGCTCAGAGGCTGTTATCCATTACACTTCAGCGAATTGCAGCAGGACTTTGATAGAGTCATTTTGCTTAGCGCGCTCAAAAGCCGCTGCCGCCTCACTGACCGGGAACAAGTCAGTGACCAGTTCGCTGGTATCAAAACGTCCATCGGCCAGCCACTCGATGACAACGTCAAAATCTTCTGGGATATACATGCCAGAGTTAAGCAGATCGCGTTCAAAACGCTGCATCATAGGCAACGGGATTTCTCGTGGCCCGCTCGGTACGCCCATGCAGACCACCGTTCCCCCCGCATAAACACGCGTACAGGCATCGTTCAAGGTTGCCTGCGCAGCAACAACATCAATGGCTCCGGTAAAACGCGCCTCGGCGTCGAGTTCTCCTGGCGCACAGGCTTCTGCTGCGCCAAGTTTCAATGCCAGCGCACGTTTAGCGGCATCAGGCTCAATCACGGTAATTTTACCCGCGCCCATAATGCGTAGAGCCTGGACAATCGAC
>Ga0302347_1003879_pt1 | contig 12606 bp, 9 predicted proteins | sample PhyWR1_FD_202178 | JGI IMG/M metagenome (GOLD analysis project Ga0302347, IMG submission 202178) | Leaf surface microbial communities from wheat plants in UC Gill Tract Community Farm, Albany, California, United States - DLSL W.R1 (v2)... | ecosystem: Host-associated > Plants > Phyllosphere >...
ACACGGGCAGCAGATCGCGACGTTGGTGCTTTATCCGGCGGTCAGTGAAAACCCAAGCCTTGGGTTCGATGTACGCGCACCGGGGCCTATCCGCCTGGTGCTTCAGGACAACAGCGGCAATCGGTTCGAAGCCGCCGTGCCTTGAACGTGGCCGGCGTGGTTTCATGCCCATGGGAGGTACCTGATGCGATGGATGATGCTCTTGCTGCTGGGCGTGGGCCTGCCGGCGCTGGCCGACTTCGACTACCGGCTGGCGCCGCGACAGATCGCCCAGGGCACCTGGGTACTTGAAGGCAGTACCGACAATTTCCAGAAGGCCAACGGCGGTAATGTCGTGAACACGGCGTTCATCGTGACCGACGCCGGTGTGGTGGTGATCGATAGTGGGCCGTCCAAGCGCTATGGGGAGGCCATGCGCCAGGCAATCGCCGGGGTCACGGACAAGCCCGTCATCGAAGTCCTGTTGACCCATCACCACCCGGATCATGTGCTGGGTAACCAGGCATTCGCCGAGGTGCCGATCGCTGCGCTGGCCGGTACGACCGAGCTGTTGCGCCAGCAGGGCGATGCCATGGCCGAGAACATGTACCGTCTGGTCGGTGACTGGATGCGAGGCACCGAAGTGGTCTTGCCGACCGAGGTGGTACAACCCGGCAGGCGTGAAGTGGGCGGGCATCGACTGCGCCTGTTGGGCTTGGCAGGGCATACCGGCGCTGACCTGGCCATTTTCGATGAAACGACCGGCGTGCTGTTCGCGGGCGACCTGGTGTTCTACGAGCGTGCCCTGACCACGCCCAACAGCCCGGGGCTGGACGTCTGGCAACGTGACCTGGACACGTTGCAGGCCTTGCCCTGGCAGCAACTGGTACCGGGCCATGGCCCTGTCGCAAGCGATAGCAGGCCCTTTGCCCAGATGCACGATTACCTGCGTTGGCTGGATGGCCTGATGCGCGAAGGCGCCGAGCAGGGCGCCGACATGGTCGAGATGATCCGCAGCCCTGTGCCCGAGCGGTTTGCCGCGATCAGCCTGACGCGCTATGAGCTGATTCGAAGTGTCAGTCACCTGTACCCACGCTATGAAAAGCAGGTGATGCAACGGGTGGATGTGAGGCCCTGATAACGGCCAGGCCCTGTTCCCTTGTACCAAGGAACTAGGGTTTTGCGCATTGCGGTCAATTGCTGGCAGCCAGGGCGGGAACAAGAATTCCCGCCACACCGGGAAAATTTCCCGGCATAACAAAAAGCCAAAGGTAGCTGCCATGACCCGTACTCCATGCCGTCCCGTGTTTGCCTTGAGCCTTGTGTTCAGCGCCTTGCTGCTTGCCGGCGCAGCCCACGCCGGCGTCACCGATGCCGAGATCCTGCAAGACCCCAAGAACCCCCAGCAGATCGTGACCAACGGGCTGGGTGTGCAGGGCCAGCGCTACAGTCCGCTGGACATGCTCAACACCCGCAACGTCAAGGAGTTGCGGCCGGTTTGGGCATTCTCGTTTGGCGGCGAGAAGCAGCGCGGCCAGCAGGCGCAGCCGTTGATCAAGGATGGGGTCATGTACCTCACAGGTTCCTACTCACGGGTATTCGCCGTCGACGCACGCACCGGCAAGAAGCTGTGGCAGTACGATGCCCGCCTGCCCGACGATATCCGCCCTTGCTGCGATGTCATCAACCGAGGGGTTGCGCTGTACGGCAACCTGGTCTTCTTCGGCACCCTGGATGCCAAACTGGTGGCCCTGAACAAGGACACCGGCAAAGTGGTCTGGAGCAAAAAAGTGGCCGACCACAAGGAAGGCTACTCCATCAGCGCGGCGCCCATGATCGTTAACGGCAAGCTCATCACTGGCGTTGCCGGGGGCGAATTCGGGGTGGTGGGCAAGATCCAGGCCTACAACCCGGAGAATGGCGAGTTGCTCTGGATGCGGCCCACGGTCGAGGGCCACATGGGCTATGTCTACAAGGACGGCAAAGCCATCGAGAACGGCATCTCGGGCGGTGAAGCCGGCAAGACCTGGCCGGGCGATCTGTGGAAGACCGGCGGCGCGGCTCCCTGGCTGGGCGGCTACTATGACCCGGAAACCAATCTGATCCTGTTCGGCACCGGTAACCCCGCCCCCTGGAACTCGCACCTGCGTCCCGGCGACAACCTGTATTCGTCCTCGCGCCTGGCACTGAACCCGGACGATGGAACGATCAAGTGGCACTTCCAAAGCACGCCCCACGACGGCTGGGACTTCGACGGCGTCAACGAGCTGATAGCGTTCAACTACAAGGACGGGGGCAAGGAGGTGAAGGCCGCCGCCACGGCTGACCGCAACGGCTTTTTCTACGTGCTAGACCGCACCAACGGCACGTTCATCCGCGGCTTCCCCTTCGTCGACAAGATCACCTGGGCCACGGGCCTGGACAAGGACGGTCGCCCGCTCTACAACGACGCCAGTCGCCCGGGCGCACCGGGCAGCGAGGCCAAGGGCAGCTCGGTGTTCGTCGCGCCGGCCTTCCTGGGCGCCAAGAACTGGATGCCCATGGCCTACAACCGTGACACCGGGCTGTTCTACGTGCCTTCGAACGAATGGGGCATGGACATCTGGAACGAGGGCATCGCCTACAAGAAAGGCGCAGCGTTTCTGGGCGCAGGCTTCACCATCAAGCCCCTGAACGAAGACTACATCGGCGTACTGCGTGCCATCGACCCGGTCAGCGGCAAGGAAGTCTGGCGCCACAAGAACTACGCCCCGCTGTGGGGTGGGGTGCTGACTACCAAGGGCAACCTGGTCTTCACCGGCACCCCCGAGGGGTTCCTCCAGGCCTTCGATGCCAAGACCGGCGAGAAGGTGTGGGAGTTCCAGACCGGCTCCGGTGTCCTTGGCTCACCGGTGACCTGGGAAATGGATGGCGAGCAGTACGTGTCGGTGGTCTCCGGCTGGGGCGGGGCTGTACCGCTGTGGGGCGGGGAGGTGGCCAAGCGGGTCAAGGACTTCAACCAGGGCGGCATGCTCTGGACCTTCAAGCTGCCCAAGCAATTGCAGGGCGCCAGCGCAACCGCGCAGCGCTGAACCCTACTACCAAATGACGAGCGCCCCGCTGCCAACGATGCATTCGCCTGGCAAGCGGGGCTTTTTACCATCGTCGTATCGCCTGTCGCAGGCAGGCATCGACCCGCAGAGGCTCAGCATGATCTACGCACAACCCGGAACCCCAGGCGCCGTCGTGTCCTTCAAGCCACGCTATGGCAACTTCATCAACGGCCAGTTCGTACCGCCAGTGGCGGGGCAATATTTCACCAACAGCTCGCCGGTCAACGGCCAGCCGATCGCCGAATTTCCGCGGTCCACCGCCCAGGATGTGGACAAGGCCCTGGACGCCGCCCACGCCGCGGCCGATGCCTGGGGCAGAACCTCGGTGCAGGACCGCGCGCTGATGCTGCTGCGCATCGCCGATCGCATCGAGCAGAACCTGGAGGTGCTGGCGATTACCGAAACCTGGGACAACGGCAAGGCCGTTCGTGAAACGCTCAATGCCGACGTGCCGCTGGCGGCGGATCATTTCCGCTATTTCGCCGGCTGCATCCGAGCCCAGGAGGGCGGCGCCGCCGAGATCAACGAGGGCACCGTCGCGTACCATTTCCATGAACCGCTGGGTGTGGTGGGGCAGATCATCCCTTGGAACTTCCCTTTGCTGATGGCCGCCTGGAAGCTTGCCCCGGCACTGGCCGCTGGCAACTGCGTGGTGCTCAAGCCCGCCGAGCAGACGCCGCTGTCGATTACCGTGTTTGCCGAACTCATCGCCGACCTGCTGCCCGCTGGCGTGCTCAATATCGTCCAGGGCTTTGGCCGTGAAGCCGGAGAGGCCCTGGCCACCAGCAAGCGCATTGCCAAGATCGCCTTTACAGGTTCCACGCCGGTGGGCGCGCACATCATGAAATGCGCTGCGGACAACATCATCCCCTCGACGGTAGAGCTGGGCGGTAAATCGCCGAACGTGTTCTTCGAGGACATCATGCAGGCCGAGCCCGCCTTCATCGAGAAGGCGGCAGAAGGGCTGGTCCTGGCCTTCTTCAACCAGGGAGAGGTGTGCACCTGCCCGTCGCGGGCGCTGATCCAGGAATCGATCTACGAGCCGTTCATGGCCGAGGTGATGAAGAAGATCGCCAAGATCAGCCGTGGCAACCCGCTCGATACCGACACCATGGTCGGCGCGCAAGCCTCCGAGCAGCAGTACGACAAGATCCTGTCCTACCTGCAGATCGCCCAGGACGAAGGCGCGCAATTGCTGGCCGGCGGCGCTGCCGAGCGCCTGCAGGGCGACCTTGCCAGCGGCTATTACATCCAGCCCACGCTGCTCAAGGGCGACAACAAGATGCGCGTGTTTCAGGAGGAAATCTTCGGGCCCGTGGTGGGTGTGACCACCTTCAAGGACGAAGCCGAGGCGCTGGCCATCGCCAACGACAGTGAATTCGGCCTGGGCGCTGGCGTGTGGACCCGCGATATCAACCGTGCCTACCGCATGGGCCGCGGCATCAAGGCCGGGCGCGTCTGGACCAACTGCTACCACTTGTACCCGGCGCACGCTGCGTTCGGGGGCTACAAGAAGTCGGGCGTGGGCCGCGAAACCCACAAGATGATGCTCGACCACTACCAGCAGACCAAGAACCTGCTGGTGAGTTATGACATCAATCCACTGGGCTTCTTCTAAGGCTCAGGCACCCTCGTCCATGGGCGCCGTGAGTTCGTTCCAAAGTAGCATTTGGCCCCGCGGCTGCCCGTGCATTAATGGCTGTACCGGAATCGTCCGGCCCAAGAAGAGGACACGCCATGTGGACCAAACCCACCTTCACCGACTTGCGCATTGGCTTTGAAGTGACGATGTACTTCGCTAACCGTTGATCCGCACGCCGGCCACCCTCGCGGTGGCCGGCGTCTTTCTACCCGCCAGGAACATGTTGAGCCGTGGAGCCGATCAGCCGTCAGCAGGCCTTGCAAGTGCACCGGCGGGCACGCTTGCGCTGGGAGCCGAGTACCGGCATGCATGTGCTCCAATGCCCGGGCATGGTCATCGAACTGACCGGCAGTGCCGGTTGGGTGCTGGAACTGCTGGACGGGCAGCGCAGCGTGGCCGTTGTGATCGAGCACTTGCGTCAGCGCTATGGGGACGTGCGAGGCCTTGAGGAGGATGTGCTGGGCTTTCTCGAGCTCGCCAGGGTCAGGGCCTGGGTCGAGTGAGCGACGATGCCACCTAGGTCTGGTTGCTTTCGTGGATGGATGCATTACGCTGGCACTCACCTTCCAGAACAATAAGATCAGGCTTGCCCATGAGCCAGAGTTTCAGCCCGCTACGCAAATTCGTTTCGCCTGAAATCATCTTCGGTGCCGGCTGCCGGCATAACGTGGCCAACTACGCCAAGACCTTCGGGGCCCGCAAGGTGCTGGTGGTCAGCGACCCCGGGGTGATCGCTGCCGGGTGGGTGGCCGACGTCGAGGCCAGCCTGCAAGCCCAGGGCATCGACTATTGCCTCTACAGCGCAGTGTCGCCCAACCCCCGGGTCGAGGAGGTGATGCTCGGCGCCGAGATCTACCGGCAAAACCATTGCGATGTCATCGTCGCAGTCGGCGGGGGCAGCCCGATGGACTGCGGCAAGGCCATCGGCATCGTGGTGGCGCACGGACGCAGCATCCTCGAGTTCGAGGGTGTGGACATGATCCGCGTGCCCAGCCCCCCGCTGATCCTGATCCCGACCACGGCCGGCACCTCGGCGGATGTGTCGCAGTTCGTGATCATCTCCAACCAACAGGAGCGCATGAAGTTCTCCATCGTCAGCAAGGCGGTGGTGCCCGACGTGTCGTTGATCGATCCGCAGACCACCCTGAGCATGGACCCGTTTCTGTCGGCCTGTACCGGGATCGATGCCCTGGTGCATGCGATCGAGGCGTTCGTCTCCACCGGCCACGGCCCCTTGACCGACCCCCATGCCCTTGAAGCCATGCGGCTGATCAACGGCAACCTGGTGCAGATGATCGCCAATCCGACCGACATCGGCCTGCGCGAAAAAGTCATGCTGGGCAGCATGCAGGCGGGGCTTGCCTTTTCCAATGCCATCCTCGGCGCCGTGCACGCGATGTCCCACAGCCTGGGCGGCTTCCTGGATCTGCCCCACGGGCTGTGCAACGCGGTGCTGGTCGAGCATGTGGTGGCGTTCAACTACAGCTCGGCGCCAGAGCGTTTCAAGGTGATTGCCGAGGTGATGGGCATCGATTGCCGGGGCCTGAACCACCGGCAGATCTGCGCGCGTCTGGTCGACCACCTGATCGCCTTGAAATACGCCATGGGCTTCCATGAAACACTCGGGCTGCACGGTGTGCGCACCAGCGATATTCCATTCCTGTCGCAGCACGCAATGGACGATCCGTGCATCCTGACCAACCCACGTGCCTCCAGTCAGCGAGACGTCGAGGTCGTTTATGGCGAAGCCCTCTGAAGCGCAGCAGCGAGCACTGGCCGGGCTGCTCGGGCTGGGCGACCAGTCCGCGCGCAAGAGTCATTACCCGGAGCTGGCCGCGCGGCTGGAGGAACTGGAAGCTGAGCGCAACCGCTACAAGTGGTTGTTCGAAAATGCCGTTCACGGCATCTTCCAGGCCAGCCTGCAGGACGGCATGCGTGCTGCCAACCCGGCCCTGGCGCGGATGCTGGGCTACGACGACCCTCAGGCCGTACTGTTCTCGTTGACCGACCTTGGCGCCAACCTCTTCGTCGGGGGTGCTCAGGAACTGCACGCCATCACCACGACCTTGGCGCGCGAGCATAGCCTGCACGGTTACGAAACCCGCCTGCGGCGCCGTGATGGCAGCCACATCGACGTGCTCATGAACCTGTTGCGCAAACCCGGGCATGAGGGCTTGGTGGAAGGGTTCGTGGCCGATATTACCGAGCGCAAGCTGGCGCAGCAGCACTTGCAGCAACTCAACGATGAGCTTGAGCAGCGGGTGGCCGACCGGACCGACCAACTGCTCGAAGCCAATCGCAACCTGCACCAGCAGATCACCGAACGCAAGCAGATCGCCCGGGCCCTGCGCGACGCCCGGGACGCCGCACAACTGGCCAATCGCAGCAAAGACAAGTACCTGGCGGCGGCCAGCCATGACCTGCTGCAGCCGCTCAATGCCGCCCGCTTGCTGATCTCGACCCTGCGCGAGCGGCCGCTTGCGCAGGCCGAACAACTGCTGGTGGAGCGCACTCACCAGGCCTTGGAAGGGGCCGAAGACCTGCTGACTGACCTGTTGGACATCTCGCGACTTGATCAGGCCGCCGTGAAGCCGGACATGGGCGTGTACCACCTGAGCACCGTGTTCGCGCCGCTGGTGTCTGAGTTCGAGCCAGTGGCCGACGCCGCAGGGCTCAAGCTCAGGGCGCGCATTCCCGACGTTGCCGTGGGCACCGATCTGCGGCTGATGACCCGTATCCTGCGCAATTTTCTCAGCAATGCCTGCCGCTACACGTCAACGGGCGGCGTGCTGTTGGCGGCGCAGCGGCGTGGCCATTACCTGGCGCTGCAGGTATGGGATACCGGGCGCGGTATCCCGGAAGATCGCCTGGAGTCGATCTTCCTCGAGTTCAACCAGTTGGATGTGGGCCGTGCAGCCGAGCGCAAGGGGGTTGGCCTGGGCCTGGCGATCGTCGAGCGCATCGCCAAGATACTCGAGCATCCGGTACGGGTGCGGTCGCGGCCCGGACGAGGGTCGGTGTTCACGATTGAGGTGCCAATGGCAAGCTGCCTGCCGGCTGCTACCCCAGTGGTCCTCCTGCAGCCGAGCATGGGGGACCCACTGCCGGGGCGGCGGCTGCTGGTGCTGGATAACGAGTCGAGTATCTTGCACAGCATGGGCGCCTTGTTGAGCCAATGGGGGTGCGAGGTCGTCACGGCTTTGGATCAGCACGCGGCCTGTATCGCGCTGCAGGGTCGGCCGCCAGAATTGATTTTGGCCGACTATCACCTGGATCATGGCGTTTTGGGGTGCGACGTGGTTGAGCGGTTGCGTGAGCAATTCGGGTGCACGATCCCTGCGGTCATCATTACCGCCGACCGCAGCGACGAAGGCAGGCGGGCGTTCCAGGCGCTGGGCATGCCGGTACTGAACAAGCCGGTAAAACCCGGGAAACTGCGCGCGGTGCTCAGTCAACTGCTGACCTGACCGACAATCGGGCAGCGTATTTCACGGAATTTAAGCGTTGGCACGGATATCTCATGGAAGTTGGCCATGCCCGGGTCGGGTGGGTCATGCGACCACGCGTTGGTGAACAAGAACAACAAGGGGGCTTACATGAGCTGTCTGATATGCGCAGGACAAGCAGAGTCCGTCGAATGTGCCGGCGGGTGGGAGCAGCGCCAGTGCGCCCAGTGTGGGTGTTACCGAATGTCCCAGGCATTGATTCTGACGATGATGGAAGAAGGCCAGATATTCGACACTGCTCGCATGCGCCAGTGGCTCATGGTAAGCAGGGACAGCATGCCGGTGCCTTGCATTGACCACGCTCAGGCGATTCTGATGCCGTGAGGTGGTGGAGGGCTCTGCGGGTGCAGAGCCCTGCGTCAGTCAGAGAATGGGCTTGCCGCCTGTCACTGCATAGCGCGAGCCGCTGATGTAGCTCGCTTCGTCCGAACCCAGCAGCACGTAGATCGGGGCTACTTCCACCGGTTGGCCCGGGCGGCCCATGGGGTAGCTGGAGCCGAAATTCTTGACTGCTTCGTCGGGCATGGTCGCGGGGATCAACGGCGTCCAGATCGGGCCTGGCGCTACGCTGTTGACGCGTACCCCTTTTTTGGCCAGCAGTTGCGCAAGCCCTGCGGAGAAGTTGGCGATGGCGCCTTTGGTCGCCGCATAGGCCAACAGCGAGGAAGACGGATCATCGGAGTTGACCGAGCTTGTGTTGATGATCGAGCTGCCTTTAGGCATGGACGGCAAGGCGGCCTTGCAGATGCGGAAGATCGCCGTGATGTTGGTGTCGAAGGTTTTCACCCACTCGTCGTCTTCGATTTCCTCGAACGTTTCGTGGGCCATCTGGAAGGCGGCGTTGTTGACCAGGATGTCGATGCGGCCGAATTCGGACACGGTTTTTTCCACGATCGCATGGCATTGCTGCTTCTGCGCCAGATCGCCTGGCAGCAGTAGGCACTTGCGCCCGGCTGCCTCGACCCAGCGCGCGGTCTCCTTGGCGTCTTCGTGTTCGTCCAGGTAGGAGATAGCGACATCGGCGCCTTCACGGGCATAGGCGATGGCCACTGCGCGGCCAATGCCGCTGTCGCCGCCAGTAATCAGCGCTTTCTTGCCCTCGAGCCGGCCATGGCCGACGTAGGTCTGCTCGCCGCAGTCCGGTACCGGGTCCATTTTCGGCTGGGAGCCGGGCACTGTCTGGGGTTGGGAGGGGAAGGGCGGGGTAGGGTAGTCGCGCATGGTAAAAGCTCCTGCAGTTGAGAATGCTCGTACCTGTTCGAAAGGTCCCGTTGCCCTGGGTTGACTCGGATCGATGATTGGGACGACGAGCGGCTCTTGGCAAGCCTTAAGCGTGTTTCCCCATGCGCGTGAGCATGGGGAAACAGCGTCGGCGCTACCTGTGTTTACCGCGCACGCGCCACGCGCCCCATGCCAGGCCCAGCGTGGCCGCAACCACCGAGCCTGCCAGCACGCCCAACTTGGCCGCACCCAGCGCCGCTGGGCTGGCGAACGCCAGGTTGGCGATGAAGATGGACATGGTGAAGCCAATGCCGGCCAGCAGCCCGATCAAGGTGATGCCGCTCCAGTTGACCCCTGGCGGCAGCGAGCACACGCCCAGGCGCACCATCAGCCAGCTGATGCCGACGATGCCCACTGGTTTGCCGATGACCAGCGCCGCCATCACCGACTCCATCACCCAGCGCGGCGTCTCGCTGTCCAGGTTGACGCCCGACAGGCTCACCCCGGCATTCGCCAAGGCAAACAGCGGCATGATCCCGAATGCCACCCAAGGGTGCAGCGCGCTTTGCACACGCACCACCGGCGGCAGCACTTCACGTTGGGCCACGCGCAGCTGCTTGAGGGGCGTCAGCAGTTCGCTTGCGTCTTGGGCCGCGGCTTTGGCGCGGCCGACTACCTCATCGCTCAGGCGCGACACGGCTTCTACGGGGCGCTCCCACATGGGTCGGCTGGTGACAGGGGTCATCAGGCCGAGTACGACGCCTGCCAGGGTAGGGTGGGCGCCGGTCATCAGCACACCCACCCATGTGATCGCGCCTGGGATGACGTAGGCGAAGGCCGAGCCGACGCCAATGCGCTGCATGAGCAGGACCAGCAGCACGCCCACTGCCGCGACAGCGAAGCCTAGGTAGTCCAGGCCACCGGAATAGAACACGGCGATGATCAGCACGGCGATGATGTCGTCGATGATCGCCAGGGCCAGCAGAAAGACGCGAATATTCGACGGGATCGACTTGCCCAGCAACGCCAATACGCCGACCGCAAAGGCGATATCGGTGGCTGTCGGCACGGCCCAGCCTTGCTGTTCGCTGGGCGCATGGCCGAAGCCCAGGTAGACCATGGCAGGCACGGCGACGCCGCCCATGGCTGCCACCATGGGCAAGGACGCCTGGCGCAGGCTGGAAAGGGCGCCTTCATGAATCTCGCGGCGAATCTCCATGCCGACCACGAGGAAGAAGATCGTCATCAGGCCGTCGTTGATCCAGAAATGCAGGGACTGGGAATAGACCAGCGAGCCGATGCCCAGCGTGATTGGCGTATGCCAGAGGGCGTCGTAACTGGCGGCGGCCGGGGAGTTGGCCCAGATCAGGGCGGCGATGGCGGCGATCAGCAGTACCACACCACTGACGGCTTCGATGTGCAGGAAACGTTCGAGGCTGGCCAGCGCGCGCTCGGCCAGTTGCTGTGCTTTGGGGACTATCGTGTTTTGCATAGGCGCAATAACTCCCGCATGGCGGCCCGACCTGCGTAGCTTGTTTAACCTGCTTCACTGCCCCAAGCAGCTAGCACCCGGGCGCGATTGTAGCGCAACTGGCCACGTGTGGGGAGACTGAGGTCGGTGACGCCGGGCTATGCACCGCGCTGCATGTGGGTGGCGTTAGACAACTACCTCAAAGACAGGTCTCGAAGCTGGCTGAGTGACGCTTTTGCGACTCACAGGTGCTTCATGACAAACTCGCCGTTCTCCGATGATTCCGTGGATGCATTCATCGCCGACCGACTGCCGCCCTGGATGACTGATGCCACGGTCGAGCAGCTCCAAGTCCTGCATCAGGCGCTGCTTGACCAGCAACGGGCGCGTGAGCAGGTTCAGGCCGTTTTCGCCCAAGTGCAGCCTCTGGACGACTTCGCCAGCACATTACTTGAGGCGGCATTGCAAAGGCTCTTGCACCGGCCGGTGGACGTCCGAGCTGCCAGGCTTCATCGCGTGGTGCATGTACGTTACCCGTCCGGTGTAACCGCCATTCCTGATCGCGTGGTTCCCAAGACGCTGGAGCAACCCTTGCTGGCCTGTGCGTTGCACAATTTTGATCGGCGAGAGACCGCCGAGGTAGCCTGGTTGCCACAGTCGAACGTGCTGGATGCGGATGGGACGGTGCTCCCCTTGCGTCCGCGGGCTTTCGCGGGGGTCTGTCGGTCCTTGGACCTGGGCGCTGCTTACCAGCAGCACCTCAAGCAGGTGCTGTTTGCCGACGACAAGCGCCGACGCGAAGTCAACGCGGACCTTGAAGAGGGGTGGCGCCGCAGCCTACTGGCCGCTGTAGAGCTCGCGCGGCTACAGGGCGTCGTGAAGGGTGCGGAGCTTGATCGCCTGGTCAGTGCTGTAGCCGGCGCTGTCGAGCCACTGCCAGGCGCGTTCAGCGAAATTCGGCTGTTTGGCCGAGTGGTGACCGGTGTTACGGTGTTCGAACCTGCGTCTGAGCACGGCTCATCCGCGCCACAGAACCTGATCGTGTGGATACCTGACGATCCCCATGGCGCCATTGGCGCTTACCCTTCGTGGTCGCAGTTGTTTCGCAGCCTTGGCACGCGTTTGCGCGACCCTGCGTACCGGCAGTTCTTCCAGCGCTTCATCAAGGAGCATGATCGCCTGCATTTCAGCCAGCGCTTCCAGCATGCGCTGGGCAGCGCAGCGGCTGAGGACCCCATCGAACTGGACGGTCGCCACCAAGTCATCCACGATGCACTGATCGCGCACCTGCGCAGCGTCCAGGTCGATACCCTGCTCGAGGACGCGCAGTCCCTGGCTGTGCCCAGCACGGCGGTGGACAGTCAAGCGCGCGACCGGCGTAACCACTTACTCAAGGGTCTCGGGCTGGACCTGCTGGGCTTGGCCAGTTTCTTCGTACCCGAGCTCGGGTTGCCCTTGCTCGCACTGGCGGCGCGCCAGGTTACCGATGACGTGATCGATGGCTACCACGAGTGGGCGCTTGGCGATCGAGAGGCAGCGCTCGGTCATCTGATGTCGGTGGCGCAAAACGTCGTCATGATTGGGGTAGGCGCCGCTGTCGGTGCAGCCACGGGCCGGATGCTGGCGCGAGAGGGCGTCATCGATGAACTGGCACCTGTGCTGACGCCTGCGGACGAGCAGCGCCTGGCCCGGGTC
>Ga0302347_1003882_pt1 | contig 12603 bp, 12 predicted proteins | sample PhyWR1_FD_202178 | JGI IMG/M metagenome (GOLD analysis project Ga0302347, IMG submission 202178) | Leaf surface microbial communities from wheat plants in UC Gill Tract Community Farm, Albany, California, United States - DLSL W.R1 (v2)... | ecosystem: Host-associated > Plants > Phyllosphere >...
TATAAAATAATTAACAGGATTTGTTTTTATTGTCGTTTTAGCGATTGCAAATGTAGTGAATTTTTCGGACAAAATTTCAAATAATTGTTGAGTTACAAATTGTTCCGATTCGAAATGTCCAATATCGCAGATCAGCATTTTATCTTCCCCGGAAAAGAAATCATGGTATTTGACATCGCCCGTGAGATAAGCGTCACATTTTGCAGACATTGCAGACTTGATTCCGCTTGCGCCGCTTCCTCCCAAAACACCTACTCTTTTGATTTTTTTATGAGGCAATGAATTGTATCTGATCACATTAAGATTAAATTTTTCTTTTACAAATTTCAGAAAATCTGATTCCTCCATCTCATTTTCCAAATCTCCAAATCTTCCCAAACCAGTATATTGATTTTCATTTTCAAGAGAAATCAATTGATAAGCGACTTCTTCGTAAGGGTGATTTTGTTTCATCGCAAAGAGAATTTGGTTTTTCTTATAATCTTCAAATATCACTGAAAGTAAAACTTCATTCGCATTTTCTCTTTCATTATGATTTCCAGTCACAGGATTTGAACCTTCTAACGGTCGAAAAGTTCCGTTTCCATTTATAGAAAAACTACATTCGTCATAAAAACCGATATTTCCAGCACCAGCTTCAAAAAAAGCATTTTTCAAATTCTCTGCAGACTCAACGGGAACATAGACCTCGAGTTTTTTCAACTGATTTTGTTTCGGCATCAGAATGTTTTGATTCTTCAAACCAAGAACTTCGCAGATTTTATAATTGACCCCGAAATAATCATTATCAAAAGCTGTATGTATCGCATAAATGGCAACTTTATTTTCTAAAGCTTTCAGAACTGCTCTCTCCACATAATTCTTTCCCGTAATCGATTTCAATCCAGAAAAAATAATCGGGTGAAAACAAAGAACCATATTGAAATTCTTTTCAACCGCTTCATCAATCACAGATTCCAAAGCATCATGAGCAACCAAAACTCCAGAAATTTTTCTATCTGGATTTCCGCATAACAATCCTACATTATCAAAGTCTTCCGCTTGCTTTATTGGAATTATCTGTTCAAAATGTTTTATAAATTCTTTGATTTTCATTAATTTGATATTTTATCTGATGAACAATCTGTCATCAAAAGTAAACTTTTCTATTTTTTTTACTTTCGCTTCCGAAATATTAATATGTCTCGGATTGATTATATAATTGAATTCTCCTTGAACCGCAGCCGACGGAATTTTCATCGCCAAGAATTTGTTTTCTCTTAAAAATTTGTCACCAATCTTCTGAGTGCTATCCGGATGTGGAAAAGTATTCCAATCTTTAGGTAATCTTTTTGGCTCAAAAAAATCAATATCTGGAATTTCTATATGGACCAAGCGGTAGTCTTTCGGTAAAATACCCAAAGGAATATGAACAGCAATTTCCGTCACACACAGAGCGATAGATTGCCCCGTGTACAAAGCGGCATATCCCTTGCTATTCCATCTTCCACCAGCTATTTCCGCACCTTTTCCTGAAAGGTCACTGGCATAAATTTCTTTTGCAAGTCTATAAACAATCATTCGGTATTATGCTAAAACACCGTGTTCTATGCGAGTCAACTCATCCATAAGTAGAGATATCCCAAAACTACTTCCTAATAACTCTTGCGGTTTTGTTTTCCCTAAAGCAATATTTTCCGTTTGCAACCAAATCATAAAACTAGCTGCAGAATCAAAAACGTCTTCTCCTCTTTTATAAAGCAATTCTATCTGTAAAATCTTTTCCGACTGTAACACGTCAAAAGATTTATCTTCTTTTTGGTAACGTGATAAAGTTTTTCCAGAAATATGAAGAAAATCTGCCCAATCCTGCATTGTAAAAGGGAATTTTTTTGATAAACCATCAAAGATTTTAAAAGAAATACCTTTTTGTGCAATATCTATCAAGCCAAAAACACCAACATCGTCAAAGTTTTGATAACCATAAGCCATTGCAGGCTCTTGAACAAGGTTAGCAGAAGGTTCTAAAGTCTTATATTTTTTCATTTTGTAATTTTTTCTTTTACAAATATACGACTTTTGTCTCAATTAAAAAGACTCTTGTCCAACATCTTGAACGAAATTTATTTTAACTACTTTTATAAACTTAATTTTACTTTTTTGAATTATGAGAATAAAACCCGAATTCGACCTTATCCCTGAGGAAGGCTGGAGGAAGAAAATTTATGAAACTGTTTATTTATCACACACAAAAGCTGGTAAAATATTTGACATTAGTTTATTAATTTTAATTCTCATCTCTACTGTTTTATTGATGGTAGAAACTATTCCGATTATAAAACTGCAATATTATAAAGAGTTTTATTACGCAGAATTTTTTATTACACTAATTTTTACCATAGAATATATTTTAAGAATTATTTGTATAAAAGACCGAGAAGAGTATATTTTCAGCCCATTGGGAATTATTGATTTTCTTTCCATCATTCCTTTTTATATTAGTTTATTTTTTCCAATTTGGCATTTTGTTGCAATTATAAGGATGTTGAGAATTCTAAGGATCTTTAGGATTTTCAATCTTGCGGATTATATGCAGGATGGGAGATTTATAGTTTCAGCCCTTAAACACAGCTCTAGAAAAATTTACATTTTTCTTTTATTTATGGCGATTTTCATCGTCATTATAGGTTCGTTGATGTATATTATTGAAGGTGGGAAAAATGGATTCAGTAGTATTCCGCAAAGTATATACTGGGCAGTTGTAACTATCACAACGGTTGGATACGGCGACATTTCTCCAGGAACACCAATTGGAAAAATCTTATCCATAATTGTAATGCTTTGTGGTTACAGTATCATTGCAGTCCCGACTGGAATTGTAACTTCAGAATTCCGGAAGCAAAAGAAAAATAATTTTCAGTGTAATAGATGCGGAAACGAAGATAATGATGAAAATGCACGCTTTTGTAAAATATGTGGAGAGAAAATAGTCGAGTAAAAACAGAATCAATTTTTTAAACAATTCGAATTAAATTCATATTACAAAATAAATAATTAAAAATAATATATTATATTTGATAATATAAAATGATGTTAAAAATAAATTGGAACTCAATTTAAAGAGATTTTTTATGAAAATTTTTAACTTCATCCTTTTTATCATTCTAACTATTGGTTTGAGCAATTGTTCTTCTACTGCATTAATGTCTGAAAATCAAATCTCTGAAATACCTGATATAAAGTTTCACAACTATAAAACAGTCAATTTTACAACCTCCGATCAATTAACAGTCTATGCTGATTATTATTCGGGAAACGGAAAACGTAGTCCATTGATCATTCTTTATCATCAAGCAGGGTTTAGCAGAGGAGCTTTCAGAAATATCGCTCCTAGATTAGTCAAGTTAGGTTTCAGTGTTCTGGCTGTTGACCTTAGATCAGGAGACATGGTAAATCATGTTACAAATCTTACTCAAAAAGAAGCTTTGAAAAAAGGAAGATCAACAGCATTTGTAGATGTGATCCCTGATCTGGAAGCATCCTATGACTATGCAAAAGATCAATTGAAGGCAAAAAAAATCATCTATTGGGGAAGTTCTTTTTCCGGTTCTTTAGGGTTTTATATGGCTTCAAAACACCAACAAGATTACAAAGCCCTTATCGCGTATTCGCCAGGTGAATATTTTGAAATAGAGAATCAAAGCATTTCTAGCTATGCAAAAGATGTTAAAATTCCAGTTTATATTTCATCTGCTAGAAATGAGGAATCTTCTTGGAAACCAATTTATAATGCCTTGACCTCTAAAAAATATTTTTACGTTCCTTCCAAAACTACAGGCCATCACGGAACTATAACACTTTCTTCTTTTTATGATGATGCAGAAGAAAACTGGCAGGCAATTATTCCTTTCCTAAAAACATTGAGGTAAACTCCTCTTCATTCTCAGCAAAAGAACGTTTTGCTTCTTCATAACCAATTTCAAAAATCTCATCTAAACGTTGAGGGTTTCTTTCAAAAATCCCGTATTTCGATAATTTCTTGGAAGTAATGAACCAATCGCAATAAGCAAATTTATAAATTTCTGTTCTGTGAGATAATAACTCGTAAGCTCTTGTAGTGACAGAACGAATTGTTTTTAGGTCGTTAACTTTGACATCTTGTGGCGGTGTAACATAAATGCCTATTAATTTATCACATTCATTATGGATAACGTCTGCAGGAAAATTGTTCAGTACACCTCCATCGCTGTACATTTCGTCATCAATAAAATAAGGTGTAGAAATCCCTGGAATACAAGATGAAGCAATAATTGCATCTACAATTTTATAATTCTTTTCAAATACTTTTTGCTGACCGGTAATCAATTCAGTTGCAACAATTCTGATATCTTTTTCCAAATCTCCTAAAGTCATCTCCTGAAAAATCGGATTAAGATAAGTTGCGAATATAGCTGAAGAGACCAATCCAGGCTGATTAAATGTAAAATGTTTCCAATGAAAAAAATAGATTGATTTGAAAAAATTCAAAATCTCTTCCGGTGTTCTTCCAAAAGCGTAAAGAGAGCCAACAATAGAGCCCGCGCTGCAGCAAGATAAAATATCAGGTTCGATATTCTTTTCCTTAAGAAACTTCAAAACACCTGCGTGAGCTAACCCGCGCGTTCCACCTCCAGATAAAACCAATCCTATTTTTGAATTTTCCATTACGTAAAATTAAAAAAAACCGCAGGCAATCCTGTGGTTTTTAAATATTAAAGTTATGTTAATGCTATTAATTCAAAATCAGTTTTTTCAACTCTCCGTTTGATGTTATGATGTGATATTCATTTTTATGGTTTGCGGGCATTTCGTAAATAAAAATTACTTCCATCACAAATTGTAAGCCAACAAGAGAAGTGTCATTATTGATTATAGAATCATAGAAATTAGACTTTTGACCATCATAGTAAAATGTCGAACTTTTTCTTTGCTCTCTTCTCACAAATGTTCTATCAGAATTATAATCCTGAGAATAATTTACATTGGAACTTTCGTATGCCTGATACGTTTTGTATTGCTCTTTGGGTTGAATACTATAAAAATTGACTGAGATTCTTGGTTTGACATCTTTATAATTATCATTCAATTTACTCTTCAGATTTCTTCTTTCATCATTAATTTTTACAGCTTCTTTGAACATTTGTTTGTAGATACCGTCTGTGTTTTTGACGTGATACTCTACTTTCACAATATTAAATATCTGAAATCGAGAAGCCAAATCCACAATTGCATCAAATTTATTAATATCATCTAACCGAAAAATGATGTTTTTCTTTATTTCAAAACCTTTATCAATCTGTGTTGCGTTGATATCTTTACCTTCCTGATTGACTTTATAATCATAGATTTTGGTTTGAGTAATAAAATCCACATAAAAATCATCAGGATTATTGGTTTGGACATTCATTTTCTTTAGCTCAGATTTGAATTGCTGAATTCTACTATTAATTTTAGTATTACAGTCTTTTACATTTGCACCTTCTTGATTAAGACCTAACGTAACGACATAAGAATCCGCTTTTACATTGTTAAGAACATTGATTTTGTAAGTTTCAGAATTCTGAGTAGAAATGATTTTTTGAACATTGTCGGATGAATACCTTTCTTTTTGACTGTAATTGGTTTCATTACCATAAACTTGATTTCCGCTGATTTGAGATTTTACAACCATAGATAAAAGCAGACTTGCGAATAAGATTTTTGTTTTCATTTTATTGATTTTAAAATTGTTCCGCAATATTAAAAACATCAGTTACTGAAGCTTTGGTAAAACCGCTTTCCCTTTGCTGTAAAGTTTTTCTTTATATTTACAGTAGCTTTACAGTAATCATTTTTCACTTAAAATTACTTTTGTACAAAGATTAAATGACGGACATCGAGGTTTTTGCTGAACTGAAAAAAGAAGTGCTTCTGAATTATCAAAAGCATTATCCTTATTTTTCGGGAAATTGGAAAAACTTCAGCTCCAAAGATATTTCTCAGCTCATCGATTTAATTGAAAAGCAACAGAAGAATACAGTTAGTGAAAAATGGATTTATACACATCTGAAACCAGAATCCAATGAAAAACTTCCCCGGAAAGATATGCTGGATATTTTCTCCAGATTTTCGGGATATTCGGGTTGGGATGAATTTCATAGTAAAATAAGAAATTCCACTATCGAAAGTTCTAAAGTTGGAACTCCAAAAATTTATTCTAAAAATTGGATTTTCATTATTTCGGCATTTTTGATTCTTGGTTTAGGGTTATTCTTTTGGTTAAGGAAATCTGAGAAAAAAGAAATTTCAATTACAAATGCTTACAGCGGCAAAGAGATTCCGAAGGATGAAATCAAAGTTTATGATGTTACAGACAGTATTAAAAAGAATTTAACGGTAGAAGAAAAATTAACTATACAAACTGAAAAAGACAGTTTGAAAATTGTTATAGAAAGTCCTTTTTATCAATCAAAAACGGTAAATATTTCCGCCGATAAATCGAAAACCGAAATCCAATTACAGCCAAATGATAATGCAATGGCAATCAAAGCTTTCCTTTCGGCTGATATAAAAGACTGGGAAACCAGAAAAAAACAGCTTAATAATATGCTTTCTGAAAATACCGAAGTTATATTGATGCTGAAAAATGATTTGGGTTCAGAATATTTTAACAAAGAGGATTTTATAAAACAGATTTTAATCCCGACAAACCGCCTCAAAAAATGGAAAATTGTGGAAATCAAAAATGAAGAAGAAAAAATTAACTTTATAAGAATTCAGGAAGAATGAAAACTACTGCTTATATACTCTTTTTTATTCTGTTATTTTCAAGCGGAAAAGCACAGCAAAGTCAATCCGGTGATGCACGAAATAGCATTTCTAATAACTTCAGTAAGCAACAGATTTCTGCTTATCAGAATAGTTCTTTGGAGAAATTTGAACAGTTTACAGAATATTTTAATTTGATTCAGGAAACTCAAGATTCGGAATTGAAGGACCAATTAAAGCAAAATATTTTTTCTTTATTTGAAAATCCAGAAACAGAAATAATCGATTTTTTTGCCTCAAATAAAAAAATAACGATCCGCCAGTTTTTAAATAAATATCAAAATTTGAATCAGATCATAAAAGTGATCTCAATGAAAAGTGCTGTTTCTGTTTTTCAAAATTCTTGGATTAATATTTATCAGATTACCAATAATTTTGGGGAAATAATTACTTTGAAACAGACTATTTCATTTCAAAAGGAGGAGAAAAAATTTGGAAAAAATTCAAAAGAAGTCTGGGAAGTAAAACTTGGTAAATTAGATTTATAAGCAAAAAAACGGACAAAATTAATTTTGTCCGTTTTTTATTATATTCTATATTGAAATATTAAATATGAATCACTTCTCCATAAGCAGCAGCAGCAGCCTCCATAATAGATTCTGACAATGTTGGGTGCGGGTGGATAGATTTGATAATATCGTGACCAGTTGTTTCCAATCTTCTTGCAACAACCGCTTCAGCAATCATATCGGTAACACCGTCACCAACCATATGACAACCAAGCCATTCGCCATATTTAGCATCAAAAATCACTTTGATAAATCCGTCAACATCACCATTAGCTGTAGCTTTTCCGGATGCTGAGAACGGGAATTTACCAACTTTGATTTCGTAACCTTTTTCTTTAGCTTGTTTTTCAGTCAAACCTACAGAAGCGATTTCCGGATGACAATAGGTACAGCCTGGAATATTTCCGTAATCAATCGCTTCTACGTGAAGACCTTTGATTTTCTCTACACAAGTGATTCCCTCTGCAGAAGCCACGTGAGCCAAAGCTTGAGTCGGGATAATGTCACCAATCGCGTAATATCCTGGAACGGAAGTTTCGTACCATTCGTTCACCAAAACTTTTCCTTTTTCAGTTTTGATTCCAACTGCCTCAAGTCCGATTCCTTCAACATTTGAAGCAATTCCAACCGCAGAAAGTAAGATATCAGCTTCCAAAGTAATGTTTCCGGTTGCCGTTTTCACGCTGGCTTTCACACCATTTCCTGAAGTATCCACAGATTCTACAGAAGCGTTGGTCATAATTTCAATCCCTGATTTTTTAAGAGATTTCTCAACGTGTTTTGAAACTTCTTCATCCTCCAAAGGAACAATGTTTGGCAAGAATTCTACAACAGTAACCTTAGTTCCCATTGAGTTATAAAAATCAGCAAACTCAATTCCGATAGCGCCAGAACCTACAACAATCATAGATTTTGGTTGCTCAGGAAGAGACAATGCCTGTCTGTATCCGATTACTTTTTTACCATCTTGAGGAAGGTTTGGTAATTCTCTGGAACGAGCTCCGGTTGCGATGATGATATTTTTACCTTCATAATCTTTTACAACACCTTCAGAATCTGTTACAGAAACCTTTTTTCCAGCTTTCACAGTAGCCGTTCCCATAATGACATCTACTTTATTTTTTCTCATCAAGAAAGCAATACCACTACTCATCTTAGAAGCTACGCCTCTACTTCTCTGGATTACTTTTGTGAAATCGAATCCTGGATTTTCCACTTTATTAAGACCATAATCCTCAGCGTGTTTCAGATAATTGAAAACGTGAGCAGATTTCAATAATGCTTTAGTTGGGATACAACCCCAGTTAAGGCAGATTCCGCCAAGATTTTCTTTTTCGATGATGGCTGTTTTGAAACCCAATTGAGCAGCTCTGATTGCAGTCACATAACCGCCAGGTCCGCTTCCAATAACAATAATATCGTAGTTCATTGTGATTAAAAAATTTTAGCGAATTTACGGAAAATTATTGAAAGCATAGTATGACAAAAAGCAACTCTTGGCGTTGCTTTTCAAAAATTTAATATTAGAAGATTACTTTAATTGCTTATAACTTTCAATCAGTCTTACAAATTCTGACCGATATCCGTCTTCGTCATTTGATTTTCCTTGTTTTGCAAGTTCTATAATTTTGTTTAGGTCTTTATCTTTGATAAATTCCGATTGTCTTAAAACCAGCCCAAACCAAGCGACAGACGAGGCAAATTTGAAATCTCGCGAAGCATTATTAATCTGACTTTTAGAATCTTTAATGGTCTGAATTAATTCTTTGCTTACATCTTCATCCGGATTTTTGTAACGGAATTTCACGGTTGCCAGTTCATCACCAAATTCAAATAGTTTGAAAAAGGTTGGAATTATTTTTAAAATTTATGAAAAAACTTTGAAAGTCAGCTTCCAACGTTTGATAAACCACAAAAGTCACAAAATTTATTTTTTAGGTCTCTCATTTAAGTTTAAAAAGTGAAAATAAATTTGATAAATATAAGTTTATAAATTTTATTTTATGACTTTATGGTTAATTAAAACTTGATTTTCAGAATCCGATAAAAATCACGATTTTTGCAATCTCAAATTTTATTATGTCTTTAGAACAAGAAATCAGCAGAAGAAAAACTTTCGGGATCATCTCCCACCCCGATGCGGGAAAAACCACTTTAACGGAAAAACTCTTGCTTTTTGGAGGTGCGATTCAGGAAGCTGGCGCTGTAAAATCCAACAAAATCAAAAAAGGAGCAACCTCCGATTTTATGGAAATCGAGCGTCAGAGAGGGATTTCCGTGGCAACTTCGGTTTTGGCTTTTGAATACAGAGACCACAAAATCAACATTCTGGATACGCCTGGTCACAAGGATTTTGCAGAAGACACTTACAGAACGTTGACTGCGGTTGACTCTGTAATTGTTGTGATAGATGTTGCAAAAGGAGTTGAGGAACAGACAGAAAAACTGGTTCAGGTTTGTAGAATGAGAAACATTCCGATGTTGGTTTTCATCAATAAATTGGACAGAGAAGGTAAAGATGCTTTCGATTTGCTGGACGAAGTGGAACAAAAATTAGGTTTGACGGTTTGTCCTCTTTCTTTGCCAATTGGTATGGGAAGCGATTTCCAAGGGATTTATAATATTTGGGAAAATAACATTCAGTTATTCTTGGAAGAGAAAAAACAGAAAGTTGGAGACTCTCTGAAAATTGATGATATCAACGATTCTCAAATTGACGAATTGGTGGGTGAAAAAGCAGCTGCGACTTTGCGAGAAGAATTGGATCTGATACAATCTGTTTATCCGGAATTTAATCGTGATGATTATATGAATGGCGATTTGCAACCGGTTTTCTTTGGATCAGCTTTGAATAATTTTGGTGTTCGTGAGTTACTGAACGCTTTCATCGATATTGCGCCAATGCCACAGCCAAAAGAAAGTGAAACAAGATTGGTAAAGCCTGAGGAAACTCAATTCACTGGATTTGTTTTTAAAATCCATGCGAATATGGACCCAAAACACAGAGACCGTCTGGCGTTTGTAAAAATCGTGTCCGGAACGTTCAAAAGAAATGAAAATTATCTGTTGGTAAGAGAAGGCAAAAAAATGAAATTCTCCTCTCCCAATGCTTTCTTTGCGGACAAAAAGGAAGTTGTGGACGAGAGTTTCCCTGGCGATATTGTTGGGCTTCACGATACAGGAAGTTTCCGAATTGGCGATACTTTGACGGCTGGTGAAAAGCTAAGTTTCAAAGGGATCCCAAGTTTCTCTCCGGAACATTTCCGTTACATCAACAACAACGACCCGTTGAAAGCAAAACAATTGACCAAAGGTGTGGACCAGCTGATGGATGAAGGTGTGGCACAGCTATTTACATTGGAAATGAACAACAGAAAGATCATCGGAACCGTCGGTGCACTTCAGTATGAAGTTATCCAATATCGTTTGGAGCATGAATATGGCGCAAAATGTTCTTATGAGCCGATCAGCATCCACAAAGCCTGTTGGGTGGAAGCGGACGAAAAGTCTGAGGAATTCCGAGAATTTGCACGATTGAAGCAACGTTTCTTAGCAAGAGACAAATACAACCAATTGGTTTTCTTAGCAGATTCGTCTTTTACGATCACAATGACTCAGGAGAAATTCCCCAATGTGAAATTGCATTTTATTAGTGAGTTTAAGAATGATTAAGATATGTAATAATTAGAAAAAAGCATTTTATAGTTTGGCAGAAAACTAAAAGTGTTTGGAAATTATTAGCTATGCAAGCCGTGAAGGCGAAGAAGAAGAAAAAGAAGAAGAAGAAGAAGAAGAAGTAATAATTAATAATAATTCCAATTAAATATGAGAATAATTTTTATACTAATAATTTCATTTTTCTTAATCCATTCTTGTCAAAAAGAAAGTGATGAAAATAAAAAAGATTTATTGCTTAACATTAATCACATTAATAGACTTGAATTAAAAACTATTGATGACAGATGTGGAGAATGGGGTGGTGACGAAACCCGATTAATAGTTTATCGAGATGATTTAAACGGTTCTCTTCTGGCAGATTATTTTGAAAAAACAGCTTGTTATGATGGTAATAAATCAAAAATTATTAAATCAATTAAGCGTCTAAAAATTACTAACGAAGAACAAAAACTAATAATTGGAAGTATTACTGAACTTTGTGAAAAGAAATTAAACAGGCAGGATATTCCATCTCACAGTGGTAGATTTAATCAAATAATGCTGAGCGATTCATCAATGATTATCTCTGATTTCCCCTCAATTGAATTGAAAAATTTTAAAGAGCTATCTCAAGAAATAAAACAGAAGTAATCACTTTGATAAAAGTTCAATCCATTAAAAAATCCGCCTTACAGCGGATTTTTCTATTTCGATTTTCTTCTTTTCAATTCTTTATCAATCAGTCCCAATTCCCGCCCGGTTTGTCCGGCAACTGAGGTATTTTCCTGAGCTCTTCTTGTAAGATACGGTACAACATCTTTCACAGGTCCGTAAGGCAGATATTTGGCAACATTGTAATGTTTGTCGGCAAGATAATAGGTAATGTTATCACTCATCCCGTAAAGTTGTCCAAAATAGATGTGCGGATTGTTGTGCTCCAGATTGTTGGCCTGCATTTTATCCATCACCAATTCGGAGGATTTCTCGTTGTGTGTTCCGAAAAAAGCTGAAACTTTATCAAGATTGGCCATTACAAAATCAATTCCTGCATTGTAATTATCGTCGGAAGCTTGTTTGTTGGGCTGGATTGGGTCTGGGTAATTTTGTTCCTCAGCACGTTTTCTTTCCTTCTCCATATACGCGCCACGAACAATCTTATAACCTATGAAATAGCCTTTTTCTTTAGCTCTTTCCAGATGTGCGTTCATATATTCCAAACGGCCCGTCCTGTACATTTGGATGGTGTTCCAAACTATGGGTTTTTCCTGATTGTACTTTTCCATCATTTCCTCACAAAGTTGGTCAGCCGCGTCTTGCATCCAGGATTCTTCGGCATCCACCATTACTTTTTTGTTGTTCTCGAAACAGAGTTTGCAGACTTCGTCGAAACGCGTCACTACTCTATTCCATTCTTCTTTTTGGCTGGTTGTCAGTTCTTTGCCTTTTCCAACTTCTTCATAAATATCAATTCTCCCAAAAGCCGTCGGTTTGAAAACGATGAAAGGAATCGCCGGATTTCCAACAGAAAATCTGATGATATCTTTGATTTCCTTGCAAACCGCATCAAAAACTTCCTCTTCTTCTTTTCCTTCTATCGAGTAATCGAAAATGC
>Ga0302347_1003884_pt1 | contig 12595 bp, 13 predicted proteins | sample PhyWR1_FD_202178 | JGI IMG/M metagenome (GOLD analysis project Ga0302347, IMG submission 202178) | Leaf surface microbial communities from wheat plants in UC Gill Tract Community Farm, Albany, California, United States - DLSL W.R1 (v2)... | ecosystem: Host-associated > Plants > Phyllosphere >...
CCCTTAAGTTTACGAACGATCAGCGTGCGGTGCGCCCACGGGCAGGCGAGAGAAACATACAGATGGTAGCGATCTTTTTCCGCGGCAAAACCGCCTTCTCCCGAGGGACCCGGTGCGCCGTCGGCCGTAAGCCAGTTGCGATAAGCGGAAGTGGAGCGTTTAAATTTGCCCCCGGTCGATTTCGTGTCATACCAGGTATCTTGCCAGACACCGTCTACGAGTTGTCCCATGTTCACCTTCATATCGTTAAAAGCGGCCTGGAGCCTGCCCGGTATAAATCAGGAGAAGCCGGGCAGGTAACGTCCCCCCCGGCATTCTAAGACACGCCGCCAACGTTAATGGTCAGCGGCATGTTTACTTATTATAGAGCGCTTACCATTTTTTATTCAGCAGGCGGTCGATACTCAGTGCCCCAGGGCCGGTGATTGCCAGCAGCAGGTAGCCACCTGCAATGGTCAGGTTTTTCATAAACATTAGCGAGTTCACGCCTTCCGCAAAGTTATTATGAAAGATAAACGCGGTCAGCAGAGTAAAGCCTGCGGTAAACAAGGCGGTAGTGCGGGTCAGGAAACCGAACAGAATGGCCAGACCGCCGCCAAACTCCAGCAAAATGGTCAGCGGCAGGAAAAACCCCGGCACGCCCATCGCTTCCATGTATTGCTGAGTACCGGCGTAGCCCGTAATTTTACCCCAGCCTGCATAAATAAACAGGATTGGCATCAGGATACGCGCAACCAAAATACCAACATCTTCTAATTTTTTCATTTTTCTCTCCGGGTAACCGTATGTGGTCAATAGTGTTGTTAGCCAGCAGCACAGGCGGTTTTCGCGATGTTGCTGTCGATGAAGAGAATCATAAACGGGAGGGATAACAATTGTTAGCAAGGAAAACTGTCAATCTTCATCAAAAAATATGAGTAAAAGTTTGAGAGGTAAAAAAAGCCCGCGTGCGTTGCCGCAGGCGAGCTTGTTTTGCAGAAAAGGAATTAGCGCAGGCGCTGGTTGCGTATAGTCGTCTGCATCAGACGCCATGCGCTCCACATGCCGAAACCGCGTTTACCCCAGCGTACTAAGAAGCTGGGATTGCGTACGCCCCAGACGGCCATGACGCTACTGCCGACCAGCGCCCAGGCGCGGAGGTTAAGTAGCGTATTCCAGCCCCGGTCGTATCCCCCGGTCACGTCCAGCCAGTCGCGACGGCTGGACGATAAATCCAGCCGCTGCTGTTGGATCTGACTGAGCAGCCAGGCTTTACGCTGTTGGCGTTCAAGCTTGCTACTCAAGACTTATCCTCCTCCAGTAAGGAACGGTCGTTAGCCAGTTCCTGACGGGTATGACGTAAAAATGTCGTGCGGCGCGCTTTAACCAGCGTCCAGATGCCACCCGTTACAGCCAGCAGCAAAAGAACGGCCGTTGTGCCAATCATGACATTCAACCGATATTGCGGATCGACAGCCCAAATGATTAATACCATCAGACTCATCAGGCCAAAGGCGGCGAAAAGCATGGTCAGTCCCAGCAGCAGCAAGAGCTGGAAGAGGTTCGCTTTCTCTTCTTCCAGTTCAACTACCGCCAGCCTAAGCCGCGTTTCCACCATCTCGATAATGATTGAGACGATCCGCTGCCCGATCCCCAGCACGCTTTTTCCGGGCCCCTGTGCTTGACGATAATCAGCCATAATTATCGACGCGCCACGAGAACACCCAGTACCACGCCAATGGCGGCACCGATGCCCACGCTTGCCCACGGATTTTCGCGAACGTACTCGTCGGTACGTTCAGCGGCAACGCGGGTCTGTTTAGCCAGTGCATCACCGGTCTCACCCAGACTTCTGCGGCTGTCTTTCAGCGCACGTTCCGCTTTGCTGCGCAATTTGCTCATTTCTTCTTTTGATTTGTCGCCTGAAGAACTCAGCACTTCTTCCAGCGTATCCGTAAGGGATTTCAACTCGGCGCGCAGATGATCTGTATTGTTGTCTTTAGACATAAATGTTCTCTCCAGGTGAGTAAGTTATATTTCCGTAAACTCAATAATCCCGCGATTCCAGCGCTTTCAGTTCGTCCTGCGCTTCCTTGAGTTTATTCTCGCGTTTCGTTACTTTTTCCGCATCGCCTTTTTGTCTGGCTTCTTTCAGATCGTCCTGTCGTTCAGCAACTTCTTCTTTCTGATCGGCAATTTTTTTCTGATGATCGGCACGCAATTGGCTGTCACTACAGTGATCTTTAACTTCGCTGAGGGCTTTTTTCAGGCCGTTAATACGACTCTGATTGTGATGCTTTTCGGCGTAGCTTATTTCACGCTGTATATCCTGCTCTTTTTCCTGACACGGTGTCTGTGCCCAGGCACCTGCACTGATTGATAAAAGAGCAAAAGCGGTAACGATGCAGTATTTCATAAATGAAAGCTTCCATTATGTTGCGGCGCATAGGGACTGTGCCTGCGCGTCCAGGCGAATAAAAAGGTGATTGCCCTGCGCATACTTAAGAATAGTAAGTAAACGAGAAATCACAAAAATAAGTTAAAAGATTCAGAATGCTGGAAGAAACTAGCCTAATCGGCGTGACGTATCGCGCAATCGGGTAAGCCACATGATGGCCTGTTCGTCTTCATCCTGCTGGGCAATGATATACCCGTGCGGAAGCGAGCGGTCGAGAACCTCTTTCGCCGCTGCACTTTGATCGCTGGAATCAAACTTAATAAGCAGGGTATCTGCATGTGGCGTAATGCTTTTAAAGCGGATACCGTTTGCATCAAGCTGGTGCCAGACCGAGAACCCGTCGGGAACGCTGACGCCCTCGCTTGACGGGCTGATAGCCAGCGTGGATTCGTGGTGCTGTAGCGTAACAGCTGCATAAAACAGACAGACAAACAGAATCAATGCGCCAAAAGACCAGCTGATTCGACGCAGTATTATGGGGTTAATTGCCATTATTTGTCCTCAACCTCACGATGTTTCTTTCTCCACAGAACCACCAGTGAGCCAACCAGACCAACGACCAGTAATACAACAGGTAGCAGCATCAGGCAGGACATCAGCTTTTCTTCGTACTTAAGAAACACCGGCGTTTTGCCCAACAGATAGCCCAGCGTCGTCAAAATAAGTACCCATAACAGGCCGCTCACCCAGTTGAAAAACTGGAAACGGGCGCTGCTTAAACCGGAAAGCCCGGCAATGGTGGGCAATAGCGTACGCACAAAGGCGATAAAGCGGCCAATCAGCAGTGCCGAAAGCCCGTGTTTATGGAAAAGATGATGCGCCCGCTGATGATAGTGCGCAGGCAGATGTGAAAGCCACTTTTGCACCAGCCGGGTATTACCCAGCCAGCGGCCCTGAATATAACTAAGCCAGCAGCCGAGACTGGCGGCCATCGTCAGCAGAATAATCGTTTGTGGGTAGCCCATTGCGCCTTTGGCAATCAGGACACCGACCAGAACCAGCAGGCTGTCGCCCGGTAAAAACGCAGCCGGAAGTAATCCATTTTCGAGGAAAAGGATCATAAATAAGACGAAATAGAGCATCCCAATCATGGAAGGATTCGCCAGCGTGTCATAATCCTGGCTCCAGAGGGCTTGCATCAATTGAGTAAAAAGTTCCATTCAATATTCCTGGTACATCGGTTAACGTCGCGACGGAACGCGGTTTAACTACAGGGCGACTTTTAATTATGGTAAGCATGGTCGCGGCAAACCCGTTCTGACGATTCCCTGTCGTAGAGCGAGGTGAGCAATAACTCACTCACTAAAATTGCAAATGCATCTAATTGTAACAAAGGTCCGGAATTTCGTCACAGTAATTACAGTGCGTTAAAAGTCGATTTTGCTGCCTGGAAAGGTTTGAGGCGAGGAGTTTTACACTCTCTGACACAATATGCGATTTGCTTACCGGAAAAGGGCGCCGCAGGCCATTGACGACCTGCGTGGAGGGGGCTTTATTTTACGCTGCCGACGGCAGTATCAAGATGAACTACCGGGTTTTCGGCAAAAAGATAGCGATCCGCGTTAAACTCAAAGTCGTCGCTGGTTTCGTTGAACAACATTTGCTTGGTGTTCTCGAGATGCTGCCACATAGCCAGTTTTGCCGCATGTGGATCTTTACGGATGAGCGCCTTAAGAATTTGGTCGTGATCGTCGCACCAGTTATCAACCGTGCGCAAATCGATATGGTCGTGCAGTTTTTTCCAGTACGGGTTGTGTACTCGCTGCGTCCACATTTTCTCGACGATGGCGGCCAGCGCGGTGTTTTGTGTCGCCAGCGCTACCTGCACGTGGAACTGAAGATCCCATTCAGAATCGCGGAAGCACTTCTCTTTACGCGCCATCTCCTGAATTTCCATCAGCTTCATGATGTCCTGCTTGGTCACCTGAGTGGCGGCAAACTCGGCAATATTACTCTCGATAAGCTGACGGGCCTGTAACAGTTCAAACGGACCGTAGTTGGCAAACTCTTTCGTTTCGTCCGGAAGATGATGGTGCTTTGCCTGATTCGAAATAACGTGGATACCGGAACCTTTACGGACCTCAACGTAGCCTTCAACCTCCAGCATAATAATGGCCTCACGGACGACGGTGCGGCTGACATTTTTTTCATCGGCAATAAAACGCTCGGCGGGCAGTTTATCTCCCACTAAATAGACACCTTGCTCAATGCGCTGCTTAAGGTCGGCGGCAAGCTGCTGGTATAAACGACGTGTTTCGGTAATTTCCATTTGTGCTCCGGACGGAATAAGGCACCTTTATTTGTTATACCACTTTTGGCATCCTGGCACCACCGACAGACAAAAAAGCCGCCCTGTCACAGGCGGCTTTTCTGGTTTACATCGGGAGACGGGAACGTTAGCTCTGCGTCGCCGGATCTTTACTCGGTGGGGCCTGAACAATCTCTGCGGCCGGCTGATTTTTCAGTACCGTCCAGATAACGATAGCACCCAACACATCAAACACCGCCAGCACTGCGAACAGTGGGCTAAAGCCAATGGTATCCGCCAGCGCACCAACGACCAGGGCAAACATGGTACTTGCCATCCAGGCCGCCATACCGGTCAGACCGTTTGCGGTCGCTACTTCATTACGACCAAAAACGTCGGAAGAAAGTGTAATCAGCGCACCAGACAGAGACTGGTGAGCAAAACCACCGATGCACAGCAGACCAATTGCCACGTATGGGCTGGTAAACAGACCAATCATGCCTGGGCCAATCATCAGCAGTGCGCCCATGGTGACAACCATTTTACGCGATACGATCAGATTCACCCCGAACCAGCGCTGGAACAGCGGCGGCAGGTAGCCCCCAACGATACAGCCGAGGTCGGCAAACAGCATTGGCATCCAGGCGAACATGGCGATTTCTTTCAGGTTAAAGCCATACACTTTAAACATGAACAGCGGGATCCACGCGTTGAACGTTCCCCATGCTGGTTCTGCCAGAAAACGTGGCAGCGCGATACCCCAGAACTGACGGGTGCCCAGGATCTGCCAGACGGACATTTTTTTGCCGTTGTTGGTCTGATGCTGTGCTTCCTGACCGCCAATAATATAGTCGCGTTCTTCTTCGGTTAATTTTTTCTGATCGCGCGGGTGTTTGTAGAAAATCAGCCAGGCAATTGCCCACACAAAGCTCAGGACACCAGAGATAATAAACGCCATCTGCCAGCTATGCATCACGATAGCCCACACCACCAGCGGCGGCGCAATCATCGCCCCGATGGACGAGCCAACGTTAAAGTAGCCTACTGCAATTGAACGTTCTTTTGCCGGAAACCATTCGGAGCTGGCTTTCAGTCCCGCAGGGATCATTGCCGCTTCCGCTGCACCTACTGCACCACGGGCCAGAGCCAGACCGCCCCAGCTACCGGCCAGTGCCGTTGCACCGCAGAACACAGCCCAGGCGATAGCGAAGAACGCATAGCCAATTTTGGTGCCCAGAATGTCCAGGACATAACCGGCAACCGGCTGCATGACGGTATACGCTGCTGAATACGCCGCGATAATGTAAGAGTACTGCTGAGTGGAAATATTCAGCTCTTGCATCAGTGTCGGGGCAGCGGCGGCCACGGTATTACGGGTCAGGTAGCCCAGCACGGTGCCCATTGTCACCAGGGCAATCATATACCAACGTAAACCTTTAATTTTACGCATTTAAAACCTCTTCGTTATGGTATGTCCGCGTTTGACGCGGTCACATCTCAGCCATTGTCATGGGATGTGCTAGTAACGGAGGGACATAACAACGTGGAGATCGTTACGTCCTGCTCCTTGCTATGTAAAGACTTCATAGGTCATCGGCGTCCATACCGGTAAATCTGATGAACACGTTCATCAAAAATGCATTCATTAAAACTATGTTTGGAACGGCGGAAAAGATAACTTGTCATACAACTTTAAAAGGTGAGAGCCGTCACAAAAGTGTGAATATTTGTATGGGTATTGTTTTTTAGCGTAAATCTTTTAATTAACAGTGGCTTAGTAACCATTTACTCTATAGTGGGTAGTTTTTTTATTATTTATTATTGATCTATCTCACGAAAATATGCTCGGACTGTAGAAATTGGTGTGATAACTTTGTCAGCATTGACCATATGCATCAGACGCACTCTCTGAGAGGAAGATGAAATGACCCCGTTTATGACTGAAGATTTCCTGCTGGATACCGAATTTGCCCGCCGTCTCTATCATGATTATGCGAAAGACCAGCCTATTTTCGATTTCCACTGCCATTTACCGCCGCAGCAGATCGCTGAAGATTACCGCTTCAAAAACCTGTATGACATCTGGCTGAAAGGCGATCATTACAAATGGCGTGCCATGCGCACCAATGGCGTGGCCGAACGCCTGTGTACCGGCGATGCCAGCGATCGTGAGAAGTTTGATGCGTGGGCGGCTACTGTTCCGCATACCATTGGTAACCCGTTATACCACTGGACCCACCTGGAGCTTCGTCGTCCGTTTGGTATTACAGGTAAGCTACTTTCGCCCTCGACTGCGGATGAAATCTGGGAGCGTGGTAATGAACTGCTGGCGCAGGATCGCTTCTCTGCCCGTGGGATCATGCAGCAGATGAATGTGAAAATGGTAGGGACGACTGACGATCCGATCGACTCTCTGGAGCATCATGCCAGCGTGGCGAAAGATACCAGTTTCACCGTTAAAGTACTGCCGAGCTGGCGACCGGATAAGGCGTTCAATATCGAGCAGGCAACGTTTAACGACTATATGGCGAAACTGGGTGAAGTCTCCGACACCGATATCCGCCGCTTTACCGATCTGCAAACCGCGCTGACCAAACGTCTGGATCACTTTGCCGCTCACGGCTGTAAAGTCTCCGATCACGCGCTGGACGTCGTGCTGTTTGCTGAAGCCAGCGATGCCGAACTGGACAGTATTCTGGCGCGTCGCCTCGCGGGTGAGAGCCTGAATGAGCAAGAAGTGGCCCAGTTCAAAACCGCCGTGCTGGTTTTCCTCGGCGCAGAATACGCGCGTCGCGGCTGGGTACAGCAGTACCACATTGGTGCTCTGCGTAATAACAACCAGCGTCAGTTTAAATTGCTGGGGCCGGACGTCGGTTTCGACTCCATCAACGATCGCCCGCTGGCAGAAGAGTTATCCAAACTGCTGAGCAAGCAGAACGAGCAGAATCTGCTGCCGAAAACCATTCTGTACTGTCTGAACCCGCGTGATAACGAAGTGCTGGGCACCATGATTGGTAACTTCCAGGGCGAAGGGATGCCGGGCAAAATGCAATTCGGTTCCGGCTGGTGGTTTAACGATCAGAAAGACGGCATGGAACGTCAGATGACTCAGCTGGCGCAACTTGGCCTGTTAAGTCGCTTCGTCGGTATGCTGACCGACAGCCGTAGCTTCCTCTCCTACACGCGTCACGAATATTTCCGTCGCATTCTGTGCCAGATGATTGGCCGTTGGGTTGAAGCGGGCGAAGCGCCGGCCGACATCCAACTGCTGGGCGAGATGGTAAAAAATATCTGCTTTAACAATGCGCGTGATTACTTCGCCATTGAACTGAACTAAGCCTTGAGGTTGGTTGATATGCAATACATTAAGATCCATTCGCAGGACAACGTTGCCGTCGCGCTGGCCGATCTCGCCATCGGTACGCAAGTGACCGTTGAGGATCAGACCGTCGAACTGCGTCAGGACGTAGTGCGCGGGCATAAGTTCGCGCTTTGCGCCATTGCGAAAGGGGAAAACGTCACAAAATATGGTCTGCCTATTGGTCATGCGCTGACGGATATTGCGCCAGGGGAACATATCCATGCCCACAACACGCGCACTAACCTCAGCGATCTGGACGAGTATAGCTATCAACCTGAATTTCAGGCTGAAGAAGTACAGCCTGCGGATCGTGAAGTGCAGCTCTATCGCCGCGCCAACGGCGACGTTGGCGTACGTAACGAGCTGTGGATCCTGCCGACCGTTGGCTGCGTCAACGGCATCGCCCGCCAGATCCAGAATCGTTTCCTGAAGGAAACCAACGATGCGGAAGGCACCGATGGTGTCTTCCTCTTCAGCCACACCTTTGGATGTTCACAGCTTGGCGACGATCACATCAACACCCGTACCATGCTGCAAAATATGGTCCGTCATCCCAATGCGGGGGCGGTGCTGGTGGTTGGTCTGGGTTGTGAAAACAATCAGGTTGATGCGTTCCGGGAAACGCTGGGCGATTTCGATCCCGAGCGCGTTCACTTTATGGTTCTGCAACATCAGGACGATGAAATCGAAGCCGGACTTGAGCATTTACACCAGCTGTACAACGTGATGCGTCATGATAAGCGTGAGCCGGGCAGACTGGGCGAGCTGAAATTTGGTCTTGAGTGCGGCGGTTCCGACGGGCTCTCCGGGATCACCGCGAACCCGATGCTCGGTCGCTTTTCTGATTATGTGATTGCCAACGGCGGGACGACCGTACTGACTGAAGTCCCGGAAATGTTTGGCGCTGAACAGTTGTTAATGAGCCACTGCCGCGATGAAGAAACGTTTGAAAAGCTGGTGACCATGGTCAACGATTTCAAACAGTACTTCATTGCGCATAATCAGCCGATTTATGAGAACCCGTCGCCGGGTAACAAAGCCGGTGGCATTACGACGCTTGAAGATAAATCGTTAGGGTGTACGCAGAAAGCTGGTTCCAGTCAGGTGGTTGACGTATTACGTTACGGTGAGCGCCTGAAAACGCCGGGTCTGAACCTGCTGAGTGCGCCAGGCAATGATGCCGTCGCCACCAGCGCGCTGGCCGGAGCAGGGTGCCACATGGTGCTGTTCAGTACCGGGCGCGGCACGCCTTACGGCGGTTTCGTGCCGACGGTGAAAATTGCCACTAACAGCGAGCTGGCCGCGAAGAAGAAAAGCTGGATCGATTTTGATGCCGGACAGCTAATTCACGGTAAACCCATGCCGCAGTTACTGAGCGAGTTTGTTGATGTCATCGTGGACATTGCCAGCGGTAAAAAAGCCTGTAATGAACTGAATGATTTCCGCGAGCTGGCGATTTTCAAAAGTGGCGTAACGCTGTAACGTTACGATTGCAATTTTAAAACGGCGTTTCATATAATGAAGCGCCGTTTCTATTTGTACTGCACGCTAAGGATCAAGCATGACTGCATACTGGCTGGCCCAGGGAGTGGGTGTTATTGCCTTTCTGATTGGGATCACGACCTTCATCAATCGCGACGAGCGACGTTTCAAACTTCAGCTGGCCGTCTACAGCGCCGTTATCGGACTACATTTTTTTCTGATGGGAGCATGGCCTGCGGGCATGAGCGCGGAGCTCAATGCCGTACGTACCGTGATTTCCCTGCGCACGCGCAGATTGTGGGTGATGAGCGTTTTTATCGTTTTGACGCTGGTGCTTGGCCTGAGCAAACTGGATCACGCCATGGAGCTGCTGCCGATTATTGGCACTACCGTCAGTACCTGGGCGCTGTTTCGCTGTAGGGGATTAGCCACACGCTGCGTTATGTGGTGCTCAACGGTGTGCTGGGTTGCGCACAACTTCTGGCTGGGTTCAATTGGTGGCACGTTGATTGAGGGCAGTTTTTTACTGATGAACGGCCTGAATATCATTCGTTTCTGGCGTATGCAGCGCCGCGGTATTGATCCGTTTAAAATCGAAAAAGCGGTGCAGGAAGAGAACCCCTCAGCCCGCTAGCCGAGGGGCGTAATGCTTAGTTGCGTAGCGCGTTGTGCGCCAGTCGGTCATCTTCAGCCTGACAGGCAGCTGCGGTAAACAGCACGTCGGTAGAGGAGTTGAGGGCCGTCTCACAAGAGTCCTGTAATACCCCGATGATAAAGCCTACCGCCACGACCTGCATGGCGATATCGTTCGGAATGCCAAACATGTTGCATGCCAGCGGGATAAGCAGCAGCGAGCCGCCTGCCACACCGGATGCACCACAGGCGCACAGAGAGGCAACCACGCTTAATAAAAGCGCCGTTGGCAAATCCACCGGAATGCCCAGCGTGTTTACGGCTGCCAGGGTCAGTACGGTAATCGTAATTGCCGCGCCAGCCATATTGATGGTCGCGCCCAGCGGAATGGAAACCGAATAAGTGTTTTTGTCCAGATTCAATTTTTCACACAGCGCCATATTTACCGGGATATTGGCCGCGGAGCTGCGGGTGAAGAACGCGTAAACACCGCTTTCACGCAGGCAGGTGAATACCAGCGGGAAAGGGTTACGACGTATTTTCCACCACACCAGCAGAGGGTTAATCACCAGCGCAACCAGCAACATACAGCCGATCAGCACGACCAGCAGCTGCGCATAGCCCCATAGAGTGGCAAAACCGGTCGTTGCCAGCGTTGACGCGACCAAACCAAAAATGCCGATCGGGGCAAAACGGATCACCAGTCTCACCATAAAGGTCACCGCATGGGACATATCGTTAACCAGATTTTTAGTGGTGTCGTTCCCGTGGCGCAGAGCAAAGCCCAGACCGACGGCCCAGACCAGAATACCGATATAGTTGGCATTAAGCAGAGCATCAATTGGATTGGCTACCATGCTTAACAGCAGACCGCGCAAAACCTCAATAATGCCGGATGGCGGCACGATATCATTAGCGCTGCTGGTCAGGTGCAGGGTAGAAGGGAAGGCAAAACTGAAAACAACTGCTGCCAGCGCGGCGGAGAAGGTACCCAGCAGATAGAGAAATAAAATCGGACGAATGGTGGTTTTTTGTCCGTGCTGATGATTAGCGATAGACGCCATAACCAGCATTAACACCAGCAAGGGCGCGACGGCCTTAAGTGCGCCAACGAACAGCGTGCCCAGCAATCCCACGGCAATCGCCGCCGGCGTTGAAATCCAGGCTATTAAAATCCCCAGCACCAGGCCGACTAAAATTTGTTTAACCAGACTGCCTCCAGCCAGACGCCGAAATAGCCCCGGTGTGCGTTGTGTTGTCATTTCATGATCCTTTCATTGTATTGTTGCTCATCCGTAGTGCGTTCTGATGACGCATCTTTCAGGATGTTACAAAGTGTTTGCCTGAGTGAGTATCAGGTAACAAAAGGAGTGCGAAAAGCAAAATATGCTGGATTTTACGCTTTGCTCATATTTTTTAACTTAAAATTAACTATTTTGTGACATGTTAAGCAGAATGCCCGCGCAGCGAACGCTGGCGGGCATTTACCTGTTAAGGCGAATAAAAAATGGGCTATGCCCGTCGCTTCTTGTCGTTCTGATGGTTCACCCACAGGTTAATCAGCAGTGTGGCGACCAGAATACCAAATACAATGCCGAGCGAGATGGCGATCGGAATATGGTAAAAATCCACGATCAGCATCTTAATGCCGATAAACACCAGGATAATCGACAAGCCGTATTTGAGCATTGAGAAACGCTCTGCAACACCCGCCAGCAGGAAGTACATCGCACGCAGACCGAGGATCGCAAACAGATTTGAAGTCAAAACGATAAACGGATCGGTCGTCACCGCAAAGATAGCCGGAATGCTGTCTACCGCAAAAATTACGTCGCTCAGTTCCACCAGAATCAGCACCAGCAGCAGCGGCGTCGCAAACAGCACACCATTTTTGCGAATGAAAAAATGCTCGCTTTCGATTTTATCCGTCATGCGTAAATGGCTGCGCAGCCAGCGCACCACCGGTTTGTCACCGATGCCGCCTTCGTCTTCTTTTGCCAGCGCCATCTTCACGCCGGTAAACAGCAGGAACGCGCCGAACACATACAGTAGCCATTCAAACTGGGTGATAAGCCAGCTACCCGCGAAGATCATGATTGTTCTGAGCACGATCGCCCCCAGAACGCCATAGATCAGCACGCGACGCTGTAACGCGGCGGGAACCGCAAAGTAGCTAAATAGCATCAGCCAGACAAAAACGTTATCTACGGCCAGTGCTTTTTCAATCAGATAACCGGTGAGAAAAGCCAGTGCCTGAGGATCGGCAATGGCGCGCCCCTGAGTGGTAGTAAGATACCACCAGAAAGCCGCGTTAAAGATAAGGGAGAGACTGACCCAGACCAGAGACCAGACGGCGGCCTGCTTCATGCTCATGGTATGCGAGCCGCGCCGCCCCTGGAGCAGGAGATCGATAGCCAGCATAATCACGACGACA
>Ga0302347_1003886_pt1 | contig 12582 bp, 12 predicted proteins | sample PhyWR1_FD_202178 | JGI IMG/M metagenome (GOLD analysis project Ga0302347, IMG submission 202178) | Leaf surface microbial communities from wheat plants in UC Gill Tract Community Farm, Albany, California, United States - DLSL W.R1 (v2)... | ecosystem: Host-associated > Plants > Phyllosphere >...
TCGAGAGGTTTCCGTTACCCGGCACTAATGTGGTTTGATTCTACTCCGGGTCGTACGAAGATGCTGCTTTGCGTATCAGTTAATTGATCGGGGCGGTAATTATACTTCTCCGGCGGCAGTTTTATGGGCCGATGCCAGGAACAGCGGATGGTGCGGCTTGCCGGCCATATAGCGCTGACGAAACAGATCGAAGTGCTGAAACAGCGCGTCTCCGGCGGCGGTATCACCGGCCTGGAGCAGCAACTCGGCGGCAACTTCCGCCGTACAGTGCTGGCCTTCGCCGTGGGCCTCGCGCAGCTGATAGTTGGAAGGACGGGTCAGCGCGAGTGACATCACTGGCAAATCGTCCAGCCACGGGCTCTTACGAAACATTTTACGTGCCTCGGTCCAGGTACCGTCCAGCATAATAAACAGCGGCGGTTTACCGTCGGCGGGGGGAGTATGCAGCACCGGTCGGCCAGGATCGGCGTAAGAGTCTGGAAACACCACCATCGGCTGATAGTCGGGATTTTTCACCGCCGCCAGCAGAGCGGGATCCGGCTCGGTGCGCGACCAGCCAAAGGCATCGGTATCGGGCAAAATATCGGCAATCAGCCTGCCGGTATTGCTGGGCTTCATGGGTTCACTGTCAAACATCACCAGGCAAAAGCGGCTGCGGGCCTGCTGCGGATTCAGGGTGGCGCACAGGCAGTTTTTCTGCGGTAGCAGGCAGCGCTGGCAGCGTTTGATACGGTTACCACGGGCAAGAAAAGGGCGGGTGGCGCGGGCGAGGCGTGCAGCGCGCAGTCGCAGGACGGCATTATCGGTCATGAGTCGGTTATCAGGGGGAAAATGCTATCTTAACGGATTATGGCCGGGCATGCCCGGCCTCGATTATCTGGACGACAGATTCTCGTCCAGCCACTGTTCAAACGGTGCTTTGGGCATCGCGCCGCTAAGCATATCAACCATCTGACCCTGTCTGAAAACCATAATGGTCGGAATGCTGCGGATGCGAAAGCGCGCGCTCAGCTGAGGCTCGGCTTCGGTATTCACTTTCAGGAAGCGAACCTTGCCCTTACGCTCTTTCGCCACGGTTTCATAAACCGGCGCAAAGTTAACGCACGGGCCACACCAGGGTGCCCAGAAATCGACTACGACCGGCAGATCGTCCTGTAATAGTTTATCCAGATTATCGGCAGTGGCATTAATCACCTGGCCTGCGAACAGCGGCTCTTTGCAGCGTCCGCACTTTGCACCATCTGTGATCCGTTCTTCAGGAACGCGATTCATTGCCTGGCAGGATGCGCAAACCGTATTCATTGTTCACCTCTGTGAGCGGTAGAGAGGTAAGCATTCACTTACCCGATTACTATAATAAGAACGATTATGCGGGGGGATAAAGATGGCAACAACGAGATTTATTCAATGGATATAATAGGCCGTGTCTCAGACTCTGTTAGCCGTGAATGCATCGCGATAGCCGAAAAGGGCGCGGGTTAGCGGCTTTTATTGGAAGTTGATAGCTAACTGTTGCCACATCAGGTAATCTGCGCGCTTCGCGCTCAGCCCAGGTGGAGGAAAAATGAACGACGAATTTAAAGGTAAAAGCGGCAAAGTCAAAGTGATGTATGTCCGTGGTGAAGATGAAGGCAGCAAGGGCGGATACAATCCCCGTACCGGCCGGGGCCCTCGTCAGGACGATACGCGCCGTCCTTCACGCAATTCTGACAGTAAACCACGCGGCGGGCGCGATCGCGGCGAAGGGCATTCAGACTCTCCGTGGCGCACCGTTTCCCGTGCACCGGGCACTGTGCCAGCGGATGAGAAGCCGAGCCACGGTGGTATCAGCGGCAAAAGCTTTATCGATCCGGAACAGCTGCGCCGTCAGCGCATGGAAGAGACGCGGGTGTACGGCGAAAATGCGTGCCAGGCGCTGTTCCAGAGCCGTCCGGAGTGCATCGTGCGCGCGTGGTTTGTGCAGAGCGTGACCCCACGTTTCCGCGATGCCTTAAAGTGGATGGCTGCTAACCGTAAGGCTTACCATACGGTTGATGAAGCTGAACTGCAAAAAGCGTCCGGTACGGAACACCACGGCGGCGTATGTTTCCTGATTAAGAAACGCGTAGGAATGCCGGTCAGCGAATGGCTGGCAAACGCCGGTGAAAAAGACTGTGTGCTGGCGCTGGAAGATATCGGCAACCCGCATAACCTTGGCGGTATCATGCGTAGCTGCGCGCACTTTGGTGCGAAAGGGCTGCTGGTGGAGGATGCCTCTCTGCTGGAGTCGGGAGCCGCCGTGCGCACCGCAGAAGGCGGGGCTGAGCACGTACAGGCCATCAGCGGCGAAAGCTTTGCTGCCGGTCTGGATGCGTTCCGCAAAGCCGGATACACCATTGTGACTACCTCCAGCCATAAAGGCACGCCGCTGTCGCAGGCGACGCTGCCGGCCAAAATGGTACTGGTGCTGGGTCAGGAACGTGATGGTCTGTCAGACAGCACCTTCCAGCAGGGTGATGTTAGCGTATCGATCGGGGGAACGGGTAACGTGGAGAGTCTGAACGTTTCCGTGGCAACCGGTGTTCTGCTGGCAGAATGGTGGCGTCAGAACGCCTGATCAGGCGATAAAAAAGGCGGATAAATTATCCGCCCAGAACTGTGCCACAGAGGGCGACCGGTTTACCGGTCGCCCTTTTTAGTGCGCGCCGCCGCCGCCGCCTCCGGCACCGAACGGAGGTCGGGCGAACCATATCAGTACCAGCAGGATCAGGAATACCCCCGCCGAGGCCCAGAAAATCTCATTGGCTGAGATAATCAGCCCCTGATTGGTGATCTGCTGTGCCAGGTACGCGGATGCCTGATCGTGCGACATGCCCAGCTTTTCCAGTTTGCTGTACATCTCCTGAGAGTTAACGCTATAGGGCGTAACGGACTCCGTCAGATGGGCGTGGTGCAACGATTCACGATCGGTCCACAGGGTCGTCGTGATGGAGGTGCCGATTGAACCGGCCAGGGTTCGGGTAAAGTTAGACAGACTTGATGCCGCGGCCATTCGTTCCGGCGGCAGGCCGGATAGCGTAATGGTGGTGAGCGGCATAAAGAAGCAGGCTACGGCGAAGCCCTGGATAAACTGTGGCCAGGCGGATGCGGCGAAGTCCATCCCCGGTTCAAAGGTATATGCCCGCCAGTAGAAGCACACTGCGTACATAATAAAGCTGAAGGTAACCAGCTTCCTCATATCCAGCCTGTGGGCAAACCGGCCGATAATCGGCGACAGGATCACCGGGATAATTCCCACCGGCGCCGAGGCCAGCCCCGCCCAGGTTGCGGTATAGCCGTAGACCTCCTGTAGCAGCTGCGGCAGCAGTACGATTGAGCCGAAATAGAGCATATAGGCAAGGCTTATCGACAGACAGCCTATCGTAAAGTTGCGCGACTTAAACAGCGATAGATCCACAATGGGATCATCGTCGGTCAGCTCCCACACCAGCAGCACCGCCAGGGCGACGACCGCCACCGTCGCCAGTACAATGATTTCCGTCGAACTGAACCAGTCCAGCTCTTTACCCCGGTCGAGCATTACCTGTAGAGAGCCAACGCCAACCACCAGCAGAACCAGACCGACGGTATCAATCGGCCGGATCACCGTTTGCGTTTCGCGATGACGCAGCGTCTGAAGCGCCAGGACCACTACCGCAACCCCGATGGGAACGTTGATAAAGAAGATCCAGCCCCAGTGGTAGTTGTCGCTGATCCAGCCGCCCAGAATCGGACCGCAGATGGGCGCGACGATCACCGTCATCGCCCACAGCGACAGCGCAACGCTGCGCTTAGCCGGAGGATAGTTATTGAGCAGCAGACTCTGCGACAGCGGGATCAGCGGACCGGCAACGATCCCCTGGATCACGCGGAAGAAAATCAGCGTGCTCAGGCTTTGTGACATGCCGCATAGCCAGGAGGCGATAACGAAAGCGATGGTTGACCAGAGGAACAGCTTCACCTCACCCACGCGCTTCGCCAGCCAGCCGGTAATCGGGATCGAGATAGCGTTTGCCACGCCAAACGACGTGATCACCCAGGTCCCCTGGGAGTTAGAGGCTCCCAGGTTACCGGCGATGGTCGGAATGGCTACGTTAGCAATCGTAGAGTCCAGAACCTGCATAAATGTTGCCAGCGACAGCGCGATGGTCATCAGGACCAGCGGCGCGCCTTCAAGCGGTTTTTGTGCCATTACAACCTCTCGCTGACTTAGCCGGCATTGGCACGGATAATATCGGCAATCAGAACATCAGCAGGTGCCAGATCCAGCGCCAGAGCATTACTCTCATAGGCCGGTTTGCTGCGGACAGAGGTGGCCAGTACAGCGCCGTCAGGGTTGCTGGTATCAATTTTCACCAGCGTTGACAGCCCAATACGCAGCGGATGTTTAGCGACCTGTTCAGGGTCCAGTTCAATACGCACCGGCAGACGCTGTACCACTTTAATCCAGTTACCGGTGGCATTCTGCGCAGGCAGCAGGGAGAACACGCTACCGGTCCCCATATCCAGACCCGCTACTTTGCCGTGATAGACCACGTCATCGCCGTAGATATCGGCAACCACCGTCGCCGGCTGACCGATACGCACCCCGGCCAGCTGAGTTTCCTTGAAGTTAGCGTCTATCCACAAATTATCCGCAGGCACGATGGCAAGCAGGGGCGTTGCGCTGGTGATCTGGGAACCGACCTGCACGCTGCGGCGCGAGACATAGCCGTCAATCGGGCTGATAATGCTGGTACGTTGCAGGGACAGCCAGGCATCGCGCAGCTCCGCCGCACTTTTCTTCACCGCCGGCTGATTTTCCAGCGCGGTATTCAGCAGCATGGCCTGGTTCGCATTGTACTGCTGCGTTGCCACATCCAGCTGTGCCTTCGCCGTTGCAACGGCATCGCGGGCGTGTTGCAGATCCTCACGTCCGATCAGATTGGCGGCACCCAGCGGTTCGCGGCGCTTTAAATCTGACTGTGCCTGTGCCAGGACCGTTGTTTGCAGGGCGATGTTGGCCTGGTACTGCTTACTATTGATCATTTGCTGATGAGTCTGACGTACGCTGGTGGCCAGAGCCGTTTGCGCCTTCTCAAAAGCCTGCTCAGCATCGGTCATGTCGAGCGTGACCAGGACATCCCCTTTTTTCACAAAATCAGTGTCATCAAACCACACCTTGTTGACGCTACCCGCGACCTGAGCCATAACCTGAACCTGGTTTCCGGCAACGTAGGCATCATCAGTTTCCTGATAATGACGTAAAACCAGGAACCAGTAAGTGAGGTATGCCACCCCGATGATAACGAACAGTACAGCCAGAAAAATCAGCGCGCCTTTACGCGTCTTCTTTTTATTTTTCGGCTGCTGCGGATCCTGTGTAACCGCGCTTGCACTCATATTTTTCTCCGATTCACTTGCCAGTCAGGGTCGCCGGCTTCCTGCCAGCAAATGCCTGAGTCTAAAATGCCAGCGGGATGAGCGCTGGCATGAGTTGAATGCTTAGGTGCCTAAGTTAACGATTATCTGTCAACGGCGTATCGCACAATATGCTATTAGTGGAACGATTAACGAGAAAGCGACGTGATAACCTGGTCTTCATCCATTTGATCGAGCCTGTTCAATAACTTGCGAATAATGTCCTCTAACTGGGTTTTTTCGGAGTCATCGAGCGACGACCACAGCAGCTGCAAACTCTGATGCTGAGGCGGTAAAAGCTGGCGCAGGAACTCGTTCCCTTTTGGCGTCAGATGCAGGTGCAGACAGCGTCGATCGTTATCGCTCTCACGGCGTTCAATCCACCCACGCTTTTCCAGCTCGTCCGCGATACGCGTCGCGTTGGTACGGGACGATCCCAGCGCTGAACTCAGTTCAGAAGGCTGAATGCTGTGGTCTTCCTGCGCATCCAGGGTGATCAATGCCATAAACAGCGTCTCGTTAATCCCCTGAGCCTTCAGCATTTTATTACGATTTTCCAGCAACTTGCTTTGCATGTGCATGCACAGGCGGGTCAGCATGATCTCCTGTAAAGGGAAATCTTTCTGGCGGTTAGCTCGAAAATTAAGCATCTGTTCAATGGGAGTAAACGAACTTTCCATTATAAAGGGACCTCATTAATTGCAACTGGTGTTGTAACGATGGTGACGCTGAGATAAGAGAACTTACCCCGCCGGCGGAGAGTCATAGTGCCGTAGCCATCATCAGTAATTTCCAGGTCACTCCATAACCCAGGGCGCTGAGCAGCATTGAAAAAATAATGCTGCGCGTAAAATAGAATGTGATACACAGCAAACCAAAACCGAGCAGGGTAGGAACCAGACGATCGTGGTGCTGTAGGATTTCGGGCAGGCTGGAAACGACCAGCAGCGCGCAGATAGAGGCGATACCAATGCTGTCCAGCAGCAGACCGGTCATACCGCGCGGCATCGCCGCGGCATTTTTTCTACCGTGCAGGCGCAGCGGAAGATAGCGGAACAGAAAATTCACTATGCCTACCACCAAACCGAGTAACAGGATCTGAGAGCTCATCGACTTTTCTTCCCGCCGGGCGGTGGAAGCAGACCGGCCAGACAGCCCGCCACAATCCCGCTCAGAATGGCGACCGGAATAGAAAATAGCATCATACCGGCCACTGAACCGGTCAGCGCGGCGGCGACGGTAAAGCCCTGACGACGCTGAAAAGAGGCCAGCAGAAAGCTCAGGAACAGGGCCGGCAGCATAAAGGTGAGTGCGGCTTCTACGGCCGGATAATCATCCAGCAGCCCGTTGCCGGACCAGGCACCGGCAACGGTTCCCACCACCCAGGAAAACCATGAGCAGAAGGCGATGCCCAGCATCCAGTTTTCACTCCAGCCCCGCTTATCGCGGTAGAGTTTGGCCGTCGCCGCTGCGAATACCTCATCGGTAAGGCCAAATGCCCAGAAAGGTGTTTTACGCGGGTTAAGTTTTTGCGTTATTCGCTGGCGCAGCGAGGGGCCATAGAGAATATGCCGTACGTCCATCGCCATGACCGTCAGGGCAGCAATCCACAGCGAAGCCCCTGCGCTAAGCAGGGCGGTGATGACAAACTGGCTGGCACCGGCGTAAATAATGCAGGAGAAAAACACCGCTTCCAGCGGCGTAAAGCCCAGCTTAGTGGCGTTAAGGCCGAAGGCAAAGGCCACGGGGAGATATCCGATAACAATCGGCAGGCTGTCAATGACGCCCTGGCGCCAGCTGGCAGGCGGGATATCGGCTTCATCCCGCAGACAGTGTTGTTCAGCCATGGATACCCGTATCACCTGGATGACTAAATAGTTGCATATGAAAAAATAACCAGCTTGAATAAATTGCGCCTAACATTACCAGAGTGTGAAATGTCTTAACAGGACGAGCACTATGAAAAAACTTCATTTTTGAGTCGAAAAATCAGGCCTGTTCCGTCTCAAGCTTAGCGTTTCGCCACCAGTTCAATATATTAGCAACCGTTAACAGAACGCCGCAGAGACAGACCCCGTACCAGCCCGCTATCTGGAAAGCAGAAGCGGAAAGCAGCGAACCCGCAGCGCCACCGAGAAAGTAAGAGGTCATATAGCCCGCCGTCAGACGGTTACGGGCCTCCGGCATCGCGCGATAAATTACGCTTTGGTTGGTGATGTGTACGCCCTGTACGGCTAAGTCAAGCAGGATAATGCCCACAATCAGCGCGGGAAGAGAGTGAGCACCCACTGCGGTAAAGCCCCACGAAAGCAGCAGGATCAACAGGCCAATGCTGGTCGTCAGCCGGGCCTTTCCCTTATCAGCCAGCGCGCCGGCCTGACGCGCCGCCAGAGCACCCGCGGCACCCACCAGGCCCAGCAGCCCAATCTCGCCATCAGAATAGCCCCATTCCGGGGACGACAGCAGAAAGGCCATTGAGGTCCACAGCACGCTAAAGTTGGCAAAAATCAGGCAGCCGGTGATCGCCCGGGTGCGCATGATAGGATGCTGTAAATAGAGCGAGAAAATAGATTTCAGCAGCTGAGCGTAATTCAGATCGACCGACTGTTTAAAGCGTGGAAGATAGCGCCACAGCGCCAGAGACATCGCCACCATCAGCACGCTGGCGACCCAATACACGGTCCGCCAGCCGCCGAGCTGCGCCAGTGCGCCCGCCACGGTTCGTGCCAGCAGGATCCCCAGTAGCAGGCCGCTCATCACCGTGCCGACGACGCGGCCGCGTTTTTCCGGCGAGGCAAGCGTGGCGGCCAGCGGAACAAGGATCTGTGCGACCACCGAAAACAGCCCGGTTAGCGCGGTGCCCAGCAGCATCAGCGCCAGCGTGGAGGAGAGGGCGGTGATCGCCATACCGCCCGCGGCCAGCAGACTCATGACGACAATCAGTCCGCGGCGCTCAAACATATCGCCCAGCGGAACCAGCAGCAGCAGCCCGGCGGCATAGCCCAGCTGTGCGGTGGTGACAATAAAACCGGCCTGATTGAACGACAAATCGAATGCCTGAGCAACCGTAGCCAGCAGCGGCTGTACATAATAGTTACTGGCAACGGCAAGGCCGGTGGCGATGGACATCAGGGCGACCAGGGCAGGGCTAAGACCGGGTTGGGGGGATTTCATATGGATTCAATACAATGCTAAGAAATATCTCATAGGCTAATAGTAACCTAAAAAACTATTTCACTCACAGAATAATTAACAGGACAAACCAGTTCAGAATTCAGCCAGCGTGCGCTTCTGCACGGTGGTTGCTGTCTGAAATGTTAAAAAAAAGAGCTGACCCGAACGGGCCAGCTCCTGTCAGTATCGATTAGCCGGGCTTACTTAGCCGCCGCCATCGCATCTTTTATCCAGCCATCAAACTGGGCCTGATGTGCCTTAATCCAGCCATCCACATGCGCGTTGATCTCGGCTTCTGAAGCCTGACCCTGATGCATACGGGAGTTTTGCGCATTGATATCGGCGATAGGCAGTTTCATTTCGGCAAACAGTTTTGCCGCCGCCGGGTTTTTCTCCGCCCAGGCCTTATTCGCAACGATGTGCATGGTGTTGACCGGGAAACCGTAGTTTGAGCCGTTCGGCAGCTTGGTATCTACATCTTTCTGCTCGCCGGGCATGGAGGAGAACGGCACCTGTAACCAGACCACGTCGCGGCCCGGCACCAGCACATCGCTCACCCAGTATGGCGTCCAGGTGTAATAGAGGATGGGTTTACCCTCTTTGAAGCGGGTGATGGTATCCGCGATCATCGCCGAGTAGTTACCCTGGTTATGCTCAATGCTATTGCTCAGATCAAAGGCTTTCATCTGATGGTTAATGACCGCTTCGCAGCCCCAGCCCGGCGTACAGCCGGTCAGGTCGGCTTTACCGTCGCCGTTGGTATCGAACAGCTTAGCCAGCTTCGGATCCTTCAACTGATCGATGCGCGTAATCTTATATTTTTCCGCGGTTTTTTTGTCGATCAGATACCCCTGAGCGGCACCCTGTACGAAGGTGCCTTCACGGTAGAATTTGCCGTCGCCGCCCGCTGCTTTATACATATCATCGTGCAGCGGCTGCCAGTTAACGGCGGTAAACGTTGCATCACCAGAGGCGATGGAGGTATAGCCGACGTTGTAGTCAACTTCACTGGCGCTATCGACGGTGTAGCCCAGTTTTTCCAGCGCGCGGCTGACCAGCTGCGTCTGGAAACTCTCTTCGGTGATGGTGCTTTGCACCGGTTTAACGGTAATGCCCTTGCCCGGCAGATCGGCGGCGGAAACCTGAGCGGCGGCCAGTGTGGTGAATGCGGCGGCCAGCAGTGTAATCTTGCGCATAGCGACTCCTTGAGTGCTTTTATTTAGAGAATGGACGGGTCAGCAGGCCCAGTGGCCCGGTGGCATACCAGCGGCGATTGCCCCGGCTACGGCCGTCACGTCCCAGAGATTGGGTGAGTCGGTCAAGAATAATGGCGAGGATAACGATACCGACGCCGCCAACGGTGGCCAGCCCCATATCAAGACGGCCAATCCCGCGCAGCACCATCTGGCCCAGACCGCCAACGGCGATCATAGAGGCGATCACCACCATCGACAGAGCCAGCATCAGCGTCTGATTTACCCCGGCCATAATGGTAGGCATCGCCAGCGGCAGCTGAACCTTGAACAGCATCTGACGCGGGCTGGCACCGAATGACTCGGATGCTTCAATCAGATCGGCCGGAACCTGCTTAATGCCTAAAATCGTCAGGCGCACAATCGGCGGCAGGGCAAAGATAATCGTCACCACTACGCCGGGAACGTTACCGATCCCGAACAGCATGACAATCGGCACCAGATAAACAAACGCCGGGGTTGTCTGCATCGCATCCAGCATCGGACGGATAATTTTTGCCGCCCGATCGCTGCGTGCCAGCCAGATCCCCAGCGGCAGGCCGATAAGAATACAGAACAGCAGCGCAGTCAGCACCAGCGCCAGCGTCACCATGGCCTGAGACCAGGCCCCGATAGCGCCGATAGCAATCAGTGAAACCAGGGTGGCAATGCCCATTCCCAGCCCCGACATCTGCCAGGCGATCAGCGCAAACAGGATAATGGCTACCGGCGCGGGCATCCCGGTCAGCATCTGCTGGAAGGCGCTGAGGATATAGTCTACCGGCAGGCGAATACCCTGAAACAGCGGGCGAAAATGGGAAACGACCCAGTCGATGCCGTTGGTGACCCAGCTGTCGAGCGGGATCAGCGTTTTGTGAAACGGGTCCAGAATATTGAAGTGTTCGGCCTGCGGGGCTGGCGCGCTGTTCAGCCAGTCGCTGCCTGCGGCGGCATCACCGCCGTCCGGTGTTCCCCAGGCATCGCCGCCGCCGGACGGTGTAGCATCGGCGGGGGCGGCAGAGCCTCCCCAGGGGTCGCTACTGTCGGCTGCGGTGCTGTTGGCCGGTGCAGACTCTGCCGGTGCAGCAGAGCCGCCCCACGGATCGCTGGTATTGGTCGCGGTGCCGCCTGCCGGTGCACTTTCAGCCGACGCAGATGTGTTGGCGTTCGCGGAGTCAGCCGCGGCGGTTGAGGTCTCCCACGGATTACTGGTTTGCTTACTCATGGCTGACCTCCATCACGATCTAATGCCTGTAACAGCATGCCTTTAGAAATAATGCCGAGATACTGTCCCTCGTCACCGGTAATCGGCACCGCGCAGGGCGCCTGGGCAACGTGCGACAGCAGATCGCTGAGTGAGGTACTGCCGGGCATGGGCGCGGGATTATCCAGCAGCGCCCGGTCCAGCCCTTCGCCTGCGGCCAGGGCCGCCTTCAGGGAATCAGTGGAGACGACGCCGATGAATTTCTCTTTTGCCAGCACGTAACCATATTCCCGGTCGTTATCCTGTAGGAGCTTGATGGCGGAGCGGGGACCGAATCCCGGCGCCTGGCGGATAAGCGCCGAGGCGCTGCGTCGGGCAATGTCTTTGGCACTGAAAACCTGGCTGATGTCCACGCCGCGGAAGAACGTTCGCACATAGTCATTGGCCGGATTATTAAGGATTTCATCCGGCGTACCGACCTGCACCACTTCACCGCCCTGCATAATGGCAATGCGGTCACCAATGCGCATGGCTTCATCAAGATCGTGTGAGATAAATACGATGGTGCGCTGGTGGCGCGACTGGAGTTTGACCAGCTCATCCTGCATTTCCGTACGGATTAATGGATCGAGCGCGGAGAAGGCTTCATCCATTAATAATATATCCGGATTAATGGCCAGCGCACGGGCTAATCCAACACGCTGACGCATGCCGCCGGAGAGTTCATCGGGATAAGAATGGGCATAATTTTCCAGCCCCACCTGGCGTAAAGCATCAAGGGCTTTTTCCTGCCGTTCCTGTACGGCAACGCCGGCTAATTCCATACCAAAAGCCGCGTTATTTAGCACGGTCATATGCGGCATCAGGGCGAATGACTGGAATACCATGCTGATCTTATTGCGGCGTACCTGACGTAATTCACTGTCGGATATTTTGGCAATATCCTCACCGTCAATAAGTACCTGGCCACGGGTGGGTTCTATCAGACGATTGAGAAGGCGAACCATAGTAGACTTGCCGGACCCGGAGAGTCCCATGATGACAAAAATCTCGCCTTCTTCAATGGCCAGACTGGCGTCTTTAACGCCAAGAGACAGCCCGGTTTTTTCCAGAATTGCCTCTTTACTTAGCCCTTTATCAATATACTTAAATGCGCGATCGGGATGTTCCCCGAATACCTTATATAAATTCTTAACTTCTAATTTAATTGCCATGCATTAATGAATTCCTGGTTGATTAATTATCTTATAGCGATCTTCTTAGTATTGAAATATAAGCGATATATACCGTAGCACACTGAGAATCTGAGGCAACCCTCAAGTTACTCATCAAAATAGTCAAAAGAGACATCTTAGACAAACAATTCCAGTGCTGGTAAGGGATTACACGGTATTAAACTGTAGTGAAAAAAAGTGAATATCAAGGTAGGAATGTTCTTATTGTTACCGAAATAGGGCGATTTTAGGAAGGGAAATTGGGGCGTGAAAGGCGTGTAGACGGGTCAGATTAATGGAAATAAAAAACCCAGCGGCAGGGCTGGGTTTTTTACAACGA
>Ga0302347_1003887_pt1 | contig 12574 bp, 11 predicted proteins | sample PhyWR1_FD_202178 | JGI IMG/M metagenome (GOLD analysis project Ga0302347, IMG submission 202178) | Leaf surface microbial communities from wheat plants in UC Gill Tract Community Farm, Albany, California, United States - DLSL W.R1 (v2)... | ecosystem: Host-associated > Plants > Phyllosphere >...
CCCTAAAGTCAGCAACATCCTAAAGTATAAGAAAAAGGTGTTTTTTGCAATTGTTTTATTTGAAGACAAAGTAGTAGTTTGATATTAAAAAGTAGTAGTTTGATATTAATTTGAACACGTAATCCTTATCTTGTAAACAGCTTTTTGAAAAAACTTTCTTTTTTTGTATCACTGTAATAACCATATCCATATTTATATCCATATCTAGAATATTCTGGTTTCACATTATTAAGTACAAATACCATATTATTTATTGCATTCTCATTTTTAAAATTAGAAGCGAAGGTCAACATTTCTTTTTCCGTGAACTCAGATTTCACAGTATATATCACGATATCTGAAACATCTACCAAATGTAGTGAATCACTTACCAACATCACAGGGGCAGAATCTAGAACGATGTAATCGTACTTTTGTTTCAACTCGTCTATCATCAAATCGAACTTCTTCATATCCAAAAGATCATTGGGATTTGGCGCTTTAGCACCACTGAAAACAACATCAAGATTTGTCGACAATCCTGATTTCATAATATATTCATCAATAATATCACCATCAGAAATAAGATAATCTGTTAATCCACTTCTTCTTTCCGGCATATAACGATGTAACTGAGGGTTTCTAATATCAGCACCTATCAGCAAGACTTTCCCACCCCCTGCAAGGCTAAGTGCGGTATTCGTAGATATTGTTGTTTTGCCTTCGCCTTTTACGGACGAGGTAATCAATATAACACCTCCTTTGTGAATAGATTTTGTCCTAAGAATAAACTTTAGATTAGATGTAAGAATTCGAAAAGATTCAGCAAAAACTGTAAAATCACTTTTTTCTATTAATGGAGTTATTGAGTCGCTATGAGGAACTTCTGAAATAATAGGTATATTAGAATCTATTGATTCTATATCGTCTTTTGATCTTACTTTAGTATCCAAAAGATTTTTGATAAAAATAATCAATAATGGAAATATTAAACCTACAGCTAAAGCTAATATTCTAACCTGCGTATAATTAGGATTTACCACACCTATTGTATAAGCCGGATTTACCAGCTTTGTCTTAGGGGTTGTAACCGCCAAAGTAATTGCATTTTCTTCTCGTTTTTGTAAAAGATACAAATAGAGAGATTCTTTCAAATTTCTTTGTCTTTCTATATTTCTGAAAACACGTTCTTGTGTGGGATATTTCAATATAGAGCCTTTATCTTCCCCGATCTCTATATTAGTTTGACCAATATTTTTTTGAATTTGTCCTTTAGACTCTTGTATGCTGCTTCTTATTAAATATTTTATTTCAGCAAGTTCTTTTTCAAAAGCTTTTATTGTTGGATTAATTTCAGTCGCTTGGTTTTGAGTCCTTTTCTTTAGCAATAGTTTCTCATTGTATTGTTTAAGCAAAGCTTCAGTAACATCTAAAACCCCTAATCCTGTAGGGAAAAGTTGTTCATTGGAAGAAGAAGCCATATCATACAAGGCATTCAAAATTTCTAATTTCGAAGACTCATTATATATATTCTCAACATTGCCTGACAATCTATTTACAGCTATTCCTGCTTGAACATCGAGATCTGTAATTTTATTTGCTTTTTTAAAATTTTCCTTATCTAACTCAATCCTTCCTAAGTCCGAAGATATAAGATCTAATCTGTCATCAATAAACCTTGCTGTATTCTGTGCTTCAGCATTTTTATCATTAATACCGTCCAAATTATATTGTTTAGATAACTCATTAAGAATATCTTCTGATTTTTGAGGAACAGGCCCTATCAAAGAAATATCCATTAACAAACCATTTGGAAGTTGAACATTTAGGCTTTTTTCTAAGTTAACCTCCGCTGATTTTGTATTTTTTATTACTAAAAGATTTCTATAAGGTGGATATCCATCAAAGTTTCTGGTAATTATCAATCCTCCAATTGGTAAATTTATAATTTCATTATAATGAAAAATGTTTTTTTTCCCATTCAAAGGCCCCTCAGTTAATCGAAAAGAATTCTTATCTATTGGCTCAATAAAATATGAAACATCAGAAAAATCACCTTTTGAATATACTAGTCTACCAAAATATGGAGATTTATCATACAGTTCTATCTCGCGTATTTTCCCTTTGGCATAAAAACAAATCCCCAGATTTAGATTTTTTACTACTTTTTGAATAATCGGCTTTGATACAATTACCGCGGCTTCTCCTTGTAATTCTTCATCTCCACTAATTCCCATCCCTAATGTTTTAAGATCAGAAAGAGCACCTTTATCATTATTTGTTTCCTGAAAAAGTAGAGTGGTTTTAGACAGATATTTTGGTTGCGTATATCGCAAATAAAGAAACGCCGCCGCAAAAAAGAAAGCTATACTAAGTATTATCCAAAACCAATATTTGAGATATTTTTGAATCTCTTTTTTAAAATTGATTTTTTTATTCTGATGAATGTTAGGATCTAATAATTCCATTCAAATTTTTATCTCGTAAATCTGATTAATACAGCGGCAATACTAACTGCTATAGTCATAAGTTGCCAAAATAATGTCCTGTTTGGATTGGTACTGTTAGCAGCAATTTGTTTATTCCTATCAGGTTCTACATATAAAATATCATTTTGCTGAAGATAGTAATATGGAGAGTTAATAATACTTACATCTGAAAAATCCAAAACAATAATTGAATCTTTTTTGGACTCTTCTGAATAACGAAGGAGTTTTACACTTGTTCTATCTGCCGCATCTGTCATGTCTCCAGCCAATGCTAATGCCTGAAAAAGATTTATACGTTCATTATTAATTGTCTTATTCCCAGGATTTTTCACCTCTCCTATTATATTCACACTCAAATTTATCAGTCTAATATTTACAATGGGATCCGTTAAATAAACTTTCAATCGTTGTTCGAGATCTTCTTTTAACTGTAATTTTGTCATACCCTGGCAAAATATTTTACCTAAAACAGGAAAATTAAGATAACCTTCAGCAGAAACAAGATATTGGCTTGCAACAACATTATTAACAGCAGAAACATCCTCTGTATTATTGGTGGAAGAAATAGTATTAAGGTTAAAAGGCTTGACAGCTATATCATCAAAAGCAGAAACTACAATCTCTAAAACATCCCCCTCTTTAATCTTAAGTCCCAAATATCTAGCCTGATTAGCCTCTTTTTCAAAATTATGATTACTCATATAAATCATATTTTCTTTAGGTTTACAAGAAAAGATGAAAACAAGTATGAGTATTATTAATATTTTTATCTTCATTCTAAAAACCGCAAAACAATCGGTGTTGCAGAGTCACTATAATAATTATTATTTGTAATTTATTTAGTTCGTTTCACCTAAATAGTAGCTAACTCCAATCGCTAAGAATCTATTATATGTAGGATGCGCAGAATAATCTAAATAGACCTTAGACAAACCTCTATCAAATCTAACAAATACATCCCAAGAATTATCTACTTTCACACCTATTTTAGCAGATACCCCATAGCCAAAAGAATCAGCTTTATATCCAAGCCCCCTCTTTTTAGGGTCAAATCCTGCATTCAAAGCATCATTTATCGCTTCAGATTCTTCCGTTTTTTCTGAAACAAGAAATTCGAATTTTGGACCAATCATAAAGTAAATATCTCCCTTATAGCCATTGTTCCTAATAAAGTATTTTAAATAAACGGGAATCCCGATATAAGTATTATTATACTTTTGTTCATTTTTACCTGTTTCATCCCAAGACGCACGTTCACCTATTGTATACAATTCCAACTGTGGTGTAAAATATAACCAGGCAGAATCATAAATATCATTGGGTACTAGGGCAAAATCAGCAAAAATGCCGACACTTCCACCAAAATTCCCTTTTGAAACATTGTGAATTCCCGCTATGGATCCTTTATGAAGGCTTCCCGTTACACCATATTTTATAAACTGTGCACTTACAGAACTGAATACCAATAAGGAGTATATGATAATTAGCTTTTTCATGAAATCTATTTGTTCGAATTTGGGACGAAATTAAGAATTTTTTATTAATTTTTAACAAATAATTTCAAATGTATATATATTTCTATATTAATTTAAATTAACGTAGCTTTTCATTCATTATTAAAAATTTCTAAAATCACGTCATACTCGAAGCCTTTCGACATTAGATGTTTAATTGTCTTGCTTTTTTTCTGATATTCTTTAAGTCCTTTTTGTTTAGAAAAATAATCCTGATAAATTTTATTGAGTGTTTTTTCGTAGTCATTCTCATCAATTTCATCCATACTTTTAGAAATTAATTTCTCTGTAATTCCTTTTTGCTTAAGATTCATCTTGATTTTGCTCCTTCCCCAATGTTTGATGTAGAATTTTCCGCGGATATAACTTCTGGTAAAACGTTCTTCATTGAGATAGTTTTCTTTAATGAGATAAAGGAAAATCTCATCTTTAGCTTCGGGGATCAATAAAAAATCACGCATCTTCTGCTCCACTTCAGAATGACAGCGGTCTTGGTAAACACAATAGTTGACCAACTTCTGTTTGATCTCCTCAAAAGTATAAGATTTCTTCTCCATCTTGATTCAAATAAAAAAGAATGAACCCAAAAGCTCATTCTCTTATCAATAATTATATCTTATATTAATAGTTGAAAAGCTCTTTTCCTTCCATTAATTGATTTACCTTCTTTTTAACTGACTCCAATGCGTTGTCATTTTTGATATCATCAACCACTTCAGAAATCAAGCCAGCAATCGTTTCCATATCATTTTCTTTCAACCCTCTTGTAGTAATGGCTGCAGTCCCAAGACGAATTCCTGAAGTTGTAAACGGTGATTTATCATCAAAAGGAACCATATTCTTGTTACAAGTGATATCTGCTTTCACAAGCGCTTTTTCGGTTTCTTTTCCGTTCACGTTTTTGTTTCTCAAATCGATTAACATCAAGTGATTGTCCGTTCCACCACTTACGATTTCAAAACCTAAATCCACCATCGATTTTGCCAAAGCCTGAGCATTCGCTTTTACTTGTTTTGCATAAGTTTCGAATTTAGAATCGATAGCTTCAGCAAGCGCAACTGCTTTCGCTCCAATCACGTGTTCCAATGGACCACCTTGTATTCCTGGGAAAACGGCACTGTCCAAAACAGCACTCATTAGCTTAGTTTCTCCTTTCGGCGTTTTGTGTCCGTATGTATTTTCGAAATCCTTTCCTAGCATTATCATTCCACCTCTTGGGCCTCTCAGGGTTTTGTGCGTCGTAGTCGTAACCACGTGGCAATGTTCGAATGGATTATTTAAAAGTCCTTTTGCAACCAAACCTGCTGGATGTGCAATATCAGCCCAAAGCGTTGCTCCAATCTCATCTGCTACTTCACGGAATTTAGCATAATCCAAATCTCTGGAATAAGCTGAGAATCCTGCAATCAGCATTTTTGGTTTTTCACGAAGCGCCACTTCTCTCATTTGATCATAATCTATCAAACCCGTTTCTCTTTGAACGCCATATGAACAAACCTGATATTGGATTCCGGAAAAATTGACCGCAGAACCGTGCGTCAAATGTCCGCCCATAGACAAGTCCATCCCCATCACTTTATCGCCAGGTTTCAGAACTGAAAGATAAATTGCTGCATTGGCCTGAGAACCAGAGTGCGGCTGAACATTTACATAATCTACACCAAACAATTCTTTTGCTCTGTCGATTGCCAATTGCTCTACCTCATCTACCACTTCGCATCCGCCGTAATATCTACGTCCAGGGTAACCTTCTGCATATTTATTAGTAAGAACACTTCCCATAGCCTTCATTACGTTTTCGGAAACAAAATTTTCCGAAGCAATCAATTCGATTCCGTGTGTTTGTCTTTGTCTTTCTTTTTCAATAAGGTCAAAAATAGGGTCTTGCATTTTATAGATTTATTTTCCCCAAAAGTAAGAAATTCCGAAGATATTTTTATAACTTTCCGAGATTAACATTTTTAAAAGTGAAATCGTAATTCGTAGATTTGCCACAAAGCATAATATTAAAAAAGCGATTGCAATTAATCAAAACAAATAAATTCTTTATATGAAATCCAAGAAAAAATATAAAAAAGAGCTTCTTAAATCTCTGAAACATATGGAAGCGGCAGAAAGCACCGCACTAAAAGTAATGACCAACCTGATGCTTCTGAAAGAATTGAAAGAAAACAATATCAGCTTCAAAAAAGGTGACGTATTTTCTTTTGAAGACGACATTTTTGATTACAGCGAAGATAAAAACGTTCGTATCCTTGCTAAGCTCCGTAAGAAAACCATGAAGGCAATGAACAAGCTGGTAGAAAACAACAACTTTAAAGATAAGGAACTAAAGTTTTTGGCTTAATACCACCTGTCAAAATTCAAAGAATTCTGACACCCCTCCAATGGAGGGGAATTATTAAAAATCAATTCCCTTCTTTTGGAAGGGAATTTTTAGTTTTTTAAAATAAAGTTGGCTGGCTATCTGCCAATGTAGGTATATGAATATCTGTTTTCCATTCTTCATTCATTTTTTGAATCAAATGCGATGATAATAATGGTGATGCTTTCTCAATATTCTGATGGACAAAGAAATAGAGATTCTGCAAACCTTCTTTTTTCCATTGCGTTAATCTCTCCAGCCAATCTTCCAATCTTGCATAATCGCTATCGGCATTGGCACCAACATATCGGATAAAAGCATTCGGAGTTGTCAATCGCATATGAAGCATATCTCTTCTTCCTGCTGTATCTACAATGATGTTTGTGATATGATGAATTTCAAATAATTCGCAAATTGTATTGAAAACTTCCTCGTCTGTGAACCATTCTGTATTCCTCAATTCAATCGCCAATGGAACTTCTTTTGGCCAATCTTGTACAAACTTCTCCAAGCGTTCGTAATCTTTTGGTTTGAAATTATCGTGAAGTTGTAAGAAAACCATTCCCAGTTTTTCATCGAAATTAAGCACTGCCGATGCAAATTGTGTCACAACATCCGTAATATTCAATAATCTTCGGAAATGTGAAACGGTGTTGGTAATTTTCGGAAAGAACTTGAAATCTTTCGGTGTTTTTTCTTTCCAGGTCTGGACTTGTTCTGCTGTCGGCATTCCATAGAAAGTCGCATTCAATTCAATCGAATTAAATTGAGTTGCATAATAAGTCAACTCGTCTTTTGTTCCTTTCGGATAGAAACCTTTGAGGTCGGTCTTGTTCCATTTTGCACAACCAATCGAGATATTCTCCAAACCTTTTTTGTTCTGATTAAGAACGAATTTGGTTTGAGGATGGTCTTTTGGTAAAGTAAAATCGATTTGTGAAGGGTCAGCAACTTGTCCGAATTTCATTTTATAGAAGTTAGAGGTTAGAAACTAGAGGTTAGTTTAGAGGTTTAAAGTTATGGAAAAGAGTTGAATATTGTAAACACAAAGTTTGCAAATATTTTTTGGAATTGCCTATCTGACCTTAAGTTCAGAAAGCCGTAAAACTTAGTCAGAGAATTTAAACAAAAAAACCGCAGAAAAATTCTGCGGTGACTTTATCTCTTTACTTTATTCTTGTTTCTTTCCTACGCTTCACAAGCAGAGCAGGTCACAAAGTTGACCATCAATTCTTTGGAAACCGAAGAACTTCTTTGGTAATACAATGTTTTAACACCTTTTTTCCATGCTTCTATCATTACATAATTGACGTCTTTAACTGGCATTGTGGATGGAATCTGCAAGTTAAGCGACTGTGCCTGGTCAATATATTGTTGTCTCTGAGCAGCCTGAGAAACAATCTCCATCGGAGAAATCTCTCTGAATGTTTTGAAAACCGCTTTTTCTTCTTCTGACAAACCTTCAAGATGCTGAACAGAACCGTGGTTTAACATAATTGTTCTCCAAGTTTCTTCGTTGTCAAGACCTTTTTCATCTAACAATTTTGCCAAATATTTGTTCTTACGCATAAAGTTCCCTTTTGCCAAACCTGCTTTGTAATAATTAGAAGCGAAAGGTTCAATTCCAGGAGAAGTTTGTCCAAGGATTGCAGAACTAGATGTTGTTGGCGCAATTGCCATTGTTGTCGTATTTCTTAGTCCATAACCTTTCAGCATATCTGGTTCTCCGTAGATATTTGCCAATTCTTTAGAAGCAATCTCAGATTGTTCTTTGATATGACGGAACGCTCTTGCATTGAATTGAGTCGCCTCGAAACTTTCGAACGGAATCATGTTTTTCTGCAAATAAGAATGGTAACCTAAAACACCCAAACCTAAAGCTCTATGACGCATTGCAAAGTTTCTCGCTGAAGTCAAATAGTAATTCCCTTCAGTTTTGTCGATGAATTCTGATAGAACAGCGTCCAGGAAGTAGATTGCTAATTTCACAGCGTTGGTATCTTTCCATTCATCATACAATTCCAAATTCATAGAAGACAGACAACAGATGAACGATTCGTTAGCCGTAGAAGGCAACATGATCTCGGAACAAAGGTTACTTGCATTCACCATCAATCCCGCATCTTTATAAACCTGAGGCTTGTTTCTGTTCACGTTATCTGTAAAGAAAATATAAGGCAAACCTTTCTGCTGGCGGCTTTCCAAAACTCTTGCCCAGATTTTACGTTTGTCTGCATCGCCATCAATCATATCCTGCATCCAATAATCCGGAACGCAAACGCCTGTAAACAAGTTCTGGATTGGACTTCCAATGTCTTTGATACTCAAGAATTCTTCGATATCCCCGTGGTCGATGTCAAGATAGGCCGCAAACGCACCTCTTCTCACACCACCTTGAGAAACAACATCCATGGCTGTATCATATAATTTCATAAAAGAAACTGCTCCGGAAGATTTTCCGTTGTCTGTAACAGCCGTTCCTCTGTTTCTTAATTCCCCAAAATAACCGGACGTTCCACCTCCAATTTTCGTTTGCATAATCACTTCACCCAACTTGTGGGTAATCCCTTCGATATTATCCGGAACGTGAACATTGAAACAAGAGATCGGCAAACCACGCTGAGTTCCCATATTAGCCCAAACCGGAGACGAAAAACTAATCCAGCCTTTCACAATCATCTCTTTGAAAGCCGGCTGCAATTCTGGCTTGTAAAGACGTTTTGCTGCTGCAGTGGTAATCCTGTCGATTGCACCTTCTACAGTTTCCCCTTTCAGAAGGTAACCTCTGTTAAGCATTTGCTCAGACTCTTCGTTGAGCCACCAGATATCTATATTTTCGTCCATCATAACTTTATATTTTGCTTGCTAATTTTCTTTTTCAATTTAAGGATTTAGCTCAAGAGTATCTTTTTACTCCGTTCCAATTCCCCTACTTTTACTTTGTTGATATGAGTGAAGGTCACTTCCTCGTTTACCTCTTCAAACTGTTTTGCTTTTTTGATGCAATAATCAATTTTGTAGGCTACAGACATACATACTCTGTGTCCTTTTGTCAAACCCATTCCCATATAAATGTATTCTCCTAAATGGAAATCTGTTGACTGGCTCTGTTCAATTTCTGAAATAATCTCTGAGTTCATATTTATTTAAATTTAGTTGATGACTAAATATTTAAATGAAACCAAAAAGACTCAGACTAATATTTGGCTTTATCACATAAAAAAGAAAACTCCAAGAATCAATAATATATTTCTTAAAATTTTCTTTTATTTAATTAAAGTGATTTCTCACTTGACCTTCGTTCTGTTGTCATTTTAGAAAGCTAGAATTTCTATGAATGACAAAATATTTTAATTGAAAACTAATATTCAATTTTAAACTACCCCGTCAAAATTATTCGAATTTTAGTCGCCCATTCAGGGAATTTAATTTTTAGAATAAATCGTTGGCTGTGATAGACTTATCATGTTTTGTGTAATCTACCGGGCGTTTTGCGAAGAAATCATCCATAGAATTGGCAAAAACTTCTTCCTCGAACCAAATCATCGGCTTGTAATCTTCCGGTGTTACGTTGTATCTGGTTTTCATTCCTATTTTCTTCAAGGAATCGTCTACCCTGTATTTCATAAAATCCAAAAGGTTCTTTTTGGAAATCTTGTCCAATTCTCCTAATTCGAAAATCCAATCCAGAATATTAGATTCCATCTCGATAGACTCATCTACCAAATCGTAAATCGATTCTATATCAGCGTCTGTCAAAAGGTCAGGTTGCTCTTCGCGGATTTTATTAATCAAATAAATACCTCCGTTGGCGTGGATTTGCTCATCTACAGACGTCCAGGCGATGATATTGGAAACGTTTTTCATATAACCTTTGAACCTTGTGAACGACAAAATAATCGCAAACTGACTAAACAAAGACACGTTTTCTATCAAAATACTGAATAACAATAATGAAGAAACATAAGCTTTCGGGTCTTGAGAATTGGCATTTTTCAGCATTTTTCCCAGATATTCTATTCTATCTCGCACGGCGGGAACATTTACAACCTCCAAAAAATCATCGTTATAGCCCAAAACTTCCAACAATCTGGAGTAAGCTTCAGAATGACGGAATTCGCACTCTGCAAAAGTAGCGCCCAAGCCATTGAGTTCCGGCTTTGGAAGATGGTCGAAGAGATTGCCCCAAAAGGTTTTTACGTTTACTTCTATCTGAGCAATTGCCAATAATGCGTTCTTAACTGCGTTTTTTTCGTGTGGTTCTAATTGGGAATGAAAATCCTGAACATCTGCGGTAAAATCTACTTCGGAGTGTACCCAATAAGACTTATTAATCGCTTCTATAAATTGTAGAACTTCCGGATATTCAAAAGGTTTGTAGTTTAGTCTTTTCTCAAAAATTCCCATTAGTAGTACGTTTTATGAATTATTAAATTTATTTTGTGAACTGGAAAAAGGCGTAATCTGTTATTTTTTAGCATCTAACAGAATTACATTTTTCTCCAAAGCGGTAACACAAAAGTAGAGATTGATGTCTAAAAATAAAAGGGCAAAATGAGGAAATGAGTCAAAAAACTGACAATCATAAGTAAAAGTTTTCCACATTATGTTAAAAGAGCTATGGATAGGGAATCACAGGGAATTTACTTTTAAACAAAGCTATTAATAAGGATTATTCAAATTAAACAACATCTGAAAAAGCACAACAAAAGGAATCAAACCGATTAAACAATAGAAAGACTTAGAATCGAATTTATCCACAATGAGCTGAAAATGGTTAATTTTTTCAACCTTTCACTTCTTTCTTTCCGAATTTGTTCGTTCTGATATATTCTGTGAACGCTTCTTTGAGTTTGTATTCTATTGCGGCCTTATTGAAGTTCTTTCTGTAGTTCTTCGCAAGATTATAAGCTTGGTCCGCATAGGCCAAAAAGATATCGAAATCATACTCATCTAAGCCATATTGCGTGTAGTAATCCAGATTGATTGCCACTTTTACACGTTTGTAGAACTCCTGAGTTTCTGCATAATCAGCAGTGGTTTTTGGAGACTCTCCCGCTTTTTTCATTAATCCTCCGATAGCTCCGGCAAGTCCCAAAACATTCAGTTGCCCAGCAGAGAAATCTTTTTGTTGGAAAGCTGATGGCGTGGATATTTTTGGAGTAACCTCGCTCAGAGGTGTTCTCATATAAAGATTCATTGCACTATTTAAAGCAACGATTTTCGGTGGTGGATTAAGTCTTGTCACATCTTTTTTAAGAATTCCCGTTGGTTTGAATGCCAGTTTTACCTCTTCTATTTCTTGTGGAATAGTTGTCAATCTAACTTCGAGACTTTTCAAAAAACTTTCCGGATTAATGGTTATCGATTTTCTTTCATAACCACTTCTCACGATTCTGAGTTCGTCTGAGGATTTTGCTGCGATAGCAAAATTTCCCATTTTATCAGAAACCACAACTTGGTCCGTACGAAGGTTATAGATACTCGCAAAAGGTAATTTGTCACCGCTTTCGTTGGAGACATTTCCGAGAATATAATCTGACTGGGAGAATATTTTGATTGAGCAAAGAAGAATGAGAAGCGAGAATAATTTTATTTTCATAGCTGAGAGTTTGCGCAAAATTAGTTTTAATGCGCTTGTGTATTGTGAAGTAAGAACTCCCTGATGGATAGTTTAACCGACTTTAACCTGTTTTGTGAATTTTTTAGAATTTGGGCTTTTGGATTTTGTTAATTTAATTTGGAAATAATTTGAACACGAAGTACACAAATATTTTTTATCCTAATTGAAAATATTTTTAAGGTCCAGCAGGGCGCTTCGCTCAATAAAGCATTTGTTCTATCTCGCGGATTTGGCGGATTATTCAGATTTTGTTTTGGGCTTTGAAAGGGAAAATCTGTAAATGTTGACAAAGTTTGTTTTTTGCGCAGCTGTGCAAGGGATGTTAGTGGAAATCCTTTTTATGATTCTGCAAAATCATAAAAAAATTGTAGCGAACGGCCCTACCCGAACGGAGGGACAGGTTTGGCGAGGGATATGACAAAATTTGGTTGATGGTTATTAGTTGATGATAAATTAATTTGTTGTAAATTTGTTGTCTTATCTAAAAAATGGGGTTGACTGGTTTCGACAGCAAGGTCAATGGGTAAGTAAGCATGCAGAGAACCGTAGCGCGATCTCTTAAATCCCTTGCTACAAAATTTTAACTGGCAACGAAGAGTTCGCT
>Ga0302347_1003888_pt1 | contig 12568 bp, 10 predicted proteins | sample PhyWR1_FD_202178 | JGI IMG/M metagenome (GOLD analysis project Ga0302347, IMG submission 202178) | Leaf surface microbial communities from wheat plants in UC Gill Tract Community Farm, Albany, California, United States - DLSL W.R1 (v2)... | ecosystem: Host-associated > Plants > Phyllosphere >...
GGGTCATCACAGTGTTCAAGGTTCATGATGATTTTTGCTACTGAATTTATAGCTGCTTGCCCATGCTGGCTGTGCGCAAAAGGCATATTTGATACTGAAAAATTCGTTTTTTGGTCAAAACCGGTGCGCTCTAGCGGGGGACAGTGCAATGCCTAGCGCCGCTTGCCTGCAAACGCTTGCCGCCAAGCCCGGGGCTTTCCGTCCCGCGCCTCGCGCCAGGTTGCTGTTGCAGCGCAAATGCGCCTGCGGTGCGCCAGCGCCTTCGCTCACCGGGGAATGCGCACAATGCCAGGGCAGCAAACTCGTGCAGGCCGGGCTGTCCATGGGCGAGCGCAGCGACCCGCTGGAGCAGGAGGCGGACCGGGTGGCCGATCAGGTGCTGGCCGTGCCGGCCCATCCGGCCGTCAGCGTGGCCACGCCGCGCATCCAGCGCCTTGTGGGGCAGGCGGGCGCGCTGGCGGGCACGGCGCCCGCCAGCGTGGACCGCGTCCTCGCTGGCGCTGGCAGCCCGCTGAACCCGGCTCTACAGCAGGATATGGGGCAGCGCTTCGGCTACGACTTTTCGCGGGTGCGGGTGCATTCGGGCGCGGCGGCCGAGCAATCGGCGCGAGAGGTGAATGCCCATGCCTATACGGTCGGACGCAACGTTGTGTTTGGTGCAGGTCAATTCGCGCCAGAAACGCACGAAGGACGTCACTTGCTTGCACATGAATTGACTCACGTCGTGCAACAGAGTTCTGGGGTGGTAGCGATTCAGCAAAACCCAGCAGACGAGAAGCGCCCGGAAAACGACGTCGAGGCGGCTCGCCGTCGTGGCCGCCTGATTGCAAAGCGCATCAGGGTCCACACCCGGGTGTCGAAGGAAGTCCGGGCCACGATCAACAGCGAGTTGGCGTCGCTCGACGGTGCGGCGAAGAAAGCCTATCTGGACGAAGTCAGGCCTGCCCTGTTGGCGGTGACGCCGATCGAGATGCGTGAGGTGCAGGCACGCCGCGAGCTGCCACCCGTCAGGAAGCCGTCGCTCGATTCGCTGGTCGATCCGCGCAGCTTGTGCGGCGGCAGAGATTGCGCCGAGATCGATACGTTGATCAACGCACCGCTAAAGGAAATGCAAGATCGGGACAAGGCCGAGCTGACGCAGCGCAAGGACGTTCAACTACAGGAACTGCGCACCAAGACCGATGCGTGGAAGCAAGACGAAGATTTCATGCGCGACACGCTGAAGCAGCCGGCCAAGTCGGAGTGGCGCGAGGACCAGGCCTTCGCGCTCGAACTGCTCGACCATGTGCTTCAAAGGAACGTCGCTCCGGATCCACGTGGCGTGTCCGATGCGATCCGCGCACCGATCCTGGATCGCTACGAAGCGTGGTTGAAACGCACCGACGCAAAGGCGTTCGACGAGAAGAAGGGCGCCCACGCGCGTGGCGTCGGCGAACTCGCGGAATTACAGAGGGTGCTGCGCATTTTTCGCGGCGCCGATCACACGGCCGTCGATACGGTGTATTCGGCCGTCCTGGAATATCGGAAGAAGACCGATCCGTATTGGCTGTGGTCGCAGGAGTACGCGAGCGCAATGGTCAATGCCGGCGTCTCCGTTGCTGAAGGGGCGGGGCAACGCGCCAACCGCAAGTCACCTCCTGCCGAAGAGCCCGCGCCGACGAAGCCAGCGCCGCCAGCGCAACTCCCCGCTGCATCCGCGAACGAGCCCGCGGGCATCAAGACGCCTCCCGCACCCGTGACGCCGCCAACTGCGCCGGCAACGCCCACCCAGACGGCAGCACCGACGACCTTGCCTGCGAAGCAAGTCAAAACCTCCGCCAAGGTCGACAAGAGCGAACTCGAAGAGACCCGCTCGACCGTCGTCAAGAATCCGGTCGAAGACGCGCCGGGTGCCAAGGGCGAAAAGACAGTCACCGCCAAGAAGGCCGAGAAGCCGAAAGCGAAGGGTGGGAAGAAAGCGCGGAGCGACGACAAGCCCAAGCCGGCCAAGCCAGCGCCGGTAGCGGTTCCGGAAGATCCCCAACAGGGTGTCAAGGACGCGATTACCAGGGCGGATCAGAGAATCGCCGAGGGGCGCGTCGAGATCGACAACTACAACACGAAGATCGCCAAGGCGCGCGAGACGGAAAATAAGCTTCGCGAGAATCTCCCGCCGCGAGGCGATCCCGGACGTGAGAAGGCCGTCCGGGAACTCAAGCAAGCTGAAAAGCAAGTGGATGAGCTGGTCGCTCAGCGTGACGAGGGGCCCATCGCCAGGAATCAAGCCGACCAGGTCACCAAGAACAGGCTCCAGACAGCGCTCGACGAACAGACCTACGCCCGACCGCCGTGGCGCTCGGACATGCGTCAAAAGGTCTGGGACAACGCGATGAAGGAAGGAAACGGCACGGTGTTGAGCCCGTCGGGCAAGCGGCTCCAATTCGAAGACGACTGGGTGATCGGGCATAAGCCGAAATACGAGTTCCGCAAGCATCAGGAAAGTGCTGCGAAACGTGGAATTTCCCGCGAGCAATTCAGGGATGAGTACAACCGGGATGCCACGCATTACCGGCCCGAAACGCCGCCGGACAACTCCAGCCGAAAGTACGAAGACCGCACCGACGCGTACCTGGGATTCTGACCATGAGCGAAAAAGACGCCCCCATCTCAAAGGAAAACAGAATGGTCGCGCATCATGCCGCGGCGGCGTTCGGAGGCGAGGCCCGCGTGGACGAATACATCAACCATTCCGACACGCTGGCGATCGGGATCCTGTATTGCCGCGATCGACCGACCGAAGGCGTGACGTCGTATTCGACGATCAAGCTTTCGGACTACCCGTTCGGCCGGGAGCTCGCCGCGCCGTGCGAGAGCGCCGCTGCGTATTTCGCCAGCGTCCTCGCATCCGCTGCATTCACCATCCTGCAGGGCGACGACGAATTCGGCCGCGGCAGCGTCTTGCTGAACCTGGTTCGGCAACACGATCCGGCTTCGAACCTTCCGCACCTCTATCTCGCGGCGCCATCGCTCTGGGCGCAAGCACCTTCATTGCTCGACTGCGGCACCAAGCAGGTCGGTTGGCTCCTCGCCGTCCCGATTTCCGAATCGGAACACGCCTATCTGCAAGCGCATGACGCGCAGGCGCTCGATCACCTGTTCGAAGCGAAGCAAATCGAATTCTCCGACATGGCGAGAGCACCCGCCATCGAGCGGGCAGATGTAGGAAACGTGCCATGAGTTCATTTCCCGGTAGCCCCCAGCTCGTCAAGGGCGGCCTCGTCATCCTCGATCCGGCCAGCGGCGCGGTCAGGCGAACGATCGCGCTGCAATACAACCCCGACAGCCTCTCGCGCAGCTACCAGGTGCAGGGCGTGGGCGGCGATGGCGGCGGCGCGCGGGCGCAGCCGTTTCGCCTCAAGGGGCCGGCGATCGAGTCGATCAAGCTCGACGCCGAGATCGACGCGACCGATGCGCTGGAGCACCCGGAGCAGAACGCCAACGCCGTGGCCTTTGGCATCGCGCCGCAGCTCGCGGCGCTCGAAAGCCTGGTCAACCCGGGCAGCGCCGAGCTGCTGGCGCTCGATGCGCTGTCGCGCTCGGGCACGCTGGAAATCCTGCCACCCGAGGCGCCGCTGGTGCTGTTCATCTGGAGCAAGAGCCGCGTGGTGCCGGTGCGCGTGACCGATTTTTCGATCACCGAGGAAGCCTTTGACGTGGCGCTCAACCCGCTGCGCGCCAAGGTCAGCCTGGGCCTGCGCGTGATGACCACCGACGACCTCGGCTTTGACCACCGGGGCGGCGGCGTCTTCATCAACCACCTGCGTGGGCGCGAAGCGCTGGCTGCCAAGACCGGCGCGGCGTCGCTGCAATCGCTGGGACTGTCAAGCCTTCCGCTTTGAACCCAGGCCACCAACCACGGAGCATGCCCATGACCGACCCCGTCCAGCTCCTCATCGACGCCGGCGCGATTCCGAACACGCCGTTCGCGCCGCAAAGCCGCTACAGCGGCGTGCCGCTGGCGCTGCTGCAGCGCCGCTCCGGCGAGCCCGGCGTGCCGTATGTGCGCCGGCGCTTCATGCCTGACCCGGGCACGCTGAGCCTGGCGGCCCGGCATGTCGTGGTGGCCGGCGACCGGCCCGACCTGCTGGGCGCGAAGTACCTGGGCGATGCGCTGCTCTACTGGCGCATTGCCGACGCCAACGCGGTGATCGACCCAAACGAGCTCACCGACACGCCGGGCCGGCGCGTTGACGTTGCGCTGCCGGCAGGGATGTGACGGCCATGCAAGGCGGCATCCAGCTCTCGCTGCTCATCGGCCCGGTGCCGATGCCCGCGCCTGCCGAGGCGGTGGAGGCGTTGAGCGCGGCCAAGGTCGATGCCGGCTCGGGCGACACACCTTCGGGCTTCGAGCTGACCTTCGACCTGCCGGCGCGCTCGCCGCTGCGCACGCTGTTTCTGCTCACGGGCGGCGCGAGTGCCGCGCCGCTGATGCGCGTGGTGCTGGTGGCGCGCATAGCCGGTAATGCTGAAGCGTTGATTGACGGCATGGTGACCCACGTCGAGACGCTGCCGGGCGAAGGCGGCGTGGGCAAGCTCGTGGTCAAGGGCAAAGACATGAGCGCGCTGATGGACTACATCGACCTGTCGGGCCTGCCTTACCCGGCCATGCCGCCGGCCGTGCGCGTGCTGCTGGTGCTGGCGAAGTACGCGGCGCTGGGCGTGATCCCGCTGGTGATTCCGAGCATCGCACCAGACCTGCCGATTCCGGTCGAGCGCATCCCGCAGCAGCGCGGCTCCGACTACGCGTACGTGACGCGGCTGGCGCGGCAGGCCGGCTACGTGTTTTACCTGGAGCCCGGGCCGGTGCCGGGCACCTCGACAGCCTACTGGGGGCCGGAAATCCGCATCGGCCAGCCCCAGCCGGCGCTCTCGGTCAACATGGACGCGGTCACCAACGTCGAGGAGCTGAGCTTCAACTTTGACAAGGAAGCCAAAAAAATGCCAATTGTCTATTTCCAGGAACTGCTCAGCAAGGCGCCCATCGGCCTGCCGATTCCGGACCTCTCGCCGCTGAACCCTCCGCTCGGGCTGGTGCCGCCGCTGCCGCCGAAAATCGAGAACTTGCACGACACTGCGCACCTGTCGCCGCTGTCGGCGCTGATGACCGGCCTGGCGTACGCCGGCCAGCACAGCGATTCAGTGTTCGGCAGCGGCCGGCTTGACGTGGCGCGCTACGGGCGGCTGCTCAAATCGCGCCAGCTGGTTGGCGTGCGCGGCGCCGGCCTGCCGTTCGACGGGCTCTACTACGTGAAAAGCGTGTCGCACGACATCAAGCGCGGCGAATACAAGCAGAGCTTCAGCCTGGCGCGCAACGCGCTGATCTCGACCTTTCCAACGGTGCCGGTATGAGCGACAGTCCTTTTTACGGCAAGTACCGCGGCACCGTGGTCAACAACATGGACCCGCTGCTGATGGGCCGCATCCAGGCCATCGTGCCCGACGTGGCAGGCTTTATCCCGTCGAGCTGGGCGATGCCGTGCGTGCCGGTGGCCGGCATCAACATGGGCCTGTTCACGGTGCCGCCCATCGCCTCGGGCGTGTGGATCGAGTTCGAGCGCGGCGACCCGGACTTCCCGATCTGGGTCGGCGGCTACTGGGGCAGCGCGGTCGAGACGCCCAAGCTGTCGAACCTGGTGCTGCCCGGCGTGGCCGGCATCACGCTGCAGACCACGCTGAAAAACGGCATCGTGATCAGCGACATGCCGGGGCCCACCGGCGGCATCCTTATCCAGACCACCACCGGCGCGATGATTTCAGTCAGCGACGTGGGCATCACCATCTCCAACGGCAAGGGCGCGGTCATCAATATGACCGGGCCGACGACGGACGTCAACCTTGGCGCCTTGACCGTCATCTAGCGCGAAAACCTCTTGAGGGGTCACCATGCCATTCAACGAATCTGGCGATCTTGCTATTAAATCGATAGCTGCAAGTGCAGTCGCTGTCTGCGCAAGAAGCCTTTTTGATGCTCAAATCGTCATTTTCCGGCCATCGCGGATGCGCTTCTAGCCAGGATCGGCCGCCATGCCCGCCCCCGTTCTCCACCTTGGCGCCACCGTGCTGTGCAGCCACGCCGGCCAGGCGCTGCCGATGTCGCCCTTCCCGCGCGTGCTGGTGTCGGCGCAGCCGGTGGTCACGCTGGCCAGCCCCTATGCGATTGCCGGCTGCGCCCTGACCGGCACGTCCGTTCCGCCATGTTTGACCGGGCAGTTCGTGATGGGTGCGGCACGCGTGCTGGCCGGCGGTGCGCCGGTGGCCACGCTGGCGGGCCAGTCGGTGTGCATTCCCACCGGCACGCCGATGCTGCCCGTGGTGGCGCAGGCGCGCGTGCTCGCCACCTGAAAGGAGTCCCTGCAATGACCACGCTGGACCACCCCTACCACTTCGACGGCCAGGGCCGCACGGCCGCCACCGAAGAAGCGGACCATGTGCGCGACCTGATCGAGCAGGTGCTGTTCACCGCGCCGGGCGAGCGCGTGATGCGGCCCGACTTCGGCGCCGGCCTGCTGGCGCTGGTGTTCGAGCCCAACAGCAGCACGCTCGCCGCGACCCTGCAGTTCCTGGTGCAGAGCGCCTTGCAGCAGCACTTGTCGCACCTGATCGCGGTGAACGTCGTGGCGGTCGAGAACATCGACGCTGCGCTGCAGGTCACGGTCCAGTATGTCGTGATGGCCGACGGCAGCACGCGGCAGGCGGGTTTTGCGCTGCCTGGCGCCGGGGGAGGCGCGCCATGAAATACTTTTGCTGCGACTTGCGGCGGCTGCAGGTCATGGCGCGCGCCGGCAGCGCCAGCGGCATCGAGTTCCTGGAGGTGCGCGACCACCTGGAGCCGGTCAAGGCCTTGCGCCAGCGCACGCTGTTCGTGCGTCTGCTGCGGCCCGTTCCGGTCCAGCCCAGCGGCGACTGCGCGCTGGAGCCTCAAAATCTGCGGATCGACGGCGGTGAGCGCATTGCAAGTGTTCCGGTCGAATGGGTGGCCGCTGCCGACAAGCTGCCGGCGGGCATCGACCCGGCGCTGGTCGAAGGCATCGCCCTGGCCGACCTGCCGCGCACGCTGGTGGTCCGCACCGCGCTGGCGGGCGACTTCTCGCAGTACATGCTGCACCTGCGCCAAGGTCCGGGCAGCGAGCAGCCGCCGGGCGGGTTCGACCCGAAGCTGTCGGACATCGCGTTCTCGTTCAAGGTCGAATGCCCGGCGGACTTCGACTGCGCCGCGCCCTTGCCCTGCCCGCCGCCAACTTCTCTCAAGCCCGACATCGACTACCTGGCCAAGGACTACACCGGCTTTCGCCGCCTCATGCTCGACCGCCTGAGCCTGCTGGCGCCGGGCTGGCGCGAGCGCTCGGCGGCCGATGTAGGTGTGGCGCTGGTCGAGCTGATGGCCTATGCCGCCGACAACCTGTCGTACCGGCAGGACGCTATTGCCGCTGAAGCCTACCTCGCTACCGCGCGACGGCGCGTGTCGGTGCGCCGCCATGCGCGGCTTGTGGACTATGCGCTACACGACGGCTGCAACGCGCGCGCCTGGGTGCAGGTCAAGGTGGCTGCCAATTACACCCTTCCCCAAGGCACGCCGCTGCTGACCCGGAGCAGCCGTCTGCCGCAGCTGCTGGCACCGGGCAGCAAGGACCTGAGTGACGCGCTGGCCGCTGGCGCCGTGGTGTTTGAAACGGCGCATGACGCCGAGTTAAAGCCCGACCTCGATGATTTTTCGTTCTACACCTGGGGCGACCAGGCCTGCTGCCTGCCGCGCGGCGCCACGCGCGCCACCTTGCGCGGCGCGCACCCGGCGTTGAAACCGAACCACGTGCTGGTATTCCAGGAAGCCGTGAGTCCCACGACCTTGCGCAAGGAAGATGCCGACCCGGCCAGGCGCTGGGCGGTGCGGCTGGTCGAAGTGAAGGCCGGTGTCGATCCGTCCGGCCGGCTGTTCGACGAGCCGCCGCTCGACGCCCCGCAGGACGTCACGGAAATAGCCTGGGACGCCGCCGATGCGCTGCCGTTTGCGCTGTGCCTGTCGGTCAAGGCGCAGCCGGGCGTGGACATCAGCGTGGCGCTGGGCAATATCGTGCTGGCCGACCACGGCCACACCGTGCGCGGCGAAGAACTCGGTTCCGTGCCCAAGTCGCACCTGAAGCGCGCGGCGCCCGCCCGCCTGGCTGGAGCTTGCCAGCCTGGCAAGGCTGAAGACATCCCGCCGCGTTTCCGACCCGCGCTGAAGAATGCGCCGCTCACGCAGGGCTTCGACCTGGCGAAGGAGTTGGCGGCGCCGCTGGCGCTGGACCAGGGCTTGAACGCCCTGCCCTTCCAGCTTCAGGAAGAAGGCTGGTGGCCGGCGAGCGCTTTGCTCCACCGCGACCCCCATGACGCGCTGCCTCGGATCGACACGCTGGAGGGCCATCTCAAGTCGGCCACCAGCAACCTGACCAGCTTCTGGACGGTGGAGCGCGACCTGCTGGGTAGCCTGCCGATGGCGCGCGCCGTCGTGGCCGAAATCGGGAATGACGGCACTGCATTCTTGCGCTTCGGCGACGATGTGCACGGCGAGCGCCCCAAGGAAGGCACGGCATTCACCGCCAGCTACCGCGTCGGCAACGGCGTGACCGGCAATGTCGGCGCGCAATCCATTTTCCATGTCGTCAGCAGCGACACCGGCATTTTCGGCGCCATCACCAATCCAATGCCGGCGGCGGGCGGCATAGCACCCGAGGACATCGCCGCCGCGCGCCGCGACGCGCCCGACGCGTTCCAGACGCAGGAACGCGCGGTCACCGCCGCCGACTACGCCAGCGCCGCCGAGCGCCGCGCCGACATCCAGCGCGCGGCGGCCACCTTCCGCTGGACCGGCAGCTGGCACACCGTCTTCGTCAGCGCCGACCGCCTGGGCGGCGCGGCCGTCGATGCGCGCTTCGAGGCGCGGCTGCGCGCCCATCTGGAGCGCTTCAGGATGGCCGGCTATGACCTGGAAGTCGATGCGGCGCGCTATGTGGCGCTGGACATCACGCTGCACCTGTGCGTGCTGCCCGGCCATTTCCGCAGCGAGGTGGTGCGCGCGGTGCAGCGCGAACTCGGCGCAGGCGTACTGCCTGACGGGCGGCTGGCGGCGTTTCATCCCGACAACTTCACTTTCGGCCAGCCGGTGTACCTGAGCCGCATCGTCGCTGCCGCGCAGGCGGTGCCAGGCGTGGAGGCGGTCTGGGTGAAGAAGTTCGAGCGCCTGGGCCAACCCGACACGCTGGCGATGGAAGCCGGCGTGCTGCCCCTGGGCCGGCTGGAAATCGCGCAGCTTGCCAACAACCCCAATTTCCGCGAACGCGGGCGCCTGACGCTCGAAGCAGGAGGCGGCCAATGAGCGACACCCCACCCCTTCCACCGGGCCTTGAGGCCTGCGGCTGCTGCGACGGCCTTGACGCCAGCACGCCCGCCAGCCTGTCCAACCGCGCCGGCCTGGACGCGATCAGCTACCGCATCGGGGACCACGCACAGTTCCGCGACAGCCTGCACGCCGGCCTGTCGTCGCCAAGCTTTTCGGAACTGGCGGGCCTGCGCACGCGCGATGCCGACGACTACACGCTGGGCCTGCTCGACGCCGTGGCCTGCGCCGCCGACGTGCTGACCTTCTACCAGGAGCGCCTGGCCAACGAGTCCTACCTGCGCACCGCCACCGAGCGCGTGTCGCTTCAGGAGCTGGGCAAGCTGATCGGCTACCGGCTGCGCCCCGGCGTTGCGGCCGAAACCTGGCTAGCGTTCGCGCTGGAAACGCCGAGGAGCGCGCCGGCCAATTTGCCGCCCGAGCCCGGCGCGTTCGTGACCGGCATCCCGGGCGCGCTGGCCTTGAGCGCCGGGCTCAAGGTGCAAAGCGTGTCCGGGCCCGGCGAGAAACCGCAGACCTTCGAAACCGTCGAGGACATGGACGCCCGGCCGGAGTGGAACGCGATACGCCCCTGGCTGTCGGAGGCGCGTGATCCCGGCCCTGGCGCGACCGAAACCTGGCTGGCCGGCGTGCGCAACAACCTGAAAGCCGGCGACGTGCTGGTGTTCGTGGACCCGGCGTTCTTCGCGCAGCCCGCGAGCAACACGAACTGGAATTTCCGGCACATCGACAGCGTGGAGCCCGACAATGCCAACGACCGCACGCGCGTCACCTGGAAAATAGCCCTGAGCGCCGCATCGAGCGGCGCCGGCCCGCTGCAGGTGCATGCGCTGCGCAAGCGCGCCGCCGTGTTCGGCCACAACGCGCCGATGTGGGCCAGCATGAGCCGGCAGTTTCGCCATGGCTATCCCGGCGGCAAGGATGCGGCCGACTGGCCGGACTTCACGGTCAGCGAACTGGCCGACCATGTCGATCTGGACGCCGTTTTCGCAGAAGTCAAGCCGGGCGGGCTGGCGCTACTGACGCGCCTGGGCTTTGACACTGGCACCGTTTCGGCCACAGGCGGCGCAGGCCTGGCTGGCACGGCCGGCACCAGCGTCAGCTTCCTGCAGAAATCGTTCACCGGGCTGTACCTGGTCAGCAGCGCCAACGAGGTGTCGCGCGCCGCCTTTGCGCTGTCGGGCAAGGTCACACGCCTGGGGCTCAGGGGCCAGGGCGTGGACAAGAACTTCTTCGACTTCGTGCGCGAAACATCGGTGTATGCGCAGTCCGAACGGCTGACGCTCGCGCCCTACCCCGTCACCGAACCGGTCAGCGGCCCCACGCTGCCGCTGGCGGTACCGCCCGACGGATTTTTCGCCGGACGCAAGCTGATCATCACCGGGCTGCGTAGCAGTGACGGCATCCGGTTGGTCCATCAGGCCATGCTGCTTGCGGCACAGTCGCATCAAAACGGGGCACTGCTGACCATCACCCCACCGCTATCCGCGCCGCTCCAGCGCGATACGGTGGTCGTACATGCCAATGTGGCGCTGGCGACGCACGGCGAAACCGCCTCGCAGATCCTGGGCGCCGGGGACGCAAGCCGGCCTTTCCAGCGCTTCGAATTGCAGCGCCTGCCGCTGACCTACCGCAGCGCAGCCAGCGCGAGCGGCGCCGACAGCGAACTGAGCGTGCGCGTCGGCGAGGTCGAGTGGCTTGAGAAGCCGACGCTGTTCGGCGCCGCTCCCGCCGAACGCGCCTACGCGCTGGACGTCGATGCGCGGGGCAAAACCTGGGTGGTGTTCGGCGACGGCGTGCGCGGCGCCCGGCTGCCCAGCGGCGTCAACAACGTTCGCGCCCGTTACCGCCAGGGCCTGGGGCCGGAGGGCAACGTCGGCGCCGACCAGCTGACGCAGCTGATGAGCCGGCCGCTGGGCCTGAAAAGCGTCAGCAACCCGATCCCCGCGCAGGGCGGCACCGCGCCCGAGGAAATCGGCCAGGCGCGCCGCACGATGCCGCTGGGCACACGCACGCTGGGCCGCGTGGTGTCGCTGCTCGACTACGAGGACTTCGCCATGGCCTTTGCCGGGATCGCCAAGGCGCAGGCGCGGGTGCTGCAGCTCGCCGGCGGGCCGGCTATCGCCATCACCGTGGCCGGGCAGGACGGTGCACAACTCTCCAGCGACAACCCGGTCTGGAACCACCTGTGGCTGGCCCTGAAGGTCGGCGGCGACCCGCATGTGAACGTGCTGCTGCTGCCGTACCGCAAAAGCGCCTTTCACCTCGGCCTGAAGGTGAGGCGCAATCCGGCCTACGAACTCAAGCCGCTGCTGGCCGCCGTGGAAGGCGCATTGCGCAGCCGCTATGCCTTCGAGGCGCGCGCGCTGGGCCAGCCGGTGCTGCAGTCGGAGGTGATCGCCGCCGTGCATTCGGTGCCCGGCGTCGTCGCGGTCGATCTGGACTTTCTCTACGGCGGCACGGCGCCGGCGGCGCAGACAAAGAAGTCGCGCCAGACGCGCCTGCTCGCGGCGTGCATGCACGTCCAGGGCGGCGCGGCGATGCCGGCGGAGTTGCTGACGCTGGACACCGGGCCGCTGGAGCGGCTGGAGGAAATGCCATGAGCACGCTCAACGCCGAGCGCCTGTACGCGCTGCTGCCGGCGGTGTACCGCATCCGCGACGCGCAGCAGGGCCAGCCGCTGCGCGCCCTGGTGGCGCTGATCGCGCAGGAGTTCGAGGCGCTGGAGGACAACATCGAGCAGCTCTACGACGACCAGTTCATCGAGACCTGCGCCGAATGGGTGGCGCCCTACATCGGCGACCTGATCGGCTACCGGCTGCTGCACGGTGTGGCGCCGGCCGTGGCGTCGCCGCGCGCCGAAGTCGCCCACACCATCGGCTACCGCCGCCGCAAGGGCACGGCCGCCATGCTGGAGCAGCTGGCGCGCGACGTGACCGGCTGGCCGGCGCGCGCGGTCGAGTTCTTCGAGCAACTCGCCACCACGCAGTACATGAACCACGTTCGCCTGCACGCGCCGGCCAGCGCCAACCTGCGCTCGCTGCCCCTCATGCTGCAGCAGGGCGGCCCGTTCAACGGGGTAGCGCACACGGCCGAGATGCGCCGGCCCGAAGCCGGCGCCGGGCGCTACAACATTCCCAACATCGGCATCTTCTT